>JABAHR010006442.1_pt5 | contig 12375 bp, 9 predicted proteins | sample 7062101 | NCBI WGS metagenome assembly JABAHR01 (sample SAMN14534553, study PRJNA622989) | marine sediment metagenome | biome: marine biome [ENVO:00000428]; feature: marine pelagic biome [ENVO:01000023]; material: deep marine sediment [ENVO:00002113] | place: India: Gulf of Kutch | collected...
CGGCTTCAGGCAGCCCTCGTTCATCGGGATGTCGCTGCCCACCAGCGTGCGGAACACGTACAGCACCACCGCCCGGCAGATCGCCAGCGGGGCGTTGTAGTTCAGCCGGTCCTGCTCGGACGTGCCGGTGAAATCCACCACCGCGCTGCGAGCGCCGTGATCGACCGTGACCTTCACGTCGATATGCGCGCCGCTGTCCAGCGGATATGAGAATTCGCAGTCCTTGAGCACGTCCAGCACCCGCCGCACGCTTTCCTCGGCGTTGTCCTGCACGTGGCCCATATAGGCCTGCACGACGTCGAGCCCGAACTGGTCGGTGATCTTGTCCAGCTCCTGCACGCCGGTCGCGTTGGCGGCGATCTGCGCCGCCAGGTCGGCCATGTTCTGGTCGATGTTCCGGCAAGGCCAGCGGCCCGAGCCCAGCAGCGCGCGCGTCTCGGCCTCTTGCAACGCGCCCTCGCGCACCAGGCGGAAGTTGTCGATCAGCACGCCTTCCTCGTCGATATGCGCGCTGTCGGGCGGGGCCGAGCCGGGGGTCTTGCCGCCGATATCGGCGTGGTGCCCGCGCGAGGCCGTCAGGAAGATGATGTTCTCGCCCTTGCGGTCGAAGACCGGCGTGATGACGGTCACGTCCGGCAGGTGGGTGCCGCCGTTGAAGGGGTTGTTCATCATGAACACGTCGCCGGGGCGGATGTCGCCCTCGTTCTGGCGCAGCACGGTGCGCACGCTCTCGCTCATCGAGCCGAGGTGGACGGGAACGTGCGGGGCGTTCGCCACCAGATCGCCGTCGCCATCGAAGATCGCGCAGGAGAAGTCGAAGCGCTCCTTGATGTTCACCGAATAGGCGGTGTTGTCCAGCGTCGCGCCCATCTGCTCGGCGATCGACATGAAGAGGTTGTTGAACACCTCGAGCATCACCGGGTCGACGCTTGTGCCGATGGCCTCGTGACGCTCGATGGGTACGACGCGGCGCACCACCAGGCTGCCGCCGTCGATGGCCTCGGCCTGCCAGCCGGGCTCGACGGCGTTGGTGCCGGTCGGTTCGACGATGATGGCCGGGCCGTCGACGGTGTCGCCGGGCTTCAGGCGGCCGCGGTCGACCAGCGGCACCTCGCGCCATTCGCCGCCGGTGTGCATCTGCGCGGTGCGGCGATCGGGGGCGGCTTCCTCGGCGCCGCCGGGGACGGCGACGGCCTCGCCGGTCGAGCCTACCGCCTCGGCGGTCAGCAGGTCGACGATGAGCTCCTCGGTGTCGGGGATGAAGCCGTAGCGCTGCTTGTGCGCCACCTCGAAGTCGCGGCGCATCTGCTCGGGCTGGCCGAAATCGACCGGCAGCGTCTGGTGCGAGCCGGGGGTGCGGATATGCGCGGTGCGGATAATCCGGATGTCCGACTCGCCGATGCCCTGCTGGGCCACCTCGTCGCGCGCCTCGGCGACGATGGGTGCCAGCGCTGCCTCGGCTGCCTCGGTCTCGGTGATCGGTTTGGCGAACTGGAACTCGCGGATGCTGCGGATGTCGGCCAACCCCATGCCGAAGGCCGAGAGCACGCCGGCATAGGGGTGGATATAGATGCTCTCCATCCCCAGCACGTCGGCGACCTGGCAGGCGTGCTGGCCGCCGGCGCCGCCGAAGCAGTTCAGGGTGTACTCGGTGACGTCATAGCCGCGCTGGACGCAGATCTTCTTGATCGCGTTGGCCATGTTCTCGACCGCGATGCGCAGGAAGCCCTCGGCCAGTTCCTCGGGGCTCATCTGCGGGTCGCCGGTCTCCTCGGCGATGCGGGCGGCCATCTCCTCGAACTTCGCCCGGGCGGCGTCGACGTCCAGCGGCTCGTTGCCCTCGGGGCCGAAGACCGCCGGAAACTGGTCGGGCTGGATCTTGCCCAGCATCACGTTGCAGTCGGTCACCGCCAGCGGGCCGCCGCGGCGATAGCAGGCCGGGCCGGGGTTGGCGCCGGCGCTTTCGGGGCCGACCTGCATCCGGCCCTGCGCGTAGGTCAGGATCGAGCCGCCGCCTGCCGCGACGGTATGGATGCTCATCATCGGCGCGCGCATCCGCACGCCCGCGACCTCGGTCTCGAAGGAACGCTCGTAGGCGCCCGCGTAGTGGCAGACATCGGTCGAGGTCCCGCCCATGTCGAAGCCGATCAGCTTGTCGAAGCCGGCGGACTCGGCGGTGCGCACCATGCCGACGACGCCGCCGGCGGGGCCCGAGAGGATCGCGTCCTTGCCCTGGAACAGCGCGGCGTCGGTCAGGCCGCCATTCGACTGCATGAACATCAAAGACTTGCAGCCGCCCCGCGCCGCGCCCAGCGCGTCGCTGACCTGCTCGACATAGCGGCGCAGGATCGGCGACAGGTAGGCGTCGACCACCGTGGTGTCGCCGCGCCCGACCAGCTTCATCAGCGGGCTGACCTCGTGGCTGACCGAGACCTGCGTGAATCCCGCCTCGCGCGCCATCTCGCCGATCTGCTTCTCGTGGTCCTGGTAGCGGTAGCCGTGCATCAGCGCCACGGCGATCGAGCGATAGCCTTCGGCATGAGCCTTCGCCAGCGCCTCGCGCACCGCCTCGACGTTCATCGGCGTAATGACGTTGCCGTCCGGGTCCAGCCGTTCCTCGACCTCGACCACCTCTTCATAGAGCAGCTCGGGCAGAACGATGTTCAGGTCGAACAGCTTCGGCCGGTTCTGGTAGCCGATCCGCAGCAGGTCGCGCATGCCCTTGGTGATGAACAGCACCGTCCGGTCGCCCTTGCGCTCCAGCAGCGCGTTGGTGGCGACGGTCGTGCCCATCTTGACCGCGTCGATGGTACCCTCGGGGATCGCGTCGCCCTCATCCAGGCCCAGGATCTCGCGGATGCCCTGCACGGCGGCGTCCTTGTAGCGCTCGGGGTTCTCCGAGAGCAGCTTGTGGGACATCAGCGCGCCGTCCGGCTTGCGGGCGACGATATCGGTGAAGGTGCCGCCGCGGTCGACCCAGAACTGCCACATGAGACAAATCTCCTCTGTCTGCCGGCGCCATGTCCGGCATGATTTCCATTCGGTTGCGTATTCGTGTCCGGTCGGCCGGCGCCTATTGCAGCGACGCCGGCAGGAACAAGGCTATCTGCGGGAACGCGATCAGTGCCGCCGCCATCAGCAGCATCGCCAGCACGTAAGGCACCGCGCCCAGCATGACCTCGCTCATCTTTCCGCCCTTGCGCGCGCCCTGCACCACGTAGAGGTTCAGGCCCACCGGCGGCGTGATCAGCGCCATCTCGATCAGCACGATCATCAGGATGCCGAACCAGATCGGGTCGTAGCCCAGCTCGACCACCAGCGGCACGATGATCGGGATGGTCACGACCATCAGCGACAGCGTCTCGATGAAGAAGCCGAGCACGATGTAGATCAGCACGATCACCAGGATGGTCAGCAAGGGCGACAGGCCCAGCCCGTCCAGCATTCCCCGCAATTCATTGCCGAGGCCCGCCGAGGCCAGGGTGAAGTTCAGGAACGAGGCGCCGATCACCACCAGCATGATCATCGAGGTGATCTTGACCGTGCCCAGCAGGCTCTCGCCGATCATGCGGATGGACACGCCGCCGAAGGCCGCCGCGATCGCGAAGGCACCGGCGACGCCCACGGCAGCGGCCTCGGTCGGGGTGGCCCAGCCCTTGTAGATCGTGCCGATGATCACGGTGAAGAGCAGGATGATCGGGATCAGCTGCAGCAGCGCGTTCATCATCTTGGCCAGCGGGAAGACCCGCCGCGGGCCGCCGAGGCTGGGACGCAGGGCGCAGATCACCACCGTGATGGCGATGAAGCCCAGCGCCAGCAATATCCCCGGCACCAGCCCGGCAAGGAACAGCTGCGGGATCGAGGTCTGGGTCAGGAAGCCGTAGACGATCAGGTTGATCGAGGGCGGGATCATGATGCCCAGCGTGCCGCCCGCCGCGATGGCGCCCGAGAACAGCCGCGGGTCGTAGCCCAGCTTCTCGGCCTGCGGCATGGCGACCGTGGCCACCGTCGCCGCCGTGGCGACCGACGAGCCCGAGGTCGCCGAGAACATCGTCGCGGTGGCCACGTTGGCGTGCACCAGCCCGCCCGGCAGCCAGGACACCCAGCGGTCGAGCGCCGCATAGGTGCGGGCGGCGATGCCCGAGCGCACCAGGATCTCGCCCAGCAGCACGAAGAAAGGGATCGCGATCAGGGTGGCGTTGTTCGAGGTCGACCAGACCTGGTTGCCGAGGCCCTTGATCAGCGGGAAGGGGCTGAAGAAGGCGTCGATGCCGAAGCCCAGCAGGAACAGCACGATGCCCACGGGGATCGAGAGGCTGAGCAGCGCGAGCAGCCCGACAGAGACATAGAGGATCATTGAAACTGCTCCTCTTCGCCGAAGGCGCCGATGGCGGCCTCGGACTGGCCGAATTCACCCTTCAGGACCAGGCCCAGCGCGGCGAGGAAGGTCAGCCAGCTGACGATGGCGAACCAGACCCAGCCCATGAACCAGGGCGTCTGCACCAGCGCCAGCGGGGTCTCGAGCGGGGTGTTGGCGCGCGAGCCGTTCGCCAACGAACGCTCCAGCACCGGCCAGCATTTGAAGGCGATCAGCGAAATTGCACCTGTCAGCACCAGCATCGCGAACAGGTCGAAGATCGACCGGCCCACCTGGCCGACGCGGCTGCGGATGATGTCGATCCGCACATGCGCGAGTTCCAGCAGCGCATAGCCCATGCCCCAGGAGGTCACGATGGCCATGACATAGCCGCTGATCTCGTCGGTGCCGCCGAGAGAGGACCCCAGCTGCCGCATCACGATGTCCAGCAGCACGAATCCCGCGCAGATCAGCAGGACGATCCCGCTGAGGATCGCGACGCCCCGGTTGAGGCGTCGCAGCAGGTCGAGTGTGGCTTGTGGCATGGGGATCCCCTCTCCGCTCGGGCCGCGATCAGTTCACCGGAACCGAAACGCCGACGGCCGCACCGACGGTGTCGTTCCAGCGGGTCGCCCATTCCGGCCCGGCGCGATCGGCCCATTCGGGCAGCACCTCGGCCTCGAGGATCTCGCGCGCCTTGGCGAAATCGGCGTCCGAAACCTCGACCAGCGTCATGTCGCGGGCCTCGCCGGCGGGGCACTCGCCGTTGCCGGTCAGGCAGGCGATGTCGTTGACCAGCGCGTCCTGCGCCACGGCCCAGGCCTTGTCCTCGAAGCCGGTCTCGATCTCGCTCTCGATCAGCGCCTGGGTCTCGGCGTCCAGCTCGTTCCACTTGTCGAGGTTGATCGCGGTCACGACCGAGTCCCAGCCGCCCAGCGGGATCGGCAGCAGATGGGTCGAGACTTCCCACCAGCCGGCGCTGTAGCCCGAGCCGGCGCCGGTCACGGCGCAGTCGACCACGCCCTTCTGCAGCGCGCCCGGCACTTCGGAGAAGCTGACGTTGATGCCCTCGGCGCCCAGCGCCTCGAGGAACTTGGCGGTCATCCGCCCGGATGCCCGCACCTTCAGCCCCTGCAGGTCGTCGAGGTTCGAGACCTCGGCGTTGCAGAACACCACCTGCGGCGGGTAGGGCGCGATCGCCAGTACCTTGCTGTTGAAGCGGTCGCGGAAGATGTCCTCGACCATCGGACGGGCCGCATCGACCATCGCCCGCGCCTCGTCGGCGCTGAGCGCGACCAGCGGCACGTCGAGGCCTTCCAGCTCGGGCGCGTCGGCCACCGCATAGTCGGCAACCGTCATCGCCACGTCGTAGACGCCGTCGCCCAGCAGGCGGAAGACGTCACCGACGCCGAGGTTCATCTCGTTATGCGTGGTCATCGAGACGTTGATCTCGCCGCCCGAGGCTTCGGGCAGGGTCTCGGTCCAGAACGGACGCTCGAACTGGTTGTGCAGCGGCAGGCTGGACCAGCTGCCCACGACGTTCAGGTCCTGCGCGGCCAGCGGCGACGCCATCAGCGTCGACGCGGTCAGCATGGCGAGTGTCTTTTTCATGTCTCTCTCCTTGTTGGATCTTCGGTTGGTTTGTCAGTCTTGCGGAATCACCGGGACTTCGGCGTCCTCGGCGACATCGGTTATCAGCATGTGCCCGGGCTTGTGGGTAATGCAAACCGGAAGTCCGGCGCGCTCGATGGCCACCTGCGGGGTCACGCCGCAGGCCCAGAACACCGGGACCGAACCCTCGGGCACCGGCGCGGGGTCGCCCCAGTCGGGGCGCGAGACATCCGCGATGCCGATCTCGGCCGGATCCCCCCAATGTACCGGCGCGCCATGCGCCTGCGGGTATTTGCGCGAGATCTCGGCGGCCATCTCGACCTGTGCCTCGGGAATCGCCCGCATGCTGACCACCATGGGTCCGCGGAACGGCCCCGCCGGCACCGTCTGGATCGACGAGCGGAACATCGGCACCGTCTTGTCGTTGTCGATGTGCCAGAGCCGGATACCGGCCTCTTCGAGCGCCCGCTCGAAGGTGAAGGAACAGCCCAGAGCGAATGCCACGGAGTCCGCGCCCCACATGTCGCGGATGTCCAGCGTCGAGCTGTCGTACACGCCGTCGCGATAGATGTTGTAGGCCGGCACGTCGGTGCGGATGTCGATATCGCGCCCAAGCGTGAACATCATCGGGTTGCCGGTGTCCGACACACCCGTCAGCGGGCAGGGCTTCGGATTGCGCTGGCAGAAGCGCATGAAATCCAGCGCGAAGGCCTCGGGCATGATCGCCAGGTTGGCCTGCAGATAGCCCGGCCCGAGCCCGGCGGTGTGCGAGGCATAGCGCCCGTCGCGGATCGCGGCCCGGACCTCTTCTGGGGTTTTCCCCCTCAATTCGGAATATGCGGTTTTCACGTTTCAATATCTCCCGGCTGCAGTATCGAAATCGCCTCTTATAAAATCAAATTAATAATTTTTCCGATTTTTGATCGATATTATTTATCATCCTCCCAGGTCCGCGCCACTTGCCGCGCCTCCAGCGCGGCGGTCTCGATCATGTGGCTCTTGGGCTCGGCCAGGAACGAGGCCGAGAAGCGCAGCGGCCCCGGCAGCCAGCCGGGATCGAAGGCGCGGATCCGGCCCTCGGCCTCCAGCTGGCGGCCCAGCGCCCGCGGCAGCGCGCCGACGCCCAGCCCGGCCTCGACCAGGCGAAAACAGGCCAGCAGCGACGAGGACGGAAACACGCGGACCTGCGGCCCGACCCGCTCGAACAGCTCCGAGGTCACCTCGCGAAACGGGCGGGTGTGGCGCGCATAGGTGATGATCGGCTTGCGCAGGAACCCGGCGGGCCCTTCCGGCGGTTCCGCCGCGTCGGCGGCGCAATACCAAGACAGGATGAAATCCGGCAGCTCGACATTGTCCACCTGGTAGTCCGAGATCGGCCCCAGAAGGATCGCCAGGTCGATCTCTCGGTTCAGCAGCGCCTCGCGCAGGTTCACCGAGATGTCCACGTTGATCTCGATCTCGACGGTAGGATAGCGCTGGTGCAGCGCGGCGACGAATTCGGGCAGCCAGCATTGGGCGATGGTCTCGGCGACGCCCAGCCGCAGGTGCCCCTCGACGCCGGCGGGGTCCATCACGTCCTTGTTCACCATCTCCGAAAGCTGCTGGAACTGCTCGGCATAGCGCACCAGCAGGTCGCCGCGCTTGGTCAGGTGCACGCCGCCGGCCGAACGTTCGAACAGCTCGGCGCCCAGCGCCGTCTCGAGGTTCTTGATCCGGGCGCTGACCGCGGGCTGCGTCAGGTTCAGCGCATCCGCCGCCTTGCGGACGCCGCCCAGCCGCACCACGGTCAGGAACGCCCTGAGCTGTTCGAGGTTCAATCGCGCCGACATCCGACCCCTGCCGCCTTTCCGCGTCGACACTCGCCCGGCGCCGGGCGAAAGGCAACGGGTATCGGGCCCGCGGGCACGGCGAGCGGGTCTGCAAATGGGTTCTTGCCGCCCCGTCCGTCTTGCCTGATGATCGGGGCCTGCAATCAACCGGCGCAGGATATGCTCGAGAATCCAGGACCCGATCAGCCCGCCTATCTGACGACCAAGGAGGTCGCGGAGCTGCTGCGCGTGAAGGAGCGGAAGGTCTACGACCTGGCCGCCGCCGACGAGATCCCGCACCGGCGCATCACCGGCAAGCTGCTGTTCCCCAGCGCCGAGATCCGCGCCTGGATCGAGGGTACCGGCGCGCAGCGGGCGACGGAGCGTCCGGCGGTGCTGACCGGCTCGCACGATCCGCTTCTGGACTGGGCGCTGCGCGAATCCGGCTCGGGGCTGGCGACGCTGCTGAACGGCTCGCTGGCGGGGCTCGACAGCTTCGCCTCGGGGGGCGCGGCGCTGGCGGGGCTGCATGTGCCCGAGGCCGACGGCTGGAACCTCGATACGGTAAGGGGCCAGGGGCTGGACAATTGCGTGCTGATCGCCTGGGCGCAGCGCGCCCGGGGTCTGCTGCTGGCGCCGGGACTCGAGCGGGAGGTCACGGGCATCGGCGACCTTGCCGGCCGGCGCGTGGTGATGCGCCAGCCGGGTTCGGGCGCGGCGGCACTGTTCGAGCAGCTGACCGAGCGCGCCGGGTTGGGCAGCGATGCCTTCACCCCAGCCGGCGGGCTGGCGCGGACCGAAAGCGACGCCGCGGCGGCGATCGCGGCCGGCGAGGCCGACGCCGCCCTCGGCATCGAGGCGATGGCGCGCCAGTTCCACCTGTCGTTCCTGCCGCTGATGAACGAGAGTTTCGACCTGCTGATCGACCGCCGGGCCTATTTCACCGACCCGGTACAAACCCTGCTGGCCTTCGCCCGCACCGACGCGTTCCGCGACAAGGCCGCGGCGATGGGGGGCTATGACATCGGCGCGCTGGGGACGGTGCGCTGGCTGTCGCCCTGAGCGCAGCGCCCGTCCGCAGGCTCAGCCCTCGGCGTTGGGAAAGAACAGCTGCTGACCGTCGACCTGATATCCGGCGATGGCGGCCTGCCCTTCCTCCGACAGCACCCAGTCGATGAACCGCTGACCCAACTCGGCCTTCACGTTCGGATGCTTCTCGGGGTTCACCAGGATGATGCCGTACTGGTTGAACATCTTCGGATCGCCCTCGACCGCGATTTGGTAGTCGCCCTTGTTGCCGAAGGCGATCCAGGTCGCGCGGTCGGTCATGACATAGGCGCCCATTGCGGTGCCGATATTCAGCGTCGCGCCCATGCCCGAGCCGGTCTCGCGGTACCACGACCCCGAGGCCGCGGCCACGTCGACATCGGTCTGCCCCCACAACCGCAACTCGGCCTTGTGGGTGCCGCTGTCATCCCCGCGTGAAGCGAAGGGCACCTCGGCCTCCGCGATCTTCTCCAGCGCCGCGACCGCGTCGGACATGCCGTCGACGCCGGCCGGGTCGCCGGCGGGACCGACGATGACGAAATCATTGTACATCACGTCGAAGCGCTCGACGCCGTCGCCCTCGGCGACGAACGCCTCCTCGGCGGGCTTCGCATGGACGAACAGCACGTCGCCGTCACCGTTCGCCGCGTTCTTGATCGCCTGGCCAGTACCGACGGCGACCACGCGCACCTCGATACCGGTCTTTTCCTCGAACATCGGCAGGATGTGGTCGAACAGTCCGGAATTCTGAGTGGAGGTCGTGGATTGCACGACGATGAAATCCTCCTTCGCCGCAGCCGGCCCGATCAGGCCGAAGCTCAGCAGCATCGCGGCGGCAAGAGCCTTCAATGCGCGTCCAGTCATGCTCTCTCCCTTTGGTCTGCCGGGCCCGCCGGCCCGGCTCAATCGTATTTTTTCCCTGATTCCGAACGAAATACATCAAAAAATACAAAAATACACAATACGTTCTGACATTTCTGGAATGAGGGCTGTCCACCGCACCCCTCCGGCCCATCTGTGCCGCCAGCAAGGCAAACCTCGGGCCGCAACCGCATGGCCGGGCCGGACGCGGCGCGGTCGACGCAGTTTTCAGCGGAATCCGCCGATCCAATTGAATTCGGCTGCCGAAACCGCGATATGACCGAGGCACAAGGAGGGCGAGATGTCGGACGGGGAAAATGGAAACGGGCGCCGGGTGTCCCTGTCGCTCCCGATCCTGCGCACCACCCGAGAGCAGCACCGCGCCGGAACCCTGACCCTCGGCAATCTGCTGGCCGCGCTGGGAGAGGCCTCGTTCGGCTGGGCCCTGATGCTGTTCTCGCTGCTTACCCTGCTGCCGCTGCCACCGGGCTCGTCGCTGATCACCGGCCTGCCGGTGCTGTTCGCCACCACGCAGATGATGCTGGGCTTCCGCTATGTGAGGCTTCCGGGCCGGGTGGCCCGGATGCGGCTGCAACCCGAGAAGCTGCGCCGCGCGATCCTGCGGCTGCGCCCGATCACGCGACGGCTGGAGCGCATCCTGAGGCCGCGCCTCTTCGTCGTGTTCCATCCGCGCTACGAGCGACCGCTGGGGCTGGCGCTGTTCGTCATCGCTNNCCGGTACCGTTCAGCGGCTGGTTTCCCGCGGTGTCTCTTTTCATCGCCGGCGTCGGGCTGGTCGAGCGCGACGGGATGGTGACGCTGCTGGGCCTGCTCTCGGGTGCGCTATCGGTGCTGCTGACGATTGGCATCGTCCTGTCGCTGGCGGGCGGCGCCGGGGCGATGATGGAGTGAACCGGGGCCCCTGATCCCTGCGCCCCCGGCAACCGGGCGATGGTGGCTGCTTGCGACCGGCTGCGGCGGCACGGCGCCCGGCGAAAATCGCCGTCGAAACCCTCGCGGACATGGCGCCGCGCCCCGCTGAGCTTTAGACAGGGGCACGGCATCGGCGTTGCCCGTTCATGAAACCGGGAGCGCCGCGGCGTCGCCACGGCAGAACGAGGTACAGCCCGACTTGGATCGTCACGCCCCCCTCTCGCGCCTCGACGGGCTGTGGACCGACGCCGATGGGCTGACAGGGGCACAGGCGGCCCGGCGGCGTGCGGAGTTCGGATCCAACACCATCATCTCTCAGACCGCACCGGGCTGGCGCGCCATCCTGCGCCGCACGGTCGGCGATCCGATGATCTGGTTCCTGACCGGCGCCGCCCTGCTCTATGTCTGGCTTGGCGACTATACCGAAGCGGCGGTATTGGCCGCGGCGCTGATCCCGATCGCTGGGATGGACGCCTATCTGCACCGCCGCACCCAGGCCTCGACCGAAGGGCTGTCCGCGCGGCTGGCGACCAGCGCCCGGGTGATCCGCGACGGCGCCGAGGTCGAGCTTCCGGCGGCCGAATTGATACCGGGGGATCTCGCGATCCTCTCAGCCGGGGCCTATGTCCCCGCCGATGCGGTGATCCTGTCGGGCAATGGGATCCAGCTGGATGAGTCCGCACTGACCGGCGAGGCGATGCCGGTTCGCAAGGAGCCGCTGCCGGCGCCTCCGGACCTCGGCGGCGATGGCAGCATCGCCGGCCGGCACTGGGCGATGGCAGGCACCCGCCTGCTGACCGGCGAGGCACGCCTGCGCATCGCCTTCACCGGCGCCGAGACGCTCTATGGCGAGATCGCGCGGTTGTCGCGCGCCAGCCGCGAAGAGCGCACGCCGCTGCAGCAGGCCATCGCCCGCCTGGTGCGCATCCTGGTGATCCTGGCGCTGGCGCTGTGCGCGGTGCTGGCGGTGGTCCGCTACTCCCAGGGCTACGGCGCAGGGGACGCGATCCTCAGCGCGGTGACGCTGGCGGTGGCGGCGCTGCCCGAGGAGTTTCCGGTCGTCTTCAGCTTCTTCCTGGGCCTCGGCGTCTATCGCCTGGCGCGCCGGCAGGCGCTGGTCCGCCGCGCCGTGGTGGTCGAGAATATCGGCCGGCTGACCTGCATATGCACCGACAAGACCGGCACCCTGACCGAAGGCCGGCTGGCGCTGGACGAGGTGCTGCCCGCCGAGGGCATCGACCGCGAGACCGTGCTCGCGCTGGGCGCTGCCGCGTCGCGCCGCGAGACCGGCGACCCGCTGGACCTGTGCCTGCTGGATCGCGCCGCGCCACCCGAAGGCCAGGTCGAGGCGGTGTACCCCTTCACCGAGGACCGGCGGCGCGAGGTCGCCGTGCTGCGCGACGGCCCGAAGGGCTGGCTGGTCTGCGCCAAGGGCGCGCCCGAGACGATCCTGGCCCTGTCCGACCTCCCCGAGGGCGCACGCGCGGACTGGCGCGCGCGCACGCTGGAACTGGCCGCGGCCGGACACAAGGTGATCGCCCTCGCCAGCCAGCGCCTGCCGCAGCGGCCGGAGGCCGAGCCCGAAGGCGGCTACCGCTTCGCCGGGCTCGCCGCGTTCGCCGACCCGCTGCGCCCAGGCGTGGCCGAGGCGGTCGCGCGGGCCCAGGCGGCGGGCATCCGCGTCATCATGATCACCGGCGATCACGAACGCACCGCCGCGGCGATCGCGCGCGCGGCCGGCATCGGCGGGGCCGAACC
>JABAHR010004160.1_pt2 | contig 12355 bp, 10 predicted proteins | sample 7062101 | NCBI WGS metagenome assembly JABAHR01 (sample SAMN14534553, study PRJNA622989) | marine sediment metagenome | biome: marine biome [ENVO:00000428]; feature: marine pelagic biome [ENVO:01000023]; material: deep marine sediment [ENVO:00002113] | place: India: Gulf of Kutch | collected...
CAACGCGCCGATGCAGGGCACGGCCGCGGACATCATCAAGCGGGCGATGATCGCCGTGCAGGACTGGCTGGACCGGGACGGCGCACCGGCGAGGATGATTATGCAGGTGCACGACGAACTCGTCCTCGAGGTCGCCGAAAAATCCCTGGAAGAGGTCCGCGCCGAAGTTGTCGACCTGATGGCCGGCGCCGCCGACCTGTCCGTACCGCTCAAGGTGGACGCCGGTTCCGGCAGTAACTGGGACGAGGCGCATTAGCGCCCTGGTCCAGCTAAATAAATATTTAAATCAGATACTTATATATACGAGGGAACTTGGACGCGTAAAACCGTTCTAATCGTTTGAGTGCGTTAGTCACTTATCCGCTTACCTCCCTAAGCGGAGTAGCAACACGGTCACCCCAAGCCTGTTGCTTTTCTTAAACCCCGGTCGCTTCGGCTGCCGGGGTTTTTTTAGGTATCGAGGAAGCCGTCGAGCGCGTCCCGCGCCTCCTCGACCCCGTCGCGCTTCAGCGCCGAAAAAAGCTGCACGGACGCCCTGCCGGCAAGCGCCTTCTCGACCTCGAGCAGCGCGGTTGCCGCCTGCCCGCGCTTCAGCTTGTCGGCCTTGGTCAACAAGACATGGACGGGAATCTCCACGGCCTCGGCAAACGCGAGCATTTGCTCGTCGAACGCCGTCAGCCGGCGGCGGATATCGACGACGAGTAGCAGACCCGCGAGGCTCTCTCGCGACTCGAAATAGTCCTGCAGCAGTCGCCCCCAGTGGGCGCGGACCTTGTCGGCGACCTTCGCAAAACCATAGCCCGGAAGGTCAACGAGCCGCTTGCCGGGCGCCAGTTCGAAGAAGTTGACGAGCTGGGTGCGGCCCGGCGTCTTGCTGGTCCGGGCGAACTGGCGGCGATTGACGATCACGTTGATCGCGCTCGATTTGCCGGCATTCGAGCGGCCCGCGACGGCGACCTCCCGGCCGCTGTCGGGCAGGAACTGCGCGGCCGCATTGGCGCTCAATATGAACCTGGCTTCGGGGTACTGCGACATGGGAACGGGCCCCGATGTGTGTATAATTTGGGGCTTGCTGAGCCGGAAGGGCATTGATTTTGACGGCTCCGGCGGCTGGCAGCAAGACCGCTGGTCGTTTCGGAATTCGGCGCCTGCCGGGTGGCCGGACACCGGCAACACGGACTGACATCACGTCTTTGTTCTGAATTTCATAAATGATTTTGTAGCGGCAGCGGGCCTGTCGCGTGAGAAAGTACGGTTACGAGCTATGAAGAAATTGTTTGCGGCACTGGCCACCATCGCTCTCTGCACGGGCGTCGCCCATGCGGATGGCCTCGTGGAAGGAGACGCCGAAGCCGGGAAGGCAAAGTCGATTACCTGCGCTGCCTGCCACGGACAGGACGGCAACAGCGTCAACCCGGTTTGGCCGAGCATCGCGGGCCAGCATGCCACGTACATGGTCGAGCAGCTGCAGGCCTTCAAGAACGGTTCTCGCTCGGAGCCGCTCATGCTGGGGCAAGTCATGACCCTGACGGAAGAGGACATGCGTAACCTCTCGGTGTATTACGAGGGCATGCCCGCTGCGGCCAGGGCCGTATCCGATCCGTCCGTCCTCGATCTCGGACGGCGCATTTACATGGGCGGCGACCGGCAGAGCAGTACGAGCGCCTGCATCGCCTGTCACGGTCCGAACGGCCGCGGTAACCCGGCGGCCTCGGTGCCGTCGGTGCGCGGACAATACGCCGTCTATGCGGCTACGCAGCTGCGCAACTACGCAAGCGGCGCACGCAAGTCCGACGGCGCGACGCGCGTAATGCGCGATATTGCCGCGACATTAAGTGAAGAAGAGATTGTTGCGGTCTCGTCCTACATGCAGGGCCTGCAGTAATCCTGCTAAACCAAACGAGGACACACCTGTCATAAGGATTGTTCACGACATTTGCCTTCCGGAGTTATCCCGATGAAGCGATTCAATATTGTTGCCGCATTGATGGCATTCTTTATCGCCGCCTGTGGCGGCGGCGAACCGCCGGTCGCAGAAGAACCTGCGGCTGCCCCTGCTGCCGAGGAAGCGGTGGTCGAGGCGCCGGCGCCGATCGAAGAACCGGCCGCCGAAGAGGAAGCCCCGCAAATGGTCGAGGAGTCGGCCGCGGAGGAAGATGAAGCCGAGGTGGAGGATCAGCCGATCATACTGGCGCAAGCCGAGACGGCAGGCGCCGATCGCGAATGGAAATTCACCGAAGGCACGCACTATGCGCGCATGACGCCGACCCAACCGACTGTTGGCGGCGCGGACAAGATCGAAGTCGCCGAGATCTTCTGGTACGGCTGCAATCATTGCTACGACTTCGAGGCGTTCATCAATCGCTGGAAGGAAGACATCCCGGCCAACGTCCGCTTCGTGCGCATCCCGGCGATCTGGAATCCGCTCGTCCGCCTGCACGCGCAGCTCTATTACACCGAGGAAGTGCTCGTCAATAACGGCAAGATCGCCGATCCAGAGACGTTCCGGTCAGCTGTATTTGCCGAGTACCATCGGCGCGGCAATCGTCTCGCGTCCGTCGATTCGATCCAGGAATTGTTCGCGAAGCATGGTGTCAGCGGCGATGATTTCACCAGCACCTGGAACTCTTTCGAGGTCGCGCAGAAGCTGCGCGTAGCGCAGGACCTTGCGCGTCGTTACAGCATTTCCAGCGTGCCGACGATGGTCGTCAACGGCAAGTACCGCACCGGCGCTGCCGAGGCCGGCGGCTATCCGCGCCTGCTCGAGCTGATCGACGAACTGATCGAGCGCGAAAGCATCCGCTAATCGAGGCAAAACGGAAAGAGCCGCAGTCTTCTGACCGCGGCTCTTTTTTGTGCACTGCCACAGGCCCTGTTTTAGTTAGCCGGAGTCTTCAGAGACGATTTGCCAGCGGCGGCCTTCGCTGCGCCGCCAGTACAGTCGCTTGATAGTCTGCACCGGGCCGTCCGCCGTAGCGACTACTTGCGTGAATCGACTGAGGTACAGGTCGGGCACTTCCGGATCTGCCACCAGCATTACGTCCCGGAGTTCGACCGATGCGAGCTCTCTGGCCGCGAAGACGTTCCTGCGGTAGGCGGACCACTCGCGGCGGTCCATGTCGCGGTAACGAAAGTCGCTCGCATACAGCGACAGGTAGTCGAGCACGTCGCCACTTTCGAGGCTTTGCCGCCACATGTCCAGCGCCAGCCGGAATTCAGCCCGCAGCGCGTCGATATCGGCAGGCGGCGCCCAGCGCATCTGGCGGGCGACGATGACCGGCGTAACGAGCGGTTCCAGCCGATCGATCAGCTTCAGGATCTCCTCGTTCGGCAATGCAAGGCAGCCATCGGTATCGCGCGGCGGACGATCAGGATTATTGTGATCGACGCCATGCAGCCAGATGCCGTAGCCGGTCCGCTCATTGAACCGGTCCCAGGCATTCGGGTAATCGAGCGGAAATGCCGCGACGCCATACTTGTCGTGCAGCTTACTCGTGTCGAGGCTTTCGGTGATGAAATACACGCCCAGCGGCGTCCTCCGGTCCCAGGCTCGCTCCTTGCCGGGGCCATTCAGGCCAATGGACATGTAGCGCTGGTCGACCTGGACGATGTCATCATCGGCGCGCGCGAAGCGATGCATCGTAGCCGCATCGGTCTCGGCGACGAGGATATCGGACACGCTGTCGGGAACCTCAATCAACCAGGCGGGACGTGTCGCTGCCGGGTCGTTCAGCAGCGCCGAGTCGGCAAGCGCAATGCCGTTGCCGACGCACAGAAACAAAAGAACCCAGGCGGTCTTTGCTAATCCCATCATTTGGCCCTGCGATCCTCCCCCGGCTCCGATCATACCGGATCGCCACCGGCTGCCGTCAATTGGAGAGCCGCAGCAACAGGCTGAGCTGCAGCTGTTTCTCCGTCGCGGTGGGAGCGACGCCGTAATAGACCCACGCACAGTGGTGGGTCTTGATGCTGAGCCATTCGGCGGCGAGCGAAACCCTGTCAGAGTATTCGTAGCGATATGACGCTGTCCAGACGATGCCGTCCTCCGGGTTGTTGTCCTCCGGCGTCTGGTCGTTCTGCGTAACCTCGAAGTTGTCGTAACGCAAAGAGATCCGGTGCTTGTCCATCTTGCGCGTCAACAGCAGGAACTTGCTGTCATATTCGACGTCGACGACGTGGGCGCCGTTCATGACCGGCCCCATGACGGTCGAGCCGCGGATCCACTGGGTGATCAGCCCGAAGCCTGCAGGCAGCGAGAATTGTGCGCCCAGGTGGTCGAACTTGGTCGTCCACGCGTACTGGCCGTCCGCCAGCACTGTCGGGTCGGCCCGGTTGTCGTAGTGCATGCCCCGCAGCAGCAGCCGCTCGCCGTACCGCCATTCACCGCTGACGTAAAAGCCGGCGCGATCGTCGACTTCCCGGAACGGCGCGACAAAGGGATCCTGCGCCTCGAACATCATGCCTGGCTGGATCTGCGGCAGCGACGGCAACGGCAGTTCATCGCCAATGCGTGACTGCCGGTCGTGCGCTGACCAGCCTTTCCAGGCCAGCAAGGAACCCGCCGGATCGTTGTTCCAGAATATCGCCGCCTGCAGTCCCAGCTGGTGATCACCGCCCAGCATTTTCGGACGGCGCGACAACGACAACTCGGCGCCGAAGGCGCGGATCTCTTCCGCGATCCAGCTGTTGATCGTTGAGGAATTCAGGGTATACGGACTGCTCCAGGCCGGGCCGGTGTTCTCGAGGGACAGGCGCGGATAGAACGCGCCCAGCTTCAATCGATAGCGCGTCGGCGAGCGCGGCACCGGCCGCCATTCGAGATATGCCTCGGTGAAATCAAGCGCTGAACCCAGATCGTCGTCGTAAAACACCGCGGTGGTTTTGAGATCGAGGGTGTCCGTCAGGCGGTTTTCATAATCGATGAATGCGCGGCTGATCATCGCGCCGTGGCTGTCATCGTCATAACGCAGCTTGCCGACAAAGCCCTCGGTCCAGGGCTGCAATCCGGATGTGCGCACTATGCTGAGGTCCACGCCCGTGGTGAATGACTGTCGACCCGGTGCATCCTGTGCCTGGATCGGCGCAGACAGGAGGGCAAGGGTGGCGAGCGCCGGCTTCAGTAGTCGGACCATTCCACGCCGGCCGAGCTGCCGCCGTGCGCCCGGCGCAGCCGGCCCTTTATCCTGAATACCAGGTCGCCGCCGCTGGCAGGCAGCGACAGGACCTCGTCGCGCGCCCGGATACGGGGGCTCCAGATGTGCACCGTGCCCTTCGCAGCGGAACCTGAGCCCAGCACAGCCAGGCCATCGCGATCCGTCTTGGCGAATTCCGGCGTATCGACAACCAGGATGTAAGCGAGCATCTGGTCGTGGATATTGCAGCCGAGCGTGACGAGACCGGGATGATCGAAACGAACCGGGTCATGGGCCTCGCCCTTGTAGAGCGGCAGCATGAAAGCGTTCGGATCCGAGAACGAGTAGACGTGGTGCGCGATGACATCGCTGTTCGGAAACTCGACCCGGGTGCCGGTCTGCACCATGAGGATGTGCGGGACGAACTCGGTGTCGACCTGGTCCATGACCGCCGTGCGCCCGGTCGCCACGCTTTCGCCGGCGCCCTCGACCCAGACGGCGACGTTGGGGACCGGGTTGCCGTCGCGGTCCAGCACCGTCACCTTGAGTTCGCCGGCGAAGGCAAAGAAGGGCAGCCACGCAAGCGCGAGAAGCCACTGGTTTGCCCGATGTGGGATGCTGCTCACTGGGATGCCCGATTCCTGCCCTTCGAATGCTCGTTTCGAGTGTAAGTGCCTGTTTATAAAGCTAACCGTGAACTGTCGCACAATCTCAATCTCTCGATCGGCCTAATATGTCAGCGAAGCCGAAATGTGCCGACCGTGCACGGCAAATGGGCGCTTCCGGGCCAGGAGAGATCGGCTGGAAAGGGCATGAATATTCGAACCAGTTTCCGCAGCAAGCTTTTGCTACTGACGCTTTTGCCGCTCGCGATCGCGCAGGTGGTGACCTTGCTCGCGGTCATGCGGACCGTCGAACAGGACGTCGACAATCGCGCCCGGACGTCGCTGACAATCGGCGGCAAAGTCGTCACGGAGTACATGGCGGCGCGCAGCGAGCAGCTGCGCACGAGCGTCGATGTGCTGACCGCGGATTTCGGCCTGAAACAGGCCGCCGCGACCCTGGATGCCGGCACGATCCGCTCGGTGCTAGAGAATCACAGCCAGCGCGTGGACGCGAACCTGGCGATCTACCTGGATCTCGAACTTGACGTGATCGCCGGCACGCAGGATTCGAGCACGCTTGACTGGGACATCATCACCGCCGCTGTCAACGAGGAATTCGTCACCGGCCCGGCGGAGTCGACACTGTCGGCAGGCGACATCCTCTATCACACCTTTTCCGTGCCGCTGATGGCCCCGGTACAGATTGGCTGGGTCGTCTTCGGCTTCCGTCTGGACGAGGACATCCTGGAACGCCTCCGCGACCTGACGGGACTCGAGGTCGAACTGGATCTCGCCAGCAACAGGACAGCGAACACGGTCCACGAGATTCAAAATGAGGGCGATGACTGGCTGGCGCTACACGTCCCCTTCGTCGATCGCGCCAACAACGTCGATATCGTGCTGAGACGCTCTGTCGAGGAGGCGATGCGCCCCTACATCGATGCGCGCCGCGGCCTGATCTTGTTCGGCCTCCTCCTGTTGACGTTCGTTGCGCTCGCGGCCGCCTGGCTGTCCGGCGGCGTCGCAAGACCCCTTGGCGATCTGACGGCTGCGGTCAAGCGGATGATCAAGGGTAACTATGACGAGGACGTGCGGGTCGACTCTGACGACGAATTCGGTGAACTTGCGACCAGTTTCAATGCGATGCGCACCGCGATCGCCGAACGTGAGGACAGGATCTCCTACCAGGCGATGCACGATGCCGTCACCGGTCTGCCCAATCGCACCCGTATCACCCAGCTTCTCGAGCGAATGATCGAGAATGACGACGCAGGTCGTGGCCTGTGCGTGCTGTCCATACGCCTGCTGCGACTGAACACCATATCGTCCACGCTGGGTCACAACGCGAGCGACGAAGTGGTCACGCTTGCCGCAAGGCATCTCAAGGCCAACCTGGAAGACAAAGAAATCCTGGGCCAGGTCGGCACCAACGAGTTCGTGCTCGTCATCCCGGATGGCGATGTGAGCAACGCGCTCGAGCGTGCCGACAAGATGGAGGGGATTCTTGCGACCGGCGTGACGCTCGGCAGGGTCAACATCAACCTGCAGACGGAAATCGGCATCGCATCCTTCCCCGACCATGGCAATGACGCCGCGGGCCTGCTGCGCAACGCCGGGATCGCGCGCAGCGAGGCAAAGATCCGCCAGGAGCGGATCATGGTCTATGAAACGGGGCGCGAGGACTACTTCCTGCAGCAGCTCAGGATCGTCAACGACCTGCGCAGCGCGCTACAACAGGGACAGGTTTTCCTGAACTTCCAGCCCAAGGTCTCGCTGCCTGACGGGCAGTTCTGCGGCGCGGAGGCGCTCGTCCGCTGGAAACACCCCGAACTCGGCCTGCTGATGCCGGACAGCTTCATTCCGGCAGCTGAACAGGCCGGCACGATCGTCCACCTGACCCGGTACGTGATTTCGGAAGCGCTGCGCCATTGCCGCGAATGGCGCGACCAGGGCGTCGACGCGGGCGTTGCCGTCAATCTCTCGGTGCGCGATCTGCAGGACGAGTACCTGCCTTACTTCGTACTGCAGGAACTGAAGGACAAGCGCATCGGCGCAAAGTCGCTGACGCTCGAGATCACCGAAAACTCGGTGATGCAGGACGTCAATCACGCGATCACCGTCCTCGAGTGCATGCGCGATATCGGCGTCCGGATCTCGCTAGACGACTTCGGAACCGGTCACTCGTCGCTCGCCCAGCTGCGCAACATCCCGCTACACGAAATGAAGATCGACAAATCTTTCGTGATGAACCTCTGTGAGGATGCACAGAACGAGGCCATCGTGCGGACGTCGATCGAGCTTGCCCACAACATGAATCTCGAGGTGGTCGCGGAAGGCGTACAAAACGAAGACACATTGCGGCGGCTGAGCCAGGCCGGGTGCGAGAGAGCGCAGGGCTATTTCCTCAGCAAGCCGCTACCGTCGGCCGAGTTGATTGACTGGTTCCGTAATTTCGAACCGGTATCCTACGAGGAACGCCGCGATACCAGCCGGCCATTCGCCGATTCAGCCTGACTCCAGCCCGCCAAGGAAACTCACCGTGTTCGCGCCGATCCACTCGACGGAATAACCGCCCTCGAGAACGACCAGGGTCTTCAGACCGAGGCGGCCGATGACCTCGCCGATACGCGCGAAATCGTCGGTCGTGATGTCGAAGTGGGTTGTCGGGTCGCCCGCGAAAGTGTCGAGGCCGAGCGCCACGACCAGGGCATCGGGTGAAAAGCGGCTGACTTCGGCTATCGCGTCATCCAGGGCCAGTCCATAAGTATCCCAGCCGGTGCCGAAAGGCAGCGGGAAATTCAGGTTACAACCTTCGCCGGGTCCCGCGCCGCGCTCATCCTCGAAGCCGATGAAGTACGGATATTCGACCATCGGATCCGCATGCAAGGATATTGTCAGCACGTCGTTTCGCTCATAGAAGACCGCCTGCGTGCCGTTGCCATGATGGTAGTCGACATCGAGGATCGCAACGCGAGCCGCGCCGTCATCGATGAACGACTGGGCAGCCAGGGCATTGTTGTTGAGATAACAGTAACCGCCACAAAAGTCCGCGGCCGCATGGTGGCCGGGCGGGCGACAGGCGGCAAAAGCAAAGCGATCGCCGCCCCTGACAAGTTTCGCAGCAGTCAACGCCGCGTTGGCCGACGCCCGCGCCGCATCCCACGTGCCGGCGACGATCGGGCTGGTCGAGTCGAAGCAGTAATTGCCGAGCTTGCTGACGATGGAACCCGTCGCGACTCGCCGCATGCCGGGCCCGACAAAGGTATCGGGGCGAGCGTTCGGTCCCACCTCGTCCGACGCTTCCCATTCGTCCCAGGCCGTCCTGAGGAAGTCCAGGTAGTGCTGCTCATGGATGCTGAGGTAGGCGCTTTCCTCGTAGGCGTCGGGCTCCAGGACGTCGCCGACAGCATTGCTGCGGATTGCCTCGATAACCTTGTTGGCGCGGGCAGGGCACTCGGAACTCTCGCGCATGGTCTCGCCGCGCGGATCGAGCAGACCGGAATGCAGGTTATGGTCGTCGCTGTAAACGGTCTTCACGGTCAGTCCTCGTCGGTCTTCGGCAGGCGCGCGGCGCGCCACGCGATTGCGGCCTTGGGACCCTCCTCGTCGAGTATCCGGTTGAATTCGACGGACTCGGGCGTTTCGGTCAGTTCGATCTCGACATCGATCTCGAGGGCCTGCTCGAGCGCCGTCATCAGATCGCCGGACTCCACGCTCAGATTGAGCGCTTTCTTCGTCAACCTGACTGACACCGGGTCATTCAATGCGATCTCGCGGGCCATCGCCAACGCCTCATCGAGCACCGCTTCCGCCGGGACGACGCGATTGACGAGGCCGATCGACGCCGCATGGGACGCATCCACCTTGTCGCTGCCGACCAGCAGCAGCTCGCGAGCGTGCTTCTGACCGACGACCCAGGGGAGCAGCATGCAGATAATGCCGCTGCCGAAACGCACCTCGGGCGCGCCGAACCGGCAGCCTTCGCCAGCGATCACGATGTCGCAGGCCGCGGCAATTTCCATCGCGTAGCCGAGACAATAGCCGTGCACTGCCGCGATCACCGGTTTCGGGAAACCCCAGAATCGCATGACCGCATAGAAGTCCTTGCGCAGATCGTCGCGGAGCTGCGCTTCCTTGTTGTCCTCGTCGTAGCCTTCGAAGTCGAGATCGTAGCCTGCCGAGAAGGCCCTGCCCTCGCCATGCAGGACAACGGCGCGGATATCGTCGTCGGTCTCGATCTCGTCGAGGAGACCGCCGATCTCGTCGAGCATGCCGCGCGTGATCGCGTTCAGCTTGTCGGGACGATCGAGCTTCAGGCTGGCGACGGCGCCCCGCTTGCGGTATTCGACGAGACTCATTCGCAGGGCCGGATCCGGGTCGCATCCTGCCATTGCTGGTGGAGGTAGTCGTCCAGGGACATGGTCATTGTTGTCTTCCTTTCACTTCGCGCCGACGACGAGCGCATCGACGGCAATGCAGCCTTTGTCATTAACGATAGCAGGATTCAGGTCGATCTCTAGCAAGGTATCGCCGAGCGCATCGACCATGATGGAGAATCGCGCTGCAAGTTCGCAGAAGCCGTCGACATCGGCGGCCGGCGCGCCGCGCACACCGTCCAGCACCTTGCGCAACTGCAAACGATCGACGAGCCGCCGCGCCCAGGCAGCGTCGAACGGCGGCAGCGCAAACTGCACGTCCTGCACGGTCTCGGCGAGTACGCCGCCCATGCCGATGACGATCAGCGCGCCAAACTGCGGGTCGCGGCGGGCGCCGAGGATCATCTCGACGCCGCTGTCCGCCATCGGCGCCAGCAGCGCGTCGGGACCGAGGCGCACCTGCAGGTCGCGATAGGCGTCGGCAAGCGCAGCCTCGTCCGCGATGTCGAGAACGACGCCTTTCGATTCAGTCTTGTGGGCGACACCGCCGGCTGCCGTTTTCAACACCAGCGGGTAGCCGATCCCGGCCGCTGCCGCAATTGCTTCATCGAGCGAGCCAACCGCGACCGCCTCGCTCGCGGAGATGCCGAAATCGCGAAGCATCTGCATCGCCTCGACCTCGCCGACCGGATCGCCGCCGCTTAGCCGTTCGCGCCACTCACTGACGACGTCGGCTGCTGCCGCGGACGCCTGCATCGGCGGCAGCGCCTGGAAGTCGCGATAATCCATTAGCCCGCGCACGCCCTTGAGAAAGGTCAGGACACCGTCGAGCACGGGTACGCCGGCCCAGGTCATTTCGAGCGCCAGTGGGTCGCCGCCCGGTCCTTGCCGAGATCCGACCAATGCCACGGGCTTGCCGCTCTCCTGGCGCGCGACCTCCACGTAATCCGCATAGGACGGATAGATGATGTCGTTTGGACCCCGGTCGTGGATCAGGCCGCAAATCGCCGCGCCTTCGTCCTTCATCAGGATCGACAGGTAGCGGCGCATCTTCTCCGCCCAGTCACCGCCGCCGCGGCTCCATACGTCGAGCGGGTTGATCGCGGGTAATTCCGGGTCAAGTATCTTCTCGAGGCTTTTTACGGTTTCGGAGGCCAGTTCAGTCAGCGGCACCCCGGCGATCTCTGCGAGATCGACCATGAGCTGCTGCTCGCCACCGGAATCATGCAGGCAGACCAGGCCGCCCGGACCGAGCGGATTCAGTTCGGCAAACAGGATCATCGCCGTCGCCATCTCGTCCATGTCGGTCGCGCGATGCACGCCGTAGCGATCGAACAACGCTTCGTAGGTCGCGTCGTCTCCGGCGATCGTGCCCGAATGCGAAATCGCCATCTCCGCGGCCTTTTTCGAACGACCGACCTTGAGTGCGACGACGGGTATCTTTTTGGCGGCCGCTTTCTCGAGCGCGGCGCGGAATCCTGCCGGGTTGCGCGCCGTTTCGACAAACAGGCCGATGACCCGCGTCTCCGGTAGATCGAGCGCGAAGTCGATGTACTCGTCCATCGTCACGGAGAGTTCACTGCCGGTGGAGACCGCGAGATTCACGCGCAATCTCGACTCCATGTCGATGATGCCGGCCATGCCCGACCCGGACTGACTGATCAGGCTCGCGTTACCGCCGGGCGGGTGCTTGCGGGCATCGAATCCGCAGGCCACGACGTTGTCGCGGACATTGTAGAAGCCCATGCCGTTTCCGCCGCAGACGAGTATGCCGGCATCGTTGATCTTCTTCCGGAGGCGTTCCCTGAGCGGCGGGTCGTCGTCGTCATCGAGATAGAGCGACGAGTGGATCACCGCGGCCGGGATGCCCTTCTGTATCGCTTCGTCCAGCGAGCCCTCGAGGCGGTGATCGCCGATCGCGAATATGGCGAGGTCCGGCGCTTCGGGAAGATCGGCAGTGGACGCATAACATTGCCGCCCGCGGATCTGGTCGTAGCCGGGATTGACCGGGTAAATGTCGCCGCCGAAGCCGCTGTCTTCGAGGTTCCTGAGCGCCCAGTCGCCCATCGAGCCCGCGCGTGCCGACGCGCCGATGACGGCGACGGAACGGGGTCGAAGCAGCGGATCGAGCCGGTGTTGTTTCATAGCACCTGTGTCATTGCGAGGAGGACGAAGTCCGACGAAGCAACCTCCTGATCGCTTCTCAATGCCATCAGGAGATTGCTTCGCTGCGCTCGCAATG
>JABAHR010014028.1_pt2 | contig 12354 bp, 10 predicted proteins | sample 7062101 | NCBI WGS metagenome assembly JABAHR01 (sample SAMN14534553, study PRJNA622989) | marine sediment metagenome | biome: marine biome [ENVO:00000428]; feature: marine pelagic biome [ENVO:01000023]; material: deep marine sediment [ENVO:00002113] | place: India: Gulf of Kutch | collected...
AACTGCCCCACCGTATCGAGCAAGTCCTCGGCCATGCCGGAGCGTTCGAGGATGAGCCCCATGAACGTGAAGAACGGAATGGCGAGAAGCGTCTCGTTGCGCATCACTTCGTAGATGCGTCCGGGCATCGATTGCAGGAGTGGCCAGGAGAGATTGATCGTGCCGTCGGAGTAGGGGGCAAGCTCCACCCCGGCGACGAAAAAAATTAAGCCGACGGCGCCGAGAGAGAAGGCCACGGGGTAGCCGAGCAGCAGAAACAAGACGAGCGCCGCGAACATAATCGGCGCCATGTTTTCCGCTATGAGTGCCAGCATCTTAAACGACTTCCCTCTGATCTCTGGCTTCAGTGCCTTGCCTGTTCTGCCGTTTGCAGAAACGGATCGGGCGCACTTATGGGTCGTGTGCCTTGAACTCTTCGATTGCAGGATGATGTGATGTGCCGATCTTGGGTTCTGCCAGCTCGCCGCGCATGATGGCGATGCGCTTGATCAGCTCCGAGAGGCCTTGTACGAACAAAATGATAAAGGCGGCGGGGATCAACGCCTTTATGGGCCATTGCGGCAAGCCGCCGGGGTTGGTCGACTGCTCGTTCTCAAGATAGGATTTCAGGAAGTAATGCCACGAGGTAATGGCGATCAGCGCTGCTGTTGGGAGTAAGAAGAACACGTGCCCGATGACTTCAATCCAGTTTCTCAACGGGCGGGGGAAGCGGTTGCTGATGATGTCGATGCGGATGTGTTCGTTGAGCGCCAAAGTCCACGGCGAGGCAAGCATAAAGACGAGGGCGAAGAGCCACCATTGGGCCTCCAGCCACGCATTTGAGCTGAGGTTTAGGACCTTGCGGACTACGGCGTTGCCTGCGCTGATGACGGCAGCTACGACAACAAGCCAGGAGACCCAGCGACCGATGTATGCCGTCGTGGCATCGATGTTGCGGCTTAACTTGATCAGCCGGTCCATGTTTTCCCTCAAGCCATCAAGAAGCCTGCCCACGTGTCCAGGATTGAATGTCCTGGTATGGTCGACCCGACCTGCGACATCGGTATAGCCGGGTCAGGCCGTGACTTCCAGCCTGCGCTCTGTCAGTATCCGCGCCGAAATCGCAGCCGAAGCGGCGCGTGATCATGCCACCGCCGCCAACTGCGCCAAATCTTTCTGAAGCCTGCCTGGGAGATCTGAATGACCGTTTCGAAGGCCCGCGTTCTCGATCAACTCAAGCGCGTGAAGGGACCTGATCTCGAAGGCAATATCGTTGAACTTGGGCTCGTGTCCGAGGTGCTGATCAGGGAGAACCGCGTCTACTTCTCGATTACGATTCCACCCGATCGCGCCAGTGAGCTTGAGGTGTTGCGGCAGGCGGCGGAGAAGGTCGTTGGCGAAATCGACGGCGTGTCGGGTGTGACGGCTGTGTTGACCGCCGAGACGCAGGGTGGTGCGGCGCAACAGGCGGCGCAGCGTCCCAGCAACGTCACAGAGCATCCCCGTGTGCGCGAAGCCCGGGCGCGTGCTGCGGCCGGAGACGGCGCCAGCCGGTCGGGTGCCCAACCGCAGATTGGTCCGCAGCAGGGCGGGGCGCAGGCGCCTCAAGGCCTTCCAGGCGTCAAGCATCTCATTGCCGTTGCATCGGGAAAAGGTGGCGTGGGGAAGTCGACCACGGCTGTCAATCTCGCGCTCGGTTTTCAGGCGATCGGTCTTAAGGCCGGTATTATGGATGCGGACGTCTATGGTCCGTCGCAGCCGCGGCTTCTCGGGCTTTCAGGCAAGCCGCAGGTGACGGGGGACAATAAGCTCCGGCCCATGGAAGGCTACGGCCTCAAAGTCATGAGTATGGGTTTCATGGTGGACGAGGGCACGCCTGTCGTTTGGCGCGGGCCGATGGTCGTGCAGGCGCTCAATCAAATGCTGCGTGAAGTCGAATGGGGAGATCTCGATGTCCTGGTGATCGACATGCCGCCGGGCACCGGCGACGCGCAGCTCACCATGGCGCAGCAGGTGCCGTTGTCGGGCGCGATGATCGTCTCGACGCCGCAGGATCTGGCGCTGATCGACGCGCGCAAGGGGCTTGCCATGTTCCAGCGGGTCAATGTGCCCGTGCTCGGCATTGTCGAGAACATGAGCTATTTCATGTGCCCTAAGTGCGGGGAGAAGAGCGAGATCTTTGGACACGGCGGGGCGGAAAACGAGGCGGCGAAGCTTGGCGTACCATTTTTAGGCGGCGTACCTTTGCACATGGAGATCCGGGCACGATCCGATTCGGGGAAGCCCATTACCGCCACGCAGCCCGAAAGCGCACATGCGGAAATTTACCGGGAACTGGCAGCTAAGACCTGGGCGGGTCTGCAGGAGAAAGACGGTACGGCTTCTGCGGCGCCGGATCTGATGGTCTCGCCGGCGAGCGACATTCTTCATGTTGCCTTTGCTGATGGCGAAAAGTACGACCTTTCGGCCGAGATGCTGCGTGTCATGAGCCCGTCTGCCGAAGTGCAGGGTCATTCGGAAGCCCAGCGTGTGACGGTACCGAAGAAACGCAATGTGCGCATCAAAGAGCTTCGTCCGATCGGTAACTACGCGGTGCGCATCGTGTTTGATGATGGACACGACACGGGACTGTTCACTTGGGACTATCTGCAGCTTCTTGGCCGCGAGAAGGACGAACGCTGGGCGGCCTATCTCAAGGAGCTTGATCAGAAGGGTCTCTCGCGGGACTGAAGCGGGCGGATTCTGATGCGCTTTGTGAAGCGCTGTCGCATATCGACACCGGCGAGGATCCGATGCACGTTTTTGTCGCGGAGTATCACCCCGTCTTCGGCGGTAAGCTCGGTAAGAAAGTCAAGAAGATCGGGATTTGAATTTTGTGATGTGCTGGCGTTTGCGGCCGGTGCTCGGTCGTAACGGTCGCGTGTTCAAGCTTATGTACATTTGTTCTTCGCGGCGGGTGGGTGTGCGCACGCTAGCTGTTGTCCCAGCTTTGCTGTTAGGTCGGCGAGCACCGGGTCGCTGAGGAGGCGCTTTGCCTCGGTCAAAAGTGCCCATTGACGTTTGCGGGCGTCCTTTTCCGGCCACTGGTCGNNCGGCGGTCCGTACCCTTTTTTATCGTACGATAACTGCCGATCGGCTCCTTCGCCACCTTGCCTTCAACGCCTGCTTCTTCGAGTGCCTCCTGTGCTGCCGTTTCCCAGGGCTCAAGGCCTTCGATTTGTGAGCCTTTAGGATAAATCCAGCGGCCGCTGCGCCGCGAGGTTACGAGAAGGAAGTTCACACGTTGGTCAATAATGGCGTATGGCAGGACGCCGACTTGACGCTGTGCATNNTCAACAAGGTATTGCATGTAAGTCTGCATGGAAGTGTTGCCACGATGTTTGCGGTCGAGCGTGTTATTCTAAATGAGCATCGGTGCAATTCGTAGCCGAGCGAGGGGGTGTGCGAGAAAATTGCCTGCGCGTCGTGGCCAAGATCAGGTGCCTCGACACACCAAGTTGCAGTTCGGCACGAACGAGGAGACTTGGTGTGGGTAGGGACCGGACGTGTTTGCCCGGTCCCATGATCTTGGCGTGATCCTGAGCGCGTGTCTGATATCTTTGCTGCCAGCAGGCGGTGTGTTACGCGGCCTTCGCTGCGCGTTCCGTCCCTTCCAATTCACCGGCGTGCCGCGCAAACGGTACCGGCTCCCGGGTCTTCGGCGTGTGGCGCTTCGCATACCGCGCTGACAGTGATGTCTGCCGTGTCGGCCGCAGGATTGCTTCACGGGCGCCGAAGGCATTGGCGAGGGCAATCATTGCGATTTCGGGCCGCAGCGATGTGCCTGCCAAATCGATCGCGACGTAACCTGTGCCAGGCCATGTCTCGATGCTAACAGTGCCACCCTGGACCTTAGCAGACACCCAGTTGCACCCACGGTGCGGCGTGCTGCCAGAGGTCATTTGGCACGAGTCCGTCTTGAGAAAGTTGAGCGCAGCGCGAAGAGCCTTTTCCACGGCGTTTGCCGAGGCGAGCTCTTTGGCTCCAATCAAATCCAGGATGATATCCCGACCACTCGAGGTGCTGTTTGTTCGCCCAGTGCTTGCGGGCGCAGTCTCGAAAAGATCTTCNNGGTGAAGCATTTGGATGCGCTGAGCGCGTGGAAGTTACAGCATTCGAGTCGTACGAGTCTTCCTTTTGGGCGGTGCTTGAACGAGTCAAGTCCATCCCCAATTGGAAGAGGGCGTCGTTATAGGCCATGTGACCCTCCCCAACCAGTAGATAGCTCTGACTCGCCCGCTCCTTACCTTTTGGTTTCTGGGAGACCCTTGACCGTTGGGGCAGGTGGACAGACGAGAGGGGACGCATATGAGGCCAATGGCCCCCTCGTGCAAGAAAAAAATGGTCCGTCAGGCAAAAAAATTGCCACGCGTGCTTCACGTTCTTCTTACAGCGTCCTGGCCGCGTCTTTGCGCGCTTACTGATTAAGGAAGTTGTCGAGCAGAGATTTCACATCGGGTTGTTGTTGCTTGCTGCCGGAGTCGGCAGCTGCTCCGTCTGTCTCGGTGCCGCTCGATTTGCCGCCGAAGAGACCGTCGACGATCTCCTTGGCATTCTTGCCCTTGAATTTCTTGCCAATCTCTTTGACCGTCTCGAGCGCTTTGCCGGGATCCTTCATGACGTCTTCGAGATCGGGCGAGTACTTGAGCTTGTGCCAGCTGCCGTGGACTCGCACCGGGATTTCGAGGCCGGCCAGATCGGACTTGCCGCCTTGTCCGGCGAGACTCGAGACAAGTTTGGGGCGCATCAGGTAGTCGACTTGACGTGCCGGTAGCATGACTTTTCCGGCCCCGGTTACGCGCAATAGCGGGCTTGCGAGCATTAGATCGTTGTTGTGTGCTATGCCGCGTTTGATCGTCCAGTTGGCGGTGAGCTCGCTAAAGTCGGTCTTCTCGCTGGGTGATCCTCCGAGGCCCGTCAGCTTGCCTTCGCTGATCCCACGGACCATGCCTGGAATGTTAATGCCGTTTATGGCGCCGTTTGCGAACGCCATCTTGGCCTTGCCGTTCAGCGTTTCCACGAGCTGGCGCTGGCTGGCGCCTTGTCCCGCCACAGCAACCGAGAGGTCGGCTTTGCCGGATAGTTTATCGAAGTCGGCCGCATCTTTTAGGAACGGCAATGCGTCCAGGCCGGCGATCGAGATGTTGGCGCCGAGCGTTGCGGATCTACCCTGGCTGGCATCGATGGTGATGAAGCCCTTACCCCGGCCTCCATAGAGCTGGATGTCGGTGAAGTCCGTTTTCATGACGCTGTTCTTGAGCGCCACATTGAGTTGGGATTGGTCGACCTTAATCTCCTGATAGAGGAGCTCGCCGACGGCGAGCTTCATGTTTGCGTCGACGGCGCCGAGGGTTGCGAAATCGATGGCCTCGTTGCTCCACCCTGCGCGTTGGGTATAGCCCCTGACTTTTGGACCGGGCTTTGCCGGCGGGGCATTCAGCAGATCCTCGATGCTTTTTGCCGGAGTTTGTGTTCCCGATTTGCGTTTTGAGGGCGACGTTTTGCCTGCGGCTCTACCCGGGCGCATATATTTGTTGAGGTCGAGTACGGAGACCTGGAGATTGCCAGTGACTTGGGGCCGCTTTCCGCTTGTGTTGACGCTGACCTCGCCTTTTGCCGTCGCTCCGTCGAGGGCAATGTTGGCATTCGACAGCGTGAAGACCTGGGCGTTGGCGCGGAGTTGCCCCTTAGCGTCGAGCGGTCCGTATCCCTTCGCGCGTGGCAGTTCGGTGCCGAGCCATTTGGCGAGGTTGCGCACGGACGGCGATTTGACTGAAACGCTGCCGTCGGCGGCAATGGATTCGCGAACGGCGAGCGCGCCTTCAAAGCGCGCGGCGAGCGGCGCAGCAGCTAGCGTTACCGTGGCTTTAGCTGGTTTCTCGTCAAGTACGGCTTTGACCGAGTTCAGCTCCCCATCGAATTCGATGGTTTCGCCTTTCCATAGGAGGCTGCCGTCGGCATCGAGCGGTTGGTCGATGGCTGGGAGGGCAAGCTGGACATTGATTCGCGAGGCTTCGTGCCGAGCACCTGTTGCTGCGTCTGCGTAGCGCACGATGCCGTCTACAATTCGCACGTCTCCGAATTGAAGCTGATCGAAGGCGGCGCTCGCCGCACGGGGCGACCTGGCGGTCGCCGCTTTGGGCAGGATGCCCGGAGCATCCGATGCCGGCGCTGGGGCTTGCGCGAGTCTTAAAGACTTTAGGGTGGGCCGGTGGGCAAAGTCCCAGCTCTTGAGGCCCTTATTGTCGGTGTAAAGCTCGAACACGGGCTTTTGGAGGACCAGCTGATCGATGCGAATGTCGCGAGAGAGCAGCGGGATGAGCTGAACGGAAACATCCAGGCCATCCATGGTGACGAGCGGCTTACCGCTCATACCAGGGGGCGGCGACAGGCTCACTTTGCGCATTGACAGGCCGATCGACGGGTAGAATGCGAACGAGGTTTTGCCGGCGATAGTGAGATCGCGTCCGGTCTTCGACTTGACCTGAGCGATGATCTGGTCGCGCACCGCGTCGGTCGGAAAGGCGTAGGCGAGAAAGGCAAGGCCGGCTCCCGCCAGAACGAGAATACCGGCGAGGACGACGCCGACAATCTTCAGGGCGCCGAAGCCGTTCGATTTGGGAGGGGGCCGACGGCGGCGTTTGCGGGGCGGTCCGCCATGGGCGCGGTGGGGCGGCGGTGCGGCCTGCGGCTGACCATAGTCATAATAGGGTTGTGGATCGCGATAAGGCTGCGCATGGGACTGAGGATACCCGTGCGGATCGGGTAGCTGCGGATCTCGCGGCTGGCCCGGGTATCCTCCGTAGTGTTCGGGTGCAACCGGTGCCTGAGCGGGAGCCTCTGGCCATTGCGGCTGGGGGTAAGGTTGCGCAGGGTCTTGCGGCTGCCTGGGACGCCAATCGGGACGTTGGCCGCGGTCATCGAATGTCGGGTGCGGTGGCGGACCCTTAGGCGGTTTTCGATCGGTCATTGCGTCCTTCCGAACGTGCGACGTGATCCACGGTTGTTCGACGTCGAAGCCGCTGATCCCGCAGTTGCCTCAATAGTTGGAAATTGTGTCGTTCAGGGGCAACCGTGGAAGCCAGGACGAAAAACATTTTTCCACGGGAAACTAGGGATTTGTAGCGAAAAGTTCGTGCGGGGAGATTGTGCTGGGTATTTCAGCAGCCGGTGCGTGTATGGGGATCGCCGTTTATCGGAAAGTGAACGGGGTTTGCGTCAAACCCGATCCTTCTGTCGGACGCCGTGTCTAAATTTGGCAGGACAAGCTTGTGATTTCTTAGGGTTTGGATCAGATCTTTTGTTGCCGCTGTCTGGTGGCCGTGCCGCAACCTTATTGGGGTTCTCGTCTCCTTGACCGTGCTCCTGGACGTCATTCTGTTTTTGACATGGCTGTTGAGAGGCCTGTTCGACAGTCTCATCGGGCGCTCGCGGCGGCGCTATGAGCACTCGACCTTCATTCGGGCTCCAAAGCCGCTCGTGTGGGAGGTCGCAAGCGCCAACAAAATAAGATTCGAAGGTTCTGTCCCGATCGAGGTCGACTGCGCACCGGTGCCAGGGGATGAAACGCTCATAGAAGGCACTATCACCGTCGGGAACCAAAGTGTGCAACTGGCATTGCGCGAGCTGTCAGAAGTGCCCGGTGAAGCCAAGGTCGTACAAATTCTTGCGGCAGGTACAGATCCGGCACTCCTTTACGGGGACGACTATTTCGTGGGCTATACCCTGAACGAAGCGCCCGGCGGGACAATTTACACGGCGACGCAGGAGCTTACGCACACGAGTTTTTGGGGACGTGCCTTGGTTCCGGTTGGTCTTGCGCAAACTGTGCGGCGTATCAAGGAACACTGCGAACGGAAGGCCGGCGTCGAGCCTGCCGCCCGGGCTAGCTTGTGGGACACGGCGATGACGGGGCTGCTCACGTTCGGGAGCTTTCTCGTGTTGTTCGGTCCGCAGAGTGCGGCGCTACTCGTGCTCATTATTCTTCTTCACGAGTGCGGCCATGCGCTTGCCATGCGATCTGTGGGCCAGCCGGTGCAGGGGATATACTTCATACCGTTCTTTGGCGGCGTTGCGGTTGCTGCCGCGCCGCACGCGAATGAGACGGAGCGTGGGTTTGTTTCCTTCATGGGGCCGGGTGCAAGCCTGTTTACGACGGCGCTCTTCTACGCGCTGTGGCTGCAGTCGGGAAACGACCTCTTGGCAGACCTTGTTCTGCTTTCGGCATTTTTGAATGTTCTCAATCTTGCGCCCGTTCTGCCGCTGGATGGGGGACACGTCTTAGGCGCACTGATGTCGCGTGGAGATCGCGGCTTTTCCGAATTGGTTCGGATTCTCTTTCTTCTCGCAGGTATCGCCGTTGCCATTCACATGGGCTGGTACATCTTGACGGCATTTCTGGCGCTCAATCTGTTGCCGCTCATGTTCAGTGGCGGACACGCTGAACACGCGCTGGCGCCAATCGACCCATGGGCGCAATTGTGGCTGACAGCGGCCTATATCGGCGCCATCTTGTTTTATGTGCTTGTGATTGCCGGGGTTGTGGGCGCGAGCGTCTGATCGTGTTCTGCCGGTCAAGATGCCTCAGAACATTGCGGCATGCACTTTGTCCGGCGGAGCATGGCCGTCAAGAAATGTCTTGATGTTGATGATGACTTTTTCGCCCATGTCGATGCGGCCTTCGATGGTCGCCGAACTCATGTGCGGGAGGGCGACGACGCGGTCGGACGCGAGAAGCTTGGGGTTGACGGCCGGCTCGTGCTCAAACACGTCGAGGCCGGCGCCGCCAATGGATCCAGCTTCAATCATGCGCGCGAGCTCGTTCTCGTCGATGACCTCACCACGCGCCGTATTAACGATGTAGGCCGTCGGTTTCAGCAGCTTCAATCGGCGCGCCGACAGGAGATGATACGTTGCCGGCGTGTGCGGGCAATTGATCGACACGATGTCCATGCGCGAGAGCATCTGGTCGAGGCTCTCCCAATAGGTCGCCTCGAGCTGCTGCTCGAGGTCGGACGATACGCGCTTGCGATTGTGGTAATGGATTTGGAGACCGAACGCCCTGGCCCTGTGTGCGACGGCCTGACCGATGCGGCCCATGCCGATTATGCCAAGGCGCTTGCCGAAAATACGGTGGCCGAGCATCCATGTCGGCGACCAGCCTTTCCAGTTGTTCCGCGCGTCTTTGATATAGGCGGCGCCTTCGGCAATGCGCCGCGGCACGGCGAGGATCAGCGCCATGGTCATGTCGGCGGTGTCCTCGGTCAGAACGCCCGGCGTGTTGGTGACGGTGATCCCGCGGTTGCGCGCCGTATCGAGGTCGATGTTATCGACGCCGGTTCCGAAGTTGGCGATCAGCCTCAGGTTTGGACCGGCCTGCGAAATCACGCCACGGTCGATACGATCGGTCACGGTGGGCACGAGCACGTCGGCGGTCTTCACTGCTTCGGCAAGCTCGGCATTGGTCATCGGCTTGTCGTCGACATTGAGCCGCGCATCGAATAGCTCGCGCATGCGCGTCTCGACGACGTCCGGGAGCTTTCGGGTGACGATAACGACAGGCTTTCTTTCAGGGGTCGGCATGAGACTTCCGAAAATAGTTGCATGGACAGACGGTTAGGCCCGCCGAAACGCGGTCCGGCCTCGCCACTTGTGCGACAGTCTCTACCAGAAGGCCACGGGGAAAACAAAGTTCGGTTGAGAGCTGGACTGCGGCGAATGGCGTGGCCGGGCCTGATCATGGGACGGGCCGCCTCGTTTGACAGGGGCATCGAGTCGGTCTTTTGTGGGCATTTCTGACTGGTGGACCACAGTGTAGATGGGACCCGGTTCACCAGGGTATTTGCGGCATATCAGCTCCGTTAGAGAGCGAATATCGTCAGCGGGATCAATATATGTGGTGCGGCTCGGAACGTCGAACGGGCTTCACATCGGTCGCTATCTCTTTAGGGGCGCTGGTGTTCTTTGCTGGCGCGGCGGCGGCGGGTGATTGGACCCCGCAAGTGTCGCGACAGACCCTTAAGGGGAGCGGCCTTCCTGTTCCGCGGTTCGTCAGTCTAAGGGCGGATACCGTCAATTTGCGGTCGGGACCCGGCCGTGCATACCCGACGTCGTGGGTATTTCGCCAGGCTGGCCTGCCGGTTGAAGTCGTCAAAGAGTTCGATATCTGGCGAGAGGTGCGCGACGCGCACGGCACGCAGGGCTGGATCATCAAATCGCTTCTTTCGGGACGGCGCACGGCGCAAGTGCTGCCGTGGGAGGTCAAGAAAGGCCAGGCGCAAGTCCAGATCACTTTGCGCAGCAGCGGGCGAGAAAACTCCAGGCCGGTCGCGATGGTCGAAGCTGGTGTCGTTGCCGATATTCGAGAGTGCAATGGACGGTGGTGCCGCGTCACGATTGACCGCTACAGCGGCTATATCGAGCAAAAAAAGCTGTGGGGCGTTTACGACGGGGAGATCGTGAAGTGAGCGCCGGCCAGGCCGGGTACCGCATATTCAGCGGCCGTTCTTTGGTTCTTCTTCCGGCACAAGGCGCACGACCACATCTATGTGACTGACCTTCATGCCTTCGGGCGGTTCGGGCAATCCGGCGACATGGATCATGTCACTTGGAATGTCTTTCAATTCGCCAGTGTTCTCAATGAAGAAGTGGCTGTGGTTGGACGTATTCGTATCGAAATAGGCTTTTCCACCTTCGATGGCGAGCTCCCGCAGGAGGCCTGCTTCTGTGAACTGGTGAAGTGTGTTGTAGACGGTTGCAAGCGAAACCTGTTCACCTGCACCAAGGGCTTCGGCGTGGAGCATCTCGGCGGAGACGTGCCGGTCGCCCGAGTCAAATAGCAGTGCAGCCAGCGTGATGCGTTGGCGGGTCGGGCGAAGACCAGCCATGCGCAACTTATTGGTTATGCAGGTTGCCAACTTTCTGTTCCTCAGCTTTCCAATCGTTCGCGCGAAACGCGGCGGTTGCTCCGGAGGCCCCGTTCCCAGGCGGAGCGGTCAGGTCGGGCCCCGCCCGGGAGCCGCCTGCGCCGGATGATACTACACCGGCTGCAAAGTATATGGACCGCCTCGTTTCGCCGCAACCCTTGGCAAAATAAGGTGATTATGGCTGATTTGCGCGCCTTGACGCTGGTGCGGTTTGGCTTTTGAAGGGGCTACAGGTGTGTTAGGACACCGCGACTGCGGCGGCCCCATTTCGCGCGGGCTATGCTGAAAATTAATGGGGGAGCCTCGCGGATCATGGCGGAACGCCGTTCGAGCTACACTTTCGAGGACTTGCTAACTTGCGGGCGCGGGGAGTTGTTTGGGCCGGGCAACGCCCAGCTGCCGCTGCCGCCGATGCTGATGTTCGATTCTATTCCGTCCATTTCCGACACAGGTGGTGCCTTCGACAAGGGACAAGTGAAGGCGGAGCTGGCGGTCGCCGGAAACGAACGGCTGGACTGGTTCTTCAAATGCCATTTCCACGGGGATCCGGTGATGCCGGGCTGTCTCGGCCTTGATGCCTTGTGGCAGTTGACGGGCTTCTACTTGGGCTGGCTGGGCGCTCCGGGGCGCGGACGTGCGCTTGGTGTGGGCGAAGTGAAGTTCACAGGGATGGTCGTGCCCAGTGTCAGAAAAGTAGAATATATTGTTGACCTCAAGCGGGTCATTCTGCGCAAGTTGAAGCTAGCGATTGCCGACGGTCAACTTGTTGCAGATGGTGAGGTTATCTACACGGCCAAGGATCTGCGTGTCGGTCTGTTCGAGTCGGAAGAGGGGCCTGTCGGAGACGCCGCGGCTTAGCCGTTCGGTCTCTCTTGCGAAGGCAGAGATTAGGAAAGGGAGCTCTTGATGAGACGCGTCGCCGTTACCGGCATGGGGATCGTTTCCTCAATCGGCAACACGACCCAAGAGGTCCTCGCTTCGCTGCGTGAGGCGAAGTCCGGTATTTCACGCGCCGAAAAATACGCCGAGCTCGGGTTCAAGTGCCAGGTTCATGGCGAGCCGACGATCGATTGGCAAGCCATGGTTCCGCGCAAGCCAAGGCGATTCATGGACCAGGGCGTCGGCTGGAATTACATCGCCATGGATCAGGCAATTCGCGACGCCGGGTTGGAGGACGGAGACGTCGTCAACGAGCGCACCGGCATTATTATGGGCGCGGGTGGACCGTCGACGCGGGCCATCGTGAAAGCGGCTGACACCACGGTTAAGAGCGGCGGGCCTAAGAAGATTGGGCCGTTCGAAGTGCCGAAAGCCATGTGCTCGGGGCCATCAGCGGCGCTTGCCACCGCATTTCAGATTAAGGGTACCAACTACTCGATTTCCTCGGCCTGCGCGACGAGCGCACACTGCA
>JABAHR010006838.1_pt9 | contig 12351 bp, 10 predicted proteins | sample 7062101 | NCBI WGS metagenome assembly JABAHR01 (sample SAMN14534553, study PRJNA622989) | marine sediment metagenome | biome: marine biome [ENVO:00000428]; feature: marine pelagic biome [ENVO:01000023]; material: deep marine sediment [ENVO:00002113] | place: India: Gulf of Kutch | collected...
ATATCGGCTGGGGCCACCAGATCCGCTCTTATGTGCTGCAGCCCTATCAGCTGGTGAAGGATCTGCGTACGGGCGAGCAGAGCACGAGCCCTGCCGATGTGCTCGACGGAGATATTGATCTGTTTATCGAGGCGACGCTGTCTCACCGTATCAAAGGAGATGGTGAGGCTGCGGTCGTTGCAGATCTCGAATAGGTGCTCGCCGCGTCACCCTATTTGTGTGTGTCGAGCCAGTGTAGTGTTTCAGCTGCGGCCGCCTCGGCCGCCTTCTCCATCTGGCGATAGCGCTCAATCAACTGGTGGCCGAATTCGGTTAGTTTTGCGGAGCCGCCGCCGTGGCCTCCTTCCGGCGTTGCAATGGCCGGAACTGAAAATGCATCATTGACCTGCTGCATGAAGAGCCACGCGCGCCGGTAGGAAATTCCCATTTTTGCGGCGCCACGGCTTAACGAGCCTTCCTGGCTGATCATTTCTAAGAGCTTTATTTTCCCGGGACCAAGACGAGATCCGTTCGGAAGGTTGACCTGTAGTTTGAGCTCCGGGGACGCGCTTTGGTTTGCACCGTTGGTGCTTTCTTTGCCACGTGGTGTTCGTACCTTTACAGAAGGTGTCCGCGTCCGCCGTGGTGCGGCGTCATCAGACCGTGGTTCCAAAGATATTGGGTCCAAGACTTGTTCTCCGAAAGATGGGTTCGATTTCGGCTATTCAACAAAGACCACGTTAGACTAGCGCAAATCTGGGTGGGTTGACAGATCCGGGTCCGGGCCTGTGGGGTTTTCTCGCGTGCCTAACACGTTTGATGCCGGCCCGTTCTGGCGGAGGCCAAGCCTGGTTCTACCAGGATTGAAGTCGCAGTTCGGGAGCCCTTAGCCCGGATGGGGTCGGCGCCCGCACAGGTCGGAAGACCGAGAGATGAACTAACTAGAACAGCACGTTATTGGTTCCTTATTGCCACGACTGGGCCGCAATAGCGCTTGGCCCGCTGGCTTCAGTAACACGGTTTTCGCAAGTGCCAGCGCATTGCGGTACACTCACTACGCCGCTCATCGGGAGTTCAAACATGACACAGTCGCAGACCTGTATCAGCTGTCTTCTGCTGGCCGTTGTGTGGATCTCAATTATGGCCGTGCTGGCCTATGTGAACTGGCCGCACTTTCCGCTCGATCTCAGTCCTGTCGATCCCTCAACGGTTGCCGCCATGCGGCAAGCGGTACTGAAGCACGTCGCGGTCTACGCGGCCGTTGCTGTCATACCTCTGCTAATTCTATGGCTGGTGCTCAGATGGCGCAGGGCTGGCTCGGTGGGCACGGCTGGCGAGAGCGGCGTAAGCCGTGAATAGTTTACGTGCCGTTGCTGTTTGCATTCCCTTAATGCTGCTCAACAATACGTGTAGGCCATAGGTTGGTTTGCAAATTTGAAAGGGTGCATTGCTGTTGCTTGGATCGTTTGCCTCAAGCTGGGACAGGCATTAGCGTGAGCTTAGCGACACTTATGAACAGAATGTTAGCGGTTCAGGTTCAAAATTGCACTTGCGTGAAAACACACCGCAAAGGTTGATGTGGAGTTATAGCGGCAATGTCACTGCAACACATGCTCCCGACGCAGACTTCCAAATCAAGCTCACCTGAAAATACGGTTGCGCAACGAGAGCGACGTGCTGCCGTGCGCAGACCGGCTGGTGAGCCTGCACTGATCGAGGCGGCTTCGCTTGATGTCGCGTTGCCGTGCCTGGTGTGCGATATCTCGACGGCCGGCGCTCGGCTTTACGTGCACGATTCGGCTGAGAACTTGATCGGCTCCCGGGCAAAGATCCCTAGCAAGTTCACGTTGTCCATTAGCGGGGACCGGGTTGAAGTTGATTGTGCCGTCGTCTGGCGCAGACTTGGTCTTGTTGGGGTCCGTTTCCTCAGTTCGGTGCGCCAAGCTTCACGCAAAGGCCCCTAGCAGGTCTCTGCGTTATTAGGTGACGGGCCGTTCGGCCGTTTTTTTGGTGGCCGGCCGAGTGATCGTCCGGCCATTTTTCTTTGGATCGACGCTGGTCAACGCGGGATGCCGGGACAAGTCCGCGTTCACTCCGCTGCTTTGGTAAGTCCCGGCCATTTCCTAATCCTTATCCGATCGCCATTTCCGAGTGGATTGCTGCGTGTCGTCAACTGGCTTGTTGGATTGCCGGTTACAAGTCTGGCCGCGCCCTTGACGCCGTGGCCGAATAAGCCCACGAACAAACCATGATCGACCGCCTTGTGAACAGCGACAAGCGCGATCCGGAAGCTTTTGAAGCGTCGATCCGGCCGCAATCGCTCGACGAATTTATCGGCCAGGAACAGGCCCGTGCGAACCTCAAGGTGTTCGTTGAGGCTGCGCGAAAGCGCAAGGAAGCGCTCGACCACGTGCTGTTTGTTGGTCCGCCGGGACTTGGCAAAACGACACTCGCGCAAATCATGTCGAAGGAGCTGGGCGTCGGGTTTCGCGCGACATCTGGGCCTGTCATATCGAAGGCTGGCGATCTGGCGGCCCTGCTCACCAATCTCGAGGAGCGCGATGTCCTGTTCATCGACGAGATCCACCGTCTCAATCCGGCGGTCGAGGAGATCCTCTATCCCGCGATGGAGGATTTTCAGCTCGATCTCATAATTGGCGAGGGGCCGGCCGCGCGCAGTGTTCGCATTGATCTTGCAAAGTTTACGCTTATTGGCGCCACGACTCGGGCAGGGCTACTGACGACTCCGCTTCGCGACCGCTTCGGCATTCCGATGCGGCTCAACTTCTATAATGTGGATGAGCTGGAGCAGGTGGTAACCCGCGGCGCGCGGGTCCTTAATGCGCCTTTGAAACCGGACGGCGCGCGCGAGATTGCTAAGCGGTCGCGGGGCACGCCGCGAATTGCAGGGCGTCTCTTACGGCGCGTCCGGGACTTCGCTGCGGTGGCCGATCTCGCGCGGATCGATGCTGCGATTGCCGATTCCGCGTTGCGCGCGCTGGAGGTCGATACAGAGGGGCTGGATGCGCTCGATCATCGCTATTTGACCTGCATCGCGCAAAATTACGATGGCGGGCCGGTTGGCATCGAGACGCTGGCGGCCGCGCTTTCGGAGCCGCGGGATGCGCTCGAGGAAATTGTCGAGCCCTATCTTTTGCAACAAGGGTTTATCGGCCGCACGCCCAGGGGGCGGGTTTTGACCCTTAAAGCGTTTCGCCACATCGGGTTGACCGGGCCCGCGCGTGGGGGGGGACCGGAACTGCCGTTGTTGGATCCGGATGCCGATGACGACGAATCGGCTTAAGGCCGATTAACCACACTCCGGCCCGATTCTTGCTTCGCGTCAGTGGAACGGCATGCGTTTCAAAATCTCGCCCTATTGGGGCCCACGCATGCCGCAACGCGCTCAATGTGTTGCCGGACAGAAAGGAACGTTTTGCTGACGCGCAGACAATTCTTAAGGGGCATGTCGCTCGCTTCGGTGGGAACCGCGAGCTTTGGCGGTTATGCAGTGGCCGAGCCGTGGCGGCTCAACTTCACCCGTTATGCCCTAACGCCCAAGGGCTGGCCAAAGGGCCTGAAACTCAGGCTTGCGCTGCTCGCTGATCTTCACGTCTGCAATCCTTGGATGGGTGTGGAACGCCTCAATGAAATTGTCAGGTTGACCAATGCGGAAAATCCCGACGCGGTTCTCCTGCTTGGCGATTATGTGGCCGGTCACAAGCTTGAGAGATTCTCCACCAAGGTTGCTGATCGCGATTGGGCGGGAGCCCTCGGCGGACTAAAGGCGCGTTTTGGTACGCACGCTGTTCTCGGTAATCACGACTGGTGGGATGACCGTGCGGTTCAATCATCCCGCAAGGGGGTCCCCTCGGCACAGCGCGCTCTCGAAGATGCGGGTATTCCCGTCCACCAAAACGATGCTCTTCGCTTTGTAAAAGATGGGCGGCCTTTTTGGCTGGCCGGACTCGGCGATCAGTGGGCCTTCTGGCCGCGGCCTGAGCGCTATCAGGCCTTTGTGCGCGGTGGCAAAGTCGACTACGACGGTGTCGATGACCTTGATGCCACGCTTGGCAAAATTACAGATGAGGCGCCCGTGGTCCTCATGGCGCATGAGCCGGACATTTTTCCTGATGTTCCAGATCGCGTGGCGCTGACCGTCTGCGGACATACTCATGGCGGACAAGTGACTCTCGGTGGCTACGCGCCCATCGTGCCATCGAAGTACGGCAGCCGTTTTCTTTACGGGCATATCGTTGAGGAGCAGCGCAACCTCATCGTATCCGGTGGGCTCGGCTGCAGCAGCGTTCCGGTTCGTTTCGGTGTGCCGCCGGAGATCGTGATTGTCGAACTGGGTGGCAACGACGAGGCGGTGGCTTAGGCCGTCTCATGAGGCCATAGGGCGCATCTCGGTCAGATGTTCTGATGCTCAGGCCTCTTGCCGGAGGCGGCGCTTGCCGGTAGTTCCACACGATATGACCTCACCGACCAACCCATGGCCTGATCTTGCCGGCCGCCTTGTTCAATCCGAGGCCTGGCGACGGCACGTTTTACCGGTCCGCGTCTATTTTGAAGACACGGACGCTGGCGGCATCGCCTATCACGCGTCCTATATCCGCTGGTGCGAACGCGGCCGGACCGATTTTCTGCGTCTTCTTGGAACGGATTCGCGCCGATTGATCGACGGCTCGGAAAGTCGCGAGCCGGCGGCCTTCGTCGTGCGGCGTATGCATTGTGACTTTCTGCGTCCGGCGAAGATGGACGACATCTTGGAAGTCGAAACGCGGGTGAAGGAGNNCGCTTTTGCAGACCGTTACACTTGAGGGGCGCGCGGTGTTTGAGGCTACGGTCACGGTGGTGTTGATTTCCGTGTCGGGAAAACCGTTGAGGCTTTCGGCGGCCGTGCGCGATGCCTTCGGCCAAGGCGATCTCAAAGTCTAGACTCATCGATTGCGCTGATCAGTAGGGTTGGATCTGGAACGGTTTCCAGACTTTCTTTGGCCGTTTCTTTTTGCGTCGCTTGACTGTCGGCTTTGGTTCCTCAATGGTTTCGGCTTCCGGATCGTCTTCGGCAGATACTCCGGCTGCGGCTGTCGCTTGCCCGTCCTGCAACGCGGCACCTTCCCCTTCCGGCTCGAGGGGCTGCCAGGGCGCCTGTTCCAGTTCGAGCTGTTTTGCACGTTCGGCTTCTAGTGCGCGCTGGCGCTCGCGATAGGCTTTGGCTCGTTGCTCGTCGAGTTTGCGGAGACGTTCAAATTCGTCGGCCGTTCGTTCGAGCTTGCGGGCTGAGAGTTCGTTTTCAAGCGCTGCGGTTGCAACAATCGGCTCGAGGTCGCTGAGGTCGCGCAACTTTCCCGCATAGGTAACGGAGAGCGGCGGTAAGAGCACGCGCTCGCGTTGTGGCCGAGGTGGCGCCTCATCGGGGGCTCCGGCCGCCAGCTGCGGTGACGTATTATCGTCCGGTGGCGGGGCGGCCTTGTATACTTTGGGCTCGATCTGCCAGGTCGTTTGTATGCGCAGCCCCGAAAGATCGACCGATGATTTCGCCGAGGCAATGCCGTCCCGGGTCTCGATCTTTATTGGGTCTAAAGATAGCCGGCCGGCAGCAAGAGTTACCGGGAGCTTTAGTTTGCCGAGTGGAAGACTGCCATCTTTCACGGCCGCCTTGAATGCGTTTGCCAGCTCGTCTCCCTGTTTTGCGCCTTTTCCTTGAAGGGCGGCTTCGGCAACCTGGGATACGGCTTTTGGCGTGTTGCCGGTCAGAGTCGCGTCGCCGACCACGAGTTGGCCCTTGCCCGTAAGGCTGGTTATGAGTGTCGAGGGGGCCAAAGCTCTGCCCGAGAAGTCCAGTGTAAATGAAGCAATGTCGCCTGGTTTGTCGTCGGGTGCTTTGTTGTCAGTTTCTGTGCTGGAGATATCGATGGCGACCTCACCTTTCAGCTCGACACCTGCTGGGGCTTTTTCGAATACGAGGTTGGATTTTATGTGTCCGCCGAGGCCGCGGGCTGAGAGGTTCTCAACGAAGATGCGTCCTGGCTCGAAACGCGCATCGATGACGGCGTCGGTCATCGTGAGTCCTGGCTCAAGCATCAAGGTCGCGAGGCGCACCTTCGCTTTACCTCGCAGATTAGCAAAGATGGATCGATCGAAGTTGGAGGCTGGCCAGACCGATCCCGGAATGTCGAAGAGAGCGGCGTCCAGGCCCGCTCCGCCGCGAGTTTGGCGGTCCTTTTCCGGCTGTCCGTTGGCGGTGGCGTTTGAGGCCGGGTCGCTGGCAGACGGATCAACCGGTTCGTTCTCAAGCATGAGCCCAACAAGGCCCGGGACCGTTGCCTGATCTACTTCTAGGTCGGCGTCGATGTTGTGCAAGCCGTCGTCTCTGCGTGTCAACGCAACCTTGCCCTCGACCTTTGCATTGCCGGCTTTGAGGGCGCGCGGGACAAGCTCGATACGGCCGCCTGATGCCGAGACGCCGATCGCCCCTTCTATGCGCGTGCGATCTACGCCGCCAAGGGAGAGCCCTACGAGGCGAAGCAGGTGGCCGGCATTGCCGTTTCGGACGTCGATGTTTCCGGTCAGGCGAGGGGCGGTCTTTGCCGGATAGGTGATGCTTCCCTTGTAGTCGAGCACCTGTCCCTCCGCCTCGATCGTAGCAACCGAGACAAGCCCTTTTGCCGGGTTGCCGGCGGCATGAAAGAGAAGCCGACCGGCCTGGGCGCCGCTCTCGACTTCAGTTGGCCTGGTTATTCCGATCAGGTTTTGCGCCAGGGGAAGAACTTTTTTGTTTGCTACCGACAGCGAGAATTCAGCAGGGGCGGTACGCCATGCATTCCAACCACCGTCAAGCACGGCCTTTGCGATGATGCGCCCGCCGGCCGCGGTGCCATCAAATTTGAGGTCGGCGGAAGTTTTTGTGCGCTTACCGGTTTCAAATGTTCCAGCGACTTTGAACGGGACAAGGTCTGCAAATTCGGTAGTCTTTCCTGTTTCCGCGTCGTCGAGGCGCAAGAGGCGGAGGAGCTCACCGAATGCGTTTTTGGATGGCGCTTTGACCGTTCCACGGAGATCACCCTCGGCCTCGGTTCTCACGTTTTGGATGTTACCCTCGATGTCGACCGTCAGTCCCGATTGTGTTGCGAACTTCAGAACGGGGATCGAAAGATCGCCGCCCCTCAAGGTCACATCTGCGTCGACATTGTTGAGTGAACNNGAGCTCCAAATCCATACCGTCGATGGCCGGCCAGAGGGCAGATTCGGCTTCCTGTTTCTCGTCGCCTTCCGTGGTCTGGCGCAATGATGGAATGACAAGTCCTGCCAGCTGTTCGGGGTGAAGGCTGCCAGGCCAAAGATTGCCGGTATCGATGCGATAGCCTTCGATTGAGAGGGCTAATCTCTTTCGCTTGCCGGTTTTGAGTTTCATCATGCCGGTGAAGGGCATACCGGCAAGTTCTGCCGTTGCTTCGGTGAACGCGATAGAATTTCGGGAAAGATTCAATCGCCCTTCGAAGGCAAAGGCGCCGTCGGCACGGCTCGGAACAATGGCTGCGCGCGCGGTTGCCCAACTCAGAAAGCGTGAGAGATTGTGGCCATCGATGGATATGAGGCCATCAAAGGTTCGTCTGTCTTGTGCTCCTGCGAGGACGCCTTCGAGGCTGAGGTGTGCGCCACCCGGCAGTGAGGCCCTGACCTCTTTCAACTCAAGCGGTCCGCCTGAGCGCCTGGCAAGCAAGCGTACGCCACTCATTGCTTCGCCACCAAGAGTCACCTGATCGATTGTCAAGGAGGCGTTGGTGTCGGCAACATCGGGAAGCTGGCGTGCGAGGGCCTCGAAGAACCGGCGCGCCGCGTCGGCCGGCACGGCTTTTGTCTCTCCGATGGCCGCNNATCAAGCCAGCTCGAGGCCAACGCCACATCAAGATGTGTCCGTTCGGACAGGTTCACTGTGGCTTCGCCCGAGATCAACTGTGGTGCACCTTCTTGATCGAGCGAGAGCGTAATCTCGGACAAAGTGAGTTTGTCGATCCCACCCGAGACTTTCGTGCGCATTTCAAAGGGCGGCGCACCGGTGGAGGCGCTTTCGGGTAAGAGCGCCGGCCGGTCGGGGATTTCTGTGTCGAGGTCTTGCGACGTTCCTTGGACCTCGGGGGATTTGTCTGTGCTTGTGTCTGATACGGGTGCTTCTTCTGCCGCTTCCTCATCGGCGCTGTCATCGGGGATGGCCAAGTTCATATGAACGAACGCCGTCAATTCGCCCTCGATTTTCGGGTGCTCCATGATGTTGCTTACCCGTCCGCCCAAGACATAGGAGTTCAGCGTATCGAGCGCGCGCACGGAGGTTTTGAAACGTATGTCGCCGTTGCGGTCGCGCCGTGCCGTTGACACACGGACCCGGCGCGGCTTGTCGCCCCACAGGAGTTTGCCCGAAAACTTGTAAGGCCCTTCGAGCCCGTCGGCCGCCAACTCGCCGTTGATGCCTTCGATGCGTCCGATCTCGCCTTGCCGCGTACTGTTGAGCGAGAGCGAGCCATCGACCAGCGTGACGGATTGGAGTGCAACGTCCTTCGGCACGAATGGTACGAGACCGCTATTGATCGCAAGACTTTGCCAGTTTCCGCCACCTTCGGGATTTGCGACCAATCTGAGGGCGGGTTGGCGCAGCTCGATCTTGTTGGCCTCAAGGACGCCCTTAAGGAGCGGCGGAACCGAAAGCCACATTGTGAAGCTTTCGGCGCGGAAGAAGCTTTCGCCGCCCGCGTCGTCCGGCTCTGCAATTTTCAACTTTTCAAAGCGGACATACGGTGCGGGGAGAAGGCGCAGATTTACGTCGCCGCCGACTCGGACGTCGCGACCGAGAATACGCGTCGCTTCTTCCTCGAAGACGCCTCGATAGCTATTCCAATCGACGAAATAGGGCACGGCAAAGAGTGCGGCCAGCACCATCACCAGGAACCCGCCGATGTAGAGAAGCGCGTTATTCATTCGCGTTCAGTTTTGCTAATGATGACACATTCCAACCAGAAGGTCTGCGCGCCCGGCGCAGCCGGCCCCGTGCCGCAACGGCTTGGGGTCGTGGCTTCGCCGCTTTCCGGCAAATAGAGCCAAATCTCCAAGCCGTGCGCCAACATAGCCCAATGGCCGGTGATATTGAAACCCAAATGGGGCTTTTTCGGAGCTTCGTTGGCACATGCAGGCGACGGCCTAATTCCTTACCATGGCGTATTTTTCTGATGTGGGTAGTGGCGCTGCCCGGATTGTGGGCATCAGGTCCATGCTATAGGTGCAGGTCATGGTTCAGAATCGAAAACCATCTGCGAGGCAGACCGTTCCGCCTGCGGAATCGGCGGACGATGATCCGCCGTTCGACTTGCCGCATGCGGAGCCCGATCAATCCTCAGTCGGTCCGTCGAACTCCCAACGGGCACTTGCGGCTTCCGTTCCGCCTTATCTGGAGGAGATCAATCCGGCGCAGAGAGAGGCGGTCGAGGCGCTGGATGGGCCCGTCCTGGTGCTGGCTGGCGCGGGAACGGGCAAGACGCGGGTGCTGACCACCCGTATCGCGCACATTCTAGCCAGCGGCCGGGCTTATCCCTCGCAGATTCTTGCGGTGACGTTCACGAATAAGGCTGCGCGCGAGATGAAAGCGCGCATCGGGATGCTGGTGGGAGGGGCGATCGAAGGCATGCCTTGGCTCGGAACGTTCCATTCCATAGGCGTCAAGATTTTGCGCCGGCATGCCGAGCTCGTCGATCTCAAGCCCGGGTTTACGATTCTCGATGCCGACGATCAGTTGCGATTGCTCAAGCAGGTCGTCGAAGCGGCTGATCTTGATAAGGATCGTTGGCCGGCCCGGCAGCTCGGAGCGCTGATCGACAGCTGGAAGAATCGCGGTCTTGCGCCGGACAAGGTTCCGAAAGGCGAGGCATTTGGGTTTGCCGGTGGGAAAGGCGCGGAGCTTTACAGCGCGTATCAAGCGCGGCTCAAAGACCTCAACGCCTGCGATTTCGGTGATCTTCTGCTCGAGTGTCTTCGGTTGTTCCGGGAGCATCCGGATGTGCTGCAGGATTATCATCGGCGGTTTCGTTACATCCTGGTGGACGAGTATCAGGACACCAACGTCGCACAGTATCTGTGGCTAAGACTGCTTGCTCAGGGATCGCCGAATATTTGCTGTGTCGGTGACGATGATCAAAGCATCTATGGCTGGCGCGGGGCCGAGGTCGATAACATTCTGCGTTTCGAGGCGGATTTTCCCGGGGCCAAAGTGATTAGGCTTGAGCAGAACTACCGATCGACCGGGCACATTCTGGCTGCCGCTTCGGGTCTTATTGCGAAAAACCAGGGCCGGCTCGGCAAGACGCTTTTTACCGAGGGCGATTCCGGGCGAAAGGTGACACTTACCGGTGTCTGGGATGATGAGGAAGAGGCACGGAGCATCGCCGGCGACATAGAGTCGTTCAACAAGGACGGGCATGCGCTCAACGAAATAGCCATTCTTGTGCGTGCGTCTTTCCAGATGCGCGCTTTTGAAGATCGCTTCATCACCATGGGGCTGCCATACCGTGTCATTGGAGGTCCGCGGTTTTACGAGCGCCAGGAGATCAAGGATGCGGTCGCTTATCTCGAGGTTACGGCAAACCCTGCCAATGATCTCAAGTTCGAGCGCATCGTCAACGTACCGAAGCGCGGATTGGGGCACGCGTCGTTGGAGCGGATCCATGTCCTGGCGCGCGCGCGCTCGATTCCGATGTATGATGCCGCCCGCATTATTGTCGAGACGGATGAGTTAAAGGGAAAAGCGCGCGCTTCGCTTGCTAATCTCGTAGCGTCTTTCGAGCGGTGGCGCGGTCAGATTGATGGCTTGAAGCACACGGAGCTTGCGGAGCTTGTTCTGGATGAGTCCGGCTACACGGCGATGTGGCAGGCTGACAAGAGCCCGCAGGCGCAGAGCCGTCTCGAGAACCTCAAAGAGCTTGTGCGCTTTATGCACGACTTCGACACGCTGGGTGGATTTCTGGAGCATGTGTCTCTGGTGATGGACGCCGACCAGGCGGAAGAAGGCGATCGCGTTTCGCTGATGACGCTGCACGCCGCCAAGGGCCTCGAGTTCGATACCGTCTTCCTGCCCGGCTGGGAGGAAGGGCTCTTTCCGCACCAACGTTCGCTAGACGAGAGTGGGCTCGCTGGTTTGGAGGAGGAGCGCCGCCTTGCCTATGTCGGGATTACGCGGGCAAAGCGGCTTGCCAAGATTTCGTTCGCTCAGAACCGGCGTACGCGCGGGTTGTATCAATCCGCCTCACCGTCGCGTTTTGTCGACGAGTTGCCGGAAGCGCACATTGAGATTGTCGAAGCCAAGAGTCCGTTCGGCGGGGCCTACGCGAATTTCGGTGGTGGCTTTGGCCGCTCCTTCGCCAAGAGCCGTTTCGATGAGAGCGATGCACCCTTCCGGTCGAGCTATGATACGCCTGGATGGCAGCGTGCAAAGGCGCACACCAAGGCGGCGGAGCGCTCCAACAGAAATAGAATGACCAAGGAGCCAGGCTCGGACCGGGGTGGCCCTGCAGAACAGGCCGGGCGTGGTACTGTGACGATTGAGGGGCAGGTCATCGCCTCGTCGACAGCCGAGGGGGCGGGTTTTCAGACCGGTGATCATATCCGGCACGCGAAATTCGGAAATGGCGTTGTGGTTNNTGTGGTTCATGTCGACGGCAACAAACTTACCATTGAATTTGCCGGTGGGGTCACCAAGCGGGTGGTGGATAGCTTTGTGGAGCGTGCATGAATCGCCCGGTATAGAGCGTCCTTTGACTTCGGCTCCATCCCCGGCAATTCTTGGCCATGAAGATTTCCGATTCGCGCATCCGTCCGACATTTGAGCTTGAGCGCATCGAACTTGAGCTTCGTGGGGGTCCCATCGCCNNGGTCCCTGGGCCGGGCCGGTTGTGGCGGCGGCCGTCATTCTCGACCCGGACAACATTCCGCCTGGTATCGACGACAGCAAAGCGCTCGATGAGGATGGCCGTGAGGTTGTCTATAAGCGGATCGTCGAGAGCGCGGAATTCGGCATTGGTATTGCCGACGTGGAGCGTATTGATCGTGACAACATTCTGGCTGCGTCGCTCTGGGCTATGGGCGAGGCCTACGCGCAGCTCACGTCGAAGCCGCGTCTTGCGCTCATCGACGGCAATAAGACCCCGCAGCTCGTGTGCGAGGCGCGCACGATTGTCAAGGGCGATGCCAAGTGTCTTTCGATTGCGGCTGCCTCGATTGTTGCGAAGGTCACGCGTGACCGGATGATGATTGCGCTGGCGCGGGACTTTCCCCAATACGGATTTGATCGTCATAAGGGGTATGGTACGCCGGAGCATAAAGCAG
>JABAHR010010535.1_pt4 | contig 12341 bp, 10 predicted proteins | sample 7062101 | NCBI WGS metagenome assembly JABAHR01 (sample SAMN14534553, study PRJNA622989) | marine sediment metagenome | biome: marine biome [ENVO:00000428]; feature: marine pelagic biome [ENVO:01000023]; material: deep marine sediment [ENVO:00002113] | place: India: Gulf of Kutch | collected...
TTCACGATCCTGTTCCTGCTCGCGAGCGTCGAGGCGGGGCTCGCGTACATGCGCGAAGTGCTGCTGCACGACGAGCTGGCCACCAGCGCGCTGTTGCGCGGCGACGCGTCGGCGACGGCGACGAACGAGTACCTCTGGATCACGACGGCGGCGCAGATGGGCATGGGCTTCATTCTGCCGTTCGCGCTGACGTTTGTCGCGATACCGCTGGAGACGTTCGTGCACTCGCTGCGTACGGTCGTCGGCATGATCGGCATCGCGCTGCTGCGCTTCGCATCGCTGCTGCTGCGCCTGCTGGGCAATGCCTCGCTGCACGTCGGCAACCTGCTCGAACAGCTCTACGACCTGCCACTGTTCGTGCCGCTGTGGCTCGAACAGCGCATGGGACAGGATGGGGGCGGCAAGGGCCGGCCTGCCGTGCCGCGGGAGGCGCGGTCATGAAGCGCCTTGTCCTGGTGCTCACCTGCGCCATGCTCGCCTCGTGCGGTCAGCAGGTCCCGCAAAATACCGGCGTCTACATGCTGCTCGACACCTCCGGCACCTACCGCGAGGAACTCGTCAAGGCGGAGCAGATCATTCGTTACACGCTGTCGCGGCTCGGCGAGACCGACACGTTCGCCGTGGCCCGGATCGATACCGGCAGTTTCAGCGAGAAAGACATCATCGCCAAGGCCTCCTTCGACGACAGGCCGAGCGCGGTGAACCGGCAGAAACGCGTCTTCGCGCAGCAGGTCGCGGACTTCGTGAAAACCGAGAGCGCGTCGCCGTACACCGATATTTCGGGCGGTATCCTGCAGGCGGTCGAGTACCTGAACGAGAAGGGCACGGGCCACAAGACGATCCTGATCTTCTCCGACCTCAAGGAGGACCTGGAGGACGGCTACGTGCGCGAATTCGACCTCGAACTGGCCGGTTTCGAGGTCATCGCGCTGAACGTCACCAAGCTCCGCAGTGACAATATCGACCCACGCGAGTACCTGGCGCGACTGGAAAACTGGCAGGGACGGGTCGAGAAAGCGGGTGGTGACTGGCGCGTGATCAACGATCTCGACGGTCTCGACGGTCTTCTGTAAGAACGAGGGAACCTCGAGCGGGTTTGTGTCGTGTTGGCTATAAGGAACAGGGTGAGCGCAGGTTGAACATGGAATTGAAGAAGGCCGATTTCGGGGAACGGGCATTCGGCAAGGATTCGAAAGTGACCGTTACGGTCAAGTACGAGTCGCAGCAGCGTGCACTCGACTTCATATGGAGCATTCTGGGCAGCGGAAACGCCATCGGCGTCATCGAGGGCCCGGAAGGGTCGGGCAAGTCGACCGTGGTGCGCCAGTTCCTGAGCGAACTGCCGCGCGATACGTCGATCGCGGCTCTTGATGGCACCGGATACAAGCCGCGTGGCTTCGTTTCGGAGATCCTGGCGCGCTATGGGTATACGACGGACCTGCAAACTAGCGAGGAGCTGCTGCAGCTGCTGGAGGTGTTCGCCAGGCAGCAGACGCGCAGCTACGAGCAGCCCGTCATAATCATCGACAACGCCGACAGGATGTACCCGAGCACGTTGCAGACGCTCGGCAAGATCGCCGCCATGAGAGAAGGCCGCAAACCGGCTCTACGCATCATCCTGACCAGCCGGCGCCGGCTCAACGCCCAGTCCGAGGAGGACGGCAAGCTTGGCATCGAGCGCCCCTTGGAGGCGCGACGGCTCGAGCCGATGACGGTCAACGAGGCGCTCATCTACCTGCACGCGCGCCTCGAGGCCAGTGGCGTCGGCGTGCCCGACTCGGTCTTTCCCGGCGACGCCTGCGACAAGCTGCACGAGATCTCCAGGGGGTGGCCGGCACGACTGAACGCCCTGGCGCTGACCGCTATCCAGCGTTCCGAGCAATTGCCGGTGACGGTCACACGGATCATGAAGCGGCCGGAGAAACTGGCTGAGCCGCGCAAGAAGCCGCCGAGCCTGATCATATCGAAGCACGGCAAGACGCTCAGGGAATACGTGGTCAACGACAGGAAGGTGCTGATCGGCCGCTCGGAACTCGCGGACATCGTCATCGCGGACGAGTTCTGCAGCAAGCTCCATACCCTGCTGATGCTCTACCCGGACGGCCTGGTGCTGCTGGACCTGAACAGCGCCAACGGCACGACAGTGAACTCGGTGCGGGTCAAGAGCACGTTGCTGTTCGACAACGACGTTATCTCGCTGGGCCACCATCGTCTCAAGGTCATGAACGTGCCCGCCCCGAACCGGGCGGCCGCCAGCCGCGCGACCGCGGCGGATACGCGGCGCATGAAGAACCTCGACGAGATGCGGCGCAAGCGCCAGGCACAGCTCAGAGCCGTGCCGACCGGCGCCGGCAAGAAAGCCCGGTAAACGCCGCGCGGCGGGCTCAGTGCAGGGCGGGGTCTACCGGCCTGCGCTTGCCGCCCCAGCAGCCGGGCCTGGCTTCGAAGACCCCGGCGATCGTCCCGCCGCAACCGCGGCACGTGGCCTTGCCGCCGTCGGCGTCGAGATTCCATGCGCCGACGTGATAGCCGTCCCGCCCGATAAGCAGCGCACCGCAGCCCGGGCAGTACGTGCTCGCGCCGGCCGGGTCGTGCACGTTCCCCGTGTAGACGTGGTGCAGGCCGTTCCGCAGCGCGAGTTCCCGGCAGCGCGTCAGCGTGCTCTTCGGCGTGGGCGGCGTGTCCATCATCTTCCAGCTCGGATGGAAGGCCGTGAAATGCAGCGGCACGTCGGGGCCGAGGTTGTCGACGATCCAGCGGGTCATCGCGTCGATCTCGGCGTCGGAGTCGTTCTCGCCCGGTATCAGCAGCGTGGTCAGTTCGAGCCAGGTATCGGTTTCCGTTTTCAGGTAGCGCAGCGTGTCGAGCACCGGCTCGAGATGAGCGCCGCAGATCTTCCAGTAGAAGCGCTCCGTGAACGCCTTCAGGTCGACGTTGACGGCGTCCATCGCGCCGAAGAACTCCCCCCTCGCCCGTTCCGTGACATAGCCCGCGGTGACGGCGACGTTGCGAACGCGACGTTCGCGGCACGCGGCGGCCGCGTCGACGGCGTACTCGAGAAAGATGACGGGATCGTTGTAGGTGTAGGCGACGCTGCGGCAGCCGCTCGCGGCGGCGGCGGCGGCGATGTCCTCGGGCGACGCCGTTGCCTGCAGGCGGTCGAATTCGCGCGACTTGGTGATGTCCCAGTTCTGGCAGAACTTGCAGGCGAGGTTGCAGCCCGCCGTGCCGAAGGAGAGCACCGGCGTGCCCGGCAGGAAGTGGTTGAGCGGCTTCTTCTCGATCGGGTCGATGCAGAAGCCGCTGGAGCGCCCGTAGGTCGTCAGCACCAGTTCCTCGCCACCGTGCGCGCGGACGAAGCACAGCCCGCGCTGCCCGTCGTGCAGCTTGCAGAACCGCGGGCAGAGGTCGCACTGCAGCCGGCCGTCGTCGAGGCGGTGCCAGTAGCGGGCCGCTTTGCCCGAAAGTGCGTTCGACTTGTCCATGTTCCGATTCTTTTATATGGATGCGCGGGTCCGCGGAATCAATCCGTAACCCGTAAAGTTACCTATTTTAATGGGTCGCCATGCGCCTAGAATGAACCTGATGTGCCCGGCAGAGCCGCTATGACCACCGTCAGGGAACCCGCCGTCGCCGGCCAGTTCTATCCCGAGGACCCGGGAGAACTGCGGGCGCTCGTGGACGGCCTCCTGCGGGACGTGGCCTGCAGGGAAGAGCCGGCGCCCAAAGCCATGGTCGCGCCGCATGCCGGTTACGTTTATTCCGGCGCCGTCGCGGCGTCCGCCTACGCCTGCCTGGCCCGCTACCGAGACGTCTACCGCCGCGTCGTGCTGCTCGGGCCCTGCCATCGCGTGCCGGTGGCCGGCATGGCGGTCAGCGGCGCCGACGCATTCCGGACNNCAGGGAACCCGCCGTCGCCGGCCAGTTCTACCCGCAGGAACCGGCCGAACTGCGAGCACTCGTCAGTGCGTTGCTCGGCGAGGTCGCGCCGGACGGCGAGGTACCTCCAAAGGCCCTGGTGGCGCCGCATGCCGGCTACGTTTACTCCGGCGCGGTGGCGGCGTCCGCGTACGCGCGCCTGTCCCGTCACCGGGACGTCTACAAACGGGTGGTATTGCTCGGGCCGTGTCACCGCGTGCCCGTCGCCGGCATGGCGCTCAGCACTGCCGAGGCCTTCCGGACGCCGCTCGGCGACGTGCCTGTCGACCGGGATGCGGTCGCGCTCCTCGAAACACAGGGCGTCGAGGTTTTCGAGCCGTCGCACCAGTACGAACACAGCCTCGAAGTGCACCTGCCGTTTCTGCAGACGGTGCTCGGCAAGTTCAGCATTGTGCCCGTGGTCGTCGGCGAGACACCGGCGCGGGCGGTGGCAAGCCTGCTGGAGGCGCTCTGGGGCGGTCCGGAAACGCTGATCGTGATCAGCTCGGACCTGAGCCACTACCTGCCCTACGATGCGGCCCGCGAGCAGGATGCGGCGACGTGCCGGCGCATCGAGCGGCTCGACAGCGACATCGCCCATGACGACGCCTGCGGCGCCACGCCGCTGCGCGGGCTGCTGCTCGCCGCGAAACGCCACGGGATGCAGGTGACGACGCTCGATCTGCGTAACTCCGGCGACACGGGCGGAGACCGCGATTTCGTCGTCGGTTATGGCGCCTGGATGTTCGCCTGATGCGCACGTTGCTGGCCGGGTTGCTGCTGTTCGCCTTGGCCGCGATCGCGGACGAACCGGACTATGCGGCGCTGCGCGCCGACCTCGTGGACGAGGTGCGGACGTATGCCGGCTATGCCGGCGACGATCCGTTCGGCGACGAGGTTCTGCGCACGCTCGGCCGCGTCGAGCGGCACAGGTTCGTGCCGCCGGGGCAGGCCAGGTATGCCTACGAGAACCGGCCGCTGCCCATCGGCCATGGCCAGACGATCTCCCAGCCCTACATCGTGGCGCTCATGACCGACTTGCTCGAGCCCGATGAAGACGACGTGGTGCTCGAGATCGGCACCGGTTCCGGGTACCAGGCCGCAGTGCTCGCGGAACTGGTGGATCACGTTTACTCGATAGAGATCATCGAGGTGCTGGCGACCTCGGCACGCGAGCGCCTCAAGCGCCTGGGCTACGGCAACGTGACGACCAGGCTCGGCGACGGGTATTACGGCTGGGAGGAACACGCGCCGTTCGATTCGATCATCGTGACCGCCGCGGCCAGCCACGTCCCGCCGCCGCTCATCGAGCAGCTGAAACCCGGCGGTCGCATGGTGATCCCGGTCGGCGCGCAATTCATGACGCAGCTGCTGTTGCTGCTGGAAAAGGGCGATGACGGCGAGATCGTGACGCGGCAGATCGGCGCCGTGCGCTTCGTGCCGCTGACCGGCGAACACTGAGTCCCGTGCGGCGCCTGCTGCCAGCCACGCTGTTGGTCTCCGCGGCGGCGATCGGCTACGAGATCCTGCTGATGCGCGTGCTGTCGATCGTGCAGTGGCACCACTTCGCCTACATGATCATCAGCCTCGCGCTGCTGGGGTACGGTGCCAGCGGCACGTGCATCGCGATCCTGCGCAGCCGGCTCGAGCCGCGCTTCGAACAGGCCTTCGCGGGCAGCGCGCTGCTCTTCAGCGTATCGATGGTCGCCTGCTTCGTCGTCGCGCAGCGCGTGCCGTTCAACGCGCTGGAGATCGTCTGGGATCGCGGCCAGTTCCTCTACCTGTCGCTCGTCTACCTGGCGTTCTTCGTGCCGTTCTTCTTCGCGGCCTGCTGCATCGGCCTCGCGTTCACCTGCCGCGGCAGCGACTCGAGCCGCATCTACTTCTTCGACCTGTTTGGCGCCGGCCTCGGTGCGATGCTGGTGATCGCGCTGCTTTTCGCAGTGAGCCCGCAGACGACGCTGGTGCTGCTGGTGCTGTTGCCCTTGCTCGGCTCGGTGCTGGTCGCAGCGACCGCTGCCTCGCGCCTGCCGCTCGGCATCGCGCAGCTGGCATGGCTGTTGCTGCTCGCCTTCGGCGCGCCGCAGGCGCAGCTCGAGCTGCGGATCTCGGAATACAAGGGCCTCAGCCAGGCGCTGCAGGTCGTCGACAGCCGCATCCTCGGCCAAGCGTCGAGCCCGCTCGGGCTCATCACCGTCGTGGACAGCCCGACCGTGCCGGTGCGGCACGCGCCCGGGCTCAGTTTCGGCACGCGCCATATCCCGCCCGAGCAGCTCGCGGTATTCACGGACGCGGACGGCATGAGCGCGATCACGCGCTACGACGGCGATCCCGCGTCGGTGGCGTATCTCGGCGACATGACGGCCGCGCTGCCGTTCGCGTTGCTCCGTGAACCTGCCGTCCTGGTACTCGGCGCCGGTACCGGCAGCGACGTGCTGATGGCGCTGTATCACGGTGCGAGCCGCGTCGAGGCCGTGGAGCTCAATCCGCAGATGACCGCGCTCATCGCGAATACGTACGGCGTGTTCGCCGGGTCCATCTACGACGATCCGCGCGTGACCGTGGTCACGGGCGAGGCGCGGGGCTTTATCGCCAGGCGCGAGGGCAACTACGACCTCATCCAGATCGGGCTGCTCGACTCGTTCGGCGCTTCCGGCGCCGGCGTGCAGGCGCTCAACGAAAGCTACATCTACACGGTCGAGGCGCTGCGCGAGTACCTGGACGACCTCGCGCCGGGCGGCGTCCTCGCGATCACGCGCTGGATCAAGTTGCCGCCACGAGACAGCATCAAGCTCATCGCCACGGGCATCGAGGCGCTGCGCCGCGCCGGCGTCACTGAGCCGGGGCGGCGCCTCGCCATGATCCGCAGCTGGAACACGAGCACGCTGCTGATCAGGAACGGCGAGTTCACGGCCGGCGAGATCGATCGCATCCGGGCATTCTCGGAATCCCGCTCTTTCGATACCGCCTGGTTTCCCGGCATGCGGGCGGCGGACGCCAATCGATACAACCGGCTGCAGGAGCCCTACGTCTACCAGGCGACCGTTGCCCTGCTCGGCGAACAGGCCGGGGATTTTGCGGAGCGCTACAAGTTCCACGTCGCCCCGGCAACCGACGACCGGCCGTATTTCTTCCACTTCTTCCGCTGGCGCACGCTGCCCGAAGTGCTGGCTCTGCGCACCGCCGGCGGCGCCGGCCTGATCGAGTGGGGCTACCTGGTTCTCGTGGCCACGCTGCTGCAGGCGGCCGTGCTGGGCGTGGTGCTCATACTGGTGCCGCTGACGCTGGCCAGGCACGCGTGGCCGGCCGGGGCGGGGCGGAACTTCGGCGTCTATTTCCTGCTGCTCGGGCTCGCGTTCCTGTTCGTGGAGATGGCCTTCATCCAGAAGTTCATCCTGTTCCTCAGCAACCCGCTGTACTCGGTCGCGGTCGTGCTCAGCGGCTTCCTGCTGTTCGCAGGGCTCGGCAGCGCCGCGTCGGCGCGGCTCGCCCGGCACCTGCCATGGCGCATATCGCCCGTGACGTTTGCGGTCGCCGCCATAATCGTGCTGGCGCTGGTCTACGTTCTCTCGCTGCCGGCGATATTCGGGAGGTTCATCGGCCTGCCGGATGCGGCCAGGATCGCGCTGTCACTGGTGCTGATCGCGCCGCTGGCCTTCTTCATGGGCATGCCGTTCCCGCTGGGCCTGAGGCGCCTCGCCGAACTGGCGCCCGGCTTCGTGCCCTGGGCGTGGGGGATCAACGGGTTCGCGTCGGTCGTGAGCGCAGTGCTGGCGACGTTGCTCGCGATCGAGTTCGGCTTCAACGCGGTGATCGTGCTCGCGCTGGTCCTCTATGCCGTCGCGGCCTGGGACGAGGTGCTGAGCCGGTCCCGGTGGGTTCGGCCGTCTAACGGCGCGCACGATTGACGATCGCTCCGCCCACGATGACGTAGTCGATGTCGCGGGTGTTGGCGATGTCCGCGAGCGGGTCGGATCCCAGCACGAGCAGGTCCGCCCGCGCGCCCTTGTCGATGATGCCGCGATCGTCGAGACCGAGTTCCGCCGTCGCGTCGGCCGTCGCGGCCCGCAGCGCCTGCATCTCCGACATGCCCGCTGCCACGAGCAACACCAGTTCGTCGTGCAGTGACGCGCCGGGCGGCACGAACAGGTCGCCGGCATCGGTGCCGGCAAGCACCCGGGCGCCTGCCCGGATCGCCCGCGCCGTCAGCGCCCGCTCGCGATCGAACTGTGCGCGGCGACCCTGCCAGTCCTCGGCACTGAGCGTAGCCAGGGCCTGTTCCCGCCGCGCGAGCCAGTCGTCGGCGACGATATCCGGCATCTCGCTCACCCGGGCCCGCTCGAGCAGGCCGGGCTGGTCGAGTTCCGTGCGCCGCTTGCGCACGATCAGTGTCGGTGTCAGCGAGACGCCGGCGCTGGTCAGCGTCGCGAACACCTCGGCACAGGGGTCTGCGGGGTCGCTCGCGTCACACAGCCCACCGGTCTCGACCGCCATGTGCTCGATGCCCGACATGCCGTACCGGACGGCCGTCTCGACGTCCATCGACGCGGGCAGGTGGCCGACGACGGGCAGGCCGCGGCGTTTCGCTTCCGCCATGGCGCCCAGTGCCGCGTCGCCGGGCAACAGCGTGTAGACCTTGACGAAGTCCGCGCCGCGCGCAGCGAGAGTGCGGACCGCCCGGATGCCGTCCTCGCGGGTCTCGAGCGCGAGTGACAGCGACGGGTGAAGCGGTTGCGGTCCGTCGAGTATCAAGCCCGCCGCAAAGAGGTAAGGACCGACGGAATCCGGCTGCTGCAGGTACCAGCGCGCCCGCTGCAGCACCTCGAGGTCGCCGCCCATGTCGCGGATGCCGACGACGCCGAAGCGGATGAATGCATCGAAGAAGGACTCGTAGACGCTGCCATGCCAGACGGCGTGTACGTGCATGTCCCAGAGGCCCGGGATGACAAAGCGGCCCCCCGCGTCGATCAGCGGGATGTCGGGCGTGCCTGCGCAGTCGACGATGCCGGTAATCGTCTCGCCGCTGATACGGATGCAGCGATCCGCCGTGACCGTGCCGGATGCGGGATCGATGACGGTCGCATTGCGGATCTCGAGGGTGTTGTCGGCCGGCAACGTGCCGCAGCCATACAGGGGTAGGGCGATGATGAGGGCAGCCAGTGCACGCATGCCGCCAACATACCCGAGGTGACGCGTGCTTGTCAGGCGTCCGGTGGCTTGCTCGAAGTACCGATGTCCAGCTCCGTGCGGACGCGGTTGCGCCCCGCGGCCTTCGCCTCGTAAAGGGCCCGGTCCGCCCTCTCGATCAGCGATTCTTCACCCTCGCCGGGTATCGCCTCCGCCACGCCGAGACTCACGGTGAGAAACAGTTGTTCGGAGTTCTCGTTGAACGGGTCGGCCAGCACGCGGATGCGGATGCGCTCCGCGAGGTCGCGTGCAACATCGCGCGCGGCGCCTTCAAAAATGATCAGGAACTCCTCACCCCCGTAGCGGCCGACGATGTCGGTGCTGCGTGCCGCGCTGACCATGCGCGTCGCGACGTCGTGAAGAACCTGGTCGCCCACGAGGTGGCCGTGGGTATCGTTGATTTCCTTGAAGTGGTCGAGGTCGGCCATCACCACGCTCAGCGGCTCGCCACGCGCCCGTGCGATTTCCATCTTCTCGGCGAGCGCCCGCACGACGTAGGCGCGGCTGTGCACGCGGGTCACGGTGTCGAATCGCAGGCTGCGCCGCAGCGTCTCGCTCTCCGCGCGGCAGAGGGTGATCGAATCTTCGAGATCGTGCACGCGCGCCGCGTGATAGGCGTCGATCGCGAGCGACATGTCGAGCGACGTTATCTTGACGATGAAGCGCGCCAGTTCCGCGAACGCATCGGGCTTCTGCCGGATCTCGTCGGGGATGAGCGTCAGCAGCATGTTCTGCAGCTGGCAATAGAAGCTCTGGTAGAGGCTCAGCGAGACGCCCGCGCGCTCGTGGGCGGCGCCGACCCGCAGGCGGCTTTCGAAGTAGTCCGGCGTGTCGAATGCCTGGCCCATGCTGAGCAGGTACTTGCGCTGCGTCATCTTGAGGTGATTGATCTGCCCGCGGCCCTGCACGAGCGCCTGAAACTCGGGCACGGGTTCGAGCGCACCGTAGAAATCTTCCACGATGCCATCCACGTTCGGTTGGATGACGTGGGACTGCAGCTCCTCGGCGATCATGAGAACCGCGGGGCCGCTCAGGCCGAGCAGGGCGAGGCGCTCGCCGATGGCGGTGCGGTCGAAGCCGAATTGCTGGAACAATTCGTTGGTCATCGCGTCGCCGGCGTGCAGCCCAAGTCGCGCTCATCCTAGCGACCCGGGGCGATCAGCCATATACGTATCTATGCCCATATCTGGTCGAACCCGACCGCCACGCAAATCGGCCGGCACGTATGGCACGCCGGTCCTCCCTGTGGAAAGATGGGCGCATGAACCTGCGTGCAATTTCGCTCGTTGCGCTGCCGGTCATCGCGTTGCTCACCCTGCCCGGCTGCGGTCCGGGCGGCGAGGGTGTCTCGCCACGCGATGCCGAGCCCGTCATCGTGCGCCGCGGTAACGGCGAAGACCCGGGTACCCTCGATCCCGCACGCGCCGAAGGTGTGCACGCTTTCAACGTCATCGACGATCTCTACGAAGGCCTGCTCGCGCGTGATGCTGCCGGCGACGTCATCGCCGGTGTCGCGGGATCCTGGACGGTCAGCGACGACGGCCTGGTCTACACCTTCCGCCTGCGCGACGATGCGCGCTGGTCCAACGGGCAGCCTGTCGATGCGGACCACTTTGTCGCGGGCATGCGCCGCACGCTGGCGCCGGCAACGGCGTCCACCTACGGCGCGCTCCTGTACCCGATCGAAAATGCGGAGGCCGTGGCGCAGGGCCGCAAGCCGGTTACGGCGCTCGGTGTATCCGCCCCGGAGCAGCGGACACTGGTTATTCGCCTTCACTCCCCGGCGCCGTACCTGCCCTCACTGCTGACCATGCCGATCGCGTTCCCATACTTGGATGATGGCGGCAAAGCGCAGGGGCGCTTCTCCGATCCGGCCCGCTTCGTCGGCAATGGGCCGTTTGTTCTCGAGGAATGGCGGCCGGGGAGCCTTATCCGCTTGCGCAAGAACCCGGCGTTTCGGGAGGCCGACCGGGTTGCCATCGACGAGATCCGTTATTACCCGGTCACCGAGCCGATGACCGAGCTCAACATGTACCGGGCGGGTGAACTCGACATTACGTTTGCCGTGCCGGGGTCGCATGTGCAGCAGCTCCGGGAACTGCACGCGGGAGAACTCAGGATCGCGCCGTATCTCGCCCTGTACTACATCGCCTTCGATGTCAGCGAACCGCCGTTCGATGACCGCTCGCTGCGACAGGCGCTGTCGATGGCCATCGACCGCGACACGCTCGTTCACGTGTTGGGCAGGGGAGAGCAACCCGCGTTCGGATTGGTGCCGGGGGGTATCAATCATTATGGCCCGGCGCGGTTCGACTGGATGTCGCTGCCGGCGGCGGAGCGGCGGGCAAGGGCGCGTGCATTGTACGAGGCGGCGGGCTATTCCGGGGAGCAGCCGTTGCGGATTACCTTGCTCTACGACGCCGGGGATTTTCACGAGACTATCGCGCTGGCGGTGAGCGACATGTGGCGTGAGACCCTCGGCATCGACGTGCGCCTCGACAAGCGCGAATGGCGGTATTTTCTCGCGACACGCGACAATCGCGCCAACTGGCAGGCCATGAGATTCGCCTGGGTAGCCGATTTCGATCACCCGGCCGCCTTTGCGGACATTTTCCGCTCGACGAGCCCGCAGAACCTGCCGGGCTATTCGAGCGAGCGGTACGACCAGCTGCTCGCCGAGGCCGAGGCCACCGTGGACCCGGCCGAGCAAATGCGGCTCTATGCCGCGGCCGAGGCGGTGTTGCTCGCGGATGCGCCGATCGCGCCGCTCTATTTCTACGTGAGCAAGCACCTGGTGTCACCGTCGGTCTCGGGCTTCGAATCAAACGTCTTCGATCGCCACCCCAGCCGCTACCTCAGCAGGCCGTAAGAGAAGCGATTGCAGGAGCGGGCCTCGGCGCGCGACCCCTTCCCGCGACCGGATCGCGGTTCGAAGACCGCTCCCAAAGCGCAAATCCGCGCGGTATCCGCTTTACCGGGATTGAACCCAGACCGGGGCGGATCGGTACCTAACGGATGAATTCATCAACAAATCATGGGCTTAGCATCGGCCGGGGAACCCATCGAGAACTGGTTTCAAAATAAATCATATATTTAGCTTGCAATAACACGTATATGTGCGCAAGATGCACACATATCCAGATTGCGAGACTTACCGTGGAAGTGAAGGAACACGTCATTCGAAGTTGCCGATACCTGCTGATGCCGGTGGTGCGCTTCCTGCTCAAGCACGGAGT
>JABAHR010000709.1_pt3 | contig 12335 bp, 3 predicted proteins | sample 7062101 | NCBI WGS metagenome assembly JABAHR01 (sample SAMN14534553, study PRJNA622989) | marine sediment metagenome | biome: marine biome [ENVO:00000428]; feature: marine pelagic biome [ENVO:01000023]; material: deep marine sediment [ENVO:00002113] | place: India: Gulf of Kutch | collected...
CTCGGAAACTTCCTGCCGGCAGGCAACACGGCGATCTTCCAGGGCGGCGTGAACGAGACCAATTTCGGCGTCATCAACCGCATCCTGCCGAACAACGCCGGCAGTCCCGCCGTGTTCGACGGCACGGTAATCTCGCAATTGCAGGACGCCACCGGTCCCACCGGACCCGGCGGCTGGGTGATGTTCTATTCTTCCACCGGCATACTCGTCACTGCCAATGCGACGTTCGATTTCGGCGGGCTCGTGCTGACATCGACCGCGCCCGACATCAATGGCTTCACCCAGTTCATCAGCGGCACCGGGCCGATGGACTTCACTGGCGTGTTCAACGATACGACCTCGATCCAGATCGTTACCGGGGCCAGCTTTACCGGCAGTGCCGAGGGTAGCGCGCTAGTGGTAACTGCACCGCAGATCACGATGAACGCCGATGCCTATATCAACGGCTCCACGGCCTATATCGCCGCGGAGCGACTAAGCCTGTCCTATGCCAGCGGGCTGTTCGACATCTTCATCCCCGTTGGCACAAATGTCGCGAACGCGATCGACTACAACGGCAATACCGGCGGACCGGCGAGCACGGGCGCGGGCGACAACCACGTGATCTACGCGGTGGCGCAGGCGCAGCAGAACCCGATCTCCATGCTGTTCAGCGGCAATCTGGGTTTCGACGCGGCCGTCGTCGCAGGCGCAGAGAACGGCGAAGTGATCCTGTCCGCGAACTATCACGTCAACGGCACGAATGTGCAGAACGGCTTCACCTCTGCGGACCCGCGGAGTCTTTCGAGCGCCTCGATCTTCGTCGAGAATGTGACCGTCACCAGCGACATTCAGGTCCACAGCTCGAACTTCGCACAGATCAGCGGCGCTGGCGGCACGACCAGCATAACCGGCGACGTGTTCCTCTATGGCCGCGACGACGCGCAATTGGTGGCGACCAGCGGTGGCCTCGTGGACATCGTGAGCAACGTTTTCGTAGGCGCGCAGGATATCGGTCTGACGACGGGCGGGGAGTTCTCTCTGGCAGAGCTGGACGGCAATGCCGGCAACGCTCTTGTCGCAGCCGACAGCGGTGGCTCGATCACGATCAACGGCAGCCTCACCCTCGATGCGACTGCGCGGATGGGGCGGGACCAGTTCATCGCCGTCACCGGTAATTCGCAGGGTGGCACAGCCCAGCTAATTGCAGACGACGGGGACGTGCTGGTTACGGGAGATCTGTTTGTCCGGGCCGATGGTCTGGGCAACACGTTCGCTTTCGCTGCGCCCCCTCTCAGTGACGGAGGGAATGGCACCGGCGGAAACGCCGGAATCACGGTCGCCAATCTCGGCACACTCGATATCGGCGGCAACACCGCGATCTCGAGTTCCGGCACCGCCATTGAACTGCCGGGGCCCGACAATGGCGGCACCGCCGGGGTCGGATCAGGCGGCAGCTCAACCGTCACCGCCGACACCGGCGGTACGCTGCACATGTTCGGCAGCCTGACGATGAGCAGCGAAGGTTTTGGTTCCGCATCGAACCTGGCAGTTTCGGGCGCAGGCCTGGCCGGATCTTCCATCCTGCTGGCGGCCAATGCCGGCAGCGCCCAGATCGACGGTTTCGCAATCATCTCCGCCAATGCATTCGGTGGAAGCAGTCTCTCGACCGGAACCGGCGGCGACGGGACGGCTGGCCTGGCCCTGATCCAGACGCTGGGCGGCACTGTCACGATCGGCGATTTCGGCGAAATCAATGCCGTGGGAAATGGCGGCGATGGTAACAGCGGCGGTATGGGCGACGGCGGCTCAGCAGGCATCGAAGTCCTGTCCGGGAGCGTAGACATCACCGGCAATGCACAAGCCAATTCAATCGGATTCGGTGGCACCGCCACGAATGGCTTTGGGGGACTTGGCGGCGACGGTGAGGGCGGAGCGTCCTATTTGAGGACCAATGGCCTGAACGGCGCTTCCGGCGTGACAATCGGCGGCAATTTAGACCTGATTTCCAGTGGTTTCGGCGGCGACGGTGGTCCGGGCGATGGCAGTTCGACACTGGCGGGCAACGGCGGCGCCGGATTTGGCGGTTTCACCAACATCGTCGGCGAGGCCGGTGCGACGCTGGATGTTACCGGAACGACGGGCCTCACCGGGGCAGCATTTGGCGGGGCTGGCGGCACCGGAGGTGGTGGGACTGGCGGGATAGGCCTGGCCAGCACCTCCCACATCGACATTCTCACCGGCGCCACCATGAGTTTTGCCAACAACACCAGTATTCTTACCATCGGCACGGGCGGAAGTGGCGAAACGGGCGGCGATGGTTTCGGCGGCAGTTCCAGATTGTTCCTCGCCTCCGGAGCCCAGATCGACCTCAATGGCCTCTTCATGCAGTCTGCGGGCAGCGGCGGCAGCGGTCTCGCCTTCGCAGGTGGTAATGCCGAATCCTTCGCGAGCCGGATTGAATTGCGCCCGGGAACCACTGCCAACCTGACCGGAAACGTCGTTCTTACCTCACGAGCATTTGGCGGAGATGGCGTAACAACTGGCGGTGGGGCGAATGACAGCCAGGCCAACGCGGACGCGCGAATCCTGGTCGACAATGCCGATTTCAATGCTTCCACTGCGACGGTCAGCCTCCAGTCGCGCTCTTTCGGTGGCGATGCGACGGGCATCAACTCGGTTGGTGGATCGGCCCAATCCGGCTTTGCCGAAGTACGGGCGCAGAATGGGGCTCTTGCAGATTTCGGCGGGCTTCAGATCGTGTCGACTGCCAACGGAGGCACCGGTCCCAGCACCAATGGCGGCGATGCATCTATCGATGGTGGCGGAGCCGCGCTGATCGCCTCGGGCGCAGGAACCGAAGTCAATATCGGCAATCTCGTGCGCGCCTTCATCATCGCATCGGCCGTGGGCGGCGACACCACCGGCAGCGACACGATCGTCCCAGCCACCGGCGGCACGGCCGAACTGGTGGTAGACGGTGCCACGGTCAATTTCCCCTTCGTTCCCGACCTGCAGAACCTCCAGATCCAGCCAGCTGTCGGTTCCGTGGCAGTTGGTGGGGGATCAAGCGCAGATGGTGGAGCCGGCGGCGATGCCTTTGCCGGCGATACGAGCATAAGCATCAGCAATGGCGGCGTGGTGACAGGCTCGAAGCTGGTCGCCCAGACAGTCTCTCTCGGCGGTTCCAGCCTTTCGGGCCCAGCCAATATCGATGGCGGCAGTGCTTCGGGCGGCCAGCTGTTGATCAATCTGGGCAATGGCGCGACATTCGATGCCGCCCTTTCCGCCAACATAATCGCCACTGGCGGCGATGGCAGCGGCACCGGCAATGGCGGCAACGCCGCGGCCGGGGACCTGCAGGTGCTGGTCAACAACTCGCTGTTCGACCTGTTTGACGAAAGCACGATCGAATCGCGGGCGACCGGCGGTTCGGGTGCCAATGGCGGCAGCGGCATTGCCGGGCCGATACTCGTTTCCATCATCAATGGCGCCATCTTCGATTTCGGCGATCTCAGCTCGGTCGACATCTTCTCCACCGGCACCGGCGGCAACGGCACCACCCAGGGCGGCAATGGCGAGGCCGGCAGCGTCGACCTAGTGGTCGACGGCGGCACCGTGCAGGGCGACGACCTGCTGCTCCGCGCCGAGGGCATTGCCGGATCGGGCCAGGGCGGCGGCCTTGGACTGGGCGCCCCGGCGGCGATCTTTGCCGACAACAACGGCACGCTGACGCTGACCAATCTGGCGGTGGAGGCGACGGCGACTGGCGGGGACGGCGGCGCCGGCGCTGGCGGCGAGGCAAACCAGGCGCTGGCCACGATCGACCTGCTCGGCGGGTCGAGTCTCACTGCTCTCGGCGATGTCCTCGTCCAGGCAGAGCTTGTCGGCGGCAATGCGACCGGCGGCAATGCCGGCGATGCGTCGGGCTTCGACATGGGCGCCTATATCTATGTCGATGGAAGTGCGATCGACGTCTCGGGGGATACCCAGATCCTCACCTCGGCAAATGGCGGCAACAGCTTTGCCGATAATTTCCTCAATGGCGATGCGTTCGGCGGCGCTTCCTCTATCGAAATCGTGAACGGAAGCACAGGGCAGTTCTCGGTCCTGATCAACTCATCCACCGCCAGGGGCGGGGGCTTCTTCACCGATACGTTGAATTCGCTGGGCAATGGCGGCGATGCCACAGGCGGCGTTGCAAACGTTCTGGTGCGAGACGTCGGCTCGACGCTGACGGTCGATCATGAATCCTCTGTCCAGGCGATTGTCATTGGCGGTGCCACGAATGGCCAGATCGGTCAGCCAGTGCCGCCGGGTGGCACGGCGAATGACGGCATTGGCGGCAGTGCCACCGGTGGCACGGTCAGCATCGTCGCCAACCAGGGCGGAACGATCACCCTGCTGCAGGGCGATTCCGGCTTTTACGACAACGATCCCTTTACCGAGCAATTCCGGACCAATCGCGTCTCCACCTTCGGCGGCAGTACCACGGTCGATGGCGGCACCGCCGGAAGTGCCAGCGATCCCCTGGCAATTCTTACCGCGGACGGTGGCTCGAGCATCACCATGCACGACATCATCTTCGGTCGGTCCTGCTGTCGGGGGCGGGGTAGTCCTGAACAACGCAGCCAATGCTTCCGGCAGCGGGGGCTCTGGCGCCACGCTGTCTGTCTTTGTCGGCAATGGCAGCACGCTCGACCTGACCAATGTCACGCTTGGCAACGCCACATCTGCCTCTGGCGGCTTTGGCACCGGCCAGGCCGGCATTGCCACGCCCGGAAGCTCGACGGTCAACATCTTCGGTTCCGATGCGATCTTCCGCGGTGAAAGCAGGATCGGCATGCAGGTTGCCGGCCCTGGCTTCTTCTTCACCCCGCCGTCGGGCATCGTTTATCCGGACGCCACCCCCGATGCCACCAGCGGCAACGTGGTTGTTACGGTTAATGGAGGAAGCACGGTCCAGGTGCTCGACGATGGTCTGGGCACCCCGGGAACGCTGACCATCAGCAGCGCCGCCATCGGTGGCCCGGCGTCTGCCGGGCACCAGGGCGGCAGCGGCGATGCCGGATCGGCCGTGCTGGCAATCGACAATTCCACGCTGACGGGCGGCGCGCTGTTCATCACTTCCGCCGGCACTGCCGGGGCTGACGAGAACGGCGCCAACGGCGGCGCGGCGAGCTCCGGCCTCGCCAGCCTGCAGATGTCCAACAATGCCGACCTGCAGAACGACTCGGTGGAGATCAACAGCACCGCCAACTCCTCGGCTGGCGGCACGGCGGAAGGCGGGTTCACCTTCCTGTCGCTGCTGAATTCACCCAACAGCCTCGATTCCGGTTCGCTGTCCCTGCTCGCCAACGGACAGGGCGGCACCACCAACACTGCCGGTCATTTTGCGCTGCAGCTGATCAACAGCAATGTCAGCGTGCAGAGCTTCCTTGGCCAGGCCGAAGGCGAACTGCGAGGCGGAGCAAACTCGATCCTTGCCGACAATTCGACGCTGCAGATCCTCGACACCGGGGACATCATGGTGCGCGACAACCTGTCGCTGGAAACGCTCAATGGTGGACTCATCCTCGGCGGCACCAGCCCGGCCAACCCGACCGCGATATTCACCTTCCGCACGTTCGAGACCCTGTTCATCGCCGGCGACGATGACAATCTGATCAGCTTCGGTTCCGATTTCATGACGCTGACGTCGGCCGATATCGATGTCGGCTTCGGCGCCCGTTTCGGCGCCAACACGCTGGCGCTGGCCTCCAACAATACATCCAGTACCGCGGTCATCGGCGGCGGCACGCCGGGAGCGGGTTATTCTCTCACGGATGTCGAAGGCGCGCGGATCGAGGCCGGCGAGGTCTCCTTCTTCGGCCCGCAGATCGATGACGGCAACGATCCCTTCGGCGTCGATGTCGAACTGCGCGACCTGACCATTTTCGGCTCACTCGATGACGGTGTGCACACCGTGATCCTCGATTCCGACGGCGTGGTCAGCGTCACCGGCCCGGTCGAATACGTATTGGCCGGACCGGACGACAGCTTCTCCGTCTTCGCCGGTGAACGGATCCAGTTCGTGCTCGATGCCAATGCGACGATCTACATGGTCGATGACCAGGATGTGCTGACCGGCACGCTGACGCTTTCCGCACCCTCGATCTTCGCCGCGGATTCGGACTTGCTGGACCAGATCATTGCCGATCCACTGCTGCCGGGCCTGCAGGATCTGCTGGCGGAGGAGCCCGGCTTTAGCGAGCCCGGCGCCTATATCGAGGCGGACACCGTGTTCCTGTTCGGCGAGGATTACATCTACACCCAGAACTGGGGTGCAAGCGGCGTTTTCAGCGCGGTCGCGGTCGGCCCAGGTGGGCTGACCGTGGCACAAGAAGGCGACGCGCTGCCCAACCTGCTCAACGCCATCGTCTTCGGCATCCAGGTCAACGGGCTCAATGACTTTACCAGCAATGCGAACTTCTTCCGGCTGGTGACGTTCAACATGGAGCCGTCGAACCACTTCACCAACGAATCGACGCTCAACCTGTGCTTCATCGTTTCAGGCGTGTGCGGCAGTGGCATCCCGGTCGGCGAAGGCCAGATCGAACCGCCAATCACCAACTCCACCTATACCGCGCCACCGCCACTGGTGACCAGAGAGACGACCGAAATCGTCGAGCAGAACGAGGAAGACAACAGCTTCGGGCTCGACTTCCCGAGCATGTTCAGCGCCGAGACGGTGGACGAGCAGACCAATGTCACCCAGCCGGTGACCAGCGGTGGCGACAACGCGCTCTACGGCGATCCACTCGAGGATGATGAGAACGATGCGCAATAGAAGAAGCCCCTCCAAGTCAAGACTGCTGCTGAGCTGTTCGGGCGCCGCAATGGCGCTCGGCGGACTGCTGACTTCGACCCAGGCCTCCGCGCAGGCGTTCCAGGCAACGCCCACCATTGCCCAGGGCACGGTGACGATTGACCGTTCCGTGCCCAACCAGGACACAATCACCGTCACCGGCTTCGATGCCATCGTCGATTGGGTGCAGACCGAAAGCGGCGGCGACGCGCTCGGCTTCCTTACCTCAGGCAATACGGCGGTTTTCCAGGGCGCCATCGGCGAACCGGACTTCGGCATCATCAACCGCGTCCTTCCCGACACCAACGGCAACATGGCCTTGCTGGACGGCACGGTTATCTCGCAATTGCAGCCTGCTGGCGGCCCGGCCTTGCCGGGTGGCTATGTGGTGTTCTTTTCGCCGACCGGCTGGATCGTCGGCAACAATTCCAGCTTCAACATCGGCAAATTGCTGATCACTTCGCTCACCCCGGACCCGAACAGTTTCATTAATTTCGCCGACATCGGCGGAACACTCAATCTCTCGACCACGCCAGCCGACACCAGCCTCATCACCATCCAGCCGGGCGCCAGTATCACCGGCACCGAAGAAGGCAGCGCCTTCATGGTGGTGGCGCCGCAGATCGACATGCAGGGCACGGCCGATATCAACGGTTCGACGGTTTATGCCGCGGGTGAAGTCGTTAACCTGACCATGGCCGACGGCTTATTCGACATCCAGATTCCGCTGGGCACGACTGTCGCCAGTGCCATTACGCACACAGGCACCACCGGCGGCCCGTCGAGCACTGGCGCTGGCGACGGCCACGTGATCTATGGTGTGGCGGCCGCCAATACCGACCCCATCGCCATCGGCTTCTTCGGTAACCTCGGCTTCCAGCCCGCCGCCCTTGCCACGATCGAAAACGGCCAGATCATCTTGTCGGCCAATTACGACGTCTTCGGCACCACAGTGGCAGGCGGCGATGCCTTCAACGATTTTGTCGACGCCGGAAACCCGACATCCACGATCAACGGCGATGTCGCGGCCGGCAATCTCCAGGTCACCAGCCCTTTCCTTGCCGCGGCCAATCACGTCGCGCAGGTGTTCGGCGACGGCGCTGCGGCCAATTTCAGCGACCGGGTGACGGTGTTCGGCGCGGCATCGGCGCAGGCCTTTGCCACCAATGCCGGCACGCTCAACATTACCGGTGACCTCCTGGTCACTTCTACCGCCTTTGGCTCCTCCACCAATCCGGCTGCGATCGACGCCATCGGCGGGGACGCTATCGTCTCGGCTGACGGTGGTTCGGTGATCAATCTCGACGGCGATCTGACGATCGATTCGCGTGGCAGGCGCGGTTTTGACGCGCCGAGTACCAATGCCGGCAATTCGACCGGCGGGCTGGCAGCCTTGCTGGCCGACAATGCCTCGATCAACGTGCTCGGCGCCACTTCGCTTAACGCCAATGCCGGCGGCGTGCCGAGCGGAGGCTTCGATTCCGGTGGCGACGGCCAGGGCGGCACGATCGATATCGCGGCCACCAATAGCGGCTCGATCACCCTTGGCAACGGCCTCGACGCCCGCGCCTTTGGCGTCGCCCATAATCTCACCGGCACTGGCAATGGCGGCCCCATCGGCATCGGCCAGGGCGGCGACGTCTTCCTCCAGGCCGAGACCGGCGGGATGATCGACATCACCGGGCAGACCGCGCTGCTGTCGAGCGGCTTCGGTTCCAATTCCGGCAGTCCGCTGGCCGGCACCGGCTTTGGCGGCCTGTCGCAGATCCAGACCAACACCGATTCCTCCATTACCATCAACGGCAATGTACAGATGGTCGCCGATGGCCTGGCAGGCAACGCCACCAATGGCGGCACTGGCGGCATCTCCTCGGGCGGCGTTGCGACCATCCGCAACGATGGCGCCAGCGTTATCGACATCACCGGACAGGTGACGCTGGCGGCCAACGGCAGTGGCGGCGGCGGCGGCGATGGCGGCGAGGGAACGGGCGGCAGCGCGCAGATTCAGTCGGTCGCCGGCACCCTCACCATCACCGGCAATGCCAGCGTCACCTCGCAGGGAATTGGCGGCAATGCCAATGCCGGTTTCGGCGGCAATGGCGGCCTCGCCACCGGCGGATTTGCCGCATTCGAGGCAGGCGGAAGCGAGACCGAGGACGGCATCCTTACCATCACCGGCTCGGCGGCGGCGGTGGCCGATGCATTCGGCGGCTTCGGCGGGCCGGGCGACGGATCGGTCACGCCGGCAGGCATGGGCGGCGATGCAACCGCCGGCTTCGTCGAGAATGGCGGCGGCGCCTTTATCACCGCACTCGCTGACCGCGGCTTCCTCTCCATCCAGCAGGGCTCTCTTTCCTCCGAAGGCTTTGGCGGCGACGGCGGTGACGGCGGCACGGGCCAGGCCGGTGGCGCCGGTGGCTTCGGCTTTGGCGGCGAAGCCCAGTTCAGCATCCAGATCGGTCCCGGCAGCGGCACGATCCTTGCCGGTAATGCCGATTTCGGTACGCTCCAGAATGCCGACGCCAATGGCATTGGTGGCGATGGCGGTATCGGCCCTGCAGGCGACGGCATCGGCGGTAGCGGCACAGGCGGCACCGCCCAGCTGTTCGTCGGCACCGTATCGGCGACTGGCGCATCGGTGCAACTCGATGCCATCGGCCAGGGCGGCACCGGCTCGGTTGGCGGCGAAGGTTCGGGCGGATTTGCCGGCGTCATCCTCGACAGCGGCCAGCTCAACATCAGCTCCACCTTCATCGACACCACCGGCCAAGGCGGCGCCGGTACCAGTGGCGATGGCGGCATCGGCAGGGGCGGCACATCCGCCCTCGAACTGTTCAACGGCTCGATCATCAATGTCAGTGGCATCCAGCGCTATCTCGCCTATGGCGAGGGCGGCAGTTCGACCGGCGGCAATGGCGGAACCGGTATCGGCGGTGATGGCCACATCGACGCCGCCGGCGGCGCCATCGGCGCGGCCAACAGCGATGTCCTCATCGCCGCAACGGGTTCGGGCGGCTTTGCTTCCTCGACCGGCTTCCAGGGCGGCAACGGCTTTGGCGCCTCGGCCTTCGTCCAGGCCACGCAGGGCGCGACGATCGATATCGGCGACCTCACGCTGGATGCCGGCGGCAGCGGCAACGGCGCCAGTGACGGCCAGGGCGGCGATGGCAAGGGCGGTGCCGGCCTGCTGATCTCCAATGGCGCCGGCTCGCGCATTACCCTCGCCAGTTCGGTCAACGCCGAAGCCTATGGCGAAGGTGGCAACACCACTGGCGGAGACGGTATTGGCGGCGACGCCACCGGCGGCATCATCACCATCAATGCGATCGGTGGCGGCGCGATTGTCTTTTCCACCCCGCCCAGCACCAGCACCACCGCCTATAACTTCACCGCCAGCGCCTTTGGCGGGAACTCCTCGGTCCAGGGCGGCTTTGGCGGTCCGGCCTTTGCTGGCGAAGTCCAGGTCGTCGTCACCAATGGCGGCGCCATCCAAGGCGGACAGCTCAATTTCAACAATACTGCGACCGGCGGTAGCAGCAGCAATGCCGCCAATGACATCGAGGGCGGCCTGGCCGATGGCAGCCAGGGCATCAGCAACGGCATCCAGCTGACCTCCGCCGATGGTGGCTCGCTCGATTCGACCCTGGTTTCCCGCTTCATCGTCACCGGCGGCAATGGCTCGGGCACGGGCAATGGCGGCACGGCCACTTCCGGCATCATCGCCATGAACGCCTTCAACTCCGGGTCCTTCGTCCTCGGCGGCGTCAACAGCAGCCTCAGCCAGGCCATCGGCGGCCAGGGGCAGACCGGCGGCAATGCCTTCTCCGGCACGGCGCTGGCCAACATCAGCAGCGGCAGCGGAATCCAGCTCGACCCGACCGGTTCGCTCACCCTGCGCAGCGAGGCCTCGGGCGGGAACGGAACCACCTCCGGTGGAGAAGCGGGCAGCGGCGATGCCATCGCAGTCCTCGATAACGGCACGATCACCGGCGGAACGCTGGCGCTGGAGAGCAATGCTTCCGGCGGCCAGGGCGCAGGCGGCGCCAGCGGCGGCGGCATTGCCCAGGGCGGCTTTGCCAGCCTCCAGCTTACCAATGGTTCCACGGTCACGCTTGCCGACGCCATCTTGCAGGCCAACAGCCAGTCGATCACGGACGGCGAGGCGATCGGCGGTGACGCGACCATCCAGGTGCAGGGCAATGGCAGCCTGCTCGATACCGGCATGATCACCATCGGTGCCGATGCGGATGGCGGCACCGGGAATTTCGCCGGCACCTTCTTCATCGATATCAGCAGTCTCGGCGAGATCGTCACCGACGACATCTTCGCCAGCGCACGCAACTTAGATGCCGTGCCGGACCTGACAACCTCGGTCATCCAGGTCAATCAGGGCCAGTTCTCGATCCTCAATTCGGCAGCCGTAAACACCACCGGCAATCTCGACATAGTCACCGCGCAGGGTGGCCTGATCGTCGGCGGCGTGGATGCCAACACCCTGACGGCAGATTTCTCCTTCATCTCGCTCGCGACGATCCGCATCGCCGGCGACGATGACAATTTCACCAGTTTCGGCAGCCTCGACATGTCGCTCGAATCCGCCGATATCGACGTGCCGCTGGGCGCGCGTTTCGGCGCCTCGACGCTCACGCTGACCTCGAACAACCAGGAACGCGGAGCGGTGATCGGCGGCACCACCAACGGGCCGGGCTATACGCTCACCAATGACGAAGGCTCGCGGATCGAGGCCAATTCGGTGGCCTTCTTCGGCCCGCAGACGCTCGGCGGCGATGCCTATGACGTGGAACTGCGCGACCTGACCATCGCCGGCACGCTCGATGGCGGCGTGATCGACGTGGCGATCCTTTCCGACGGTTCGCTCGGCGTGGTCGGCCAGGTGCTCTACGAATTCGCCGACACCAACGACACCTTCCTCATTTCCGCCTTCGAGAAGCTGGAGATCGTGCTCGACGCCGGCGGCAGGGTGCTGATGACCGATGGCGGCACCACGCCGCTGCCGGCAGGCATGCTGACACTGGAAGGCGGGCAGCTGTTCGCTGCCGATTCCGACACGCTCACGGTGATCAATGCCGATCCGGACGATACCGGCCTGCCTACCATTCTGGGTGACGATGGCGGGCGCACGGTGATCGAGGATTACATCGTCGGCGGCACGGTCTTCCTGTCCGCCGACAGCCACATGCTTATGCAGAACACCGGCTCGGGCGCGAACCTGGGCGGCGTGCTGGTCGGGGCCAGCGGGCTCAGCGTGCGGCAGATCACGGGCGCGGTCGCGCCAACCATGCGCACCATCGTCTATGGCCGGCAGGACGATGGCGTGACGACGCCACTATTCAACGACGACTTCTTCTTCACCGTCGATTTCGGCCCCAATGTCGCGCTGGAATTCACGGCCGGATCGACGCTGAACGACTGCGATATCGTCAACAACACTTGCGGCACCGCGCCTCCCCCCCCGCCGCCACCGCCTCCTCCGCCGCCGCCACCTCCG
>JABAHR010015938.1_pt2 | contig 12335 bp, 12 predicted proteins | sample 7062101 | NCBI WGS metagenome assembly JABAHR01 (sample SAMN14534553, study PRJNA622989) | marine sediment metagenome | biome: marine biome [ENVO:00000428]; feature: marine pelagic biome [ENVO:01000023]; material: deep marine sediment [ENVO:00002113] | place: India: Gulf of Kutch | collected...
ATCTACCAGTTCTGGGTGCACACGCAGGTCATCCGCCGCATGGGCGCGCTGGACCGCATCCTCGTGACGCCGTCGAACCACCGCGTGCACCATGCGCAGAACGAGCGCTACATCGACAAGAACTACGGCGGCATGCTTATCCTGTGGGATCGCCTCTTCGGTACCTTCGAGGAGGAGCGCGACGACGAGCCCGTGGTCTTCGGCGTCCGCAAGCCGCTGGCCAACTGGAATCCGTTCTGGGCCAACCTGCAGGTCTACGACTACCTGCTGTTCGATGCTCGGCACACCCGGCGCTGGCGCGACAAACTGGGCATCTGGTTCCGACGCACGGGCTGGCGGCCGGCCGATGTGACAGAGCGGTTTCCGAAGCGACCGGCGGACCTTGAGGGGTTCGAGAAATTCGATCCGCCGGTTGCCGTGGCCATACAGCGTTACGTTCTTGCGCAGTTTGGCGTCGCGATCGCGGCGACGCTCGCCATCGGGGCCCTGTATGCGGTTTCCGGAGCAATGGCGGTGCTTTTTCCGTGCGTGCAACTGTGGGCACTGCTGTACACGCTGGGGATTTTCAACGAGGGCCGGCCGTATGCGGTGCGTTTCGAACTGGCGCGGCTGCTCGCTGTCGTGCCGCTCGGGATGCTGGGTATCGCCATTGGCGGGTACCTGGCGGTGCCGTCGTCCTGGCTCTGGGCCGGGACCGGCATGTACCTCGTGGCATCGTTTGGCGGGCTCTATGCTGTGACGTCGCTATCTGATAAAAATTATTTAAAACAAAAAGTAACAGCTAATAAATAAAGTAATTTCTGATATAGTAAGGTGATGGAATCCAGGCGCAGTAATCTGCGGTCGGGCGCTCCCTGGGAGGAGCAGGTCGGCTATTCGCGTGCCGTCCGGGTAGGTCGTTTTATCGCGGTCTCGGGCTCCGCGGCGATCGACGCGGGCGGACAGCTGGTCGGTGAGGGCGACATGTACGCCCAGGCGAAGCAATGCATAGCCGTCATCGAGTCCGCGCTCGAAAGGGCGGGTGGCTGCCTGTCCGATGTGGTCCGCACCCGGATGTTCGTGACGGATATCGAACGCTGGGCGGAAGCAGGCCGCGCTCACCAGGAGGCGTTCGGTGAGGTGATGCCCGCAACATCGATGGTCGAGGTGTCCCGTCTCATCGATCCCCGAATGCTCATTGAAATCGAGGCGGACGCGATCATCGGCGACGTCTAGACCCGCCCGGCGTCAGTCCGGCACGCGTTTCCAGGTTTCCGTGCGACCGAGCATCGGCACGCCGATGTAGCCGCGGACTTTCAGCGTGTCCGTGTCCACCCAGGTGATGATGCAGCGGTAGGTCTTGCCGCTGTTGGGGTCGTAGATCGTGCCGCCGTTCCAGCGCCCGTCGCCGTCGTAGGAAAACCCCACGAACAGCTCCAGGCCGGTCAGCGGGCGGTCTCGCAGCGCAGGATCCGGGTTCTTCTCGTCCCTGTCCGGGCGATCGTCGTCCGCATTGGGTGACCCCTTGATGACTCCGCTGAGGCCGTCGCCGCCGAGCGTGATCTCGATCCAGCCGTCGCCGTCGCCGCTCAGCCAGGTGCCCTGGATCGGCGGCATGTCGTCAGCCTTGCTCATGGAAAGGACACCGAGGAGTAAGGTAGCGCAAACAATTCTGCCAATCGCTGGATTCATGCAGGGTCCCCGGTATCATGCCTGACTTTGCAATACTATCCGAGCAGCCGGGGGCTATGTGCTAAGGCGAGATTTACTGCGTTCCATCGTCGGTCTCTTCCTCGTGCCGCTCGCCGGCCTGCGCTCGGGGCGGGCCGATACCGGCGAGCCGCTGAGATTCGACCACGGGGTCGCGAGCGGGGACCCGCTGAGCGACGGATTCATCCTCTGGACACGCGTGAGCGGCGCGGCCGGGGGATCGCTGCCGGTTCGCTGGCTGGTTGCGAGCGACCCGGATATGAAACGGGTCGTCCGCCAGGGCATCGCTTGGACAGATGACTGGTCGGACTACACGGTCAAGGCGGACGTCCGTGGCCTGTCCCCCGGCGCCACATTCTACTACCGCTTCGAGATCGGCGGCGTACAGTCGCCAGTCGGCCGCACGCGGACGCTGCCTGCCGGTGCCGTCGCCAGCGCGCATTTCGCGGTCGTCAGCTGCTCGAATCACCCGGCCGGCTATTTCAATGTCTATCGCGATATCGCGATGCAGGATGAGCTCGATGCGGTCATTCATCTCGGCGACTACATCTACGAATACGGCATGGGCGAGTACGCGACGGAGCACGCTGAGCGACTCGGCCGGGTAACGGAGCCGGCCGGCGAAGTGAAGACCCTCGCCGACTATCGGCGGCGCCACGCGCAGTACAAGGCCGATCCGGATTCGATCGCGATGCACGGGCGGCACCCGCTGATCGCGGTCTGGGACGATCACGAGATCGCCAACGACGCCTGGCGGGGCGGCGCGCAGAATCACCAGGACGACGAAGGGCGCTGGCACGAGCGCCGCGACGCGGCCCTGCGCGCCTGGTTCGAGTGGATGCCGGTCCGTGGCGTCCCGAATGGCGCGGACACGCGCATTTTCCGGCATTTTCGTTACGGGGACCTGATGTCGCTGATCATGCTCGACACGCGCCTGTATGGCCGCGACAGGCAAGCTGATGCCGCGGATTCGGCTACACCCGAAACGGTGTCCGCAACGCTGCAGGATCCCGAGAGGCGCATGCTGGGGCGGCGCCAGGAAGGCTGGCTACGACACGCACTCGCGGCTGATGAGCGCACGACCTGGCAGGTCATCGGCCAGCAGGTCATGCTGGCGCCGGTGCGCGCGCCGGAGCTCGGTCCGTTGCTCGACCTCGAGCGTCCGTCGATGCTGCCGCGCGAGCAGCTGGATCACTACGTCGCACTGAGCAAGGGCAATCCGCCGATGGTGCTCGATACCTGGAACGGGTATCCGCATGCACGAGAGGCATTGCTCCGGGACCTGCAGGAATTCGCCCGGAACCCGGTAGTGCTGAGTGGCGACTTGCACACGTCGATGGCCAATGACGTCGTGCCGCATGGTGGCGACGAGCCCGTTACGGTCGAGATCATGCCGCCCGCCGTATCGTCGCCGGGCTTCGACGAATACCTGCCGCTGCGCGAGCCCGGCGCGCTCAGCGAGGCGACCCGGGTCGTCAATCCCGCCGTGCGCTACATGGACACTCGGCGACGCGGCTGGGTGCATCTCGCGGTGACGAGTGAGGAATGCGTGGCGGAATGGCACCTGGTCGACACGGTGCATTCGAGGGACTACACGTCGGCGGTCGAGGCGCGTTTCGCCGTCGCGGCCGGCCAGGTTGGCGCCGGCCTGCGCGACGTCCGAGGGGGATGAGGCGGCGCGCCCGACTTTCCGCCGCGGAGGCGCGCCGCATCGCGCTCGCAGCGCAGGATCTGCACCGGGACCGGCCCGCGAGTGCGCCCGACGCGCGCCATTTCCGCCGTGCCATGCAGGCGCTGCAGGTGCTGCAGCTCGATTTCGTCAATGTGCTGGTACCCGCTCACTACCTCGTGCTGTGGTCGCGTCTGGGCGCCTACGACCGGCAGCGCTTCGACCGCTTCGTCTACGGCAAGGGCGACTACACCGAGCAGTGGGCACACGAAGCGTCGATCGTTCCAAGTGATGCCTGGCCGCTGCTCGCACACCGTCGAGCGGCGCACGAACTCTCGAAATACAATCCGCTGCGCAAGCTACGCAACCGCACCCGCTACCTCGAGGCGGTGCTTGAGCAGGTGCGCTGCGACGGTGCGCTGACCTCGGCGGATCTCCCGCCGTTGCCCGGCCCGAAGCGCAAACCCGGCGACTGGCACCGGTCGATACCGCGCTGGGCGCTCGAATATCATTTCGCAAGGGGAGATCTTGCCGTGTCGCACCGGCTGCCCAATTTTCAACGGGTTTACGACCTCCCGGAGCGCGTCATTCCGACACATCGACTGGCGCCTTCACACGACGAGGAGTCCGCGGATCGCGAGATGCTCCGGCGGGCGGCCGAGGCGCTGGGCGTCGCCACGGCGCGCGACCTGGCCGATTACTTTCGCATGTCGCCAAGGGAGGCAGCGCCGCGCATCGAGGAACTGGTCGAAGAAGGCGCGCTGTCCGTTGTCGACGTGGAGGACTGGTCGGAGCCGGCCTATCTGTCGAGCGCGGCGCGATTGCCCCGTGCCATCGAGGGAGCGTCGCTGCACTCGCCGTTCGACCCGATCGTCTGGTACCGGCCGCGCGCGGAGCGGCTGTTCGATTTTCACTACCGCATCGAGATCTACGTGCCCGCGGCCAAGCGCAAGTGGGGTTATTACGTCCTGCCGTTCCGGCTCGGCGACCGTTTCGTTGCCCGGGTCGATCTGAAGGCGGACCGCAAGGCCGGCCGGCTGCTGGTACTTGCGGTCCACGAGGAGCCGGGCGTGCAGGCCGCGGAGTGCGCGGACGCGCTCGCCGGCGAACTCCGGGCATTGAGCGACTGGCTCTGCCTTGACACTATTCACGTGACCCGCAGCGGCGATTTCGCGCGCTCGCTGGTGGCAGCGCTCGTAGACTGAAACAGGAAACTCGAATGCCACGACAAAATGTGATCGAACTACTCATCGAGCCCAGGATTCGGGACCTCGGCGACCTCACCGTACGTCGCGCGCTGCCCGACAAGCGCCGGCAACGGGTCGGGCCGTTCATATTCTTCGATCACATGGGGCCGGCCGAGTTTCCGCCGGGCACCGGCGTCAACGTGCGCGCGCACCCGCACATCGGGCTCGCGACGATCACCTACCTGTTCGAGGGCGAGATCCTGCATCGCGACAGCCTGGGTTACGTGCAGCCGATCCGACCGGGCGCCATCAATTGGATGACGGCTGGTAGCGGCATCGTGCATTCGGAGAAAGTCACCGAGGACGTGCGGGCGAGCGGCCAGCGACTGCACGGCCTGCAGACCTGGGTCGCGTTGCCGACCGCTGCGGAAGAGATCGAGCCGAGTTTCGAGCACTATGCTGCGGACGCCATTCCCGCGGTGCGCGTTGGCGGCGCCGCCATCCGCGTGGTCCTGGGCACGGCGTTTGGGGTGTCGTCACCGGTCTCGACGCAGAGCGATACGCTCTACGTCGAAGTCCTTCTCGAGCCCGGGCAGTCGGTCGACATCCCCGAAGCCGAAGAGCTGGCGGTCTATGTTGTGGAAGGCACTGTTGCCGTCAATGACGAGTTCGTCGACGCCGGGCTGCTGGCCGTTCTGCATAGCGGCGCGAGCGGTGCCGTGACCGCGGAGTCGGCGGCCAGGATCATGTTTGCCGGCGGGGCTGCCCTCGGCGGCAAACGCTACATCTGGTGGAACTTCGTCAGCAGCTCGCGCGAGCGCATCGACCGAGCTAAGCGCGACTGGCGCGAGCAGCGTTTCGACGCCGTGCCCGGCGAGACCGACTTCACGCCGCTGCCAGAGCGCTAGTCCGTACCGCGACTTATTCCCTTCCCTTGCCGCCATTGTGACGGCCACCGTGGCGCTCGCGCATGGCGGCGCGCTCATCCGGGCTCAGCGACTCCCGCATCGCTCGCCGCTCTTCGCGGTGCGCGCGCATCGCTTCACGCCTGGCCTGCTTTTCTTCCTCGGAGAGTTCGTTCCAGCGGGCACGCATCTCTTCGCGGCGCGCCATCCGCTCGGCATGCATAGCGGCCCGTTCGTCATCGCTCATCGCGTCACGCTCGGCACGCCATTGCTCGCGCTTGGCCTGGAGCTCCTGCTCCGAAAGACTGTCCAGGTAAGCGCGTTTTTGTTCCGGGCTCATCTCGTGGAATTCTGAAAAAGACTGCGCCTGCAGCCCCAGCGGAAGCGCCAGCAGGGCCGCGGTCAATGCAGCGGTGAAATAACGGGTAGACGGTTCGTACCTCATGGGGAGACTCCTTGCGATCGAATGGTCAATAATCATCTGCCGCGGTCCGCGGCGCCTTCTCATTCAACGCATGGCGCGGCGCAGCGTTGACCGGAACCTGCGGGATTCCGTGACTGGGCGGCCAGCCCTGTCTAAGTCCCCGAATTTTGTGTATTTTGCGTCCGTCCTATATCAAGGTAGTCGTCATCGATGGCAAGAGTCGCCGGCAATCTGACCGTCCTGATGTTCCTGCTGTCAGCCTGTGGCGGCTCAGGGCCGCCGCGGCTGACGCCCGTCGGGAACGTTATTCCGGCGGAGGTAAGTCTCGAGGGCCGCTGGATGTTGCAGGACGGGGGCGGCGACGCGCAGAGGCGAATTCGCAAGGCAGAGTACCGTTCGAGCGGGGGTCAGCGCGGTGCGGACGGGCCGTCCGTTTACGTGTTTCTGAGAACCGGGGACCGGCTCAAGATCACCCAGACACCTTACGCACTGTTCGTCAGCTTCGACCGGTCGGTGGTCGAGGAGTACCGCTTCAGGGAGCATCGTCTGGTTGGCGTCGGCCCGATCGAGGCGGATCGCGCGTCCGGCTGGGTCGACGGAAGATACATTATCCAGACGCTGGACAGTGAAGGCGCGCTGCTGGAAGAGAGCTATGCGCTCGGGGCAGGTGGCGACGTTTTGATGAGGACGGTCACGGTCACTTATCGCAACGAGGCTGTCCTGTCGTTGCAGCAGACCTACGATCGCGTCGAATAATGCGGGCGGCAACGATGCTGCTCGTGACGCAGCTCGCTACCGCGTCGACCTGAGATCAGCCCGGCAGCTCGGAGTAACGCCGGAGCTCGGCGCGCATCCGGAGTTTGCCTTTTCGATGCTGCTCGATGACGACGGGCAGGTAACCTAGTTCCTGCACGCACCACAATGTCGTGATGCGCGACGAGTTCTCCGCCTGGTGCTGAATGCCGACCGCGGTGAATTCGCCCGCCGCCGTACTGACTTTGCGTTCGCCAACATTCCGGACGATGAGGGTTTTGAACTCGTCGATATCGAAGAGGATGTAGTGCTCATCCGGATCCCCATTGAGCAGGTCGTGCATGAGCTGGTACTGGATGGCGACGCGGTCATGGATGACGCCGTCGAACGGGATACGAATGTCTTCGTCGTTGACACTCCCGGACATCTCGCGGGCGGCCCAGTCGAACGTCACCTCGGCACGGGTCTCGTCGCTCGATAACGAATCCTCGGAACGGTACCAGCTGCCTCGGACTCCCTCAGGTTTCGCCGCGAAGCGCGACTGCTCGCTGATACGGCCGTCCTTGAGCATACTCGCAAGCCCCTGCGGTTCGATGACGTGGGTGGCCTCGTAACCGTCAGCGAGCGGCCGCAGTTCCGTCGTGAGCCGGCCGCTAAGCACGCTGATCTTGATCTTGTATTCTGCGGAATAAGGCGTCAGCGGCTGCTCGGCCATCGCGGGCGTGGCCGTCGCCCCTGTCAGAAGCGGCAGGCACGCGAGGGCTAGATGCACGAATTGTCGTCTCAATGGCGTGGTATTCAAGCCGCGTTTCCCGGGTCGTTGTCCAATGCTTCTTCGCATTGTTCCATTAGAGACATGACTCTATGCTGAATGTTCAGCCTGTGTGGCTCCATTTCGTCGAGTTTCACCTCCCGCGACACGAGGTACGGCTCGCCGATGGCGACAACGACGCGGGCGAAGGGCTTGGGGATCATGAAGTCGTCCCAACGATTGAGGTACCACGCGCGGTCAGCCGCGCACGCGATTGGCACGATCGGCACGCCCGCGACCCTGGCCATGAGCATCGTGCCCGCCTTGAATTCGTACTTCGGGCCCCGTGGACCGTCGGCAGTCGTGACGATCGAGTAACCCGACTTCAACATGCGCTGCTGGTCGCGGAGCGCGAGCGCGCCGCTCTGGTTGGCCGACCCGCGGATGACTTCCGCACCCCAGGAACGGGCGATCCGTTCCGGGACATCGCCATCGACCGACCCGGAAATGAGAAAACACAGTTTGTAGCCGCGGCGCAGCCACTTGCGCATGTAGGCCGAACATAGGACATGGTGCTGGTGCCAGTAACAGGGTGCGGAAACCGTGCGCGTCTGCAGCAGCGCCTCGGCATGTTCCGCACCGATGACGGGCTGGAAACGGTAGCTCTTTAGCAGCGCCCAGTTGATCAGGCGCAGTAGCGGCAGCCCGAGCGAATAATAGAGCCGCCGCGCGGGCGTCATGCGGCGCATAGACGCGCTGCTGCGCCGCGATTCGACGGAATCGAAATCGACGCGTTCTTGATCGTTCAATGGATTTTCCGGAAACCGACTACGGCCAGTTTGCAGTATCGGTCGAGCGTCGGTCAATGTAGAATGCGCGTGCTTTCCGACAGGCCGGAGGCCGTGTCCCGTTCGATGAATGATACGTGCTCAGCAGTTCGCAGGCCGCCGGGGCCGTCGGACCAGGTTCACCTGGGTATCGATCGGGCAACACTCGTCACGCTGTCCCGGGTCCGCGAGGAGTTCGGCGACATAGTCAGCATGCGGCGGCGCAACGGCCGTCTCGCGTACTTCATCAATGATCCCACCGAAGTCCGGCGGATCCTGACACGCAGGCACTTCCGTTACGTAAAAGGTCCGGGGTTCGAGCGAGTAAAAATGCTATTGGGCAACGGGCTTATCGTCAGCGATGGTGATGCGTGGCGCCGTTCGCGAACGATGATACAGCCGGCCTTCAGCCGCCAGAAAGTGCATCGCCTCATCAAGACGATGGTGCAATGCTGCGACAACCTGGCGGTCCGCTGGGCAAACGCGGCGCAGGCGGGTAAGCCCGTCAACATCACGTCGGAGACCAGTGACTTTGCGCTGGAGCTGATACTGATCAGCATCTTCGGAGACGACTACGAGTCGAAGCTGCTGTCGGAAGGCGAAAATCCGTTTGCGTTTCTCGCGAGTGACTCGACACGTGACCTGGGCGTCGTGATGAAGGCGCGCAACCTCAGGCGCCTGCTGCTGGAAATCATCGAAGCCCGCCGCGTTGCAGGCAACGCCGGAACCTACGATTTTCTGTCGATGTACATGCTTGCAACTGACAAGCAGGGCGTGGCGTTCAGCGACGACGAGTTGCTGGATGAACTGATCACGCTCATCGTCGCCGGATTCGAGACGTCGGCCAATACGCTTAACTGGGTGTGGTACCTGCTCGCCGGCAATCCCGATGTCGAGGAGAAAGTCATCGACGAGAGTAGCCGGCTCGTGCCGACGGCCTCAGCGGTGACCGCGGATTCGCTCGCGGAGATGCAGTACACGCAGCAGGTGCTCGACGAGACGCTGCGGCTTTATCCACCGGTGTGGCTGTTCACGCGCCGCTCCCGGGAGGACGACGAACTCGATTCCTTCGACGTGCCCGGCGACACCGACATTTACCTCTCGCCGTTCATCCTGCATCGTACGGCGGAGTTCTGGCCCGACCCGGAGCGCTTCGATCCCGGTCGATTTGCCGAAGGGCGACTGCCGAAGAACGAACGGCCCTATTTCCCGTTCTCGCTGGGGCCGCGTCGCTGCCTGGGCGAATACTTCTCCTTCCTCGAGATGAAGGTCCATCTCGGCCTTTTGCTGCCGAGATTTCGTATGATTCGGGTGGATGGCAGTGACCCCGGGCTCGAACTCGCCGTGAACCTGCGCTCGGCGTCGGACATCTGGCTGCAACCGGCAATAAGGACGGCATGAAACTCTACGCAACACTGACAGAGCTGCTCGACGACGCGCGCGGCAAGGATCGCGAGATCCGCTTCATCGACGGAGAAGCGGACGAAACCGTCATCGGGTTCTCGGAACTGTGGGATCGTGCGCTGGCCCTGCTGGGCTCGCTGCAGGCTCGCGGTATGGAGCCCGGCGACGAACTGGTGATCTTCTCGAAGTCGAACCTGAATTTCGTGATCGCGTACTGGGCAGCGGTGGTTGGCGGAATCGTGCCGGTACCGGTAGCGGTGGGCATCAGCGACGAGCATCGCTTCAAGCTATATCGAATCCTGTCACAGCTCGAGCGAGGAACGCTGTTCACGGAAATGGAATTGCTGCAACGCCTGCTCGATTTCTCGAAGTCACGCGAGCTGAATGAGATTACAGCGATTCTCGAGTCGCGCACCGTACTGATCAACGACGTTACACCCGATAACAGCGGCATCGTGCACGTCGCGTCGCCCGCGGACCTGGCGTTTATCCAGTACTCGTCCGGGTCCACGAGCGACCCCAAGGGCGTTTGCCTGACCCACGAGAACCTCTGCGTCAACATCCGCGCGATCGTGGAGGGTGCGCACTGGTCGGAGGATGACTCGAGCCTGAGCTGGATGCCGCTGACACACGATATGGGCTTGATCGGTTATCACCTGAGCGTGCTCGCGGCCGGCATGACCCATGCGGTCATGGATACCAACGCGTTCGTGCGGCGGCCGCTGCTTTGGATGCTCAAGGCATCCGAACTGCGTTCGACGCAGCTTTGCTCGCCGAATTTCGGCTACAAGCATTTTCTCAAGCTATTCGACCGCAAGGGCCTCCCCGAGGGGATCGACCTGTCCCGCGTAAAGTTGATCCTGAACGGCGCCGAACCGATCTCCTACGATCTGTGCGAGGAGTTTCTCGATGCGCTCGAACCTTTCGGGCTTTCGCGTGCCGCCATGTTCCCCGTGTACGGGCTTGCCGAGGCGACAGTCGGTGTGACGTTCGGCACGCCGGGTGACCGGTATTCGCGGGTCGTCATGCACCGCCACAGCCTGCGTATCGGGGAACCTTTCGAAGTCGCGGAGCCCGGCGAAGCAGATGCCGTCAGTTTCGTCAAGGTCGGAAAGCCGATCCGCGACTGTGAAATGCGCCTGGTGGACGACGCCGATAGCGTGCTGGAGCCGGGGCGTGTCGGCAACATCCAGCTGCGCGGCGCGAGCGTGACCGAGCGGATCTACGGCGACGATCAGGCGACTGCAGCACTGTTCACGGAGGATGGCTGGCTCAGGACGGGTGATTGTGGCGTGCTCGTCGACGGCGACCTGGTGATTACCGGCCGGCAGAAGGACATCATCATCGTCAACGGGCAGAATTATTACCCGCACGACATCGAGGAAATCGTGTCACAGATCGACGGCCTCGATCTCGGCAAGGTGGTCATCGCGGGTGCGACGCCGGCGCGCGGCCAGACGGAGGAAATGCTCGTGTTCGTGCTGTATCGGCAGGATATCGGGGATTTCTTCCCGCTGGCGGACAAGGTGCGGTCCGTGATCGGCGAACACGCGGGTCTCGAAGTCGACCACGTTATTCCGGTGCCGAAGATCCCGAAGACCACCAGCGGCAAGGTGCAGCGCGTGCACCTGCTCAATGCCTATCTCGACGGTGAATACGATGACGTCATCGAACAGATGGCGCCGCGCGAAGTCGAGGCGGAAACGCTCGACGAGGATCCGCTGGTCGCGGAACTCGAGGCTATCTGCCGGGAGTTCTCCAAGGATCGCAGGATCGGGCCGGACGACAATCTTTTCGAAGTCGGTGTAAGCTCGCTTACTCTGACCGAGATCGTTCTCGCCATTGACGAAAAATATCCGGGCAAGCTCGACATCAGTGATCTGTTCGATTACCCGACCTTGCGTGATATTGCCGATTTCATGAGGCGGTGACGGCCCGCCCGCAGACGGATCCAGACTATGACCTATTCGCGTATAGCCGGCACGGGTAGCTATTTGCCCGAAAAAGTCGTGACAAACCAGGATCTCGAGCAGATGATGGACACGTCGGACGAGTGGATCCGGGAACGCACCGGCATCAAGCGGCGGCACCTTGCCGCCGACGGCGAGAAGACCTCGGACCTGGCGCTGGCAGCTGCCTGCCAGGCGCTGGACATGGCTGGCATTACCGCCGAAGACATCGATCTGATCATCATCGCGACGACGACTCCCGACAAGGTGTTCCCGGGCACGGCCTGCATCGTGCAGCGTCGCCTCGGTGTCGGGGGCTGCGGCGCGTTCGACATCCAGGCAGCCTGCAGCGGATTCGTCTACGGGCTCGACCTCGGCGACCGCTATATCCGGACCGGCGCGGCGAACAACGTCCTCGTCATCGGCGCGGAAACGCTGTCGCGACTGACGAACTGGGAAGACCGCGCGACCGCAGTGCTGTTCGGCGACGGCGCAGGCGCGGTCGTGCTGCAGGAATCCGACGAGCCGGGCATCATCTCGACGCACATCCACGCCGACGGCCAGTACGAGGACCTGCTGCAGGTGCCGCAGGGCGTGTCGAGCGGCTACGACGTCACTCGCGCCGGCGAGGCGTTCATCCAGATGAACGGTAACGCCGTGTTCCGCCGCGCCGTGGCGACGCTGGATTCGATTGCCCGGGAAACGCTGGACAGGAACAACGTTGACAAACACGACCTCGACTGGTTCGTGCCGCACCAGGCCAACATGCGCATCATC
>JABAHR010004702.1_pt1 | contig 12324 bp, 8 predicted proteins | sample 7062101 | NCBI WGS metagenome assembly JABAHR01 (sample SAMN14534553, study PRJNA622989) | marine sediment metagenome | biome: marine biome [ENVO:00000428]; feature: marine pelagic biome [ENVO:01000023]; material: deep marine sediment [ENVO:00002113] | place: India: Gulf of Kutch | collected...
CCACGGCGATACGATCCGCATCGAGACCGAAGTGCTCGACCTCCGCGACAGCCAGTCGCGTCCCGATAACGGCATCGTCATCTTCAAGCATCGCGCCTTCAACCAGCGCGACGAGCTCGTCGGCGAGTGCAAACGCACGGCATTGATGTTGCGGAAGCCTGCGTGAGCCGAAGTTTTCTTTTCGTTCCTGCCGACAGCGACAGGAAGCTTGCCAAGGCGCGCGAGGCTGGCGCCGACGCATTGATCCTCGACCTCGAGGACTCCGTCACCCCTGATGCGAGGCCCGCCGCGCGCGAAAATGTGGCCGGCTTTATCGCCGACGGCGCCGATTGCGATATCTGGGTGCGAATCAATCCGCTCGATACCAGCGATGCGCTCAACGACCTTCGCGCATCTGTGCCCGCCGGTCCCGTCGGCATCGTTCTGCCGAAGCCCGACAGCGCTCGAGACGTAAACCAGCTGACCAAGCTGCTCGAGGTCATGGAGCAGGACGCGGGTATCGATCCGGGACGAACGAGAATCCTGCCGATTACCACTGAACGGCCTGGTGCATTGTTCCGGCTCCACGAGTACGCCGATGCGACGCCGCGTCTTGCGGGTCTGACCTGGGGAGCCGAAGACCTGAGCGCCGCAGTCGGTGCGAGTGCGAGCCGGGATGTCGACGGCCAATGGCTGGCTCCTTACGCGCTGGCCAGGTCGCTGTGCCTGTTCGCAGCCGCGGCAGCGGGCGTGCCGGCGATCGACACGGTATATACCGATTTTCGAAATAGCGACGGGCTGACAGACTATGCTGCCGCGGCCCGGCGTGATGGCTTCGAGGGTATGCTGGCCATCCACCCGGACCAGGTGAGTATCATCAACGCAGCATTTCAGCCTTCGGCAGAAGAAGTGGCCCGCGCAGAACGCATCGCTGACCTGTTCGCGGCCAACCCCGACGCCGGTGCGCTGGCGATGGACGGAGAAATGATTGACAGGCCGCACTGGGTACAGGCCAGGCGGATTCTCGAAACGGCAAGGAAATACCGGTAACGAGTGATGACAGAGATCAAGACCTACGAAGTGCCCGGCGACGTCGCCGAGCGCGCGCATGTCGATGCCGACGGCTACGAGGCGATGTATCGCAGATCGATCGAGGACAACGAAGGCTTCTGGGCGGAACAGGCCGCCCGGATCGACTGGATGCAGCCGTTCTCGAAAGTCCGCGACGTGTCCTATGCGAAAGATGACCTGCACATTCGCTGGTTCTACGACGGTACCCTGAACGCCTGTTACAACTGCATCGACCGGCACCTGGAGTCGAGAGGCGATGAAGTCGCCATTATCTGGGAGGGCGACGATCCGAATGTCGACCTGAAGATCACGTATCGCGAACTGCACGCGCGAGTTTGCCGCTTTGCGAATGCGCTGAAAGAGATCGGCGCGAAAAAGGGCGACCGGATCACGATCTATATGCCGATGATTCCCGAGGCCGCGGTCGCGATGCTCGCCTGCGCGCGAATCGGCGCCGTACATTCCGTGGTCTTCGGCGGCTTCTCGCCCGATTCACTGGCCGGTCGGATTCACGATTGCGAATCGAATATCGTCATCACAGCCGACCAGGGTGTTCGCGGCGGGAAAGCCATTCCGTTGAAGGCCAACGTCGACAAGGCAGCGGGGCATCCCGATGTCACGACGCTCGAGAAAGTGCTCGTGGTGCGCCATGCCGGGGTCGACATCGACTGGGTCGACGATCGCGATGTCTGGCTGCACGAACTCGAGGAGGGTGTCTCCGACGACTGCCCCTGCGTGGAGATGGACGCCGAGGACCCGCTCTTCATCCTGTATACCTCGGGATCGACGGGCAAGCCGAAGGGCGTCCTGCACACGACAGGCGGCTATATGGTTTTTGCCGCACTGACCCATCATTACGTGTTCGATTACCACCCGGGCGATATCTACTGGTGCACCGCCGACGTCGGCTGGGTCACCGGGCACAGCTACATCGTCTACGGGCCGCTGGCGAACGGGGCGACGACCTTGATGTTCGAGGGCGTACCCAACTATCCGACCGCATCGCGGTTCTGGGAAGTGTGCGACAAGCACCAGGTCAACATCTGCTATACGGCGCCGACCGCGATCCGGGCGCTGATGCGGGAGGGCGACGAGCCGGTCGAACGCACCTCGCGCGCAAGCCTGCGCCTGCTCGGCACCGTCGGCGAGCCGATCAATCCGGAAGCCTGGGAGTGGTACTACCACGTCGTCGGCGACGAGCGCTGCCCGATCGTCGATACCTGGTGGCAGACCGAAACCGGCGGCATCCTGATTAGCCCATTGCCCGGCGCGACGCCGCTGAAACCCGGCTCGGCGACCAAGCCGCTATTCGGCATCCAGCCGGCGGTGGTCGATAGTGACGGCAGCATTCTCGACGGCGAGGCCGAGGGCAATCTCGTGATACTCGACAGTTGGCCGGGTCAGATGCGTACCGTCTACGGCGATCATCAGCGCTTCGTCGATACCTACTTCTCGACCTACGACGGCATGTACTTCGCGGGCGACGGCGTGTCCCGCGATGCCGACGGCTATTACTGGATCACGGGCCGCGTCGACGACGTGCTGAACGTCTCGGGTCATCGCATGGGCACCGCGGAGGTCGAAAGCGCACTCGTTGCGCACAAGGACGTCGCGGAAGCCGCCGTTGTCGGCTGTCCGCACGAGATCAAGGGGCAGGGCATCTATGCCTACGTCACCCTGATGGAGGGCATCGACGCGAGCGACGAGCTGCTGGCCGAGCTTCGCCAGTGGGTCAGGAAGGAGATCGGCCCGATTGCGACGCCTGATTTCATCCAGTGGGCGCCCGGCCTGCCGAAAACCCGTTCCGGCAAGATCATGCGCAGAATCCTCAGGAAGGTTGCCGAGAACGACTTCGAGAACCTGGGCGACACCTCGACCCTGGCCGACCCGGCCGTCGTCGACGACCTGGTGGAGAATCGCCTGAACCGTTAGCGGCCCCGATTCAGAACTGGTCGGCGTAGGAAGCTTCTTCGGTCTGGTCGACGAGTTCTTCCTGGTCGTAATGCGCCGGCGGCATGTCATCCGCCCGGCGCGATTTTTTCTGAAGGCCGCCTTTTCCGCCGAGCCTCTTGTATTCCGCTATCTGTTTTTCATAACAGCGGACGAATTCTTCACTGAACTGGTGCGGGAAACGACCTGAGCCCGGCTGCGTCATGATCGGGTAGAGATCACAATAAAGCTGCCAGTACTTGAGCTGGTTCATCTTCTTCAGCAGCGGTTTGCCGTTGAGCGTCTTGTCGAAATTCTGCTGCAGTTCATCGGGATCGAATCGATCGGCGAATTCCTGGTAGGCGCCGATCATCGCTTCGAGCACTGCATCGTGGTGAAACTTGAGGTCCTGACAAACCTCGCGAACCGCGTCGACGGGACTGAGGTACTCGCCTTCCCTGCCGACCAGCAGCTGCATCATCGAATCGCGCGTGTTCTCCGCGAGCTTGAGCGGGTTGTTGTGGCGCGGCAGTATCGTGGTCTGGTCGAGGCGGAACATGCTCTTCAGCGCCGCGCGGCTGGCAATGAGTTCTGTCGTGCCGTCGACGAACTCCTTGAGCACCTTGCCCGCGTTCTCCATGACCTCTAGCGGATCCGTAGAGGAATGTATCTCTGCGCGCGTGATGTCGAGCCCCTTCATGAATGCGTCCAGGAGATGCACGGCATCTATCATCTTTTGCTCATCTTTGCTCGGGGGTGGGGCAAACGGATTCGGCTGGTTGTCCATCTTCTCGGCAGGGTCTTCCTTCTCTTCCGGCGGCGCCTCGCCGAATAAGGCAGTGTGGATAACATCGCCGCCGGTGATTTCTTCCTCGTCCAGCATCTGGATGCCGCTTTTCAGGGACTCCTCGTCGACGAGTTGTTCGATGTGATCCGGCACGACGGTCAGCGGCTCGGGCGGCGGCATGTCGAAGTCCTGGCCTTCGTCCAGGCTCACTTCGAACTCGAAATCCCCCATGCGCAACCTGTCGCCATGAAAAAGTCGCCGCGGATTACCCTTGCCAAGCGGCTCTTCAGCGCCATTGACAAACACGCCGTTGCTGCTGACGTCGGCGAGGTAGTAGGCGCCGCCCTGGAAGTCGATGGTCGCGTGCTTGCCGGAGATGAACTTGTCGGGATCGGGCAGAATCCAGTCACTCTCGAGGGACCTGCCGATTGTGCCGCCGTCCTCATGAAAAACGCGGACATGATCGTCGCCGACGATGTCCTTGTGGTCACTGACAATTTCGAGTTGCAAAGGCATGGCGATCTCTGTCGTTGGTGCCCGGCAGACCAGCCGCCGGACCTGCTCCAATCGTTGATATTGCCGCCTTTGGTGGCCACAACGCTGCCAATCAGTTCACATAAATTGCCTCGCTATTCCAGGCGGTAAGTATCATATAAAGGAAAAAAGGACCGTATAAGAACACCTCGCAATCCGGCTGGCAGACAGGGTATTGGGCGATATTTTTGGGTACACTAGCCGCCCTTTCGGGGCCCGGCGGCCCCCTGGATTGCAGCAATTTCGATGACCAAGGAAACGCTCTATAAAGTTGTGTTCATGAACCAGGGCAAGATCTACGAGGTCTACGCCCGCGGCGTCGGCCATGGTTCATTGTTCGGTTTCGTCGAGGTCGAGGAACTGGTGTTCGGCGAGCGGTCGACGGTCGTGGTCGACCCGTCGGAAGAGAAGATCAAGGCTGAATTCAAAGGGGTCAAGCGCACCTACCTGCCGATGCACTCCATCGTTCGCATTGACGAGGTCGACAGGCAGGGCACCAGCAAGATCTCCAAGGTCGAAGGCGGCAATGTCGCGCAGTTCCCGATGCCGGTCTATACGCCCGGCGAAGGCAACCAAACCTGAGGAAATTCACTGGTCGCTCATTCCGAGCTTCGGTATGATCCCGATCTCCTGAACACCCGCCCACTCCAGACCAGGGAACAGCTTGTCCACACCCGCGCCTGACCTGCCGGCAGATTCGACGAACACGATTCTGGAAATGCCGGGTCAGTCCGCGTTGTCCGGATTCAGAATCGAGCGACTGCTCGAGCAGCTCCAGGCGGAGGATCCCCGCGTCACCGGGCTCGATGCCCGCTTTGTCTATTTCCTGCACACCGACGGCGCACTGACCGCGGCCGATCGTCAGCGGCTCGATTCACTGCTGCTGGCCGATGAAGCCGTCCTGGAATTCAGCCCTGGCGTCACGTTGATCTACACGGCGCCGCGGCCGGGCACCATTTCGCCGTGGTCCAGCAAGGCCACCGATATCGTGCGCAATTGCCATCTCGATCGTGTCCGACGGGTCGAGCGTGGCATCTGCTATGCGATTTCCGCCCGCGCAGCGCTCGACGAGGACAGCGTATCGGCCATCGGACGCCTGCTGTACGACAGGATGACCGAAGTCCAGTTCGCGACCGGCGCAGAGGCGTCGGTATTGTTTGCGACACATACGCCTGCTCCCGTCCAGACAGTCGACGTTCTGGCAGCGGGCCGGGATGGGCTCGAGAAGGCGAATATCGATCTCGGGCTGGCGCTGTCTGCCGACGAGATCGACTACCTGCTGGAGAACTATCGGTCGCTGCAACGAGATCCGACCGACGCCGAACTGATGATGTTCGCGCAGGCGAACTCCGAGCACTGCCGCCACAAGATCTTCAATGCCGACTGGGTGATCGACGGCGAGCCGCAGGACAACAGCCTGTTCGGCATGATCCGCGAGTCCTACAGACACAGCCCGGAGGGCATCCTGTCGGCCTACAGTGACAATGCCGCCGTGCTCGAGGGCTACGGCGTGCAGCGTTTTTTCCCGGATACGGACACACACTGTTACACAGCGCATGAGGAACCGGCGCACCTGGTCATCAAGGTCGAAACCCACAATCACCCGACCGCCATCTCGCCGTTTCCCGGGCGCCGCGACCGGCTCGGGTGGCGAGATTCGCGACGAGGGCGCGACGGGCCTCGGCGCCAAGCCGAAAGCCGGCCTCACCGGGTTCACGGTGTCGCACCTGCGCATACCGGGATACGCACGTCCCTGGGAAAGCGATTTCCCGCATCCCGAGCGCATGGCGACGCCGCTCGAGATCATGCGCGACGGGCCGATTGGCGGCGCGGCATTCAACAACGAGTTCGGTCGCCCCAACCTGCTCGGCTATTTCCGGACCTACGAAAGTGCGTTGCCAGGCCTGCCGGACAACGAGATCCGTGGCTATCACAAGCCGATCATGATCGCCGGCGGTGTCGGCAACGTGCGCGCCGAGCACGCGCTGAAGCAGGACGTGCCGGTCGGGGCGAAGATCATCGTGCTCGGCGGGCCGGCGATGTTGATCGGTCTCGGCGGCGGCGCAGCGTCGAGCCTCGCGAGCGGCGCGAGCAGCGAAGATCTCGATTTCGCGTCCGTGCAACGCGGTAACCCCGAGATGCAGCGACGGGCGCAGGAGGTGATCGATCGCTGCTGGTCCATGGGGGATGACAACCCGATTCTCCTGATCCACGACGTCGGCGCCGGCGGCCTGTCGAACGCGGTGCCGGAAGCCGTCGATCATTCGAAGCATGGCGCCGTTATCGAACTGCGCGACGTGCCGAACGCGGAGCGCGGCATGTCGCCGATGGGCATCTGGTGCAACGAGGCGCAGGAGCGTTACGTCCTGATCGTCGCCGCCGATCGCGCCGCGGAGTTCGCCGAGATCTGTCAACGCGAGAACTGCCCACACGCGGCGATCGGCACGTTGACCGGGGAGGAATTGCTCGTCGTCAACGATGCTGACTTCGGCAATCGTGTCGTCGACATGCCGATGGACATGCTGCTCGGCAAGCCACCGAAGATGACCCGCGACGTCGAACGTCTCGAGCGACCCGGCGGCGATATCGACCTCGTCGGTATCGAACTCGAAGATGCGATTCACCGGGTGCTGAGTTTCCCCACGGTCGCCGACAAGACTTTCCTCGTGCACATCGGCGATCGCACCGTCGGCGGTCTTTGTGTTCGGGATCAGTTCGTCGGGCCATGGCAGGTGCCGGTCAGCGACCTCGCCATTACGGCCAGTGGGTTCGAGAGCAGCACGGGTGAGGCGATGGCGATGGGTGAGCGCACGCCGCTTGCTGCGCTCGATGCGCCGGCGTCCGGGCGCATGGCCGTGGGCGAGGCGGTGACCAACATCGCCGCGGCGGCAATCGGCGATATCGGCCGGATCCGCCTGTCGGCGAACTGGATGGCTGCGGCGGGACACCCCGGCGAAGATGCAAACCTGTTCGACACCGTCGAGGCAGTGGGCGCGGAACTCTGTCGCGACCTGGGTATCGCGATCCCGGTTGGCAAGGACTCATTATCGATGCGTGCCCGCTGGGATGATGGTGATGGCGAATTCCAGGTGGTCGCGCCGGTGTCCCTGATCGTGTCCGCGTTTGCGCCCGTCTCCGAGGTGCGCCGTCATCTCACGCCGCAGTTGCAGCGGGTCGATAGCGGCAGCCGCTTGCTGTTACTCGATCTCGGCGAGGGCGCCAACCGCCTCGGTGGTTCCTGCCTGGCGCAGGTCTTCGACCGCAGCGGCGGCAAGGTGCCGGACCTCGATCACCCGGAGCGGCTGAAGCGGTTTTTCAGCGCGATCCAGTCGCTGGCGGCGAAAGGCCTCGTGCTTGCCTATCACGACCGCTCTGACGGCGGCTTGCTGGCGACCGTGGCCGAGATGATGTTTGCCGGCCGGCAGGGCGCCTCGCTGCAGCTGCCGGTATCGGACCACGACCGCCTCGGCATGTTGTTCAGCGAAGAGCTGGGCGCGGTCATCCAGGTCGCCGACGACAGGCTGACCGATGCTTGCGCGGAGCTCGAGGCATGCGGCGCGAGCTGGGTCGAGATTGGTCGGGTCGAGGCCGACGATCGGCTGACCCTGTACGCCGACGATCAAGTGCTCCTGGCATTGTCCCGGACCGACCTGCAGCGAACCTGGTCGGAGCCGACTTTCAGGATGCAGTCGCTGCGTGACAACCCGGAAACGGCGCGCGAGGAATATGACCGGATCCTCGACCTCGAGGACCCGGGGCTCAATGCCAGCCTGACGTTCGACCCCGGCGATAACGTCGCCGCGCCGGTCATCGGCGGGCGCAAACCGCGCATTGCCGTATTGCGCGAGCAGGGGGTCAACAGCCAGTATGAAATGGCCGCCGCCTTCATGCGCGCCGGATTTGCTGCCGTCGACGTGCACATGAACGACCTCGCAGCCGGCAGAGACAGACTGGCGGACTACCAGGGGATCGTTGCCTGCGGCGGGTTCTCGTTCGGCGATGTGCTCGGCGCTGGCGGCGGCTGGGCGAAGTCGATCCTGTTCCGGGACAGCCTGCGTGACGAGTTCGCCGCATTTTTCGAGCGCAACGACACGATTTCCCTCGGCGTCTGCAACGGCTGCCAGATGTTTTCCCAGCTGCGGGATATGATCCCTGGCGCCGCCCACTGGCCGCGGTTCCTGAGGAACAAGTCGGAACAATTCGAGGCGCGGTTGAATCTCGTCGAGATCGCCGAGAGTCCGTCTGTCTTCCTGTCCGGCATGGCCGGTTCGCGGCTGCCGATCGCAACCTCGCATGGTGAGGGTCGCGCCACATTCAGCAACGAGGATGCGCGAATGAACGCGTCGGTTGCCCTGCGCTATGTCGACAACCACGGCGCGGTCGCGCGCGCTTATCCCGCGAACCCGAATGGCTCGGTGGACGGCATCTGCGGCCTGACGACCGGGGACGGGCGCGCCACGATCATGATGCCGCATCCGGAGCGCGTCGTCCGGACGATGCAGAATTCCTGGCATCCGGATGACTGGGGTGAAGACGGTCCGTGGTTGCGCATGTTCCGCAACGCGAGAGTCGCCGTTTCCTGAATGCGTCGATCCTCGATCCCCGTGCCACGTATAATCGGCGCAAACAACAACTAAGGTGCCAATCATGTTCTATCGCTGCCTGCAGTTGGTCGGCCTGTCACTCCTGGTCACGGCATGTGCTCCTGTCGTCGACGAGTCGCCGCGGAGTGCATCGTTCGAGATTTCGTTTTCTCCGGAGGCGTCTGCAGATGCACTGGACGGGCGCCTCATACTGATCCTGTCGAAGGACGATCAACGAGAACCCCGTTTCCAGGTGCGGCCGGGCGTTGATGCGGTGCAGATCTTCGGCATGACCGTTGACGGCATGGTGCCGGGCCAGGACGTGCTGCTCGACGAGTCCGTATTCGGATATCCGCACGATAGTCTTGCCGAGTTGCCGGCGGGCGAGTATTTCGTGCAGGCGCTACTGCACAAGTACTCGACCTTCAATCTTGCCAATGGCAAGACGGTCAAGCTGCCGATGGATGAAGGGGAGGGGCAGCAGTGGGAGCAATCGCCGGGCAACATCTACAGCGAGCCGCGCATGCTGCGCGTCGAGGCGGGCGAAACGCTGCGCATCGTGATGGACAGGGTGATCGAGCCCATCGTGCCGCCGGCGGATACCGAGTTCATCAAGCACGTGCAGATCCGCAGCGAACTACTGAGCGAATTCTGGGGCCGCGACATGTATCTCGGCGCCCACGTCCTGCTGCCGGCAGGGTTCGACGAGCATCCCGAGGCCCGCTATCCGCTGGCCGTCTTCCACGGCCATTTCCCGGCGGATTTCCAGGGCTTCCGCGCCGAGCCGCCTGACGAAAATCTCGAATGCCAGCAAGGTGGCGACGTGCCCTGTTACAACCGGATCCGGCAGCAGGAGGCCTACGACTTCTACCAGAAGTGGATCGGGCCGGACTTTCCGCGCATGCTGATCATCCAGATCCAGCACGCCAATCCCTACTACGACGACAGTTACGCCGTTAACTCCGCCAACCTGGGGCCATATGGCGACGCTATCACTTACGAACTGATCCCCTACATCGAAGAACAGTTCCGCGGCATCGGCGAGGGCTGGGCGCGATTCCTTTACGGCGGCTCGACCGGCGGCTGGGAGGCGTTCGGCGTCCAGGTGCTTTACCCGGACGAGTTCAACGGCACTTTTGCTGCCTGCCCGGACTCGCTGGACTTCCGTTTTCACCAGATCGTCAACATTTACGAGGACGAGAATGCCTACCGGGTGGAGGGAGACTTCGCCTCGGTGGAGCGGCCGGCCTATCGCGACTACCTCGGCAACATCACCGTGACGATGGAGGACGAGAACCACATGGAACTCGTCATTGGCGACAAGACGCGTTCCGGCGGACAGTGGGACATCTGGGAGGCCGTTTACTCGCCGATGGGCGAAGACGGCTACCCAAAGCGCATCTGGGACAAGATGACGGGCGAGATCGATCACGAGGTCGCCGAGTACTGGCGCGAGAACTACGACCTGCGCTACATCCTCGAGCGCGACTGGCAGACGCTCGGGCCGAAACTCGAAGGCAAGCTGCACGTCATGGTCGGCGACATGGACAATTTCCACCTCAATAATGCCGTCTACCTGCTCGAGGAATTCCTGGAGAGCACGACCGAGCCGTATTACAACGGCATGGTGGATTACGGCGATCGCCAGGAGCACTGCTGGAATGGTGATCACGAGAATCCACTGTATATCTCGCGGCTTCGCTACAACACGATGTACGTCCCCAGGATTCTCGAGCGCATCATGACGACCGCGCCCGAAGGTGCGGATCTGACGAGCTGGCGGTACTGATCAAACGTGTTTGCAGCCCTGGTCCTTTCGTTGCTGGCGCAGGGGGTGACTGACGAGCGTATCGTCATCGGCATGGAGGCCGAGGCGCATTCGTTTTCGGTTGACGAGGAAAACCTCGGCATGCGGCTGGTCATTCGCAAGGTCAATGACGACGGCGGCATTCACGGTCGCAGGATCGAGGTCAGGGCCTATGACCGTAATCCTTCGGATTCCGTGGCCAGCGCGGTGGCCAATGCGAAACGCCTGGTCGAGGAAGACGAGGTGTTTCTGCTCTTCAATTTCGGCGGTCCGGCTGCCGTGCAGATCGGCCGATTCGCGATGGCGAATGACGTACCGTACCTGTTCCCGCACACGGCGCTCCTGACCGTCGACGGCGATCGGCACATCTACACGTCTTTTCCCCGCTATGCCGGCGAATCGGCAACCATGCTTCGATACCTCGTCGAACAACGGCGGGCGCAGCGGATAGGCATCGTCTATGCGCCCAATATTTACGGCAAGTACTTCCTCGGCAGGGTGCAGGGCCTCGCGGCAGAACTCGGTTACGCATTCGTCGGCGGACAGCTGTTGCAAAACAATCCTGACAGCGCACGGGACCAGGTTGCCGCCTTGCGTTCGCTCGATCCGGATACCGTTATCATGGCGCTATATCCTGCCGGCGCGCGACAAGTCGTGACTGCGAAGGCCGAACTTGAGTGGGATGTGCGACTGGTATCCTCCGGACCGCTCACCGACGAGCAATACCTGAACATGGACGGGGATCCGGCAGCCGGCACCCTGGGCCTGTGCCACTATCCGGATCCGAACGAGAGCAACGAACCCGGTATCGCCGAGTACCGGAGGCTGATGAACGAATATTTTCCGGATCACCCGCTGAATCGATACTCCCTGTATGGGTACGTGTTCGGCAGGCTGGTCATCGAAGGGCTGGAGCGGGCAGGCGACGACCTGACGGAAGATCGTTTCCTCGACGGCATGGAGTCGATCAAGGGCTGGGACAGCGGCGGCATCCTGCCGCCAGTCAGCTTCTCGGCGGATGATCATCATGCGCAGAAAGCCGGCTTCATTTGCGAATTGCAGGATGGCAGGTTTCGTCCGCTAAGCGGCTGGATCGAACCTTGAGGTTGGTATACTTGAGGAATAACCGATCACGGAGCGACCCATGAAGAAAATTGCCGTATCCGTCGTTCTCTGTTTAGCACCGGCCATCGTGTTCGCCCAGGACATCACGAACTACGAGTGTTCTGTCGATGAGCTGACCCGGCGGGTGCAGATCCTTGCGGAGCCCGGGCAGGCCGTTCCCTGCGAGGTCCACTATTACAAGGTCACCGAGAATCCCGGAGAGGACCAGGTGTTATGGTCTGCGCAGAATGAGGCGGGCTACTGCGAGGCAAAGGCGGCGGAGTTCGTCGAGCGCCTGCGCGGCTTGGGCTGGACCTGCCGGGACGCTGGGAATCCGGATGCCGGGATGCAGGACGACGACACTCAAGCCCTCGCGCCAGCCGAAGAAGAGATCGAGATCCCGGAATCCGCTACGCCGGAGTCCTGATCAGGCGGACTGCACGCCGCCGTTGCCGTCCTGGACAAAGAAGCGGCGCACCTTGAGCGCGCGGGTCAGCTTTCCGCGGCGCACGAAACACTGGTAGAACATG
>JABAHR010018431.1_pt1 | contig 12314 bp, 13 predicted proteins | sample 7062101 | NCBI WGS metagenome assembly JABAHR01 (sample SAMN14534553, study PRJNA622989) | marine sediment metagenome | biome: marine biome [ENVO:00000428]; feature: marine pelagic biome [ENVO:01000023]; material: deep marine sediment [ENVO:00002113] | place: India: Gulf of Kutch | collected...
GGTTTTTGAGAGGATTTAGGCATGCAAAATGTTATGGAAAAATCAAAACAAAGTCAAATACGAATCAGCGGATTGAGTACTCGATAGTTACAACCGCTTTGACTGTTTTCTCAATAGTTGAGGTGTCATATACACCATAGCCTGAAACCTCAGTTGAGTAGAGTGGGGTGATTTGGAAAACACCTTGGCTTGCGTATTTAAGCGCGCCCACTTTGCTCCCGCTATTCTCAGCAAGCTGAGCGGCTCGCATCCCGGCATTTTTTGTGGCCTCCCCCAAAAGCTCTATTTTTATATCATCGAGTTTGGTGTAGAAATATCTAGGAGAGAATGAATCAAATTCTATCCCTTCTTTGATTAGTGAAGTTATGCTGCTTGAGATCCCAGACACTTTCTCAATATCTGAAGATTTAATCTCTACACTCTGCACAAGCACATAGCCATCGACAATATTTGTAATAGCACCTCTGTCGGTTCGTTTGTATTGAATTGTGGTTGTAACAGAAGAAACAGATATTTCCTCGCTCTTAACACCTTGCTCGTTTAAGTAGCTTAGCACTTGCTCAAGGTCTGTCTGTAAATTCTCATAAGCTGTTACAAGCTCTGGGGATCTTGCTGTTATCTGCCCGCTCCACACGACTATGTCGGAGGTGATTGTGCGCTCGGCAAATCCTTTGACGGTGATTCTCTGGTTTTGGGTCTTAACACGTTCAACGGTGTTAGATATTACTAAAGTTGAAATAATAATTCCTACTGCAAGTAATAGTCCTAAGAGAGATAACCCAAGCCAAGAGCGATTATTGTTGTCCATTTATAGATCCGCCGTTTGTTAGAAATGTACTATAAGAATAAGATATAGTGCTGCTGTTAAAAAATCTACAAGAAATATAATATTCATTCCATATTAAGTAAGGTCCTAATATAAAATAATGATTTTTCAGAATTAGTGGATATAATCATAGTCAAAAAAGGAGGGTGGTCTATGCGAACTACGACAATTGCTATACTAACCATAATAAGTTTTGTTTTAAGTGCTGGGGTTATACAGGCAAACCCTGTGATCAATGAGGCTGATGCGCCAAAATTTTTATACACAATGAGTGCAAAATCAGGAGTCTATGTTGATGGTACTCTTACCCTAAATCATGTTCCATTGGTGGTTTATTTCTCTGACCGACCCGCAAGAGTGTCCGGAATGCTCAGCATTCAGGTTTTTGCGCAAGGTTGGAACCAAGGCCCCGATATCTTCAAGGTTGATCCTCCAAACGGCACACTTTCTATTTTAAACGAAGGCGGCAATATTAACGTTGTTCTTGAACTATCAGACCCTAATGTGAAAGTTAAAGAAGGATCAATCTCATTTAAAGTGAAAGTTTTGCAAGGAGAACTTCCGAAAACATTTGGACATTCAACATTATTTATTGATTTTAATATGTCAGGACACGTACTGGAGCCATCAAGTCTATGATAAAACAAATATTAACTACACTTGTATTAATACTTGGACTAAGTTCTGGATTAATTAATGCGCAGACTGAGCCAGCGCCTTTGAATGTAGCGATAGCTTCAAACTTTGCACCAGTTGCCGAGCAGCTTGGAAAGGAGTTTACGGCTATCACTGGAATCCCTGTTAAATTCACAAGCGGTTCAAGCCAAGAGCTCCTTCAAGAAATTAAAAAGGGCGCCAAATTTGATGTTTATATGTCTGCTAATACAAACTATCCATTGGATCTTCAGAAAACAGGCTTCACAGAAGGAAGCCCATACCTTTATGCCCTCGGTACATTAGCTCTGTATGCAAAAGGAAAAGAGATTTCTCATAATGGACTGGACTTACTTCAGCCCGGTGGATTCACCCAGCTTGTAATAGCAAACCCTAAGGATGCTCCTTGTGGGGTTGCCGCCGTAGAAACCCTCAAGAAACTGGAGATTTATGAGCAGGTGAAGGGCCAAATAGTCTATGCTGACAATGTGCTCAAAGCATATGAAATGGTTGATTCTGGGCAAGTAGAAGCAGGGCTAATATCCTACGGAGATCTTAAAGAAGGCCAAACCTCACAAGCGTGGATTGTTCCAGGCCGCATGCATAATCCAATAAAGCAGGCCCAAGTGGCCTTAAAAGGTGCAAGCTCAAATGCGCCAAAGTGGATTAAGTTCATGGAGACAGATACTGCTAAGAACATCCTTATCTTCTCAGGCTACGGCGTAACCAACTTAGAAGAAGTGAAATAGATGTTGCAGTATTTGTTAAATAGTGATGTAATGCCTAACTTATAATTCTTAATAATTGATAAAACATAATAAAAATACATTTGCTATTTATTTCAGTTTGTATTGATATGTCCTTAGGGATAGGTGATACAGCTTCCAGGTGAGTAGCTAATAAAATCTAATCTTTAGATGAGGGCGTTATGAGTAAAGTAATTATTGCAAGTTTTGCGGTATTAGCTGTTCTTGGTGTTGCAGCATACATTGGTCAGGGACCTGAAGTTATTGAAGGTTTCATGGACTGTGTCGCTAACCGCTACTGCTAAAACTAAATTAAATTAAGTTATAAAGGGCGTTGTGATTTGTTCATAGCGCCTTTTTTTATTCCAATTTCAATTCACTTATACATTTTTATATATTCTCAATGTAATATGTAAGTCTACAGGTAGGGGAGATTCCTCATATTTACAAAAGTTGCAATCCTATCTGTAAAGGAGCAATCCAATGGTAAACAGGCTTCATATTGCTGATGTGCTGAAACAGGATGATATAAAATTCTTAAGAATACTTTGGTGCGATAGTGGTAATGTTATACGTTCAAAATCCATTCACTTGCCCTCATTTAAGAGACATTTGCATAATAACGGTTGGGAAGAGCTTCGTAGTGAAGAATTCATATATAAACTCGAGCAGTCTATCACTAACACGAATGCTCTTGCAGCAATTGATGCGGTGTTTGATGAGCCGGTTCCAGAGGCCGGGCTTGAGCCGGTCAAAGAAATAAGGCTTGTGCCCGATTGGGAGACCCTTGTCTTTACTTCTTATGCCCCTGGGCACGCTCAGACCATTAGTAACCTGATGATTGACGGCTCAGATGTTCACTGGAACTTATGCTCTAGGGATCTTCTTCGCAGAACCAATAAGAAAGCGCTCGATATGGGCTATGAGGTGAAGTGTGGGACTGAAATCGAGTTTTTTCTATTTCATGAGGAGCCATATACAGAAGAAGGGAAGTTGGTACCGGTTGATAATACTAACTATGGTCAGAACTCAGCTTTTGATATTAGCCGCGAGGTTATAGATGATATTTCCACGTGTCTTTTTGATATGAACATTGAGGTTGCATATTACAATGCAGAAGCCGGCCCCGGACAGCATGAAATTTCACTTCATTATACAGATCCGCTCATACTGGCAGACAGGATAGTTTATATGCGAGAGACCATAAAGGCTGTTGCGCATGAATATGGCCTTATAGCTTCGTTTATTCCAAAGATATTTCCTGAAGCGACTGGCAGTGGATGTCATCTCCATATGAGCCTATGGCAAGATGGCAAAGACGTACTTGGAGTGGATGAAAGTGACTCAAGTCTATCTGCTGTTGGAGAGTCTTTCATTGCGGGTGTGCTAGAGCACTTGCCTGCACTTATGGTGCTCACAACACCTACTCTTAATTCCTTTAGACGCATACAACCTAAATTTTGGAGCGGTGCATACAAGGTATGGGGCTGGGATAATAAAGAGGCTGCGATAAGGGTGCTGCGAAACCCATTTGGCGGTGGACCGAGACAGTTTGAGCTCAAAACAATGGATAACTCAGCAAACCCGTATATTGCTCTTGCTGGTGTTATAACTGCTGGGCTAGATGGTTTATTAAATAAGCTTTCTCTGCCAGATCCGCTGCAACGTGATCCGGGCAACCTTACTGATGAAGAAAGAGACAATCTTGGAGTTAAGCTTCTTCCGGTAAGCCTGGATGATGCTATTCAAGAATTAGATCAGGACCAGGTCTTAAAGGATGCGATGGGTGAAGAACTCTGCAAGGTGTACGTAGCTATGAGAAAGTTTGAAGCTGAAGAACGGGGCGATTACGACCTTGAGAAAGAAGTGGGCAAAATTCTTACAATCTATTAAATTGAATCTTCCGCACAGCTCTTTATAATTTTCACTATGCCTATTAAAGACCCGATACATCCTGAGGAGATTACCCCTGAGTGGATTACTCATGCGCTGAGGGAAGGGGGGACTCTAAAAAACTCGTCTGTCTTATCAATTGATAAAAAAATACTAGGAGAAGGTGTAGGTCTTCTAAGCAGTGTAGTTAGAGTTTCTATTAAATACGACTCCAAAGAACCGGATGCTCCAAACTCATTGGTAGTAAAAATCCAGCCCGAGGAAGACTGGTCTAAGGATTTTAATGAGGAACTTAGCGCATTTCAAAGAGAGATCCGCTTTTACAGAGAAGTTTCTCAAGATGCTCCGATCAAATTCCCCAAATTTTATTATGCTGTGGATGCGCCACCTGCATATTCTCTCGTTTTAGAGGATTTAAGTTATTACACCCCGGGAGATCAAGTTGTGGGGATGCACCAATCTCAGGTTATTGATACAGTTGTGGAGATAGCAAGGCTGCAAGCAAAATATTGGAACAATAAGAATCTCGAAACACTTTTATGGATGCCCAGAAGAAATAATGTGAGCGACAATTTTGCAGAAAACTGGCCTTCATTTGTAGAGAATTACAGTCACTTCCTGGACGGGGATGCGATTAAGCTTGGGGATAAGCTAAGTAAGAATATCGAATGGAAAAATGATGAGATTGAGAAAAGACCTCATACCATTGTCCATGCTGACCTCAGGGAGGACAATTTGTTATTTGCGCCTCAAGGATATGATGAACCTGTTCTAATTCTTGATTGGCAGCTGACTATTCGTAATATCGGTGCTGCAGATGTAGCAAGGCTTATGGGTGGGAGTGAGATACCTAAGGAGCGTAAAGGGCATCAATTTGAAATATTAAAAAAGTGGTATGATACGCTCATTAGTGAAGGGGTCTCAAACTACTCCTGGGATGATGCGGTTTATGATTTCCGCTTGGGATCGATGTCATATCTTTGTTATCCAGTGCATTTCCATAAGGCAGCTCTTGATGCTACAGGCAGGCTTAAAGCACTTTTGGACGTCCTTTATTCGCGGAGCTTTGCATCTGCTGTTGATATTGATGCAATCTCTATTTTCCCCGATTAAAATTCACTTATTTGTACTTAAAGATTTCGTAAAGACCTGTTCGATCTGAAAACACCTTTTCTGAATTTCCAAAACCTGCTTCTTTACCGAGTGCGATCCAGTCTTGAGTAGTCTCGGGCTTCTCCGTCTCCCTTACATGCTCGAGCAGGTATTCAGACTCTTCGCTATCAAGCCCCTTCCAATATTTATCAAAGGTATTTTTAAATCGAACGTAGTATTGTTTTAGATCCTCGCCATCAATCAGGATAGGTTCGTAGAGCATAAATAGCCCGCCATGTGCAAGAACTTCTCTTATGTCTTTCATAAACTCAAGCTTCTGACTCGAATCAAGATGATGTACAGAGAATCCTACCCAAATTACATCAGGTTCTGAATCAAGGAATTCCGGGAATTTAACAAAATCAGCTTCAATGAAATCAGCACTTATTTGAGATCCTTTAAAATTATCTTTTGCAAAAGAGAGAGCCTGGTCAGATATATCAATTCCAACATATTTTATTGCTTTACTACCATTTAGAACTCTAGAGGAGTAGTATGCATCGCCGCAGGCTAGATCGAGAAAAGAAAAAGGATTCTGCATCTCATCAGAGATTATTTGCTTCAGCACCGAATAACCTTCTTTGTGAGACATATTATTATTTTCTATAATTTTTCTGTAAATAGACCAATTCTTTATAAATATCTTGGTTGATAGGTCTTCTGAATTGCTTTGTTTAGTCATGGTCTTCGGAGATTATTATAGTTGATATATCCTAAGGGGTGAAATAGATATAAAAAAGCCACTGCTTATGTTACTAAACAGGGGTTCCTTCCTATTCTATTATAAGAGAATAAATATAGCATCCAGAACTTATTTACCTCTGATATATATTCCAAACCAGCTGCCCCACGCTCCATAGTTCCGATAGCAAGATTATAAGAACATATTATTTATTAAAATGGTATATAGAGTAATAAAAAAGTTGTAATACTTTAAAAGGTAGCAATTCACTTAGAGTTGCTAGAAATTATTGATATTTGTATCCTAATTGATCATCATTCTTCAAATACATTTTTAGATTAAAGGAAAATAATGAGTCTTCGTCTGATTGAAATAATACTACCTGAGGCTGAGGATCTTGAACGCTTGCGAGAGCTTCTACAGGATCACCCTGTAATTGAAATATGGGAAGATAATATTTCAGGTGAGAAAATTATAATAAAAATATTGGTGAAAGCTGAAGAATCTGAGAAGATTTTGGATCTGCTTGAGAAGAGATACTCTAAAACTGAGCATTTCAGAATAATTCTCCTTCCTGTAGAGGCATCGATCCCAAGACCTGATAAACCCAAAAATGATGAAGAGCCCAAGGCTCCCCAAGATAACAATGATAAGGAGAAGTCTGCCGCAATCGGCAGGATCAGCCGTGAGGAGTTATATGCAGATATGAACGGGCGGGCGAACATCACTTCTGTGTATTTGGTGCTAGTGGTGCTTTCCTCTATTGTGGCGTCGATTGGAATACTCAAGGATAATGTTGCGATAATAATTGGTGCAATGGTTATCGCACCACTTCTTGGACCAAATATGGCTCTTGCTCTGGGAACAACGCTTGGAGATACAGACCTAATAGCAAGGGCTCTAAAGGCCAACCTCGTTGGTATAATCGCTACACTAGCGTTCTCTATAGCTGTAGGAATGATTTTTGTGGTAGACCCTTCAATTCGTGAGCTTGCCTCACGCACTCAAGTTGGGCTTGGGGATATAGCAATAGCGCTAGCTGCGGGAGTAGCTGGAACCTTGTCATTAACCAAGGGGCTTCCTAGTGCGATAATCGGTGTGATGGTTGCAGTAGCTTTGCTTCCTCCAACAGTAGTAGTTGGAATGCTTGTTGGATCGAACAACATGGCTCTTGTACCTGGAGCCCTGCAATTGCTATTAGTGAATATAATCTGCGTTAATTTGGCTGCTGTTACTACCTTTTTCTTTAAAGGCGTAAGACCTAGAACATGGTGGGAGACAAAAAAAGCCCAGAAAGCAACCCGCAGGGCAATTCTCATATGGATTGTACTTTTAATTATTTTGATTGCTACAATATTAAAATCACAAGGGTATTTTTAGAAAGAATCCCCTGTCCCCAAGTAGATAGGGACAGGGTTTTTTGTTAAGTTTGTAGACTACTGTTCTCTTGTGTACTTAATTTCCATTACTCGAACTTCTTCTCCGCCCGGAGAATTTATATACATCTCATAAGTAAAGTTGTCTTTATCAATAAATTTTGTAACACCTTTAAAAGATTGCTGTCCTGATAGGGGATCAGTGAAAGTTCCTGTCTCAGTAAATGAGTTAGTCTCAGCATCATATTGTCCGGTTGAGCTCATCATTCCTGTTCCCATGGTATCCACCCAAACACCTACATATGCTTTCTTAGCGTTGTCATAACCAATAAGTCCCATTCCTTTAAAAGGCTGGCCCATGGATGTGCCTTTAACATCCATTTCTAGGAAACGCTTGCCTAATATCCACTCTATTTCATTCTCACCTTTAGATTCCTCTGAAGGAGCGTCAGGGGAAGACCAGTACTTAAGAGTGTAGTCCCAATCACCAACCATTTGCTCAAGCGGTTTGTGACCATCTGCAGGTGTGGCATACTGCTGCCATTTAGCCATTGCATCAGCCTTCATTTTCTCTATATCCTCTTTTTGATCAGCCAAGGATGGTCCTGATACACCTAAACCGAGTGCCAAAACTAATACAAAAAATAGAAACATGTTTTTCATTATTCTCGCTCCCCTACATAATTTCTCATCTAGAAAGCTTAACCGATTAATTCTTAGAAAAAAGCAGTTTTTAGTATTTCTCAGGCACAAAAGTTTTGTCCAGAATCCGTGAGCGTTTATAATTTTTTTTGCTTTGAAGTCGTGGAAGTTTTAACTTCTTCTCAGGATATCTCTCATAAGGTATGTGTTCCAATAAATGACTTATGCAGTTTAGCCTGGCTCTTTTTTTGTCATTTGCATCTACCACATACCATGGAGAAAGCTTTTTGTCTGTATACTTAAACATCTCATCTTTGGCCTTTGTATAGTCATACCATCTGCTGCGAGCATACATGTCCATTGGGCTAATTTTCCATTGTTTCATTGGGTTTTCGATGCGTTCCTTAAATCTCTCTCCCTGCTCCTCTGCAGATATGTCGAGCCAATATTTAAATAGGATCATCCCCGATCTAATTAGTGTTTCTTCAAACCCGGGACATATTCGTAAAAACTCATTGTACTGCTCGGGTGTACAAAAACCCATCACTCTCTCTACACCTGCGCGGTTGTACCAGCTGCGGTCAAATAATACTATTTCCCCTGCTGAAGGAAGATGGGGGACATAACGCTGTAGGTACCACTGGGTTTTCTCTTTCTCTGTGGGTACACCTAGTGCAACAACCCGGCAGATCCTATGGTTGAGCGGAGCTGTAATTCTCTTGATCATACCGCCTTTCCCTGCGGCATCACGTCCCTCAAATATGACAGCAATCTTCTTGCCTTCGTTCTTTACCCATTCCTGAAGCTTAACAAGTTCTATCTGTAGTCTTTCAAGTTCCTTCTCATAAGTTTTATTGTCGAGCTTGTTCTTCTTTTCTTTATTTTTTCTCATTTTAGAGGCTCCATTGTATATAAGTTTGTACTACAATAATCTCAATAGATATTAATAAAAAATTACAATTGTGTAAAATTGTGCTTGCTATATCCTAATACGGACTATGGAGAATAAGCATATGGCAAACTCTGACGCAACTGAGCTTCTTGATAAACACATTAAGGAGAATACTGCTAATGGTAATATGCATCCCGGAGAGAATTGGTATGAGAAGGATTACCGGGAGGCTGAGGATCTTGTTTGGGGTTTTACTGATCTTAACTGGCATAGCCTGAAGAAAATATTCGAAGAACGCTCTCATGTGTGGCAGGAGGCTTGTGTTTTTGTGTTAGGAGAGTCAGGGGCAAAAGGATCAATTACAATGCTTACTGATATATTTATTAACGGAGAGGATAAGATTGCATGCTATGTGGGTATATTTCTATCTGATCAAGATCTACTGGAGTTTAGCCAGGAACAGAGAAGTGGCATATCTAGTAGGGCCGAAGAACTATTACACGACGATAAATATAAGAAATTTGGAGATCACTACCGTATAACTCTAGATAAAATAGTTGATCAATTAAAATAAAAAAATGAATAATCGTATATATTTTGTATCAGCTTAAGCATAATATATTTATTTACAAAGGTTTTATAGTTGAGGCTGAGATTAAATATTTTAATTGCAATTTTCAGTTTTATTGTTACGCTATATATAATTGCGGGCAGAGGTAAAAATTTATACAATTTCGGGAATATTTTCTAAATCAATATTGTTTATATATGTAGAGAGGAAGTTTTATACAGAATTCATATCAATGAAAACCTGAAGTTTATTTTGACTACTTAATCCAACATCTCTATCCCGGGTCCGTTCCCTCCACCTACCGCCATCTTGGACTCAGGGATAGGATGTTGGGACTTTATCCCCCTAATCTGCGTAAGCCCAATTATTTATTACTATTTTTCCTACATTTTTATTAAAAACACTTAACAATTATAATTTTTTAGAATATTTTAGATATATCGGCTATTATGTATAGTAGGTAGGAATAAAATTATATCAAAAATTTCTTGGCCGCTTATAAAAAAGAAATGGGCAACCCATTTTGCGGCGTATATAAACTTGCTGCTTAAGCTCATAAGGGCGTAAGCAGCATTTTTTTTGACTAGATAATTATAAATCTATCAATAAGCTGTACTATCTTGGTGATATGATATTATTTTGCTCTATAAACTTAATCTAATGTAAACTGTAAGGAGAATCTAATGAAATACTTAGTTACGGGAACGGAAGGTCCTGGTTTTTACTCTGCAGACGAAGCTATAGAGATGCTACAAAATGTTGTGCTTCCTGCTTTTGATGAACTTGAAGCGCTTGAGAGTGAAGGAGCTCTTGTCGGGGGAGTGCCGGTTGGAGAACGTGCTTTTGTTTTTATAGTAGAGGCTGATTCACACGACGATGTTGACCGCACACTTCGTTCTTTGCCTATCTGGGGTGTTTTAGAGTGGGAAGTGACACCACTTCAGGACTTTGAATCAAGAGCTTCCCAGGAAAGAGAAATACTTAAAGACTTAAAGAAAAAGAGCTAATGAGTAAGAGTTTATTTGAAATATTGCCTGGCAAGCTATTAGTAATAGTGTGCCAGGCATTTTTTGGCTTTATGTGAGTTGCTGTTTTCTTCTTACAACTGCAATACATATAAGTCCCATAATGACGGCTACCGCAATAAGTCCCCATTCAGAAATAGTTGGTACATTAGTAGGACTCATAAATCCAGGCTCACCTGGACCTGGAGGAATTTCTTCTCCGACTAGTACCAATGGGAAAAGAGGATTCACTGATACAAAATTCCCCATGTCTAGTCCTTCAAAGCGAATTTCATACTGCCCAGCGGGAATTGAAGGTGGGTTAAAGTCAACTATATTTGGATCAGAAGATAGAGTTGATAAAACAAAGTTCTCCCATTCGCGGTTTCCCGAAGGGTTGGTGGAGCTGTATTCTTGTCCATCGGGAAAAATTATTCTTTAAGTAAAAGCTGCAGATCTGAGAAATAGAATATTTGTTCCTCCAGCGCCACTTGGGTCATTATCGTCAAAAGGATTGGCTAGATTTATTCCCTCAGCTAAGGCATCGGTTCCTGGAAGGGCAAAAGCAGGAATCACATTTGGCGTATTTTGGTCATCTGTGTCTTGATCTGTGCCATCAAAGTTGCCATGATCAGCTGATGTATTTTTGTAGAAATTTTATAATATCACATCCAAATTCAATCTTATGTTCGTAGTATATTGTGGTGAGGGAACACCACGCGGTTTCCCTTGCTGCGACTTAGGGCTGCCCATCAGCTCTTAACAGCGGCGAGGGGTCCGCATTTTATAATGCACCCTTCTCGTATGTGTGCCATAGCTTCTCTTGTTTCCTAATATATAAAACAATATGAGTGGTCGGATTATTCCTGAGTATAATTATTTAGCTCTGAGATTTGCTTTTTTCTATAAATTTGAGCCAGTTAGGGGGGAGTTCACTCTCATCTAGCTCGGCGTCATGATCGCAGTGATCACATGCGCCGCACTCAACACACTCATCTAGCCCTGCAGGGCATTCAATGCATTGCTCTTCTTTTTTTGTTTCTAATTCGTCTTTATTATTAGACATCCTTATACACCTGAAATTTTTTCTATCAAGGATTTGCGTTCTTCTAAGTCATATTTGCGCATAATTTCCATTCTTGTTGCCTCGGGAGATCCTCCGCCGGAGATGCTGATGGCTGAATACCAGCCACCTTGGTACGAGGCGGTTATGTCCTCAAGCAGCTTAGCTACCGATATACGGTAATCTGCGGGTATATCCTCGCGGCCTTGAAGGTAAGTGTTCAGTTTTTCGCCAATATCGGGGATTTCCATATCCTCAGGGTAGGGCGATGCGACCAAGATGCCCCCCGTTGTGTCATGAACTATTCTGAACATATCGTAAATATGCGTACCTTGAAGCAATTTACCGATGTTTGCATACACTGGATCTGGCTTAAAATTGCCAGCAGTGGTTTCATTGCCAAAAATAGCAGATGTTACTCCACAAGCATAGAATGACTCAACAAATTTAATCAAATCCGCAATTTTCTCTCTCACATGCCCAGTTTTCTGCAGATCGAGCCCGTTTGCCTCTGCCATAGAAGCTGTGGCTCCAATCAGCATATCTCCAAGGCCCGCTCTTGCGCCAATGCAGCTTACTCTGTGGTGTGTTGCAAAAGATTCGGTCAGAGAACCCGCAAAATCCCACTCTCCAGCCAGAAACACTCTATCCCATGGGACAAAAACATCGTCAAAGAGGATCTGTGCTGTGGCCTGACCATATTTGGATGTGAGCGGAGCGCCTGATTCCTGGGGCCTTCCTGCTTGCCTGGATACAAGCTCAACGCCTGGGGCATCAATCGGCATTGCAAATGATATTGCATAGTCCTTATCC
>JABAHR010007266.1_pt1 | contig 12310 bp, 10 predicted proteins | sample 7062101 | NCBI WGS metagenome assembly JABAHR01 (sample SAMN14534553, study PRJNA622989) | marine sediment metagenome | biome: marine biome [ENVO:00000428]; feature: marine pelagic biome [ENVO:01000023]; material: deep marine sediment [ENVO:00002113] | place: India: Gulf of Kutch | collected...
ACGATGGCCGAGGTCGCCCAGCAGTTCGAGCAACTCAAGCAGAGCCCTGCCACGATGACACTTTGGCACACGGTGTTCATGGTCATCTCGCTCATCATCGTCGGCCGTGGTCTGCGCGGCGGTATCGAACGCACCGTCAAAGTGCTGATGCCGGCGTTATTCGTGATGCTGCTCGTAATGATCGGCTACGCCATCGTCAAAGGGGACCTGAATGCCGGTCTCGATTTTCTGTTCAGCACGGACTTCAGCAAGATCGATGCCGATACCATACTGGATGCCATCGGCCAGGCGTTCTTTTCCATCGGCGTGGCGATCGGCCTGATGATGGCCTACGGCTCCTATGTGCCGCGCGATATTTCGCTGACCAAGGCGGCCGTCATCATCGCATCTGCGGACACGCTGATCGCCATCCTGGCGGGCCTGATGATCTTCCCGATCGTGTTTGCCAACGGCCTCGACCCGGCCGAGGGGCCCGGGCTGATCTTCACGACCTTGCCCACCGCCTTCGCGGGCATGCCAGGCGGCGAGATCTTCGGTGCGCTGTTCTTCCTGTTGCTCGCGTTCGCCGGGCTTACGTCCATCATCGCGATCATCGAGCCGATCATTCGCTACTCGGAGGACAAGTGGGGCATGTCGCGCATCAAGGGCTGCCTCATCTTCGGCTCCATCGGCTGGGCGATCGGCATGTTGAGCGTGTTCTCGTTCAACATCTGGGCGCACGTGCGCCCGCTGGCAGTGTTCGACACCTTCGCGGCTTCGACGTTATTCGATCTCATCGTCTATATAACGGACAACCTGCTGATGCCACTCGGCGGAATCTTTATTGCTGTCTTTGTCGGCTGGCGCGTGAAAAAAGAACACCTCGACAGCCAGCTCGTCTTCCCGAGCCCGGCGGTCGCGAGTACATGGTTGTTCCTGATCCGGTTCGTCGCGCCGCTGGCCATCCTGCTCGTGATGATCAATACACTGATCTAGTTAAATGATCACTGTGCGGATGCTCATCCCGGCGTTGCTGGGAATCCTGGCTGTTGCCGAATTTTCCGCCGCGCAGGAGCGGCTGGACGAGATCCTCGTTACCGCTACTCGCCGCACCGCCAGCATCGCGGAAATCTCGTCGGGCCTGACACTCGTCGAGGGTGCCGCTGCACGCGACCAGAAGCTGGTCACGGACGCACTGGACATCGAGGTAGGCGTTTACCTGCAGCAGACCACGCCCGGGCAGGGCGCCCCGATCATCCGCGGTCTCAAGGGCTCGTCGATCCTGCATCTCGTCGACGGCATGCGCCTGAACAACGCGATTTTCCGCAGTGCGCCAACACAATATTTTGCGCTGGTACCGACAGCGGCGGTGGAGCGCATCGAGGTCCTGCGGGGCACGCCCGCGTCGCTCTATGGCAGCGACGCCGTCGGCGGGGTCGTGCAGCTCGTGACGAGAGTGCCGCGATTCGAGTCGGCTCGACCAGAATACCGCGGTGAGCTCTATGCGGCCTACGACACGGCCGAGCTTGGCAGGTTGCTCAGCGGGACGATCGATGTCGGCAATCAACGCATGGCGACGTCGTTCAGCGCCGATTTGCTGGAAACGGGCGACCGGCGCACCGGCAGTGGCGAACGCATCGGGCCGAGCGGTTACGAGTCACGTGCCGCACGATGGGTGCTTGCGGGCCGTCCCGCAGACGATCGGTCATGGCTCGTCGATGCGCATTACCTCGAGCAACCCGAGACGCCGCGAGTGGACGAACTGGTGCCGGGTTTCGGCCAGGCGGAGCCGTCGTCCTCGGAGTTCTTTTTCAGGCCCAACCGACGTGTTTTCGTGCACGGCAGGTACGGCCACGAGGACGGGGCGTTCGGGCTCGACTGGAACGTCGATCTCGCCTGGCAGCGCATCGACGACGACCGCGTGTCGCGAGACTTCGAAGCGACGGACAGGCGCCTCGAGTCGAATCGCAGCGATCTCTATGGTTTCATCGTCAGCGGCAGCCGCGTGAAGGACTCGGGATCCTGGGTGGCGGGGATCGAGGCGTACCTCGACGAGGTATCTAGCGCTCGCAGCGAGCAAAACATCCTGGACGGGGAGACAACGGAACTGGCGCCGCGCTTTCCCGACGGCTCGCGGATAGAGCGTGTCGACTTTTTCGGTAACACCGAGCAATACGTATCGGCACGCAACATACTAAGCGGCGGCTTGCGCGCGAGTCACGAAGACGTCTCGCTGCCGGAGACGTCGGTGTCCATCGCCGCATCGGTCAGCGTCACCGACCTTAGCGGCGACGTTGGCTGGATATTCAATGCTAACGACAGCTGGCAGATCGTGGCGAACGCGGGCTTCGGCTTCCGCGCGCCCAATGTGTTCGACCTCGGCACGCTCGGCGATCGCCCGGGAAACCGCTTCAACATCCCGAACCCGGATCTCGACTCCGAACGTGTCGTGCAGTTCGACGCGGGCGTGCGCTATACCGGCGACCGCGCGCATTTCGAGCTGATGCTGTACACGCTGGATTACACGGATCGCATCACGTCCGTGACGACGGGCGATGTTACGCCAGAGGGGCGTGATATCGTGCGAAGTGTAAACGCGGCAGATTCGACGGTCCGTGGCTTCGAGGGTGGTACGAGCTTCGACCTGAGCGACACGATGAGCCTCGAGGCGGTGCTCAATTACACCTGGAGCGAGGCGCGCGTAACGGGCTCGCCAACGGAACCGGGCGACCGCATCCCGCCGCTCAGCGGGCGGCTGAACTTCAGCTACGATGCCGGCGGCGACTTTCGCCTCGATGCCTGGCTGCGCTTTGCCGGCGAGCAGGAGCGTCTCAGCTCGCGCGACATTCGCGACATTCGTATCGACCCGAACGGCACCAGCGGCTGGGGTATCGTGGGTGCTCGCGGCAGCTGGGATGTGACCGGCGGCTGGCAGTTTACGCTGGGCATCGAAAACGGGTTCGACAAGCACTACCGCGTGCACGGCTCAGGGATGGATGCGCCAGGGCGCAATATCAGGGTCGGCGTCCGCAAGACCTGGTAGTCACGAGCGATGGGGTCGCGGGCCCGGGCCCGCTCCTGCAGGCGGCCCGGTCGCGTGTTTCCCTATTTCGATCCGCAGATGCCCGTATGGTGCGGCTGCGCCGAGTGCGTCCTAATGACAACCTTGCCTGGGTTTTCATGGAGTGGTCGTCATGCCCGGAATCTCCGCCACGCGACTCGCCGCCCTCACTTCGCTCCTTATTGCCGGCCTTGTCTTTCTTTGTGAGACGGCCGCCGCCATGCCCGCATTTGCGCGCGAATACGGCGTCAGTTGCAACGTCTGTCATGCGGCGTATCCGCGCCTCAACGACTTCGGTAACCGCTTCGCCGGCGACATGAACTACCGCATGGCGAACTGGCGCGATCACACGGTGCCGACCGGCGACGACACGCTGGCGTTGCCAAAGACACTGCCGCTGGCGGCCCGTGTGCAGGCTTTCATCCAGGCGCGCGATGCCGAATCCGTCGATCCGGTCGGCGGCGAAGTCGTCGCGGACTCCAGCCTCGACTTCCAGGCGCCCTATCTCATGAAGCTGCTCTCCAGCGCGCCCCTCACCGACAGCATCAGCTACTACTTCTACATGATTTTCGCGGAGAAGGGCGCGAACACCGAGGTCATCGTCGAGGACGCCTGGTTTAGCTACGACGACCTGTTCGATACCGGTGTCGGTCTGCAGCTCGGCCAGTTCCAGGTCTCCGACCTGATGTTCCCGCGCGAGGTCCGCATGACCTTCCAGGACTTCATGGCTTACCGTTTCGCGGGGATCACGTACGACCGGGGCCTGCTATTCGGCAGGGGGTTCGGGCCCGTCGACGTGTCGCTGGGGTTCGTGAACGGCAACGGCATCGAGCAGAACTTCAACGTCACCAGCCCGGGTTACCGGAGGCCGGATCACCTGTTCGACAACGACACGGGCAAGAGCGTATTCGGCCGTGTGGGGACCACCATTGGGCCTGCATCCGTTGGTCTGTTCGGATTGGTCGGTGAACAGCGCAACGCTACCGGGCCGGCGGGCACGGCGTCGGGTGACCGCGACACCGACAAGGTCGTGCTCGGCATAGACGCTTCCGGCACGCTGTCGGACCGCTGGTACTGGTTCGGACAGTATTTATGGAACAGCTGGGACGGCTTCCTCGACCCGGCCATCGACTACGAGTGGACGGCCGGCTTTGCCGGCGTCGACTACGTGTACAGCGACAAGTGGGTGTTTTCCGCGCTCGTCAACCTCGGCGATGCGGGCGACCTCGCGGACACCGACACAGTCTACGAGGGTATCGAGATGCGGACGCTGAGCCTGGGCGCATCGTATTACTTCATGCGTAACGTGAAGGGCGTCCTCGAGCTGAACGTCGATTTCCTGGACGAGGAGCCGCAGAGCGGGGAGTATTTCACCGGTCACCTGAGCGAGGAGAATTACGTCCTCATCGGCATCGACGCGGCGTTCTGAGAGAGCCGTGGTCGTGGTTCCGGAACCGCGACCGGATTCGGAATAGCCGCTGAGGCAAAGAGACAATACGAAGGATTTTGTGGTCTTTATCGTCTAACCATCCAGAGAGATGGAGAAGACGATGAGAATTGCAACGATCCTGCTACTCGCCGCGACTGCCTGCCTGTATGCGTGCTCGACGGCTGCCCCGAAAAGTTCGGCTGCGCCGCCGCCCTTCGAGTGCACGTCGATTCACCCCGAGGTCTGCGAACTCGAAGAACAGTTTCACAAGCTGCGTCACGAGCAGGCAGAGCAGAACACCGCCATCGAGGCGGCCGAGCGCAAGCGCAGGGCGCAGGTCAGAACGGCAGGCACGGTCGCGGCGAACGCCGTGCCTGCCACTTGACTGCTACTGGATGCCCCGTCCGGGTGACCAGGGCACGCCCGCCGCGTCCAGCGCGACCTTGAGTCCTGCGTACTCGACGTCGACGAGGTTCGACAACTGGCGCGTCACCTCGTCGTAAAGCGATCTCGCAATGCGCAGCGATTCGCGCTGGTCCGGTGTCGGCCCGTAGGCGCCGGTGTCCGGCCGGAACCGGGCGTGACTCAGCCGGGCACCCACTGTCATCTCGTCGAAGTCGTTGTAGAGCTGCCGCGCCTCGTTGTTCGTCAGCCGGTCGCGCTCGGCCTGGACGCGCTGCTGGATCGAGTTGGCGATTTCATACAGCGAGGGATCCGCGGTCGATGAGAGCAGTACCTCCTTCGCGGCGCCGAGCTCGGCGACGATGGCGTCGATGGTCTTCACCGTGCCCTGCGTCGCACGCGCCAGCTCATTGGCCTGGTTGTCGAATACCACGCGCTGTTCCTGCGTACTCCCCGGTAACGTCGGTGTGCGAATGGAAACGACTTCGAATTGCTGCGACTGATTCAGGTCAGTCAGCACGCCGTCGACACGCTTGTGCAGGGAGACGCTAAACGTGCCCGGAGCCACCAGCACGCCGACACCGGGCTGGTAATTCTGTTCACGCTCTTCTTCGGGCATCCAGGCGTCGACCGGCGGATAGCGCAGGTCCCAGTTGACGCGATGGAATCCGGCCTCGATGGGCGCCTGGATGTGGCGCACGACGTTGCCGGCTGCATCACTAATCGTGAAGACGATGGCGGGATCATCCTCGCGCATTTCACCCAGGATGCGGTCCCAGGACTGGAACTCGACGTTTTCGTTCTTCTCTTCCTTCTCCTCTTCCGCCTCGCGACGGGCGTCCTTCTGCGACTGGATGGCTTCGGGCAGGTAATAAGTGAACGCCGCACCGAAGGCCGGATTCGGCGCCGCATAGAAGTCATCGCCCTGGCTGCCCTTGCAGCCTTCCCTCGAGCAGCCGAGCGGGCGCTTCGGCACGTACCAGTGCGTCCTGCGTACCGGGAACAGCACGGTGTCGTTCTTCAGCATGTCGGCAGTGACGCTACGTAGCGGCGAGTAGTCGTCGAGGATGTAGAAACTGCGGCCGAAGGTAGCACCGACGAGATCGTTCTCGCGCGTCTGGATCACGAGATCACGGAACGGGATGTTGGGCGCGCCGCCCTTCAGCTTGGTCCAGGTGCCGCCGCCGTTCACGGTGAAGAACACGCCGAACTCCGTGCCCAGGAACAGCAGCCCCGGCTTCTCGTGGTCCTGCACGATGCGCCACAGGATGTGGCGCTCCGGCAGGTTGCCGGCGATGCTCTTCCAGGACTTGCCGCGGTTCTCGCTCTTCAGCACGTAGGGCGAGAAGTCGCCGCTCTTGTGATCGTCGACGACGACGTAGACCGTGTCCGGGTCGTGCAGGTCGGCCTTGATGTCGTTGACGAAGAAGCGGTCCGGCACGCCCGGCAGCTTGTCGATCCTGCGCCAGTTCGCGCCGCCGTCCTCGGTGACCTGGATCAGGCCGTCGTCGGTGCCGGCATAAATGAGTCCCGGCACAAGTGGCGACTCAGAGACGTTCACGATCGTGTTGAACATCGACATCGCGAAGAGATCCCACGGCGAGTCGTAGCTCCAGGTGCGGCCCATGACGGGCTGGCGCACGCGGTTCTCGTTGCGCGTCAGGTCGCCGCTGATCGGCTCCCAGCTGTCGCCGTAGTTCGTGCTCTTCCACACGCGCTGCGTGCCGAAGTACAGCGTTGCCGAATCGTGCGGGCTGATCAGAATCGGGGCGTCCCAGTTGTAGCGATCCGGTGCCTCGCCTTCCCGCGCCTGTGGCCGGATATAGACGTTCTCGCCCGTCTTGCGGTCGAATCGCGCGAGGTTCCCCTGTTGCCACTGTGCGTAGACGATGTCCGGGTTGTTCGGGTCCACGGCTGACTGGTGACCGTCGCCGAACAGGGTCACGAACCAGTCGGAATGCCGGATGCCGATATTGTTGTCGGTGCGCGAGGGACCGCCGTGGCTGTTGTTGTCCTGGGTGCCACCGTAAACATTGTAGAAAGGCTCGTCGTAGTCGACGGCGACCTTGTAATACTGCGTGATCGGCATGTTGTTGATGAAGCGCCAGGTCGTGCCGAGGTCGTAGCTCTCGTAGAGACCGCCATCATTGCCGACCAGGATGTAGTCCTCGTCGTCCGGGTTGAACGCCATCGCGTGGTGGTCGACGTGCTTGGTGTCGTGCGCGAGCTTCTGCATCGTCTTGCCGCCGTCTTCCGTCACGTGCAGGTTCACGTCGGCGTGGTACACGCGGTCGAACTGGTGCGGGCTCGCCCACAGCTCGTTGTAGTAGTGGGGCCCGGTGCCGCCCGGCGCGTAATCTGCGCCCTTGACCCAGCTCTCGCCGCCGTTTTCCGAGCGATACATTGCGCCGGTGCGGTTGGCCAGCTCGATGGTCGCGTAGATCACGTCCGGGTTCTGCGGCGAAATCGCGAGGCCGGTCTTCGCCATGATCTCCTCGGGCAGTCCCTCGGTCAGTTCGCGCCAGGTCTCACCGCCGTCTTCGGATTTGTGGATGCCGGTCGCCGGACCGCCGTCCAGCAGCACGGCGACGTTGCGGAAGCGCTGCCACGTGACCGCGTACATGACGTCCGGGTCGCGCGGGTCCATGTGCACCTCGGAAACGCCGGTGTAGCGATCATCGAGCTCCGTGTTGCCGTGACCGTCGCCCAGCATTTTGCGCCAGTTCTTGCCGCCGTCGGTCGATNNACCCGGATCATGCCGATGTGCTCGGAATTCGGGAGCCCCATGTTTTCCCAGTTCTTGCCGCCGTCGAGGCTGCGGTAGACGCCGGCGCCGTAGCCGACGTGGCGGCCGCTGACGTTCTCGCCCGTGCCGACCCAGACGGTGTTCGAGTTGTTCGGGTCGATCGTGACGCAGCCGATCGAGTAGGCGTCCTCGTTCTCGAAAATCGCTTCCCAGGTCGTGCCCTCGTTCACCGTCTTCCAGATGCCACCGCTGCCGACGCCGACGTACCAGGTGCTCTGGTCGTTCGGGTCGATCGCGATATCGGAAATGCGGCCCGACATGAACGCCGGCCCGATACTGCGCATCTTCAGTCCCTTGAATGTCTGTTCGTTGAATCCCGGATCGACCTTGTCTTCGTCGGCGGCCAGTGCCGGGGTGGAGGCGAACGTGAATAGCGCGGCAAAAAGCGTGAGTCGCTTCATGATTTCCCCTGTCGGAATGTGTTGAACGTGGCGCGGAGGTCTTCTTGGTATTCGATGGTGCATTCTAAACGCTTACGAGATCCAGTTTCGAGTAACATGCGGGCGGATCGAACTCACCAGTCACGGGTGCCTAAGTACATGATTCGAATAGGACTGCTCGGCGCATCGCGGGTTTCGCGCTACGCCGTTATCGAGCCCGCGGCGGCGATCGAAGGTATCGAGGTGACAGCCATCGCGGCGCGCGATGCGGCGCGTGCAGAATCATTCGCAGGAGAAAACAGGATCCTGCGCGTCGAGGCGGATTACGAATCCCTGGTCGCCAGCGACGAGGTCGACCTGGTGTATAACGGCCTGCCGCCGAGCGGCCATGCCCGCTGGACCATCGCCGCGCTCGAAGCGGGAAAGCACGTGTTGTGCGAAAAGCCCTTCGCGATGAACGCCGCCGAAGCCCGGGCGATGGTCGAAGCGGCGGAGCGCACCGGCAAGGTCCTGGTCGAGGCCTATCACTACCGCTTTCACCCGTTGCTCGATCGTGTGCTGGCGGTGCTCGATGCCGGCGACATTGGCGCCGTGCGCGGCATCGACGCTCACTTCAATGTCCGGATCGTGGCCGAGCCCGCCGAAATCCGTTACAACCCGGCGCTGGGCGGCGGTGCGATGATGGATCTCGGCTGCTATTGCGTGCACTGGGCCCGCACCGTGATGGGCGCAGAGCCCGAGGTGCTGTCGGCAGCAGCCGTGCTGCACGAAACCGGCGTCGACGTCGAGATGCAGGCAGTGCTCGGGTTCCCGAGCGGTGTCAGGGCGCGGGTGAGCTCATCGATGTCCGAGGACCTGCCGGATACGCTGGACGCCGGGCTCATCGTCGAGGGCGAGCATGGCAAAATGTCGGTGATCAATCCCGTTGCGCCTCACATGGGGCACGAACTCGTCGTCGAGACGCCCGAAGGCGTTACTCGCGAGGAGGTTGCGGGTGACACGACGTACCATCACCAGCTACGGCACGTCATCGACGTGCTGTATGGCGAGGCGGAACGGCTGACCGGCGGCAACGACGCAATCGCCAGCATGCGGGTTCTCGACGACATCTACCGGGCCGCGGGCATGCGACCGGATTAGGGCACCGGCGCGCCGTTGCGCGCCTCGAGCAAGCGGTACCAGTCTACGCGCTCGTACTTGACGTCCAGCGCCTGCTTAGCGGCCTCGATTCGCTCCGGCGTGGTAGAGCCTATGATGGGCGAGATCCTTGCGGGATGCTTCAGAAGCCACGCGAGCGAAATTATCCAGTCCTCGACCTTGTACTTCTCGCATTGCCGCCGGAGTTCGGCGCGGACACGCTGTTCATCCGCTTCCGCGAACGTGTTGCCCCAGGCGGGGTAGGCGACGCCGGCGAGGGGGCACCAGGCCTGCGGCGTCATGCCCAGTCGCTGGCACTGGTCCAAGGTGCCGTCCGTCAGCGCGCGGACATTGTGCAGGTTGATCTCGACCTGGTTGACCAGTAACGCATCGCCGACCGCGGACTGCAGGAGTTCGACCTGCGACGGCGAAAAATTGCTGACGCCGAAGTTCGCCACTGCGCCCGATGCCTTTAGCGCCTCGAGCGTCACCGCAACTTCGTCGGCCCGGAACAGGTAGTCAGGACGGTGCAGGAGCAGCAGGTCGATGCGCTCGATGCCGAGGCGCTTTAGCGAGCCCTCGACGCTGTTCGCAATGTGCGCAGCCGAGAAGTCATAGCGGGCCGGCGAGTCTTCCGAAGGGTCACCGGCCACCCTGATGCCACATTTGGTGGTAACGATGATGCGCTCGCGAAGCCCCGGATTGTCGCGCAGGAACTCGCCGAACGCCGTCTCGCAAAGGCCGTTGCCGTAAATGTCCGCGTGATCGAACTGCGTGTAGCCGGCATCGATAGCGGCCCGCAAGGCCCGCTTGCCCTTGTCGAGATCGTGCTGCGATCCACTGCCCGCAATGCGCATGCAGCCGTAGACGAGTCGGGAGGATTCGAGCTCACTCGAACCCACGGTAATGGTTTGCATCGCGGGCTCCGTGCGTGTCAGGGTCGAGGGATGCGCCAGCTTTCATTCGGCACGGCATAGCCTCGTTGAAACGCGGGTCTGTCTGCAAGCGCCAGGTACCAGCGTTCGACGTTCGGGAAGTCGTCGAGATCGATCTGCTGGAATTCGAACCGGGAGGCCCAGGGCCAGGTTGCGATGTCCACGATCGAGAACTCGCCGGCGATGTAGTAGCGGCCTTCCAGCTGGTCGTTGAGGACCCGGTAGAGCCTGAGCGCTTCCTGGTAATAGCGATGCTCGGCGTATTGTGACTTGCCGGGATTGAACTTGAGGAAATGGTGCACCTGCCCGAGCATCGGACCGAAATGCGCCATCTGCCACATCAGCCATTGCATCATCCGAAAGTACTCGACGCTGCCAGCGGGCGGCGCGAGCTTTCCCGTCTTGTGCGCGAGATACAGCAGGATTGCGCCCGAATCGAACAGCGTGATTTCGCCATCGACGATCGCCGGTATCTTGTTGTTCGGGCTGATGGTGAGGAATTCCGGGGTGAACTGCTCGTCCCTTGTAATATCGACGGGGATCACTTCGTAGTCGAGACCGAGTTCTTCGAGCGCGATGGAGATCTTGACGCCGTTCGGCGTGCTCCACGTGTAGAGCCTGATCATGTCATTCCCGGTAGTGGCTGGCTACGCAGTCATGATACGCGTCGAGTTCGAGCACGATATCCGCGTTGCTACGTACGGTCTTGAGATCGTGTCGGGTGATGCGTTCGAAGTACTGGATGAACTCGCGGACCTGCTGGTCGTTCATGATGCCGGTGACATCCTCGCCTTTCGCCGCGGCGAGCTTGTGTTCCTGCTCGATGCGCCAGCGCAGGATCGCGTCGAAGCTCGGCGCCAAGAGGAACACGAGCGAATCGAGTTCCGCGAATAGGTCTGCATAGTCGGCGGCGAGGCGCCCGTTCACGTAGCGGCGCCATTGCTTGTCGGGATCGCGCACCTCTTCCAGCGCGTTGACGGGAACTTCGAGCCCGGCTTGGGCTTCGGCGATGCTGCCGACGCACCAGCCCTCGAGGATCATCAACCCGACCGGTCCCGTGACCGCCGGCCATGATGCCGGATCCGCCCGGTCGTCGCGGGCCTTGTCGAAGCGGGGCAGGCGGCATTCCTCTCCCGGTCCGAGACTGCGCAGGCGGTTCAGGCATTCGCGTAGCATTGGAATGTCGTGGGTGCCGGGCACGCCGCGGACGGCGAGCAGCGGGTGCACCGTCTCCGCCAGGCGTTGCCGGTCCGCTTTCGTCAGGTAGACGTCGTCGATCGAGAGGACCGCCACAGCTCGGTCGCCGGACCCGCCGAGCGCGAGCGCGAGGTAATCGGCCAGTGTCGACTTGCCCGTGCCCTGGGCGCCGTTGATGCCGAGGAGGAACGGCGTTTTTCGTTCGAGCCGCTGGCGAACCCAGGTGACCAGGGGGTCATAGAATTTCGTCGCCGTGCGGTGAAAGGCGTCGGGCAGGCAGTGATCGGTGATGAACTGCTCGAGCTTCGCCGCGTTTACCACTTGCCTGTCAGGTCGCCGACGCGCTCGAACGATTCGCCGATTACGACCCCGAGTTCGCGTGCTTCTCCGTCGCCCAGATGGATGTCCGGGCGGCCGTGAGCGAAGCGATAGTTGCAGACGATGGCGATATCGCCGACGTTCCACGCGATGGGAATGCCGAAGCGATCGTAGATATCGACGAACAGCTGTTTCTCTTCTCGCGTCATCTCGGTGTCGTCACCGAAAGTGAGCTTCAGCGGCCGTTCGTCATACGGCAGGTGCATGACCTTCGGCCAGCTGTCGAACCACATGCCGTCGTCGGCCACGCTGCTGTAGAGAAGGTTGCGATCCAGCTGCGGGAAGTACTCGAAGGCCGATACGTAGTAACGCGTCTTCAACAGACGATTCGCTCCCCACTCGGCCTGCAGCCCGCGCGATCTCGCCATCGCGATCGCCTCGTCCGGGTCGTCGGTCAGCATCGACTTCTGCCAGTGGTTGTAGACACCGATCTGGTCGGTTCCCTCGAAAGCGTCGCGGTCGGTCAGGTTGCGGTGGTAGCAGATCCCGAGTTCCTTCAGTTTTTGCCCGAAACCGGTCTCGAGGATGGCGTCGGTGGCGCGCAGGTTATCCGAGACGAAGGTGTGGCCGCGGTCGGGGAGCGCCTTGTGGCACAGGAAGCCCAGC
>JABAHR010006192.1_pt3 | contig 12306 bp, 16 predicted proteins | sample 7062101 | NCBI WGS metagenome assembly JABAHR01 (sample SAMN14534553, study PRJNA622989) | marine sediment metagenome | biome: marine biome [ENVO:00000428]; feature: marine pelagic biome [ENVO:01000023]; material: deep marine sediment [ENVO:00002113] | place: India: Gulf of Kutch | collected...
ATCATAGACGGCGATGTACCAGAGGCTACGGCAGACTGGGACAAGGTGGAAGAGACAATCAGACCAGAGGACAGGTGATATGGGTACAGTAAGTATTTCACAGCTATTCGATTTGTTTACAGAGGTAGTGAAGGCGCTTGCGCCTACGGTGTTCTTTGTAACGGCTACAGTATATTTAATCAAGAGAATAAGGAAGAAGTAAGATGGCTAGAGCTATTCATCAGGACGCAGTTGCTTACACAGGCGCGTTTAGTATTACGCCAGCAGACGACACAGCTATAGCAGAGCAGAACGCTCTTATATTCGACGCCGCTGGTACAGTGACAGTAAGGTTTGAGAGTGGTGGTACACAGGTTACAATCCCCGTAGCGGCTGGTGTTCCCCTGCCTATCCATGTGTATAGTGTTGACAGTATTGCTACGGCAACAACTGTACATGGTTTAGTATAGATTATAGAGGCATAGCATTTTCCTCCGAGTCGGCTTGGTCGGCATAGCTGAGAACAAAAGGGTCGCCTCCCCCTACAAAGACTCAGCGCTTTATTGGAGTGTAGTTCAGTAGGTAGAACAGCGGACTGTTAATCCGTATGTCGGTGGTTCGATCCCACCCTCTCCAGCCATATTCACGCCCACGTTATGTGGTGGGCATCACCCGCGAGGTGCAAGGTTGACACGCCCCTATATAACGGGGAGACTAGCTGGTTAGAGTCCAGTCGTGGGTATCAAGAGTCGTGAAAGTTCAACAAAATAGAACGAGGTCCATTATGGAACGTACAGAGCGAATGATAGGCACATTATGTGAGGAATGGCAAAACATCATTGTTCTGTGCAGTAGGGTGGGCGAAGACGGCAGAACAGAGGTGTACAGGTATGAGTGTGGTAACGCTCTTGCCAACCAACAGCTTTTAGAAGACACCGTAGACGACATGGTATGCGGTGCGTTCATATCGGAGGAAGACGATGGCGAGGAAGAAAAATTCTAAGAAGAAGACAATAAAGGTAGCTACCAAGTTTATCCCGCATAAACATCAGATGGAAATCTACAACAACTGGAAACGGTATAACGTAGCCATCACATGTAGGGGATTTGGGAAGACGGTGCTAGATGTAGGCGCTCTGTTTGAATGCGCCAGCAAGGCAGAGAAACCACAGGTGTTCGCTTATATCTGTCCCAAGAAGGCACAGGCATGGACGATTGTACGTCCCATCCTGAACCAGTTCTACGGCCACCTACAGAGCATAGACGCTGGCAACGGTCAGAAGATAGAGGTTATAAACATCAAGGACTCCGTTATGGAGGTCCACTTCAGTAACGGCTGTATCATCAAGGCATTCGGTGCTGACTATCCCAACTGTGAAGTGATACGTGGTAATACGTTCGGCGGTGTAGTGATTGACGAGTTTGACGACATTCCATTTGACGTATGGTTGGAGATCATCAGCCCCTGCTTACGCGGTGGTGGATGGGCGCTATTCACTGGTACGGTGAAGCCAGGTTCCAACCTGTATAGGCTTGTTGACCAATACGAAGATGATCCTGAGTGGAACATAGGCATCTATAAGTTTGAGGACTGCTGGCAGGACATACCCGCGTATGACCCTAAGACCAACCCTGGTGAGTATGAGGGTATTAAGAAGCGCTTTGAGAACAGTCCTAACAAGTTTGCAAGGGAGTACCAATGCGATCCGACCGCATCAGACGACGACGTAGTTATACCAACCAACCTGATATACGACGCGCTAGGGAAGCACGTACCACAAGAGGCGTACAAAGGACTTCCAAAGGTACTGGGCGTAGACGTAGCGACAGGTGGGGGAAGTGACAGTAGTAGTATATGCAGAAGGCAGGGCTTACATTGTCACGAGATAAAGGAATACAATTTAGATAACATGGCTATGGCTGACCAAATCATCAATGTGGTGAACCAATGGGAGGCCGAGGACGGTGAACCAGTCAGTGCTATATTCATTGACAAGGGACGCGGAGAGGGCGTTATAAGCCGTCTACAACAGCTTGGATACAGGCCGATAGGTATTGACTTCGGTGGTAAGGCTGCAAAGGACATATACCGCGATAAGCGTGTTGAGATGTACCACGACGGTATAGGCGGATGGCTCGCTATGGGCGGGGCTCTACCAGACGACAAAGAGCTTGCTCAGGAACTGGCAAGCCCAACGTTACAGCCTGTTGACGGCAGTAAGTTCGTCATGGAACAGAAGAAGAAGATAAAAGAGAAGCTGGGGCGCTCCCCAGATAAGGGTGACTCACTGGCGCTTACGTTTGCTATGCCCGTGAATTTGGTGAAGCCAAACAGTAAGAAGCGTATGCAGAGCGTGCGTAGTACAGGGTATAGCCCACTAAACGAAAGATTTAATAAAGAACGCCGAGCCGTTGGCTATGGCATATTCAGATAGGAGATAGCCAATGGGACTTTTTGATAATGCACTAGATTTGTTAGGTAGTGTGCAGAACACGCTTGGCACTAAGAATATGACCAAGAAAGACTATAAGAGTGGGTCCTTCAGTGGTAGCCAGTGGGCTAATGTCATTGGCGGTGGATTAAACTCTAGGTCAACACTTAACAGGATGTCAGAGTTTCTTAGAGATCCCAGCTTGAAGAGAGGTGAAAGTGTATTAAGGAATAACATCAAGGGTTTTCACTACGCTGGAGGATATGGTGCAAACCTTGGTCACCATATTGTTAAGGGTGGCGAGAGGTTCCATAGGAGAGAGGAGGCCGATGGAGATACACCACCAGATGTAGGTCCTGGTCCTGGAGTTGGCTCTAACGACATGTCAGCACGTCAGCGTGCGCGTAACAGGGCTATAGCCGAGGCAAGGCGTAGACGCGGTAGTACAACTGCAACAACCCCGCTGGGTGTCCAAGGTCCAGGTGCTGACGTTGGAAAGAAAAGGTTATTAGGTGAATAAATGGCTACAATAAAAGATTTAAACGAAGAATATATTAAGCTGGACAATCTATTTGAGTCGTGGGGGCTTAATACTATTGGTCGTAACATCAAGGACTACATTGTTCCTGATCGTGGTCGCTTCACTGGAAAGAACGGCAACCCAGATGACCGTAACGCATACGGCAGGAACGAGCGTAAGTACGTCATAGACGACACAGGAGAGCAGAGTGCTAACTTCTTGGTTGGTGGTTTCATAACCATGCTTACACCGTCTACGAGTCCTTGGTTCAGGCTACGTCCAAGCATCAAAGAGCTTGCCGACATTAAGCGTGTTGCACAATGGTTTGACGACGTTACAGAGCTTATCCTACGTGTATTCTCACAGGTTGACATCTATTCCCATCTATACAACGTATACCTTGAGTTCGTTACGTTCGGTACGGGCGCGTTGATGATTGAAGAAGATGAGATAGATGATATTCGTCCTGTAGACTTCACATTTGGTGAATACCGCGTAATGACGAACGGCAAGAAGAAGCCTGATACATGGGCATACCAATGCTACATGTACCCGCATGAGATGGCTACACGCTTTGGTGAGGACTCATTGAGTGACAACGCTAAGCGTGCTCTTAAGAACAAGAGTAAAGAGCTGTTCAGGGTAAGATGGATGATCAGACCGAATGACGGTAAGGTTGTCCCACAGATGGGTGATTGGCCGTACATCAGTATCTACTGGGAGTCAGACCGTGGTGGACATGAGGAAGAGGCGCTAGAGATTAAAGGCTTTGAAGAGTTTCCATTGCAGGTTCCGCGTTGGGCTACAATCAGCAACGACATCTATGGCAAGGAAAGCCCTGGCCAGAAACAGCTTGGCAACGTCAAGATGCTACAGAGCATGGTGGAAGACTTTCTCATCGCTATCAAACGCGTAGGCGACCCACCAATGGTTAGTGATGGTAGTCACAGCATGATCAATACACTCCCTGGCGGACTTACAGAATCTCCTAACAGTATCGGCACGTCCATTGGCGTTAGACCGCTATTTGAGAGAGACCCCAATCTACAGGCTATCCTTATGGGTATTGAATACTGGACACGCATTATACAGGAGCGCTTCTATACGCATCTGCTTCTTATCATCAGCGGTGTTGACAACGACAGGAAGACAGCTACAGAGATTATTGCGCGTAACGAAGAGAAGTACGGGTTCTTAGGCCCCATCCTTAACAGGGTGTTCAATGAGCTACTGGAGCCGATGATACAGAGGACGTTCAACATCCTTGGTCGTCACGGCTACTTTGACGAAGACGGTGAGCTACCTATGCCACCTGAGTTGATTGACCAAGACTATGACATCTCATTCACCTCCATCCTTGCGCAGGCACAGCAGGCTATCGGTCTTAACCAGATTGACCGTTATGTTGAGCGTATGGCTATGCTCGCACAGGTTAAGCCTGAGGCGTTGGATAACATGGATGCAGACGGCATTGCCTCGTTGTACGCAAGGGTTGCACCAGCAAGCGCCAGTATGGACGTTGACGAACGCGACGAGCTACGTGCTATGCGTGCGCAACAGGAGCAGATGATGCAACAGATGGCAATGATGGAAAGTGGCTCACAGAGCATTAAGAACCTCGCAGGCGCAGACACAAGCGGAGAGAACGCGCTTACATCAATGTCTGAAGAAGAAGCGGTATAACTATCTAATAGGAGGCATTAGGTGGCAATCAAACCTGAAGCATTAGAGAAATGGCTCAAGGACCACAGCGTAGACAGCAGAGAGCGCGGTAACCATAAGGTGACAGAAAGAGAGCGTAGGAGGGCTGATAGACGCTTTGAGCTTGTTGAGAAGTTACTCAGCGAGCCGTGGGGACGTGAGCTGTTCCACGATATTATAGCTAACGCAGATGTCCTGAAGAAGAACCCTATGACTGGTAACGCACAGAGTTACTACATCATGGGGCTTCAGGAGGTCGCAAAGAATACATTAGACTGGGCTAGACGTTTCCATTTCAAGTCTTATCAACTTATGGAAAAAGAAGCTCACCAAAGAGAAGTAGAGGCAGACAATGAGTGAAGAGGCAACACCAACAGTAGGGGCCGTAAGTGATACGGCGGAGGACACAATTACTGCGACTGATACCAGCGCACAGCAGGGTGACACCGTAAGTGGAGCAGGAGTAGAAGAAGCAGGTACAAAGGATCTTCTTAGTGAAGATCAAACCCAGAAAGCATCAGAAGAAGCAAAAACTGATTCGGACTCTGAACAGAAGGCGTCTGATGATTTACTGGGAGAAGTCAAGCAAGAAGGCTCAGAACAGGCTCCAGAGAAATACGAGCCGTTCACCCTTGCTGACGGAAAAGAGATGGATGCGGCAGACGTTGAAGCCATCAGCGAGATTGCAAAGGAACACAACCTTTCGCAGGAAAGCGCACAGAAGGCTGCTCTCGTAGCTAACGACCTCGTAGAGAAGATGGTTGCTAGTCACGAAGCAGAGATGGCAAAGGTCATGGAACAGAACGCGGCAGAATGGAAGAAGGCAGACCCAACAGGCGAGAAGACGTTGTTAGCTCGCAAAGCTGTGGAGAAGCTTGGACCAGAGATGCACGCGCACCTGAAAGACAATGGCTACCTCAACGACCACCGTATTATGTCGCTATTGGCCACGTATGGTCAACAAATCAGCGAGGGTAAGAGTATCAGCGGCAAGCCTGCAACGCAGCAAAGCTTGCTCTACCCCTCAACACCAGAACTCTATAACAACTCATAAGGAGTACACGTTATGGCCACTGTTGGAACTAGTTACGTCACCTTGAGTGACATGGCAGCACAGACAGAACCTGATGGAAGCCTTGCTTCCCAAATTATCAGCCGCGTAGCACGACAGAATGATCTGTTGTCTATCCTCCCCTTTACTAAGGGTAATCGCTCTGACGGTGATCAGATCACGCATCTGACTACCCTCCCTACGATTGGCTACATCAAAATCAATAAAGCTCCTACCTTCTCCAAGGCTGGGCACTCGCAGATCACCAACACCGTTGGTATCATCAAAACCAACAACAAGGTTGATCCTGAGTTGGCAATGCGCTACCCGAATCCTGAGCAGTATCGTGTAAACGACGACTTGGCATTCACCGAAGCCATTCGTCAGCAGGTCGCTTCAGACGTTATTTACTCTAACAAAGCTACGACTCCTGAGAAGTTCGACGGACTCGCAGTACGTTATGGCACAGTAAATACCACCCGTAACAACCCTGGCTTCTACATGATCAATGGTAGTGGCTCTGGTAGCGATAACATGTCCATCTGGCTCGCTAAAGTCGGTCCTGAAGGCCTGCATGGTATCGTAGGTAAAGAAGGTAAGCCTGGTCTCACGACTAAGGACAAGGGCATCCAATGGCTCGACGACGCCGATGGCAATCAGATGGAGTTCATGGTAACTGAGTTCCGTTGGGAACTTGGTATTCAGGTTAAGAATCCTGGTGCTGTTGTTCGTATCTGTAACATTGACAAGTCTAACCTAGTTGGTGAATCCAGCGCTGCTGACCTGTCCAAGCTGATCTATCGTGGACAAGAGCTTCTTGAAGACGTTCCTGGTCAGCCCGTCATCCTGTGTAACAAGACTGCTCGCGCATGGCTTGCTATTCAGGCTTCTAAGGAAACCACCCTTGGTCTGCACGACAAGAACGCCACGTTCCCAGAGCGCGTACCGAGCATCAACGGTTATCCGATTCTGCTTATGGATGCACTTACCAATGCAGAAGCAACTATCAGCGGCACATTCAGCTCGTTGGTATAACGATAAACCCATAGGAGACTATTAATATGGCTATTATGGACGCACAGAACGAGTTGAGTGATGCTCAAGCTGTTACAGTTACCGCAGTATCTACCAACGTCATTGACCTGAACGAATATCCGCAGTTCGCTGGTGGCGAAGACCTGAACCTCATCGTTCGTGTCGACACCGATTTCTCTGGTGGAACTGACATTCAGGCTAAACTCTGGACAGACGGAACAACTACTGTCACCGACGGACAAGACATCATCGCTGGTGATGTTACCCTGACGGCAGCCGCAACAGCAGGCACTGACCTGCTGGTTGTTAACCTTAAGGGACTTACCCTTGAGCGTTACATCGGCGTACAGTATGTTGTCACTGGCACAATGAGTGCTGGTAAAGTTAACGCTTATTTGGCTTGCACGCCACGTAAGGATTACGTCAACATTTCCTAACGTACCTTATATGGGTTATTAAGTACCCATATTGGGTTTAATGACTCATATTCGATACATTATAGCCTGTTGTGGCTACAATAGTGGTCACAACAGGCTCCCCTTATTTTACTTTAATTACGGAGGCTAAATTATGAGAGAGGCACAATACGAGTGCATGGTTAAATGTCACATCCCAATCACAATGCAGACATCTGATGGCAGGGTTGTGGTGCATAACAAACTATTCATTCCACAGGACGCAGAGAATCAAATCCCCCACGACCTATGCAGGTATAACGTTGGAGAGGGCGAGCTTGTCCCACATCACTTCAAGCCGTTGAATGACGTGGCAAGAGAAGACAGAGAGGAACAGATCAGTCACCCAGAGAAGTTCATTCATACAGAATACGACATGGGTGTTATCGCAGAGCTCATGGTAGACGCAGGGTTCTACGACGACGAAACATTTTATGACGACAGACGTGGACAATATGTAGTCCGCAAGAGCGCTAAGCGCGTAGCACAGGAAAGCATTAAAGAGACTATTGGCGAGAACGCATACATGGCGTTGCTCAAGGGCGAGGACGTTGCCGAAGAGTTTGCTGGTAGAGAGGATGCTATCAAAGAGATGTGCAAGCTTGGTAAAGACGACAAGGAAACGCGACAGGCGTTGCTTGCAATCCTCAAAGAGGCAAACGTCACGAAGGGCTTCTTCCGTGGCGAACCAGTAGAGAAACTGGCAGGCTTCATATACGACAAAGGATTGTATAAAGAGTAAATCAATATGGGGCTATTCTGTGAGAACGGGGTAGCCCCTTTTAGGAGAATGACCAGTGGGTAATGTTTACAAACGACAGGGCGCTGACTTTCGCACAGACATAGCCAGGGGAAATATCAGTGGGACCAGCTTCGTCAATAAGTATGGCAGAAATAGCGACATTGACACAGCAACAGACCCAGAGGATATATGGGACGGCGGTGGCCTATGGGTTCCACCTACAACGGCTAGAACACACGACATAGCAAGCACAAGCGCAAACGACATTGATACGACTGGCAGTGGGGCTAGGACGATATTTATAAGTGGACTGGATGCCAACTGGGCAGAGCAGAGTGAAACGATAGAGTTGGACGGGACGAATAATGTACCTACGGCAAACACGTACACCCGCATTAACAGGATGTATATTCTGACCGCAGGCTCTACAGGGGTTAATGAAGGCAATATCACAGCCACGGCACAGACTGACGCTACGGTGACGGCACAGATGACCGCTGGGTATGGGCAGACATTCATGGCTATATGGACAGTGCCTGCTGGTAAGACAGCCTATCTAACACAATATTATGCAAGTGTAGAGAAGGCAGCAGCAGCAGAGGGTGTAGCCGAGATGACGTTAGTGGCTGTATACAATGTTGACACAGCAACAAAGGTAACAAGATTTAAGCATTACTTTGGATTGGACACAAACGCAACAAGCCACGTAGAGCATACGTTCTGCATACCAGAGGTGTATCCAGAGAAGACAGATGTTTTGATGAGATGCAACGTAGTAAGCGCAAACGACTTTGATATAGGCGCAGGCTTTACAATGTTCTATGAATAAGGAGGATATTATGTACGGCATGAAAGGACTGAGACTACCGCTTAGGGTGGAGTCCGCGAGGGACGCAGATGGATATAACGGCAACTCATGGAGGCTGACCGACCCACTGGTGTATGAGACAAAGGCTGGTATTATCATCACTGTTCCAAAGGGATTTATCACTGACTTCGCCACATGGATAAAGCCTGTCGGCAGATACACAGAGGCGGCTGTCGTGCATGACTATCTATACAGAATTAAGTCAGGGCGTAAATACGCAGACAGGATATTCAAAGAGATGATGATGCGTGGTGGGTGTACACGCGCTAGAATCAATATGATGTACTATGGTGTAAGGCTGTTCGGCTGGGTTCCATATTACTTTACGAACAAAGGAAATTAGCTCATGGCTTCACAAATTGATATATGCAACCTGGCGTTGCGACACATTGGAGAGCAACCTATAGGCGCACTGGACGAAGGCTCAGAGCCTGCAAATGTGCTTAGNNGACGAAGGCTCAGAGCCTGCAAATGCGCTTAGCGATGTATTTGACCTAGTGTACAAAGAAGAGCTTAGAAGCTATCCCTGGCGCTGGGCAAGTACCACTGTAGAGCTTGCTGAGATAAGCTCTGAAGAACCACCAGACTTCGCCTATGTCCATCAGCTTCCTGCTGACTACCTGATGATGCAGAGCATTATTGAGAAGATTACAGGGCAGACGCTGTATAACTACTGGGACGACCTGTATGGACGCTGGAGCCTACGTCAACACGAATACGAGATCAGGGAAGGCAAACTATACAGCAACTGGGAAGTGATTGAGATAAAGTATACAAAGCTCATCACAGACTACAGTAAGCTCGACCCAACATTCGTAACAGCCTTCGCATGGCGCTTAGCCTTTGAAATAGCAGAGTCGCTGACAGCACGCGATGAGCTGGTTAATAGGGCATACCAATTCTATCAGATAGAGATTAATAAGGCACGCGGTAATAACGGTAACGAACAACGACGCAGGCTGGACATCAGCCGTGACTACTTAGGCGCACGTAACCATCTTTCAAGTTAGGGAATATTATGAAGACGATTAAAAACAGCTTTTCTGGCGGCGAGCTATCGACCGACCTGGAGGGGCGCACTGACATAGCCAAGTATAGTACGGGCGCACAGTTGCTGGACAACTTCTACGTCAATCGGTTCGGTGGCGTTTCTAATCGTCCTGGCACTGAATATATTGGTAAGACACCACACGGCGTAGACGCGGTAAACAAGCTCATCCCCTTCCAGTTTAGCGTAAGGCAGGCGTATGGGCTGGAGTTTAGTAGTAGGAATATTGCATACGTAGATAGCTTTTTGGACACGGAGTTAAATACAGATTACTGGCAGGAAACAATAACAACCATTGACGCAAGTATAAAATATGGTGGTGGAAATGTTACAATAACCAGCAATGACAACAGCACTGGTGCTGCCACCGTGTCCCAGCTAACAACCACCAGTCTACCGTTCTTTGGCGAAACTTCGTTTAGCATAAGTGGATCAATGTCTAGCCCAGACTTTCCAGTAGGTAGCGCAACAGATGTATATAATCATAAGCAGGAAATTGCAATAAGATTTGGTGCAACTAACGTTCTTGAGTTTGGTTTCTATAATGGAAGCAACTTTTCAGCATCAAACTACCGTGGCTACTACATTGAGCGAACTGGACAGGCAACGGTTTATGTTGACTCTGATAACTTTGATGACATCGCGTGGAGTGTCGTACTAAGTGGCGGTACTGCCACCCTTACGTTCAACGGTACAAGCTATACCTTTAGCGTTGGCAGTGATACTGCGGAAATATACCAGATGGCGCTAACCTCAACTGGTACTGCTCCTGTCGGTTTCACTGCACAATATGGGTATATAGAGGACGGCGCAACCAGCGGTGATGTAACAAGGATTGCAGATAACGTCATGCGCGTCATAAAGAATGGTGGCATTGTACTTAAGAGCTACAGAAGCGGAACATACAAGTGGACGGCAAGTGGCAGTGGTACAAGTGAGTATTACTGCGAGCTTAACGCTGGTGGTGACCCGTCTATACCAGGCGCTGTTGATGTATATGAGAACGGTTCACTTATGACAGAGGGTACGCTTGGTAGCTTGTCAGCAGGAGAGTGGGCGTGGGGTGATAACGACTCGCTTAATTACGGAACAATATACGTAAGGCTGTCCGACAGTACAGACCCAGATACAAAGGCGCTATCATACATTCAGGCTGACTACCAACTTGACACTGGCATTCTACACGACCAACTGCCCACTATGGACTACGCGCAGGATAAAGACACGCTGTTTCTTGCGCAATCAACGATGCCTCCAAAGAAGATTGTAAGGAGTGCAGAGGATAACTGGTCTATAAGCAACTTGTCATTCACTCCCACGGAAACAGCGCCATTAGACTTCTACGTATCACGCACAGGGTTCGTTGCTGGTGACAGGAAGGTGTTCTACCAAGTAAGCGCTATAAACGAAGACCTACAGGAAAGCCTACCAGCAGATGCAATAGAAATATCTGACATGGACCTCAACTGGCCAACGGCAGGTCGCGTTGACATCTATTGGAACAACATCACGGATGGTCTTGAATCAACACCCGTATTCCAATGGACGCAGGTTGGGGCTACCAATGAATATTACCTTGAGCTAAACGGTGGTGGTGATCCAAGTATATCAGAGCCATCAAAGGTTTGGGAAGATAAGACAGAGATGACGCTTGGTACAGTAACAAGCCTGAGCGAAGGGGAGTATTGGTATGGTGATAATGACACTCTTGGGTTTAATACTGTTTACGTCCGTATCGTTGGGAGCACTGATCCTGATACTAAAGCAGTAGGATATATAACCTATAAGACATCAGACCAAGACCAGTGGAGCGTGTACAAGAACTACCGTGGTGACTGGGGATGGATGGGAGCCGTACAGACACCGTGGTTCCTTGACGACGACGTAGAGGCTGATGTAAGCATTACCCCAAAGGTTGCTCGCGACCCGTTCAATACTGGTGACGCTGATGACTATCCAGCAGTGGTGGCTGTATACCAACAACGCCTATTCTATGCACGTAGCAACAACAACCCGCAACGCGTATGGAGCAGTGTAAGCGGTGATCTAACCAACTTTGCTACGAGCAAGCCATTAAGCGCAGAAGACCCAATTACAGTTACTTTGGTCAGTGGTGGTACGGTGGATATTATTAACCACTTCCTAACGCTTAAAGACCTGTTTGTATTTACAGATAACTCAGAGTGGGTGTTAGCCCCAGCGTCAAGTAGCGACGCCTTGAGTCCGTTCAGCAGGCAGTTTATCAACCAAGGCTATGAGGGGTGTTCAAACACCGTAAAGCCTATTGGTATTGGTGACCAAGCCATCTTTATGCAACGTGACAATCGTGAGGTACGCGGGGCGAGGTATAGCGACGAGCGTGGTGGTTATCCTAGTGTAGAGCTTAACATATGGGCTAAGCATCTATTCGAGGGCAAGACCGTTGTTGACTGGTGCTATCAGAAGAATCCCGAAAGCATTGTATGGATGATTATG
>JABAHR010017822.1_pt1 | contig 12306 bp, 17 predicted proteins | sample 7062101 | NCBI WGS metagenome assembly JABAHR01 (sample SAMN14534553, study PRJNA622989) | marine sediment metagenome | biome: marine biome [ENVO:00000428]; feature: marine pelagic biome [ENVO:01000023]; material: deep marine sediment [ENVO:00002113] | place: India: Gulf of Kutch | collected...
CTGCATCGGCGGGCAGGGCGGGAAGCAGGCGCCGCAGCAGATGCACTTCTTCTCGTCGACTTCCAGCGACGGCTTGCCGTTGACCAGGGCCGGCCGGATGGCGGCAACCGGGCAGCGTGCCACGACGGAGGGACGCTCGCAGACATTGGCGACCAGGTCGTGGTTGATCTTCGGCGGCTTGGTGTGCTGCACGTTGATGGCGATGTCGCCCTGGCCGCCGCAGTTGATCTGGCAGCAGGAGGTGGTGATGTGCACGCGGTTCGGCATGTTCCAGTTTTTGAACTCGTCGATCAGCTCGTCCATCATGGACTTGACCACGCCGGAGGCGTCGGTGCCGGGGATATCGCAGTGCAGCCAGCCCTGGGTGTGCGACAGCATGGCAACCGAGTTGCGGGTGCCGCCGACAATATAGCCGGCATCGGTCAGCGCCTTGATCAGCGGCTCCACCTTGGCTTCATCGGCTACCTGATACTCGATGTTGCTGCGGATGGTGAAGTGGATATAACCCTCACCGTACTTGTCACCGATGTCACACAGTTCGCGCAGGGTGTAGAGATCCAGGATACGCTGGGTACCGGCGCGCACAGTCCAGATCTTGTCGCCGTTGTGTGAAACGTGCAGCAGTACGCCCGGCTGCGGATCCTCATGGTAGGCCCACTGGCCGTAGTTCTTACGCATTACCGGATGCATGTACTGGAATCCGTCAGGACAACCGGATTCGATTGGCGAACGCATTTCTTGTGCCATGTGACTCTCCTGAAAACTTATAAGTTATTAAACAGATCCCGGTGCACGGGCACCGGGATTGTCGTATGTGTAAAACGGTCTGTTATGCGGAAGCTGCCTGCTCTTCTGCCTTGCGCCTGAACCATTTCTCGGCCTCTTCGTCCCAGCCGTCCATGCGGACGTAGGAGCACTGGCGCGGGCTGTTGACCATGTTGGGATCGACCTCGACGCCGATGCCTTCCAGGAAGTTGACCAGGCCGATGCGCTCGATCATCTCGCCGCAGCGCTCGTGCTCCAGGCCGTTCTCGGCCCAGAAGTCGATGATCTCCTCGGCCAGTTCCTGCAGGCTCTCGTAGTCTTCCTCGGTTTCCAGCTTCTTGAACGGCACTACCACGGTACCCATGAGATCGCCGATCTTCAGGGTGCGCTTGCCGCCGATCAGGATGGTGACACCCTTGTCATCGCCGGGATGCAGTGCGCGCGGCATCACGTTCAGGCAGTGCATGCAGCGTACGCAGTTGTGGTTGTCGACGGTGAGGGTGTCGTCGTCGTTCAGGCTGATGGCCTGGGTGGGGCAGCGCGTGATGACGTTGTCGATCAGGTACTGGCGGCCCTTCTTTTCCAGGTAGTACTTGACTTCGTCCTGGTTGATCTTCATGTCATCGCGCCAGGTGCCGATGATCGCGAAGTCGGAACGCTCGATGGCGTTCTGGCAGTCGTTCGGGCAGCCGGAGACCTTGAACTTGAACTTGTAGGGCAGGGCCGGGCGGTGCACGTCGTCGGTGAAGTTGTTCACCATCCAGCGGTGAATGCCGTGCTCGTGGGCACAGGACATTTCACAGCGGGCCGCGCCGACACAGGACATGGCGGTACGTACGCAGGGGCCGGCACCGCCGAGGTCCCAGCCGTACTCGTTGATCTCGTCGAAGAAGTGCTGGGTGTTTTCCGTGGTCGCACCGATGAACATGATGTTGCCGGTCTGGCCGTGGAAGGTCACCAGGCCCGAGCCCCATTTTTCCCAGCTGTCGCCGAGCTGGCGCAGCATGTCGGTGGTGTAGTAGTTGCCGGCCGGCGGCTGCACGCGCAGGGTGTGGAATTCCTTGGACTCGGGGAATGCTGCGCCGACTTCCGAAAAGCGCGGGATGATACCGCCGCCATAGCCGTAGACACTGACGGTACCACCTTTCCAGTAGCCCTTGCGGGTTTCGTAGGAGTGTTCCAGCTGTCCGAGCAGGCCGTTGGTCACGGCATTGATGCGCTCGTCCGGATGGTCATCGCGCAGGCGCTTGATACCGGTAATGAAGCTCGGCCACGGGCCGTGCTCGAGTTCGTCCAGCATGGGTGTCGGATAGGTGTTCTTGGCCATGGCTAATCTCCTGGATTGTTTTCTCTACACCATTTTCGTTTGTTCACTGGTTCCGTGCACTGTCTGCATGAGGCAGGCTAAATCAGTGGATTACTAACAGTATCAGTACCGCCCAACTCTAATATAGGCGCATTGTAGGGAGGGCCCACAAGTGAACATATCCTGCCTTTGGGGTGGCGCGGATATGGGCCTGTATCCCGAACGGGGTATTGGAAATTTTATGATTTAATTTCCGTAAGTTAACGTAACTGTCGGGTAATTTTAATGCAAGCAGAATTTTTTCTTATGATGACGCGAACTTATTTCCAAACCGGCCGCTGGCGGCGGACCCTGTTGCTTGAAATTCAGGCAATTAAACGAGAATGACTCTCATTCTCGGTTACGCCGCAGGATACACGGGACAGCCCCTTTGGGGCGATGGCTAAACGGGGCGGGTTACGTAACATACCCGTCACCTGCAAACGAAGCTGAACACGATGCACGTACCTGCAACACGCGCCGGTTTCCGGCCCTTCGACCTGTCGGCAGCACAAGACTATGCGCTCTGGCGCGCATGGAAGCTCGCGCATTTCCCCGCAGACCCGGGAGCGTTGCTGGTACGGGTGAATGACCCTGCGCGGTTGAGCGCCGCGGAGCATGCGGCACTGCTGGAGCGCTGTCGCCGGGCCAATGCTGTCATCTACAGCATTGCTGGCGGGCGGCCCGCCGACAAGGCGGCCATCCGCGCCCTGGGCCGGCAGTTCGGGCTGCAACGGCTGGATATGAACCTGCGCGCCGACGAGGACAGCATTACCTCGATCCGCGTGGTGCCGGAATCGGCCGGGACGCACTACATCCCCTATACCAACCGGCCCCTGAACTGGCATACCGACGGCTACTACAACAGGCTGGACGAGCAGGTGCGCGCATTCCTGCTGCACTGTGTCTCCGCCTCCGCCAGTGGCGGGGAAAACCTGTTGCTGGACCATGAAATCGCCTACATCCTGCTGCGCGATGAAAATCCGGACTATATCCGTGCCCTGATGGAGCCGGATGCCATGACGATTCCGGCCAACGTCGAACAGGGCAGTGAACTGCGTGCCGCACAGCCCGGCCCCGTGTTTTCACTTGAAAAAGGCAGCAACGCCCTCCATATGCGTTATACGGCACGTACCCGCAGTATTGTGTGGAAAGACGACCCGGTGTTGCGTAATGCCATTGCATTTCTGGGTGAATTGCTGTCCAGCGACAGTCGCTGGATATTCAGGTGCCGGCTGGAGGCCGGGCAGGGCATTATCTGCAATAATGTACTGCACCGGCGCGACGCGTTTGCCGACGATGCCGGACATACCCGCCTGCTGTACCGGGCGCGCTACCATGACCGGATACGCGATACCGTGGCGGGCCCGGATTTATACGGAGAACAGGCATGCTCTGGTTGAGTGAAGTCCTTTTGCAGCAGCACGACATCGATTCGTTCGAGGCACTGAAGCAGGCGGTCAGCGAGCGTGCGCAGGCCGGTGAAATGCATTTCCGCATGGACGTGCGGCCACCGTTTTCCGATACGCCGGAAGACTGGGAAGACCGGCTGGAGGCCGCCTTTTACACGCTGCAGAAATAGCCGGGGTAAAACAGGTAAACCATGTTCTGGAATGATGAAAAAGAGAAAAAGCCGGAGTACGTAATTCCGGATGACGTGATTGACGTGGCATTCAGGGTCGATTGCCCGACGCTGCCGCTGGATCATGCGCATGCACTGTCCTCGCAGCTGCTGAACATACTGCCCTGGCTGGAGCAGGAGCCGCATGCCGGGATACACCTGATCCACGGCGCCGCCTCCGGCAACGGCTGGTACCGGCCGGAGGATACGGCCAACGAGAAACTGCATCTTTCCAGGCGCACCCGCATGCGCCTGCGCATACCCAAGCATCGCCTGGAGGATGCACAGCGACTGACCGGTCAAACCCTGGAGATCGACGGCCACTCCCTGCGCGTCGGCTCATCCAGCGTGTTGCTGCTGAGCAGCCTGTCGACCGTGTTCTCCCGCTACGTGATAACCGGTGAAAACACCGACGAAAGCGAATTCCTGGAACAGGCGGCGCGCGATCTGGGCGAGCTCGGCATAGCGTGTCGCAAGATGCTGGGCGGCATCAGCCACACCATGCAGTTCCCCGAGGGGCCGGTGCACACGCGCAGCCTGATGGTGGCCGACCTGGAGCCCGAGCAGTCGGTCCGGCTGCAGCAGGTCGGACTGGGCAAGGGGCGCTGCATCGGCTGCGGACTGTTCCTGCCGCACAAGGGCATCAAGCCGGTCAACGACGACAGGGAATAGCCGCTACGGCGGCCGCGTGACATCGCAGCGACTGCCCATATGGGATATGTTCGCCACCCGGGCATCTGGCTATAGTGCCGCTTACTTGATGAATTTATAAAGAATTTACCCGTATCCCGGAGAACAGTCATGAGCAACAAACAGGAACTGATCAGCAAGCTTCTGGAAATGCAGAAGAAATTCATCGAATACGAACAGCAGAACGGTGTCGAGATGAAGGACTACTTCACACCGGATAGCGGTCACCCGCTGGACGGCTTCCGCCAGGAGTACATGAACCTGGCCAACCAGCTGGTCGACATGGCGCACGAGGAGAAGGGTTCCCACCGCTGATTGAAGGTTTCATGCAGTAGCAAAAAGCCGCGCAGATGCGCGGCTTTTTTTTGGCGGGTTGTCGCCGGTACAGCCTGAACCCCGGGTGGGCAGGGTCTAGTAACCGCCCTTGCGCGCCACGTACGGCAGTCCCGCGATGCGGTTGCCCTGTTTGCTGGGTGCACCCGGGAACAGCAGGTAGAGGTCCTTGCTGCTGATCTTCTTGCCCCAGATCTTGGACATGCCCTTGTTGATCATGCGCTCCATCGGCTGCTCGCCGTTGTTGTCGAAGTACTCCGAGCGCAGATAGTTCAGGACATCGAAGTGTTCCTGGGTCAGTTCAATGCCATCAGTGGCGGCAAGTGCTCTGGCGACATCTTCGTTCCAGTCATTCGGGTCTGTAAGGTTGCCGTTAGCATCGATGTCGATGCTTTTGCCATTTACTTCCAGTGCCATTTCCGTACTCCTGATAAGACTTTGGATAAATTTTCGCGGTGGCATTGTATTGCAATGAGCTCGTTATCGGAAGGGCCCGCCGCTTCTGGGTATGCCCGGATCCGGCTAGAATGCAGGTTTTGAGATGTCGCAGGTTCTTCCGGCATGCTGTATCAGGAACGCTTTCTGGATCATATCGCCCGGCGCAACGGCGTTCTGTACGACCGTTTCAGGGAGCTGGCCGCCTGCGACCGGGTCAGGCAGACCCATCATTTCGGCGGGCGCTTCGAGAATACCTATATCGATGAGGCGGACATCCCTGACATGACCGCGCTGCTGGCCGCCGTAAAACAGCATGCCGGTCAGTTGCTGGGACGTCCGGCAGACACCCTGCAGGCCGGGTTCTGGTTCAATGCCATGGAATCGGGGCAGCGCACCCTGCCTCATCACCACGATGAAAACGACGAACTGCTCTCGGCGGTGTACTACATCCGCGTGCCCGCGAATTCGGGTGATCTGGTGCTGCACGCCGCGGACCGGGCAGTCACCATTCAGCCGCAGGAAGGCGGGCTGGTGATGTTCGCGCCGGACGTCTTGCACGAGGTGACCGAGAACCGCAGTGCACAACTGCGGCTGTCCGTCGCGTTCAATATCGGCCCGGCCGGGGAATGATTTCCATTGTTCGCCTCGCGCAGAGACGCAGAGGGCGCAGAGAGTCGCAGAGAAAATAAATTTCGGTTCGGCTGCACTGCTCGTCAGGCTATTTACAACCGGTCATAAATGAAGCACGGGTGGTCTGACGCGAGGAAAACATTTTCAGCCGGGTTGAGGCATCTACAGGGAAAGATGAAGGGCGCCCTTAACAGGATTGATTCTGATTTTCTCTGCGCCCTCTGCGTCTCTGCGAGAGCCGGTTTTTTCAGGATCGGCGAAAAACCTCGCCACAGAGAACACAGAGGACACAGAGAAAGTAATTACTGGTTCGGTGGTTTTTTTCGTTCCCGCGCAGGCGGGAACCCGGTGCCACTCAGGCGCCGGTGTTTATCTATTAAGGCTGACTGAATAAAAAGTGCAACTTAGAAGACTGAATCGACTGGAATGGCTGGATTCCCGCCTGCGCGGGAATGACGCTAACGGGTAATCAAAGAAAGCATTGATGTTCTCTGTGTGCTCTGTGTGCTCTGTGTTGGCAGTTCTTTTCTCTCTGCGCCCTCTGCGTCTCTGCGCGAGGCGGTTTTATTCGTGTCTCCGCGCGAGCTGGTTTTGTCAACACAGGCGACTCACACATCCGACCACATGCGTACCAGGTTGATGTAGCTGTGGTTGACCTGTTCCGTCTCGGGGGCATCCGGTCTGCTCTCGAGCAGCACCTCGCGTGCCTGGTTGAGTTCATGCAGCAGGGCGCGTTGTTCGGGACTGCGCACCATGCTCTGGATCCAGCTCACCGCCACCAGCCTTGCGCCGCGCGTTACCTCGGCTACCCGGTGCACGCTCGATGAAGGGTACAGCACCGCATCGCCGGCAGGCAGCTTGACCTGCTGTTCGCCGAAGCTGGTCTGGATAAGCAATTCGCCTCCGTCGTAGCTGTCGGGGCCGGTCAGGAAAACGCTGACCGACAGGTCGGAGCGGTACAGATCGCCCTGGCCCATGACCGGGTCGTCCACGTGCTTGCCGTAGGACATGCCGGGGCTGTAGCGCGCGTAGTAGGGGGCAGCGGTTTTCAGCGGCATGGCGGCGCTGCGGAAGACGGGGTGTCTGACCAGGTTGCCCATGACCAGGTTGTTGAGTTCCCGGAATCGCGCAGGATCCAGCGCGAGTTCCTCGTTGAGCTTGACGCGCCGTGCTGCCTTGCCGGCAGAATCGCGGCCATCGGCAAAGCGGCCTGACTCGATCAGCGCAGTTGCCTGCAGCAGTTGCGCTTCATCAAGCACCTTTTCTATGTGGATTAACATGGCCGGGTTCCCTGCAATGTCCCGTGTGTCTGCGGTACTATAGCCTCGTTGGATAATTGAGTGTAACCGGATTTTCGGGGCGGCAGGCATGAAACTTGATGTGGTGGTTGAAGAACAGGTCTACCCGGTGGAGGTGCCGGACAGTCTGGTCAGGGAAGCGGGTGACTTTTTCGACAAGCTGGATGCCGACATGGACCAGGGCTGGCAGATGAGCCGTGACTGGGTCGACAGCCCGAACCTCGAACAGCGTTGCCAGATCGTCGGCGACAAGATGCTGACCGCCATGCACAACGACAACAAAAAACTGATGATACTGTTGTGTGCCTATATCCTTGCCCGTGCACCGGCGGTTACCGCGATCCGCATCGATACCCATGGCGAGATGCTGGAGACAGAGCTGGTTACCGGCTCCTGACCGGCCGGCAATGACAGCCCGCCAGCATGGCTGACCTGTTTTCCCTGACTGCTCCCCTGCTGATACGTTTCCCGGATGGCCGGGCCGAGGTGATGGCGGAATATTTTGAGCATCCGGCCGGGCTGGTATACCTGCGCACGTTCTGGAACCGCTATGCGCCTGCACAGGCCGTGCAGCTTGTTGCCGGCGAGCTGCGCGGCGAGGGGCCGTGGAAAGTGGGCGATGCGGTGATTACCGTGCTCGGTTGCCACGGCAGCCATCCGGAGCAGGCCGCCGAGTTTGCCGAATGGCAGGCATACCGCGAGCAGCTCGGGGACGACTACCCTGACCGGGAGGCATTGCGCGGGATGGTCCGCAGCGCGGGTTACCTGCCCTGAACGGGCGCTCAGGCCAGCTGCTTCACCATGCGTACGTGCGCAATACGCTCAAACAGCACGTGTCCTTCCCCCTGGACGGCATATCCGTGCTTGCGGTAGAACCCGAGCGCGGCTTCGCGCGCGTCCAGAACGATGCGCGCTGCTCCCAGTTCGCGTGCCCTTGATTCCAGCGCTTCCAGCAGGCGGCTGCCCAGTCCCTTGCGCTGGTGCATGATGTCGATGGCCATGTAGCGGATCTGGGCTTCCCGGATCGTGTTGAAATGCAGGCGGCCTACGCCGGTGATCCTGTGCCTGTCGTCAACCAGCATCAGGTGGGTACTGTCCTCATCCTGCGGATCGCGCTCGCTGCCGCGCGGCTGTTGCCATGGTTCGCGCAGGATTTTCCAGCGCAGCGCGTAGTACTGTTCAAACTCCCCGGGGCTGGCCGGCTCGACGATGAGCATGTCGCGGCGTGCTTTCAGGCAAATACCACCCAGGTGGTGGCAATGTACTTGACGCCCTGTTCCAGGGTTGCGCCACGGTGTTCGTGGGTCCAGAAGGGCGGGAACAGCAGCAATTTGCCGGCCTCGGGGCGTATCTGCACGTCCTGGTAGGAGAAGTCCGTGGTGCCGCCGGGGCCGGGCACATCGTTCAGGTACCAGACCGCGACCAGCTGGCGCTGGCTGAATTCGTGGCTGCCGCCGTCGATGTGCCAGTGATAGAACTCGCCCGGGTCGGTGCGCTGGATGGCGTAGCCGCTGTCCTTGAACGGGCCCCTGAAAAAGGGGAACGCCGCACGAAATTCCCGGATGGCAATACCCAGTGAGCGAAACAGTTCAGCGTCGATGTCTTTCCAGTGCTGCTTGCCGCTCACGACCAGGTCGGTGGAGCGCTTGATGCTGCGTTGTTCCTCCACCGTCTGGCCAATGCGCCCGGGATACTGCTCATCCTCACTGGCCTCGAAGCGACGGATCATCTCGCTGCAGATGTCGAGCGGGAGGGCGTGCCGTTTCTCGAAGATGAAACTGAGCGGTTTGACTTCGCGAATGCTGTGCAGCGGCGTAGCTGCCGTTTCCGGTGTCTGGCTCATGGCTGAACGGGTGTCCGCGCGTTACAGTGTATGTGCTTCGATCAGCTCGATGAGCTGCGTTTCACAGGCAGCACCCTGCGACCTGTACAGATCCAGCAGTCGCTCTGCCAGCGCTTGCCAGTGTGCTGCCGAGGTATCGATCAGCCGCTCGAGGTCGCGCGGGTCGGCAGAGATTTTCCAGATCTCGTAGGCCGATACGAGGCGCGGGAAAAGTTCCCTGCGCATGCCGGACAGGCCGCCGAAATAGCAATGCAGTGTCGCGGGTTTGTTGTCGGCCAGCAGGCCGGGCAGTGTGGACAGCGCATCGGCCAGATGGTCGCGTACGGCGCGTAACATGATCTCTGCCCTGCAGTGGCCCAGCGCTGACAGCAGTTCCTCCCATTCCTGTCCGAGCAGCCTGCCGGCCTGAACCTCGCCGATTTCGTGTAATACCGCGGTACGCAACTCGTTATCCGTCATCGTCTCCAGTGCGGCTTCGGGTTCGTTGTCGAAGTCATAGCACTCGATGGCACGTTTCAGGGCATTGTCGGGGCGGTTCCAGCGCCATTCCTCGACCCGCTCCCAGAGCATGCGGGCGCAGTGATTCCCTGCGAATGAAGATAACACCGTCCCTGCTCATGGCGGGCGGCGCGGAAAGATCCCTGGCCAGCTCCTTGCCCGATACCAGCAGGGAGTAGCCGTCACAGTCATCGCGCTGTTCCAGCGTGCCCATGAAAAACACCGGCTTCATGCCGCGTCCGAGGCCGCTGCTGTACACATAGCCGAGCGGATTCAGTGCCGCGTTGATTCCCGTAACATCGAACGGGTCGAAACATTCATTGCCGATGGGGATGTCGGCAAAGCGCTGGCTCTCCAGCTGTTCCCAGTGCGCCTCGCGCTCGGTCAGCCAGCTGGAAAGTTGCTCGTGCGGCAGTGCAGCATCGAACGGCAGTTCGTGCTCCCAGCGAAAGTACTCGCGCATCTTCAGCAGATAGACACACAGGGTGTAGTTGGTGGCGAACTGCGCATCCGAGATGTGGCAGTTGGTGCGTATTGCATCCAGCGCCGGCATCACAAAGCCGGTGTCATTGCGGGGTTTTCCTGTCGGTGCCTTGCCGCTGTCTGCCATGCTGCAGTCCTGCTGAAATTACCGGTTTCTATGCTAGCATGCCGCTTTTGGTGTCGCCAGAGTGCCACGTATACAGGTATTGCAGCGACGGGAGGTACTGTGAGAGTCAAGAGCAAATGGAGTGACAAGGGCCGGCAGCGCAGCCTGGACGAGATCGGCGGCGCTGCCGCATTTATTCTCTGGCGCATCGCACAGCAGGGCACGCTGAATCTCGAAAACGAGGGTTTCCAGACTGACAGCAATGCGCAGCGTCTCGATGTCATTGCCGAGTTCCTCGCCTTCCTGGTGCACCTCGCAGACCGCCTCAAGGCGGATGAACTGGGTCAGCAAGAACGCCAGGAATTCATTACCTCGCTGGCGCGCCACCTGGCCGACCAGATGCAGATCAATCGCGCCGATCTCCAGGGCAAGGGTGATTACCGCGGCGAGCTGATCGGCCTGCTCAATGAACGTGGTGCGGATTACGCCGAATTTTCCATGCCGGATGGTGAGCCGGGCTATGCGATGAAGCGCTATTTCGGCGAGCACGTCCGGGAGGTCATGGGCGAGAAGGATAACCAGTGGATCACCGATTATGTCATGGACGCCGAAGTGCCCGAGGCGATGAAGCCGCTGCACAAGGCGCTGCGCGAACTGTTTGCCCGGCAGCAGGCCTGAGGGAACAGGGGCGGGAGCCGGCGTACCTGCATGCCTGCAGGCAAAGAAAAGGCGGGCCGTGCCCGCCTTTTGCGCATTAGCGAGACGGCCGGTCTACTTCTTCCAGTTTTCGAAGTTGTCCATGTTGTGGGCCTTGCCGTCTTCGTAGCCTGCGGAATAGGCCTCGTTGACACGCTGCTCCTCGCGCTCCGGGTTCAGCAGGTAGCCACCCTGCCAGCCCTGCACGTATTCAGGATCAACACCCATCTCTTCCATTTTGGTTACTGCGTTGTAGTATTCCTGGTTCATCGTTCTACCTCATGCTTGCGGGTTTTGGTCTGTTAAAAATCCTGTTGATGATGCGTTGTCCGGCGGGTGACTGGCACGCTCATGTGCGCTGCAGTACCCGGCTGTTGCCGGCATCGGCCGGGCAGGGACTGCGGCTGATCCCGTAATTCACGGCGGCGTCCCCGGGTGCTGGCCTGTCTGTCGACAGTCCCTCATGAAACACGCTAGTTCATTGTTTCAATTAGGAATACTGCCAAGCGCAAGAAGTATACAGGAGCGTCCGTGGCCCCCGTATATCCCGATGGGGGGAGAGGTTCAGCGCCGGATACCTGACCGTATCCTCATGAAATCATGACATATTCCTCTTTAGAGGTATTCGATACGGCGGGCGTGATGAATACGATATCCTGCACACCCTGCGGCCGGTGCATGCGGGGGCATACCGATCATGAGGCACGTTATGTCAGACGAAGCGAACAATCCCGATTACAGCAGCGGCGTGGCCGCCTTCGAGGCCAAGAATTTCTCCCAGGCCATGCGTTTTCTCTCGCCACTGGCCGAGGCCGGCAACGCGGATGCCCAGCATCGCGTCGCGATCATGTGCCAGAACGGTCTGGGCGTGGTGCGTAACGAGCTGCGCGCCTACAGCATGATGAAGGCTGCAGCCGAGCAGGGCTATGCCATCGCGCAGCACGGGCTGGGTTTCATGTACCTGGAAGGCGAGTGCGTGGAGCAGGACAGCGCGAAGGCGGTCGAATGGTTCCGCAAGGCTGCAGACCAGGGGCTGGCCGGATCGCTCACAACGCTTGCGATGATGTACCAGGAAGGCAACGGTGTCGAGAAAGACCCGGAAGAGGCGCAACGGCTGCTTGCCAAAGCAGGCTTTGATATGTAGCGGTTGGCCGGCCGGGCTGACCGTACTGATATGGATTTGACTCCCGAAGACGCACTGCGGCTGAATGTGCTGCTTGCCAGCCAGCTCGAGGCGGTTCGTATCGATGAGTCGAAGATGGTGCTCTATGCGCTGTCCGAGAAAGGCGAGGCAAAGATCCAGCTGAACCCGAATTGCCGCGATGAATCCTATCTCACCAGGGTGCGCGAGACGCTCTCCAGCCACGTGCTGGGTTCGCCCGGCGGTTACCCGGTGTACCTGAAGCGCTGGACACGCATGGGACAGGCGCGTGACAGTATCCTCGAGTCGCTGCTGTTGCTGGGTGAGCCCGAGGCCGTGGTTGCTGTCGTCAATGCGAGCGGAATTACGGACGAGCTGGCGCGACGTGCATGGTGGGCACTGCAGACATCGGAGAATGC
>JABAHR010015080.1_pt2 | contig 12304 bp, 14 predicted proteins | sample 7062101 | NCBI WGS metagenome assembly JABAHR01 (sample SAMN14534553, study PRJNA622989) | marine sediment metagenome | biome: marine biome [ENVO:00000428]; feature: marine pelagic biome [ENVO:01000023]; material: deep marine sediment [ENVO:00002113] | place: India: Gulf of Kutch | collected...
CCGGTCTGCGACATCCTCGACGAAAAGGCCTTCGTGAACGGCATCGTCGGGCTGATGGCGACGGGCGGCTCGACCAACCTGCTGATCCACCTGATCGCGATGGCGCGCGCCGCCGGGGTGGTGCTGGACTGGGCGGATTTCGAACAGCTTTCCGAGGCGACGCCGCTGATGGCGCGGGTCTACCCGAACGGGCTGGCCGACGTGAACCATTTCCACGCCGCGGGCGGGCTGGCCTACATCATCGGCGACCTGCTCGACGAGGGGCTGCTCCATCCGGATACCAAGACCATCGTCGGCGAGGGTCTGGCGCGCTATGCCACCGAGCCAAAGCTGATCGACGGCGAGCTGCGCTGGGACGACGGCCCGCGCGAGAGCCTCAACGCCAAGATCCTGCGGCCCTCGAAGGACCCCTTCCAGGCCACCGGCGGCGTGAAGCGGCTGGCGGGGAACCTCGGGACCGGGGTGATGAAGGTATCGGCGGTGGCCGCCGAGCGGCACGTGATCGAGGCGCCGGTGCGCGTCTTCGACGACCAGGAGGCGGTCAAGGCAGCGTTCAAGGCCGGCGAGTTCACCTCGGACACCGTGGTCGCGGTGCGCTACCAGGGGCCGCGCGCGAACGGGATGCCCGAGCTTCACTCGCTGACGCCGATCCTCGCTGTGCTGCAGGATCGCGGGCTGAAGGTTGCGCTGGTGACGGACGGGCGGATGTCGGGAGCGAGCGGCAAGGTGCCCTCGGCGATCCACGTCTCGCCCGAGGCGCTGGATGGCGGCGCGCTGGGCAAGCTGCGCGACGGCGACGTGGTGCGGGTGGACGCGGTGAAGGGCACGCTCGACGTGCTCGATGCCAGCGTGCTCGAACGCACCGTGACCCCGCCAGACCTGAGCGCCAATCGCTTCGGCACCGGGCGCGAGATGTTCCAGGCCTTCCGCGACACGGTCTGCCCGGCCGAGCAGGGCGCCTGCGCGCTGCTGTGAGCGGGATGGCGGCGCAGCACGAGGATAACGCGGCAGGCAGGCGAAAGCCCTGCCGCAGCTCCGGCCCGGCGACTGCGCCGGGCCGGATTGACTGAAAGACAGCTTCGCTCGAAAGGGAGGCCCCGATGCCGATAACCCCAGCCGCCGCCAATGAACGCAACCGCGAGGTCGCGGCCCTCGCGCCCATCATCCCGGTGCTGGTCATCGACGACGCCTCCAAGGCGCGCCCGCTGGCCGAGGCGCTGGTCGCAGGCGGCCTGCCGGCGCTCGAGGTCACGCTGCGCACGCCGGTGGCGCTCGACGCGATCCGGGCGATGGCCGAGGTGCCTGGCGGCATGGTCGGCGCCGGCACGCTGGTCACGCCGGACGACGTGAAGGCCGCGGTCGACGCGGGCGCGAAATTCGGCGTCTCGCCCGGCGCCACGCCGCGCCTGGTCGCCGCCTGCGAGGAGGCCGGGCTGCCGCTGCTGGCCGGCGCCTCCTCCGCCACCGAGGCGATGCTGATGCTCGAGCGCGGCTACGACTTCCTCAAGTTCTTCCCGGCCGAGGCCTCGGGCGGCGCACCCGCGCTCAAGGCGATCGGCGCGCCGTTGCCGCAGATCTCGTTCTGCCCGACGGGCGGCGTCAGCCCGGGCAACGCCAGCAGCTATCTCAGCCTGCCCAACGTGATCTGCGCAGGCGGCTCTTGGGTGGCGCCCGCCGATCTGGTAGCCAAGGGAGCTTGGGGGGAAATCGAAAGCCTCGCCCGCGAGGCCGCGAAACTGGAGCGATGAAGATGAGCATCTGGGATGACCTGCGCGCCCACCGCGCCGCCACGAAAGACCGACGCATCACCGAGCTGTTCGACGAGAGCCCGGACCGCTTCGCCGAGTTCTCGGCGCGGCTGGACGACATGCTCTTCGACTATTCAAAGACCTCGATCGACGCCACCGCGCGGGATCTGCTGATCCGCCTCGCCGACGAGGCCGGGGTCGAGGAGCGGCGCGACCTGATGTTCAGCGGCGCCAAGATCAACGAGACCGAGGATCGCGCGGTGCTCCATACCGCGCTGCGCCGCCAGGGAGACGGCGCGGTGCTGGTCGACGGCAAGGACGTGATGCCCGGCGTGCGCGAGACGCTGCAACGGATGGAGAGCTTCTCGAAGGCCGTGCGATCCGGCAGGATCACTGCGCCCTCGGGCAAGGCGTTCACCGACGTGGTGAACATCGGCATCGGCGGCTCGGATCTCGGGCCGGTGATGGCGGTGCTGGCGCTGGCGCCCTATCATGACGGGCCGCGCACGCATTTCGTCTCGAACGTCGACGGCGCGCATATCCACGACGTGCTGGAGGGTCTCGACCCGGCGACGACGCTGGTGATCGTCGCGTCCAAGACCTTCACCACCATCGAGACCATGACCAATGCCGAGACCGCCCGCACCTGGCTCAGCGCCTCGGTCGGGCCCCAGAATGCGGGCGGGCATTTCGTGGCGCTGTCCTCGGCGCTCGACAAGACCGCCGAATTCGGCATCGACAACGACCGCGTCTTCGGCTTCGAGGACTGGGTCGGCGGGCGCTACTCGGTCTGGGGGCCGATCGGGCTGAGCCTGATGCTGGCGATCGGGCCGGAAAACTTCACCGAGTTCCTCGCCGGCGGTCACGCCATGGACGAGCATTTCCGCTCTGCCCCGCTGGCCGAGAACCTGCCGGTGCTGCTGGGCCTGGTGGGCATCTGGCACAACAACATCTGCGGCTACCCGACCCGCGCCGTGCTGCCCTATGACCAGCGGCTGCTGCGGCTGCCGGCCTATCTGCAGCAGCTGGACATGGAGAGCAACGGCAAGCGGGTGGCGCTCGACGGCAGCACCCTGAACCGCGACTCCGGGCCCATCGTCTGGGGCGAGCCGGGAACCAACGGCCAGCACGCCTTCTACCAGCTGATCCACCAGGGCACCCGGGTCATTCCCTGCGAGTTTCTCGCTGCCGCCACCGGGCACGAGCCGGCGCTGGCGCATCAGCACGACCTGCTTCTGGCCAACTGCCTCGCGCAAGCCGAGGCGCTGCTGGTCGGCCGCCCCACGGCCGACACGCCGCACCGGGTCTTCCCCGGCAACCGGCCCTCGACCATGCTGATCTACGGCCAGCTGACCCCGAACACCTTCGGCCGGATCATCGCGCTCTACGAGCACCGGGTGTTCGTCGAAGGGGTGATCTGGGGCATCAACTCCTTCGACCAGTGGGGCGTGGAGCTGGGCAAGGAGCTGGCCAAGGAGATGCTGCCGCTGTTGCAGGACCAGGGCGGTGCGCGTGGCAAGGACGGCTCGACCGCCGGCTTGCTGGACGCGCTGGCGGCGCTGCGCAGCTGAGGCTGCGCGCGGCGCCTAGCGCCGCAGCTGCCGGAATATCTCTGAGGCGCCCCAGCCGGCGGCCAGTGCCACCAGGATCGACAGGATGCCGTAGAGCAGCGGCTGCTCGTGCGCAGTGGTGTAGATCAGCCGCTCCAGCCCGCTCTTGCGCACCTCGATGATGGTCTCGGTCACATGCATGACCGCGCGGTCGCGCAGCAAGTACATGCGGGTCTTGTAATCGCCCTCGACCAGGTTCGCGGGCAGCGCCACACGGGTGCTGAACAGCGTCTCTTCGCGCAGGTCGACGATCCCGTCCTGCTGGCTGTAGAGCCCGTTCTTCTGCCGGATGCGGACCACCGCATCGCCGAAGTTGCGCGGGTCGGCCACCGTTTCGGTGGCCCCGACGATGCGCACCGCCCGGTCGAAGCCGATCCGATACCGCAGCCGCTCGGTCTCGCTCATCACCTCGGTCAGCGGTGCGGTGGTGGCGATGGCGTAGAAGCTGGGCGCCTCGTCGACGACCACGGTGTCGCGGTTCACCCAGATGCCCAGCGTCCGCTCCTTGCGGCGCACTGTCAGCGCCTGGGAAGGGCCTTGCACGGTGATGACCACGTGCAGAGGCCCGATATCCTCGGGCACCGGCGCCTCGCGCTTGACCGCGCCGAAGATGAAGATCTCCGAGCCGTTGAAATTGGCGGTGATCGACACCTCGTTCTGGCTCAGCGCGCCCACCACCGTCTCGGGCGCGGACTGGGCGAGTGCCGCCAGCGGCGCGAGCAGGACCAGCAGGAACGCTCGCAGGAGGATCAATGCCCCCCCTCCCCGATCGAATAGAGCTCGGAGGGCTGCACCACCAGGTCGAAGGCCAGCTTGCCGCAGACCGCGAGCACCATCAGCGCCAGCAGGATGCGCAGCTGCTCGGCCTTCAGCCGGACGCCCAGCCGCGCGCCGATCTGCGCGCCAATTACCCCGCCCAGCAGCAGCAGCAGCGCCAGCACCGCGTCGACGGTGTAGTTCTGCGTCGCGTGCATCAGCGTGGTGAAGCCGGTGACGAAGATGATCTGGAACAGCGAGGTGCCGACGACCACCTTGGTCGGCATGCCGAGGATGTAGATCATCGCCGGCACCATGATGAAGCCGCCGCCGACGCCCATGATCGCCGCCAGAATGCCCACCGCGGCGCCGATCAGCAGCACCGGGATCGCCGAGATGTAGAGCTGGCTGGCACGGAAGCGCATCTTGAAGGGCAGCCCGTGGACCCAGTAGTGATGTTTGCGCGGCGGCAGCTTTCCGGCCCCGCCAGGCGCCCGCGACCGGCGCAGCGCGCGCAGGCTTTCCAGGAACATCAGCCCGCCGACGATGCCGAGGAACACCACGTAGCACAGCGAGACCAGAAGCTCGACCTGGCCCAGCGACTTGAGATAGGCGAAGATCTGCACCCCGGCCGCCGATCCTATGAGGCCGCCTGTCAGCAACACGACGCCCATCTTCAGGTCGACGGTCTTGCGCCGCAGATGCGCCAGCACGCCCGAGAAGGAGGACGCGACGATCTGGTTCGCCTCGGTCGCCACCGCGACCGCGGGCGGGATGCCGATGAAGAACAGAAGCGGCGTCATCAGGAAGCCGCCGCCCACGCCGAACATGCCCGACAGCACCCCGACCAGCCCGCCGAGCCCCAGAAGCAGGAAAGCGTTCACGGAGACTTCGGCAATCGGTAAATAGATCTGCATCAGGGGGTGGCCACGGCTCGGTTCACATAACTTTCCTTAGACCCCAACCTGCCGGCTTGCAAAGGGGGGCGCCGGTAAATTCTTAGAGCCAGTTGCGTTTGCCGCAGCACCGCGCGCCGGCCCGTCGCGCTCAGCCCTGCGCCGCGCCGCCCGGTGTCTTGCCGCCATGCGCCGCCGACCACTCCAGTGGCGCATGCAGAAACGCCTCGACCTGCGCCGTGGTATCCTCGGTGAAGGCGCCGCTCGCCCGCGCTGCCGCAAGCACGTCCCACCAGGTCGCGAGGTAATGCAGCTTCAGCCCGTTCTCGGCCAGCGTGTCCAACCCGCCCTTGAAGATGTCATAGTAGAAGATCACCGAGGTATGGGCGCAGCTGGCCCCCGCGGTGCGGATCGCGTTGGCGAAATTGAGCTTCGAGCCACCATCCGTCGCCAGGTCCTCGACCAGGAGCACCCGCTGCCCCTCCTCGATCAGCCCCTCGATCTGGGCGTCGCGGCCGAAGCCCTTCGGCTTCTTGCGCACGTACTGCATCGGCAGGCCCAGGCGCTCGGCGATCCAGGCGGCGAAGGGGATGCCCGCGGTCTCGCCGCCCGCCACGGCGTCGAACTGCTCGAAGCCCGCATCGCGCATCAGCGTCGTCACCGAGAAATCCATCAGCGCGCCGCGGATGCGCGGGTACGAGATCAGCTTGCGGCAGTCGATATAGACCGGGCTGGCCAGCCCCGAAGTGAAGGTGAACGGCTCCTCGGGGCGGAAATGCACCGCCTCGACCTCCAGCAGCATGCGGGCGGTCAGCTGGGCGATCTCGGCGCGGTCGGGGAAGGAGGGGGAAATCATCGGGCGGCTCCGGCACTGTTTGCCCCTCTTTTCCCGTCTTTCCCGCAGGACGCAAGAGGGCATGGCCGCCCCGTGACCGCGGGCCGTCGTGCGACAATTTAGTTTCCCGTTATCGTCTTGTTTTGAAATTTCATTGCGCAATGATATTGCGTGTGCCGCCGCATTCGCGTATGAGAGCCTTGCGCGGGATGGGCTCGCGCACGCTAAGTCTGGGGAGAAAGATGCTCGATTCCATGCGGGACAACCTGCCGAGAGGAACCATCTGCATCGAGGATTTGGAGATCGGGCTGGCCCGCTCGGTCTCCAAAACCATTTCGGACGCCGATATCGCGGCCTTCGCCGAGATCTCGACCGACCACAACCCGGTGCATCTGGACGAGGACTACGCGCAGGACACGATCTTCGCCGGGCGCATCGCGCATGGCATGCTCACCGCCTCGCTGATTTCCGCGGTGATTGGCGAGCAGCTGCCGGGCCATGGCACCGTGTACCTGGGCCAGTCGCTGAAATTCATGGCCCCGGTCCGCCCCGGCGACCGGGTCGAAGCGCAGGTCAGCGTGCAGGCCATCGACTATGCCCGGCGCCGCGTGACCCTTGATTGCCGCTGTTTGGTGGGCGATACGGTGGTGCTGAAAGGCGAAGCGCTGGTTCTGGCGCCCAGCCGGAAATTCGACTGACCCGCGGGCACAGCGGCCCGCGTGCTCCGGGGGCCGATGCGACGCCACAAGACCTATCTGAACCTCGACGCCGGTGACCGTGGCGCCTCGGCAGCCATGGGCAATTTCGACGGGGTGCATCTGGGCCACCAGTCGGTGATCGCACTGGCCCGCGCCGCGGCGGCGCAGGCCAACGCCCCGCTGGGCATCGTCACCTTCGAGCCGCATCCGCGCGAGTTCTTCGCCCCCAACGCCCCCGCCTTCCGCCTGATGAACGCCGAGAGCCGCGCCCACCGGCTGCAGAAGATGGGCATCGAACAGCTCTACGAACTGCCGTTCGACGCGCAGCTCGCAGGCATGAGCGCCGAGGAATTCGTGAATGTCGTGCTGGCCGATGGGCTGGGGCTGTCGCATATCGTGGTCGGCGCCGATTTCCGCTTCGGCAAGGGCCGCCAGGGTGACGCCGCGACGCTGCGCGAGTATTGCGACGCGCTCGGCATCCGCACCACCATCGCGCCGCTGGTCACCGCCAGCGGGCTCGACGTCAGTTCCACCGCCATCCGCGAAGCGCTGTCCGCCGGGCGCCCCGACGAGGCCGCGCGGATGCTGGGCCACTGGCACCGCATCGACGGCGTGGTCGAGAAGGGCGACCAGCGCGGCCGCGACCTTGGCTTTCCGACCGCCAACCTGCGGCTCGACGGGCTGCACCTGCCGCGCTTCGGCGTCTATGCGGTGCTGTTCGACGTTCTCACCGGTCCGCACAAGGGCAATTACGTGGGCGCCGCCTCGCTGGGCATCCGCCCCACCTTCGGCATCAACGCCCCGAACCTGGAAACCCATGTGCTCGATTTCGAGGGCGACCTTTACGGCGCCGAGGTTTCGGTCGCACTCGTCTCCTTCCTGCGCGGCGAGGTGGCCTATGAGGGCCCCGAGCCGCTGATCGCGCAGATGCGGAAGGACGTGATCCAGACCCGCGCCGCGCTGGACCAGCTGCGATGACCGACCAGCTCCGTCCCCGCTTCTGGGAAAGGTATCGGCTCGAAGAGCTGACCCATGCCGAATGGGAGGCGCTGTGCGACGGCTGCGGCAAGTGCTGCCTGCGCAAGCTGGAATACGAGGATACCGGCGAGGTCGAGTACACCAACGTCGCCTGCCGCCTGCTGGACTGCGAGACCTGCCGCTGCACCGACTACGCCCACCGCAAGGAACGGGTGCCCGATTGCGTCATCGTCACCCCGGAAACCCTGCCCGACATCCTCTACTGGATGCCCTCGACCTGCGCCTACCGCCTGCTGGCCGAGGGCCAGCCGTTGGCCGACTGGCACCCGCTGATCTCGGGCCGGGCCGAGAGCGTGCACGAGGCCGGGATCTCGCTGGCCGGGCACATGATCCCCGAAACGCAGGTCGATGACGAGGATCTCGATCACCATACCGTGGAAGGATTGATCTGACGATGTGGTTCACCTCCGACAATGCCGGCCCTGCCCATCCGAAGGTCATCGAGGCGCTGAGCCGCGCCAACCAGGGCTACAGCGCCTCCTACGGCGCCGATCCGCTGACCGAGGGCGTCGAGGCACGGCTGCGCGAGATCTTCGAGGCGCCCAAGGCCGCCGTGGCGCTGGTGTCCACCGGCACCGCCGCGAATGTTCTGGCGCTTGGCTGCATCACCCGGCCCTGGACCGAAATATACTGTCACGAAGAGGCGCATATCGAGGTCGACGAGGCCAACGCGCCGGAACTCTTCACCGGCGGCGCCAAGCTGACCCTGGTCGGCGGCGCCCATGGCAAGATCGCCCCCCGCGCGCTCGAGGCCGCGCTGGGCCGCTTCACCGCCCGCGACGTGCACCACCCCCAGATGGGGCCGCTGTCGCTCACGCAGGCGACCGAGGCGGGCACGGTCTACAGCCTGGACGAGCTGCACGCGCTGACCGCGATCGCCAAGAAGCACGACCTGCCGGTGCACATGGACGGCGCGCGCTTCGCCAACGCGCTCGAGCGGCTGGGCTGCACCCCGGCCGAAATGACCTGGCGCGCCGGAGTCGATGCCGTCAGCTTCGGCGGCACCAAGAACGGGCTGCTCGCGGCCGAGGCCGTGATCCTGTTCGATCCCGAAAAGGCCTGGGAGCTGGAACTGCGGCGCAAGCGCGGCGCGCATCTGTTCTCCAAGCACCGGGTGCTTTCGGCACAGATGGACGCCTATCTCGAGGGCGAGCTGTGGCGCGAGCTGGCCGCCCGGTCCAACACCCGCGCCCAGACCCTCGCGCAGGAGCTCGCCCAGGTGCCCGAGGCCGAGATCGCCCATCCCGTCGACGCGAACATGGTGTTCGTGTTTCTCTCGGCGCAGGCCCATGCCCGCGCGCAGGCGGCGGGGGCGAAATACCACGGCTGGCCGCAACCCGACGGACGCTTCCTGGCCCGGCTGGTCTGCGACTGGTCATGCACCCCCGAGGCCATCGACGGCCTGATTGACGCGCTTCGCGGCTGACCCCCGCGAAGGCGCTCGAGCCGCCGGCCGGGCACGCGCGAGTTGCCCAGCTGGCCGCCCTTCCACTGTCCTAAAATATCCCGGGGGAGTCGCCGCAAGGCGACGGGGGCAGCGCCCCCTGCCGCGCCGGGTTCAGGACGGCGGCTCGGGATGCTGCTCGAGATGCCGGTCCAGATAGGCGATCCGGTCCTGCCCCCAGAACAGCAGGTGATCGACAACGTAGCTGGGCGAGCCGAAGACGTTGGCATTCAGCGCGTCCTGCGTGTTCTTCTCATAGATCTCCACCGCGCTCAGCATGTCGCGGTCGACCAGCCCGGTGTCGAAGCCGGTCTCCTCGAGGCATTTGCGCAATACGTGGTCCTGCGCGATGTCCTCCTCCTCGACCCAGCATGCGCGCATGATCCTGTGCGCCAGCTCGCCGACATGCGCGTCGCCATGCATCTGCGCCGAGATGATCGTCGTGCAGGCCGGCACCGGGTTGGTCGGAAAGTATTTCGGCTGCGGCACGATCGGCAGGCCCATGAATTCGGCGATGCGCTTGATCTCCTGCAGGCGGTAGATCCGCCGCGACTCGTGCCGGTCGGGCAGCGTCGGGGTGCCGTGCATCTTGAACACCTTCATCAGGTCGAAGGGCTTGTATTCGATATCGACCCCGTGCTTTTTCGCCACCTCCTCGAGCCGCAGCCCGGCCAGATAGGTGAAGGGCGAAAGCGGGGTGAAGTAGTAATCTATGCGTGCCATCCGGAGCCTCCCGTTCCTCGTCGCGGTCGTGGCGCACTCTCGGCCCCGGCTGAGCACTTTGCAAGGGGGGTCGGGGATGCTATGCGGTCGCCATCCGAGGCCCGAGCACGAGTATCCCCATGACAATCCGCACCCCGAAACTCATCTCCGGAAACGCCAACCGGCCGCTGGCCGAGTCGATCGCCCGCCGGATCAGCTTCCACCGCGGCGAGGAGGTGAAGCTCTGCGACACCCGCGTCGAGCGCTTCAACGATGGCGAGATCTTCGTCGAGGTGTTCGAGAACGTCCGCGGCGAGGACATGTTCATCATCCAGCCGACCTCGAACCCGGCGAACGACAACCTGATGGAGCTGCTGATCATGACCGATGCGCTGCGCCGCTCCTCGGCCACGCGCATCACCGCCGTGATCCCCTATTTCGGCTACGCCCGGCAGGACCGGCGCACCAAGGCCCGCACCCCGATCACCGCCAAGCTGGTCGCCAACCTGATCACCCAGGCCGGCGCCGACCGGGTGCTGACCATGGACCTGCACGCGGCGCAGATCCAGGGCTTCTTCGACATCCCCGTCGACAACCTCTACGCCTCGCCGGTCTTCGCGCTCGACATCAAGCACCACTTCCCCAAGCTCGACGAGATCACCGTGGTCAGCCCCGACGTGGGCGGTGTGGCGCGGGCGCGCGAGCTCGCCACCCGGATCGGCGCCGACCTGGCCATCGTCGACAAGCGGCGCGCGGCCCCGGGCGAGATCGCCTCGATGACCGTGATCGGCGAGGTCAAGGACCGCATCTGCCTGATCATCGACGACATCGCCGATACCGCCGGCACGCTGTGCAAGGCGGCCGATCTGCTGACGTCAACGGGCGCGAAAGAGGTGCACGCCTATATCAGCCACGGCGTGTTGAGCAAGAACGCGGTCGAGAACATCGCCGGCTCGACGATGAAGTCGCTGGTGATCACCGATTCGATACAGGCATCGCCCAAGGTCCGCGCGTCGAAGAAGATCCGGATCATCCCGATCGCGCCGATGTTCGCCCAGGCGATTCAGAACATCGCCAACGGCGCCTCGGTCAGCTCGCTGTTCAACGACAAGACGCTGAGCCCGATCTACGAGGCCGCCTACCCGATCCGCTCAGCCGATCTGGCGAATTAACTCGGCCATGTCGTTGACCTTGAGCGCGGCCGAGGTCTTGGCCTCTTCCGCGGCAAGGTCGAATGCCGATTCGGCGTCCTTGAGCCAGCCCTCGAGCACTTCGCGGTTGGCTTCGTTGCGGGGCACGGCCATCTCGGCCAGCACGCTCGCGCCGGATTCGGAGATCTCGGCGAATCCGCCGCTGACAACGAACTCGGTGCCATCCTCGAGCCGCACGATACCCGGGCGCAGGGTGGTGACGGTGGGGGCGTGACTGTCCATCACCGTCATATCGCCTTCCATGCCGGGAATTTCCACGCCCGACGCATCGGTCGAGACCAGCTGACGTTCGGGGGTAACGATATCGACGCGCATGAAGCGACCTCCGGTAAAACCTTTCCGGGCGCTAGATACGCCCTGAGGCGCCCCGACACAAGGGGCCGCGATTGCGGCAAATGACCCCTGTGCTGCGCTGCGAAGCGTCCGGCATCGTCAAGAGGAAGACGGAAGGCCATCGGCAGGACACGCATCGCGGCAAACGCCGAGCCGAGGGCGTGCGCGGTTTCCTCTGACGCGTCTTTGGAAGCCATGGAGGAGCCTGCGGCAGCGGTTGCTCTTCCGCCGCTCCGGCGCCTCTCCACCAGCGCCAGTGTTCCGAGCCAGGGCGCCCTATCCGGGCTTGTGGATCACGAACTGGGTGCGGCGTTCGGTGATCAGCTCGAGCCCGTTCTGCGCCACGAACTCGTCGACGGCGCTCTTGGTGCCGTTGTCGCTGCCGTCCTTGCGGACGTAATAATCGTCGCCCAGCAGCACCCCGCCGGGCTTGAGCTTGGGCCAGATCGCCGCCAGGTCGGCCTTGACCTCGGGGTAGGTATGCGCGGCGTCGAGATAGACCCAGTCGAAATGCGCGTCCTCGAAGCCGTTGAAGAAATCGACCGAGAAGCACCGCTCGACGCTCACCTTGCGGGGATGACGGCGCGCCAGCCGCTGGGCGCGCGCCATCGCCGTGGCGGTGGTCAGCTTGCCGTCCAGCGTGTAGGGGCTGATGAAACGGAAGGTCTCGCCATGAAGCAGGTCCCAGGGATCGACCAGGTAGAGCCGCGCGGGCTTGAACTCGCGCAGCAGCACTTCCGAGAAATGCGCCCAGAACACCCCGACCTCGGCCCCGATGCCCCCCGGGACGACGTATTCCTTCAGGAATCGCCGATTCCGGGCGTGCCGGGTCTCGCGATGGGTCAGGCGGGCGGCCTCCAGCGGGTCGACGCGCTTCAGCGCCGCCAACTGAATGGCCCGGCCCACTCTCTTGAGCGGCCGGGCCAGTTTCTTGCGAGTTATAGTGGTCAAGCGAGGCCGATCAGGCGGCTTCGGCGGCCATCTTCTCGGCCTTCGCCTTCACCTCGTCGATGCCGCCGACCATGTAGAAGGC
>JABAHR010002762.1_pt1 | contig 12301 bp, 12 predicted proteins | sample 7062101 | NCBI WGS metagenome assembly JABAHR01 (sample SAMN14534553, study PRJNA622989) | marine sediment metagenome | biome: marine biome [ENVO:00000428]; feature: marine pelagic biome [ENVO:01000023]; material: deep marine sediment [ENVO:00002113] | place: India: Gulf of Kutch | collected...
TGGAAGCGGTCGATCCGCCGGCATGGTCGAGCGGCATGCTGGAACCTGGAACGAAGGCTGACCAGTGGCTGCACATGTGCTGGCATGCGCCTGCCTCCATGGCGCTTACCGTGGGGCTGGCTCGCACCGGCACCGGGCGCGCGGACATGGTCGTGCCGACAATGGTCAACCCGCACATCATCACGCCGGAAACGCATGCGAGTTGCCATTACTTCTTCGATCACGAGGATAATGACGAAGCCGAAGCGCTCGCCCATGCAGGTGTTCATCGACGAGGACGAGCCGATGATCGAGGCGGCTCAGGAAGCGCTCGGCGAGGCGGAGTTCTGGGACGCGCGACCGGCCATCCTGAAGACCGACGCCGCCGCCATTCGCTGCCGCCGCGCATTGATGGAGATGCGCCGGCGCGAGGCGGGAGAAGCCGCTCCCTAGTGCGTCTGTGCCGCCGTTCCGGAGGCTTTGGAGCTGCGCAGGACCAGCAGCGTTCCCGCTGCGCCGATGACCGCCGCGATTCCCGCTGCAAGGAAGGCTGCCTGCATGCTTCCCAGGCCCGTGCGCACCACGCTCAGGATCAGCGGGGAGGCGAACTGGCCGAAGAAGAAGGTGGCAGTCCACACGCCCATGCCGCGACCGCGATGGGCGTAGGGTAGCTTGCTCTGAGCCCAGGCGATGAGGACGGGCACGGCCATGCCGGCACCGGTTTGCTGGATCACCATGCCTGCGACCATGCCCTGCCAGTTCGTCGTCAGTCCCATCAGCGCCAGGCCGGACCCGAGCAGCACCAGCATGGTTGCCAGTTGCCAGCGGGCGGAAACGCCCTTCGTGCCGAGCAACCAGAACAGGCCCGCACCGGCAAGGATGAACAGGCTGGGCAGGGCGGTGACCCGGCCGATGCTCTCTGGATCCGCGATCCCCAGCTCCTGCCACACGATGCTGCCGTTGACGATGAAGACGTAGTACACAAGCGAGGTGAACAGCGTCAGCGCCGCGATCCCCAGCACCACGGCCCAGGGGAAGCCGCCAGCGGTAAGCTCTTCCTCGTCCATTCCCAGATTGCGCCGCACGGTCGCATCGTTCTCTGGCTCGAACATGTATTTGAGCATGGCGAAGAAGATCGGGATCGCCACCAGGTAGAGCAGGAAGATGCCGTTCCAGCGCCACGCCGTCAGCGTGCCGGCAAAGAAGATCATGACCGAGGACAGCGCCGGACCGACCATGCCCTGCAGCGTCAGCCAGCGGCGTCGGCCTTCCTCCGCCCAGTAATCGGCGATCAGCGTGTTGATGGTGGTCAGGATTGCCGCCTCGCTCACGCCCAGCAGCAGGCGCGAGGCATAGATCATGTCGAGATCGTCGAGGAAGAAGGGGATCGCCCCGATGAAGCCATAGGTGAAGGTCGATACAAGCAGCAGCTTGCGGCGGCCGAACTTGTCCACCATCACGCCGGCAAACAGGGCCATGATGGCGATCGTCAGCCCGGGGGCGGTGACCATGGAGGGGACGATGGTGGCGGCGTTGGGATTGGTCGGCGCGAAATGGCCGATCATCGCGCCCACTGCCGGGAACATGGAAACGATCGCCAGGATCGGCAGGAAGGCGGTCAGGATGACCGTGATGCCTTGGGGTATGCCCGCCTGTCTTGGCGCCTGTTCGTTGCTCATTGCCGATCCCCTCTAACCTTGCCGGCCATGCTGGCCATGGTGCCACAAGAACGTACCCACTCCCATGCACAATTGTTGCTAGGCGAAATCACCATAAAATAGAAGAATGATTTTAGTTTGTTGGGCCGGCCGATTTCGTGCCGCGCCTGTTCCGTCGTCCCTGAGTCGAAACCCACCCGATGCGCGGGCCGGGGCGCGAAGCGATTGTCAGCGGCCCGTGGCCGTGTAGATTGACATTCGGACAGCCATTCGAGCCCGGGAGTGCAGGATCGCGCGCGAGACAGATGCAACTGCGCCCAGTGCGCCGCCGCTTCGCCCCGCCGTGGCGCGCGCCGGCTGGCGGGCGCTGAACGCTGTTGTCGATCCCGCAAGTCCGGCGCTGGTGCAGATGGTCGTAACCCGGCGCTGCAATCTCGATTGCGGCTATTGCAACGAGTACGACCTCGTCTCGCAGCCGGTCGATTTCGACATCCTGCTCCGGCGGATCGACCTGCTCGCAGACATGGGCACGGTCACCCTCACACTCACCGGAGGCGAGCCCCTGCTGCATCCCCGGCTCGACGAACTGATCGCCCATGCGGCGGGCCGCGGCATGGCCTGTACCATGATCACCAATGCCTATGCCCTGACTCGGGAATGGATAGACCGCCTCAATGCCAGCGGGCTGTGGCTGATGCAGGTTTCGGTCGACAATCTCGAACCCAACGCGATCTCGCGCAAGAGCTGGTCGAAGATCCGGCCGAGGCTCGAACTGCTGCGCGACCGCGCCTGCTTCAAGGTCAATGTCAATGCCGTGCTCGGCTCCAGCCCGCAGGCCGAGACGCGGCAACTGGTGGACGAAATCAGGCAGCTCGGCTTCTACATGACGGTGGGGCTGATGCACGATGGCAAGGGCGCCATCGATGCCGGCGTGCTTGGGGAGGCATTGCCTGAATTCTATCGCGAAATGCGTCGGAAATGCCGCAAGTCGCCGATCCATTTTGCCGGCGAGGGTTGGGAGGAGCAGATGCTGGCCGGTGGCAACGCCCCCTATGCCTGCCGCGCCGGTGCGCGCTTTCTCTATATCGATGAATTCGGCAAGGTTTCACTGTGCAGCCAGAGGCGCGGAGAGCCGGGCGTGATGCTGGAGGATTACAGCAGGGAGCAAAGATTGCAGGCCTTTGACACGCCCAAAAGCTGTTCCGATGCCTGTACCTTGTCCTGCGTGCGCCGGGCTTCGGCCTTCGATGGCTGGCGCCCCCAGCACGGGGACCCCGCGTGAAGACGCCGCGAGACATTGTCCCCAGTTCGACCATGGCGACGGCCAGGCTGTAGGCCCCGAACAGAGCCGCCCCGTAGAGCTGGCCGGCCAACAGCAGGAACAGGAAGCGCGCGCCGAAACGGGTGAGAAAGCCGAACCCGGCGGCCAGGCTTCCTCTGAGGATGATACCTTGTGCTGCATCGGGAGAGGCCATTGCCCCTTGTGTCATAGCAGGCGGGCACTGACCATGCCCGGCCCGGGCATTGCCGCATGGCCCGTGGCTGGTAGAGTTCCGCCATGGAATCGGGGCTGAAGAAACGCAAACTTGCTGATCGCGTGCTGGCTGCCGCCAATGGCCTGATCACCTGGGCCGAACATCGCGGCCTGCTTGCGCGCCTGCCCGCCTTTCGGACGGATTACGGTGACTACCCCCGGCTTTGCGCGCTGGAGAGCGCCTTTCCGCAGATCCGCGAGGAATGCCTGCGGCTGGTGGCCGAGCGGGATCGGCTCACCGATATGAGTGCGCTTGGCGGCGCCTATACGGAGGGCGGGATCCACGTGATCCGCTGGAAAAGTTTCATGCTCAAGGCCGGCGCCTTCCTGCCCGAAAACTGCGCCCGCTGCCCCGCGACCGCTGCGGCCTTGCGCGCTATCCCGGATATCTACACTGCCTTCTTCTCGATCCTCGAACCGCAGCAATACATCCGCCCGCACTGGGGCTATTACCGCGGCTTTGTGCGCTACCACCTGCCGCTGATCATTCCCGGCGACAACCGGGACAAGACCTGCTGGATTCGCGTCAATGCCAACGAGGTCGACAATGCCCGCCGCGACAAGGCGCTGATCGAGAACGGCGAGACCTATTACTGGCGCGAGGGGCGCGGCGTCTTCTTCGACGATACCAACCTGCATGACGCCGCCAACCATTCGGACTCGGTGCGCGTGGTGCTGTTTCTCGACGTCCGGCGCCGCCTGCCTTTCTGGCTCGACGTTCCCAACCGGCTCCTGCTGGCTGTTGCCACCCGCCTGCCGCAACTGAAGAAGATCCGCGCTTCGGCGAAGGTCGGGAACCTTGAAGCCGATACGGGCAGATGAGGCGTTTCCGTGGGAGCCAGCCAGTTTCTCGCTCTTGAGAAGGGAGTGAATCCGACAATGGCAGTAGAATTCACGCAGTCGCTATGATAGCGCTTGCATAAGATCGCGAATCCGAAGTTGGAGAGACATGTGGCCAAGGCCAGTCAGCCTCTGAGCAGGCGTTTCGGGCGCTACCTGCCCCTGCTTGGAGCGGCAGGGGCATTTGCAGCTGCAACCGCCTATGCGAGTGGTGCTGAGGACAACGCGCCCGACCGCTGGTGGTCTCCGGGCGAGGGGCGGGTGTTCCCCGAGGTGCTCGATTACGACAACGAGCACGGCACGTTGCGCACGCTGCTGGTGGGCGGAGACCTCGATACCGCGGGCCATCCCTTCTTCGAGCCGCTTGGCCCCAATGGCCGCGCCTGCGTTACCTGCCACCAGCCGGCCGATGGCATGAGTCTGGCCGCCGAAACCGCGCGACAGCGCTGGGACGTCACCAATGGCGAAGACCCGTTGTTCGCCGCCTATGATGGTTCCAATTGCCCGAATCTGCCGCAGGGTGAGCGTGCCTCGCATTCGCTGCTGCTGGATCGCGGCCTGATCCGGGTCGAGCGGCCATGGCCACCGGCACAGTGGCTTGGGCAGGACGTCACGCCCGATTTCACCATCGAAGTGGTGCACGATCCCAACGGCTGCAACTCGGGNNCTCGGGCGCGGAATACGGCCCGCAGAACGGGCGTGTCTCCGTCTATCGGCGCACGCGCCCGATCGGCAACATGAAGTACCTGCTGGGCGTCGGCTTCAACCTTGATCCCAAGCAGGGCCTTGCCTTGCCGCGCAATCCGGAAACGGGCGAATATCTGAGCGGCAACCTGATGGCCGACCAGCGCGCCTCTACCTTGCGCGAGCAGATGGACGATGCCGGCCTGACTCACCTCGAAATGCTGCGCCAGCTGACCGAAGAAGAGCGCGACACCATCGAGGCCTTCGAACTGAGCCTGTACGCCGCGCAGCAGGTTGGCGGCGGAGGCCCGGTGGACGAGGGCGGGGCGACCGGCGGCCCGGCCACATTGCGCGACAGCGAACCCGGTGAGCTTGGCGCACTGGGCTTCCCCGTCTGGGGTGAATTCGCCGCGTGGGAGGAGATCAGCGAAGAAGACCGCGCGCGCCTGACGCCGGAGGAACTGGCCTTCCGTGAAAGCGTGGCGCGCGGTGCACGCACCTTCCGCGAGCGCACCTTCCTGATTTCCGACACGGCCGGGCTGACTACGCAGATGGGCTTTGGCAATCCGTTCCGCGTTGCCTGCAAGATGTGTCACAACATGACCCGCATGGGGAATGACGTGGCGCCTGGGCAGGTGGACCTGGGCACGACTAGCTTGCCGTTCGCCGATCATTTCGACGACCTGCCGCTGTTCCGCATCACCTGCCTGAACGATCCGCACCCCTATTACGGGCGGCAGATCCTCACCTATGATCCGGGCTTCGCGCTCACCACCGGGCGCTGCGCCGATGTGGGCAAGATCACCCTGCAATCCATGCGCGGGCTCGCCGCGCGCGCGCCCTATTTCTCCAATGGCTCCGCGGCGGATCTGCGCGCCGTGGTCGACTATTACGACCGGCGCTACAACATCGGATACACCGAGCAGGAAAAGCAGGACCTGGTTAACCTGATGAGTGTGCTGTGAAGAAATCGCTGCTGACTGCCGCCGCCCTGCTGGCCCCGCTTTCCGCCCATGCGCAGGAAACCGGGGAGCTGGTTTCCTTCGTCTCCTGCCCGGTCTATCGCGACACTGACCAGGGACGCAAATCCGGTTGTTGGCTGACCACCGATGTCACTACCGGACAGCAATGGGACATCACCTGGTCGCCGCACAAGGCGAACTGGGACTATGCCGTGCTGGTGGAAGGCCGTGTGTCCGACGAAGGGTCGGATGCCTGCGGGGCGCCAGTACTCGATCCGGTGCGATCCTCGCGCCTGCTGGATATCGATTGCCCGCGCCACATGCTGCCGGCGGAGGAATATCCCGGCCGCTTCTTCATTGCGCCAGAGCGCTACATTACGCCGATGGCCAATCCCCCGCAGTACGAGGGGCCGTTCGAGGATCGCACCTTCTACGCCTTCTTCGAATTCGACCGCGATTTCATGATCTACCAGTACAGCGATTTCATCGTGCAGCAGGCTGCCTACTGGATCGAGCAGGCGGAGCCGCAGCCGCGGCGGCTGGTGGTGACGGGCTTTGCCGCCACCGATCCAGTCGAGATCAGCGGGGTGGAACTGGCCGAAAGTCCGCAAATCGCGCAAAGCCGTGCGGAAATGATCGCGCTGACGCTTAGCCGCCTGCTGCCCGGGATGGAGATCGAGACGCGTTGGGAAACCGGCTCTCAGCCGATCGACGTGCCCGATGCCGACACGCTTCCGGCCCAGTCGCAGCGGCGAGTCGAGATCGCGGTGGAGTTCTAGGGCTGCACTGTCCTCGGCCGGATCGGCAGCATGCCCCGTCGCCTGTTTTCGGGTTCATTTGGCGGTGTCGGGCAATCCCACTTGATTGCAAGCGTTTCCGCGGGCAGGGCGGGGACCTTGAGAGAATTACAGGAGATGTTTGCATGTTGAAGCAGGCCCTTTGTGTCCTGGCGGCTGCCATTGCCACGCCGGCCATGGCCCAGGTGGTGACCATCGATGTCGGCCAGGTCGAAGGCGAGACGGTGGACGGGATTTCCTCATGGAAAGGCATTCCCTTTGCCCAGCCGCCAGTTGGCGACCTGCGCTGGCGCGCTCCGCAACCGGTCGAATCCTGGGAGGGCGTGCGCCAGGCGACGGAATATTCCAATGACTGCATGCAGATACCTTTCGACCGTGATGCCGCCCCGCTCGGCACGCCGCCTGCCGAGGACTGCCTCTACGTCAATGTCTGGCGTCCGGAAGGAACCACGGCGGAGGATCGCCTGCCGGTGATGTTCTGGATCTATGGCGGCGGTTTCGTGAACGGTGGTTCCTCGCCATCTGTCTATGACGGTTCTGAGATTGCCCGGCAGGGCATCGTCCTCGTCAGCTTCAACTATCGCCTGGGCCGTTTCGGCTTCTTCGCCCATCCGGCCCTGACCGCCGCCAATGAAGATAACGGCCTGCTCGGCAATTACGGTTACATGGACCAGGTCGAGGCGCTGCGCTGGGTGCAGCGCAATGTTGCGGCATTCGGCGGCGATCCCAACAATGTCACCATCTTCGGCGAAAGCGCCGGCGGTGGGTCGGTCAACATGATGATGACAAGCCCGATGACGCGCGGCCTGTTTGCCAAGGCCATCGTCATGTCGGGCGGCGGGCGTGCCGGCCTGCGTTCGACCATTCCGGTCCATTCCGACGACGGGCCCGATGGCGAGGATGCCGGGCTGGGCTTTGCCGAATGGGCTGGTGTCGAAGGCGAGGGGGCAGAGGCTCTGGCTGCGCTGCGCGCGCTGCCGGCGGACACGCTGACCGCGGGCATCGGCCTCGGCCAGCAGCCCGTGGCGCCGCATTCCGGCCCGGTGATCGACGGCATGGTCGTGCTGGCACCCTTCGACGAGGTCTACGCGGCGGGCAATATGGCCGCCGTACCCTTCATGGCCGGGGCCAATACTGCCGACATCGGCTTCGGTCCGCCGGTCGAAGGCGATATTTTTGAGGCGCATTTCGGCACGCTCGCCGATCAGGCGCGCGCGGCCTATGCGGGCGTTGGCGACGAGGATCCTGCCGCGCTGCAATTCGCCATCTATGCCGACGAGTTGATGATCGAGCCGGCCCGCTACATGGTCCAGCAGGCGACCGAGAGCGGCCAGCCGGCCTATCATTACCGCGCCGGCTATGTGCCGCAGGTGATGCGCGAGGAATGGCCCGGTCTTCCGCATGCGACGGAAATCCCGTTCTTCTTCCGCACCATCGAGGCTCGCTATCCCGGCGAAACCACGCCGGAAGATCACGCGGCTTCTGCCGCCATGAGCGCGGCTTTCGTCAATTTTGCCAAGACCGGCGATCCCAATGGCGAGGGTGCCCCTGCCTGGCCGGTCTATGATGACGAGACGCGCCCGGTCATGCTGTTCGGCATGGACGGCAATCACGGTGGCGAGGACCCCTGGCGGGCGCGTCTGGACGTGGCCGAGGCGCTGGCCGAGCAGGCAGGGGAGTAGGGGACTTTAAGTGACGGCAGCAGCGCCAATCGATCAGACTGTCGTGCCGGCGGCGACACTCGTCGTCTTCAGGCACGGTGCTGCCGCCGCACCCGAGATCCTCTTCGTCGAACGTTCGCGCGAACTGTCCTTTGCCGGTTCGGCCACTGTCTTTCCCGGCGGCAAGGTGCATGATTCCGACATCCGCCTGGTGCAGGAGCATGGCGGTCTGGACGAAGTGGATGGCGCGGCCCGGGTCGCGGCAATCCGCGAAACGCTGGAGGAGACCGGGCTGGTCCTTGGCATCAGGGAAAAGCCGAGCATGGAGGAGGCTGCCGAGGCGCGGCGCATGGCGCATGAGGTCGAGGATCTCGGCGCGATCCTCGATCGGTTTGGCTGGACGCTTGCGCTCGACAGCCTCGTCCCCTTCGCCCGCTGGCTGCCTACCCACAAGCCGGGACGCATCTTCGATACGCGCTTCTATCTCGCCGACATCGGCACCGGGAATGTCGAGCTTTCCCCCGATTCAGGCGAGAACACGCACCTGTTCTGGGCGACGGCCTCAAGTGCCGGCGAAATGGTCAAGCGCGGGGAGATCAAGATGATCTTCCCGACCCGCTGCAACCTCCAGCGCCTGATGCAGTTTGCCAGCTTTGACGATGCTGCCGCTCATGCCCGGTCCACGCCGATGGTTACCGTCTCCCCCTGGCGCGAGATACGCGATGGCGTGGAGTTCCTGCAGATCCCCGAAGACGCCGGCTATCCGGTCACCTCCGCCAGGCTGGACGAGGTGCGAGGATGAGGCAGCAGCAGTTTTCGGCAAGCCCGGATTGGCACGATACTTGTTTTAATCCTGCCATTGCCATCATTCCATCCACGTCAAAGACACTTCATTCGAAAGCGAATCGGAAAACTCCATGACCATCAATCTCAACGGCCGTACCCGCCTCTACCCGCTGCTGGGCGATCCCATCATCTATGCCCGCTCGCCTGACTGGCTGAGCAAGCACATGGCCAAGCGCGGGATGAACATGATCTCGCTGCCGATGGAGGTTCCCGAGGGTGAGCTGGACGAGGCGGTTCGCGGGCTCGAAGCGATCAAGAACTGCGATGGCTACAGCCTGACGATGCCGCACAAGATTACCGGCTACAAGCATTGCGCGACCGTGACCGAGACCTCGCGCCTACTCGGCGTGGTCAGCGCCATCCGCCGCCGCAAGGACGGCAGCTGGCACGGTCACACCACCGATGGCGATGCCTTCGTCAAGGCGCAGATCGACAATGGTGCAAGCGTGGCAGGCGCGCGCGTGCTGGTGCTCGGCTGTGGCGGCGCGGGCAGCGCCATCGCCATTTCCTTCCTCGAGCAGGGCGCGGCGGAAGTAGTCGTCAACGACATGGATGCAGGGCGCTCGGCTCACCTGGTCGACCTGCTGAAGGACAAATGGGGCGAGAAGATCAAGGCGGGATCCAACGATCCCACCGGCTTCGACATCGTCAGCGATGCGACCCCCATGGGCATGGACGACAATGATCCCATCGCCGTGGATCCCGCGCTGCTCAATTCCTCCATGTTCGTCGGCGACGTCGTTGCCGGCCACGGCGAGACGAAAATCATCAAGGCGGCGCGCGAAGCCGGTTGCAAGACGGCCGATGGCGANNGTTATGTGCGACTTCCTTGAAGACGCCTGGAAAGACTGAAATCCGAGTTTCCCGAGAGGACTGATCATGAGTGAATTCAATCGTTTGAACCCGATGACCGGAGAGGTCGCTTCTTCCGCCGAGGCCATGCAGGCCGGCGATATTCCTGCCATCGCCGCCAAGGCCCAGGCGGGCTTTGCCGAATGGTCGCAGATGGGCCCCAATGCCCGCCGCGCGGTGCTCAACAAGGCCGCCGATGCGCTGATGGCGAAGAAGGACGACTTCGTTGCCGCCATGATGGGCGAGATCGGCGCTACCGCCGGCTGGGCCATGTTCAACCTCGGCCTTGCCGCCGGCATGGTGCGCGAGGCCGGGGCAATCACCACCCAGATCAATGGCGAGGTCATCCCCTCCGATCATCCGGGCACGATTGCCATGGCCGTGCGCGAACCGGTCGGCGTGATGCTCGGCATCGCCCCGTGGAATGCGCCGATCATTCTCGGCGTGCGCGCCATCGCCGTGCCGCTCGCCTGCGGCAACAGCGTGATCCTCAAGGCTTCCGAGCAATGTCCGCGCACCCATGCGCTGATCATCGAGGCCTTTGCCGAGGCCGGTTTCCCCGATGGCGTGGTCAATGTCGTCACCAATGCCCCGGAAGATGCCGCCGAGGTGGTCGGCGCGCTGATCGATGCGCCCGAGGTCAAGCGCATCAATTTCACCGGTTCGACCGGGGTCGGCAAGATCATCGCCAAGCGCGCAGCCGAGCACTTGAAGCCCTGCCTGCTGGAACTGGGCGGCAAGGCGCCGATGATCGTCCTCGAAGATGCCGACCTCGACGAGGCAGTGAAGGCCGCCGGTTTCGGCGCCTACATGAACCAGGGCCAGATCTGCATGTCGACCGAGCGCATCATCGTGGTCGATGCCGTGGCGGACGAGTTTGCGGCGAAGTTCAAGGCCAAGGTCGAGAGCATGCCGGTGGGCGATCCGGCGGCGGGCAATACGCCGCTCGGCGCGGTGGTCGACCGCAAGACCGTCGATCACTGCTACTCGCTGATCGAGGATGCGACTTCCAAGGGCGCCGAACTGCTGGTCGGCGGCGAGACGACGCAGAACGTGCTGATGCCCGCGCATCTGGTCGACAAGGTTACGCCGGACATGAAGCTGTTCCGCGACGAGAGCTTCGGCCCGGTCGTCGGCATTGCCCGCGCGCGCGACGAGGCGCATGCAATCGAGCTCGCCAATGACACCGAATACGGCCTGTCATCGGCGGTGTTCACGAAGGACACGGCGCGCGGCCTCAAGGTCGCCCGGCAGATCCAGGCGGGCATCTGCCACGTCAATGCCAGCACCGTCTCCGACGAGCCGCAGATGCCGTTCGGCGGCATGAAGGCCTCGGGCTATGGCCGCTTCGGCGGGCGCCAGGGCATCGATGCCTTTACCGAAACCCGCTGGATCACTTTCGAGACCGAACCGGGCCATTACCCGATCTGAGCGGGCCGATCTGATCTGGCCAAACCGTTCCGGGGGGGGAGGCGCGGCCCTCGCGCCTCAGCCCCGTGGCGGGGCCGTGGACTGTCTTTCGATCAGTGAGAAATCGAGCGCGATTGTACGCGGTTCGGCCGGCTTGCGTTCGAGAAGAAGCTCCACCGCCGTCTTCGCCATGGCGCGGATCGGCTGGCATATGGTCGTCAGCGGAGGCCAGACGGACTGGGCAATCCAGCTGTCGTCGAAGCCGCAGACGCTGACTTCTTCTGGGATCTTGAACCCCAGTTGCATGGCTGCGCTCACGACACCTGCTGCCATGTCGTCGTTGGCGGCAAAGATTGCTGTTGGCGGATCGTCCATCTCCAGCAGTTGGCGTCCAGCTTCCAGGCCGCTGGCGAATTCGAAACTGCCCTGGGCGATGGTGATGGAGGCCCGCGGCGCCGCTTCGCGCAGGCGGGACGTGAAGCCCTCCTGCCGCTTCGGTGCCCGGCCGTGGTTTTGCGGACCGGCGACGATACCGAAACGGCGGTGGCCCAGAGACAGAAAGTGATCGGCAGCGGCCCGGGCCGCGCCGGTATCGTCGAAATCTACAGTGAGCGATTGCCCCTGGCGAATCACCGGAGCAATGCGAACATAGGGGATCGCCTGCGCGTCCAGCCGGTCCAGCAGGCGCGGGTCGTCCGTCAGTGGCGGTGTGAGGACGTATCCATCCGCGCGACGGCCGCTGAGGATTGCCGTTAGCTGACTATCGAGTTCCTCTTCTCCCACGCTGCTGTCGAGATTGTCGATGCGCAGATGGTAGCCGGCCTTGCGGCAGGCTTCGTAGGCACCCGTCTGGATCTGCATGGTGTAGCTTGGCGAGGGGTTGTCGAACAAAAGGGCGATGTTGAAGTTGCGGCCGCCGGCCAGCGAGCGGGCGGCCATGTCGGGAACATAGGCGAGCTCGCGAATCGCCTTCTCGACCTTTGTTCGCAATTTTTGCGAGACATGCGCCTCGCCGTTGATGACGCGAGACACGCTCTTCAGGGACACGCCCGCCGCGTCGGCAACGTCCTGAATCGTC
>JABAHR010031006.1_pt1 | contig 12295 bp, 11 predicted proteins | sample 7062101 | NCBI WGS metagenome assembly JABAHR01 (sample SAMN14534553, study PRJNA622989) | marine sediment metagenome | biome: marine biome [ENVO:00000428]; feature: marine pelagic biome [ENVO:01000023]; material: deep marine sediment [ENVO:00002113] | place: India: Gulf of Kutch | collected...
GGCAACCGGTCGTCGTCAACAAACATCTGAACAACGTCCCCAAGGAAGGCATCTACAACTGGGAGCCTGGGGCGTATTTCGGCATCTATCGCCCGGACACCTTCTGGTTCAGCGAACCCCGTCGGTCGTCGAGCAGCTGAGCCACAGCGCACACGGCGAGGGAGTCCGGCACAATGGACATGTTCAGCTACGTCATTCGGCGTGTGCTGATGATGATACCGACGCTGCTGGCCATCAGCATCATCGTCTTCATCATCATTCAATTGCCGCCTGGCGACTACCTCGAGAGCCATATCGCCGAACTACAGAGCCAGGGTGAATCCGTCGACGAGGCGAAGATTCGCTTCCTTCGGCAGCATTACGGTCTCGACAAACCGCTCTATCAGCAGTACCTGTACTGGCTGTGGGGCATGCTCCACTGGGANNTGGGACTTCGGCTTTTCGTTCGAGTATGACCTGCCGGTGATGGACGTCGTGGGGGACCGCATGTTCCTCACCGTCATCGTCTCCTTCGTGACCATCATCTTCACGTGGATCGTCGCCTTCCCGATCGGCGTCTACTCCGCGACGCATCAGTACAGCTGGGGCGATTACGGACTCACCTTTCTGGGCTTCATCGGGCTTGCCACACCCAACTTTNNCCCAACTTCCTGCTGGCGCTGGTGCTGCTCTATCTGGCCAACGTCTACTTCGGCACCTCCATCGGCGGTCTGATGGATCCGTCGTACATCGATCAGCCGTGGAGCTGGGACAAGTTCTTGTCGGTCCTCGAGCACCTGTGGATTCCGGTGGTGGTCATCGGCACTTCCGGCACTGCGGGCATGATCCGCCGGCTGCGCGCCAACCTGCTCGACGAGCTGCAGAAGCAATACGTGATCACGGGGTGGGCCAAGGGGCTGCCGCGCATGAAGCTCCTGGTCAAGTACCCGCTGCGCATGGCGCTCAATTTCTTCATTGCTGACATCGGCACGATTCTGCCGAGCATCATCTCCGGCGCCGAGATCGTGGCGGTCGTGCTGTCATTGCCGACCACGGGTCCCATGCTGCTCAGCGCCTTGCAGAGCCAGGACATGTATCTGGCAGGGTCGTTCCTGATGTTCTTGGCGTTCCTCACGGTTGTCGGTGTGCTGGTATCCGATCTGCTGCTCGCCGCCCTCGATCCCCGCATTCGTCTCCAGGGAGGCGTGACACGTTGAGCACCACTACACCCAAGGCGCCCCTCGAGCATTTCGTCTCGACGAAGCCCTTCGATCCGCACTCGATCGAGGCGCTGACCCCGGAGCAGGAGCGCTACTACCTCGCGTCGCAGTGGCAGCTGATGTGGTGGAAGCTCAAGCACCATCGGCTGGCAGTAGTGTCCGGCCTGGTGCTGCTGGTGATGTACGGCGCCGCGATGCTGAGCGAAGTCGTAGCGCCTTACGAACTGCAGTCCCGCTTCACCGACTACATTTACGCACCGCCCCAACGTCTGCATCTGTTCCACGAGGGACAGTTCATCGGACCGTTCGTGTACGGCTTCGAGTCGACGTTCGACTTCGAGACCATGAAACGCAACTACGCCGCGAACACCGCGGACGTGCAGCCGCTGCGTTTCTTCTGCCAAGGAGATCCCTACAAGTTCTGGGGAGCGTGGCCGGCGAGCTTTCACCTTGTTTGCCCCGCCGAGGAAGGCACCTTGTTCCTGCTCGGCACCGATCGCCTCGGCCGCGACATGTTCTCACGCATCATTCACGGCTCGCGCATCTCGCTCACCATCGGCCTGGTCGGCATCATCATCAGTTTTGCCCTGGGCATCGTCATCGGGGGTGTCGCCGGCTACTACGGTGGGCTGGTCGACACGGTGGTTCAGCGGGTGATCGAGATTCTGCGCTCGTTCCCGGAGCTGCCGCTGTGGATGGCGCTCTCGGCCGTGCTCCCCGTCAATTGGAGCCCGCTTCTGGTTTTCTTCGGGATTACCGTGATTCTCGCGCTGCTCGACTGGACGGGGCTCGCGCGCGCGGTGCGCTCCAAGCTGCTCGCGCTCAGGGAAGAGGACTACTGCACGGCGGCGCAGCTGATGGGAGCACGCCCGCGGCGCATCATCGGCCGCCACCTGCTGCCGGGCTTCATGAGCCACCTGATCGCCTCGGCCACGCTGTCGATTCCGGCGATGATTCTCGGCGAGACGGCGCTGAGCTTTCTTGGGCTCGGACTGCGACCTCCGATCACCAGCTGGGGTGTGCTGCTCAACGAGGCTCAGAACATCAACGTCGTCGCGGTTTACCCGTGGCTGATGCTCCCGGTGGTTCCGGTGATTATCGCCATCCTGGCGTTCAACTTCTTCGGCGACGGGCTGCGCGACGCCGCCGACCCCTATAAGTAACCCCCCGCTACCCTGCGTTCAGCAAGCGCTCGAAGCTCGAGCCCGCCTTCGTGACGTCCTCGCGCGGCCCCTGCTCCACGACCCGACCCTTGTCGACGACGAGAATCGTGTCGAAGTTACTCGCCAGCTCCGGCCTGCCGAGCACCCACAGCAGTCCCCGCCCCTGCATGTAGCTGATGAGCTGCTCGACCATCCTGTTCTCGGCCGACGGATCGAGACCACCCGTTGCATCGTTGATGATGAGCATATCGGGGTCCTTGATCAGGCAGCGACCGATTGCGATCTTCTGGCGCTGCGCCAGCGACAGCCGGGCGCCGGCAATGCCGACCTCGTAATCGAGGCCCGCGCGGATGATGTCCTCGCGCAGATCGAGGGCGTCCACCGTCTCGCGAATGAGCTCGCCCACCCGCGCCTGCGCCTGGCCCTGACCGTAGGCCAGCCTGCCAAACAGGATGTTGTCCTGAATCGAGATCGTCGAGTTGAACCCCTCCGGATCGAAGAAGCGAACGGAGTCGTTATCCTTCCCGAGCGCTGCGCCCAACGCCTCGCGGGCCTTGAGCAGCCGCGCCTGAAAGGCGTCGTCGATGAGGCCCAGTCGGTGTCGTGCCGGGATGAGCTTGAAGGGCAGCGACAGAAGCATGTCGCGATCCTCACCGCTGAGCGCCTCGACGTCATCGGCGCTTGTACGCTTGAGCAGGCTCTGAAACGCCGGCAGGTCGTCCGAGCTGATGAAGCTGAACTGCTCGAAAAGCTCGCTGTCGGACGGAACGTCCGCGAACAGATCGAGCATGATCTCGGCCAGCCGCCGGCCCAACTTGATGAAATCGGTGTACAGGTCCGTGTCCTTGAGCACCTGCATTACCTGCGCGTTGGTGGCCAATCGCTCGACATGGAACGAGGGATCGATCGGCGTGCCAAAGAGGATGTTCTCGGCAACGGTCATGTTGGTGTTGTACTTGCCGCTGTCGAACAGCTCGACCAGCGATGCCATCTTCGGGTCCCGCACCCGGTCGCGCAGCGCCGCGCGCGCCTCCAGTATCCGTGCCGCGAACTCCGGCCGGGCGTCGGGATCGACCGTCCCGTACAGCCCCATGGTGTAGACGTCCTCCTCGATGCCCAGCACCTTGAGGATGCCCAGGGCCTTGGCGACGAGGCCCTCGAGATCGTCGACGCCCGCCGACGCGAAATCGATCCAGTTGGCGTCGACGTCGGCATCGGAGTTGGCGGAAAGCCGCGCCTCCTTGACGTAGTGGGCGCGCTGCTTGGCCGCCTCGCCTTCGTAAGCGGGCGAATCCAGAGGCCGATGCTTGAGGCCGTAGAAGAGGTTGTCACGCACCGAGCCCGAGAACATGTGCGCATTCTGGCCAACATAGGCGATGCGTCGACCCGTGATCGCCTCGGGCAGATCCGAGAGGTTCTTCTCGTCGACGGTGATGCGGCCGGNNCCCGGCCAGCATGGCCAGCTCGCCCTTGCCGCTGCCGGCTAGCCCCACGATGCCGGTGGGGCTGCGCACGTCGCAGCGGAAATTCATGCCGTCGATGCTCTTGACGACGTCGTCCTCGCTGTAGACGAGATTGGAGGCGACGAGACTCCCCGACAGCGGCTCGACGCTCTCCGGGGTCTCATCGAGCAGACGCGACGCGAACATGTTCTCCGGCTGGAACTGCTCGATGACCTGCTGGTATTTCACGCGCACGTCCTCGGATATCTGGTAGAACTTGAGCAACTCCTTCCACGGATCGGAGATATCCTTGTACGCCGCCAGCACCGCCACCAGCGCACCGAGAGAGAGACGGCCGTTGATGACGAAATAGCCGCCGATCGAAAAGAAGAAGAACGGCGTGACCTGGGCCAAGAAGTTGTTGATAAACTTGATGAAGAATTTTCTCTTATAGACCTCGTAGCGAATCTCGAAGATCTTGCCCAGCCGGCTGGCGATGTCTGCGCGCTCGTACTGGCTTGTGTCCTGCGCATGGATCTCCGTGATACCCGATATCGATTCGCCGATGCGGTCGGCCACCTTGCGCGCCGTTCGCACGCGCTCCTTGTTGAGCGCGTTCACCCGCATCTGGAGCTTGGGAATGAGCCACATCTGCGGGGGATACAGCGCGACCGCCGCCAGCCCGAGCCAGACGCTCTGTGAGAAGATGAAGAACATGTAGGTGATCAGCAGCCCTCCCTGAAAGGCCGGCAGCGAGTACGATTCGCCGATGAAGCCCCCGAGCGGCTCGGTTTCCGCCATGACCATGGGGATGATTTCGCCCTGGGAGGTGCGCTTGAAGTGCGGCAGCGGGAAGCGCAGGATGCGCGAGTAGAGGTCGTAACGCAGCCGGCGCAGCATGCGCTCACCGAGCACGCCGCGGTAGACGTTGAGGTAGTACTTGAAGCCGCCGTTGAGGGTGATCAGCCCGAGAAACGCAAAGCTCAGTATCAGCAGGTAGTCGATCTGGGTGACTTCAAAGCCGAGGATCGTCTCGGGGATGTCCACCCCGCCGATGGCTTTGTTGATGATCGTCTTGGGAATGTCGAGCGAGATATAGACGAACGGCATCGATATCGCGGTCAACACCAGAAGGAAAATCTGATCCTTCAGGGTGTGCTTTAGGATGTAGCGAAATATGGATCGTTCGAGCTTTTCTTCTGCCATCGTTCCCTGGCCCGCCACCGTATTCGTCGTGTCGGCTCTACTCGCGAGCGGCCCCCGCAGGCGAGTATACTGCCTATTCGAAGCGGCGTCTCGCGTCTGAATAAGACTCGCCGCCGCACGAGCGGCGGCCGACGCGGCCGCCAATCCGCCCGAGCCCGGTTCCGGGCGCACCTATGTCGAGACATCTGGCCATCGTCCTCAAAGGCTATCCGCGACTCTCGGAAACCTTCATCGCCCAGGAGATACAGGCCCTCGAGGAACGCGGTCTCACAGCGACGATCATCTCGCTTCGGCATCCGACCGATCGCGACGTGCACCCGGTGCATCGCGCCGTTCGTGCACCGGTCCGCTACTTGCCGGAATACCTCCACGACGAGCCGCGGCGCGTGCTCAAGGGGTGGCGTCGGGCTCGCCGTCTTCCCGGCTACCGGCGCGCGCGAGCAGTCTGGCTCGAGGACTTGCGCCGCGACCCGACGCGCAATCGGATTCGGCGCTTCGGTCAGGCGCTCGTGCTGGCGGCCGAGCTGCAGCCGACGGTGCAGGGGCTGCATGCGCATTTTCTCCACACGCCGGCATCGGTGGCTCGTTACGCGGCGATGCTCACGGGGCTGCCTTGGTCATGCTCGGCCCACGCCAAGGACATCTGGACGACGCCGGAGTGGGAGAAGCGCGAGAAGCTCGCCGACTGTGCGTTCCTGGTCACGTGCACGCGTGCCAATGCCGATCATCTGGGCGCACTGTCCACGCGACCGGAGACCATCGGTCTCGTCTATCACGGCCTGGACTTCGATCGGTTCCCGGCGCCCGACGACGGCAGCTCAGACACCGATGGGAGCGACCCCAACCGGCCCGTGCGGCTGCTCTCCGTCGGGCGCGCGGTGCCCAAGAAGGGCTACGGCGATCTGCTGGATGCCCTGGCGGCGCTGCCCCCGACGGTCGCCTGGCGGCTCGATCACTTCGGCGGCGGACCGTTGCTCGACGAGCTGCGTCGTCGGGCGCAGCGGCTGGGCCTGGCCGAACGCATCACCTGGCACGGACCGGCCAACCAGCAGCGGCTGCTCGACGCCTACCGGTGCGCCGATCTGTTCGTGCTGGCGTCATGCATCGCCGCCGACGGCGACCGCGACGGCCTACCGAACGTCCTGATGGAGGCGCAGAGCCAGAAATTGGTCTGCGTCGCAACCAACGTCTCGGGCGTGCCGGAGCTGGTGCACGACGGCGTGACCGGCGTGCTCGTGCCGCCGGCGGACAGCCGCGCGCTGGCGCGCGCCCTCGCGGAGCTCATCCGCGACCCCGGACGCCGCGCCGCGCTCGGCCGCGCAGGGTTCCGCCGCGTGCGCGCCGGATTCTCGATGGCCGACGGCATCGACGCCCTGGCCGACCGTCTCGGGCTGGCGCCGCCGACGTGAACATCGCCTTCTACGCACCACTCAAACCCCCGCTGCATCCGAACCCGTCGGGCGATCGGCTGATGGCGCGGCTGCTGATGGCCGCGCTGGCGTCGGCCGGCCACCGCGTCACGCTGGCCGCCCGATTGCGCACCTGGGACGGCGCCGGGGACACCGTCCGGCAGCGACGCCTGCAAAGGCTTGGCGAGCGCATCGCCCAGCGACTGATCAAGCGCTTTCGCTCGGCCGCGCCCGAGGCGCGGCCGGATATCTGGTTCACCTACCATCTTTATCACAAGGCCCCTGACTGGATAGGGCCGCTCGTCGCCGATGCGCTCGCCATCCCCTATGTCATCGCGGAGGCCTCCTTCGCCCCCAAGCAGGCCGGCGGACGCTGGGCGTCGGGCCATCTACAGGCGCGCGCCGCGATTGCGCGCGCCGATGCCGTTGTCGGCCTGAACCGCGCCGACAGCGACTGCCTGCTGCCCCTGCTCGCGGTGCCCGAGCGGCTCGCTCTGCTGCCCCCGTTTCTCGACACCGCAGCATGCGATCGCCTCGGCGGGGGGCTGACGCGCCGGCAGGCAGCAGCGCGTCTGGGGCTCTCCCCGGACGTTCCCTGGCTGATTGCCACGGCGCGCATGCGCGCCGGCGACAAGCTGCGCTCGTTCGTCGAGCTCGCCGACGCCCTGCGAGAGATCGTCGACAGCGACTGGCGGCTCGTCGTCGTCGGCGATGGCGCGGCCCGGCCGCAGGTGGCGGCGGCGTTCGCCCCACTTCCGGCCGGTCGCGTCCGCTTCGCCGGCCAGCTCTCGCACGCCGACCTGTTTCCGCTGCTTCGGCAGTGCGATCTCTACGTGTGGCCGGCGGTCAACGAGGCCTACGGCATGGCGCTCATGGAAGCCCAGGCCTGCGGCTTGCCGGTCGTCGCCGGGTGCACCGGCGGCGTAGCGGACGTCGTGGAGCATGACACGTCGGGGCTGCTGGTACCGGTCCACGATACCAGCCGTTTTGCCGCGGCGGTGCGCGCACTGCTCCACGATCCGCAGCGCCGCGCACGGCTCGGCCGCCAGGCGCGCGAGCGGATCCGCGGCCGACACGACATTCACGCCGCCGCGGCGCGCCTCGATACGATCCTGCGCGATGCCCGGCGCCTTCACACCGCGCGGCGCCCGTGACGACGGCTGCGCTCCGCCACCCTTTGGCCGCAGCAGACTGCCGGTGAGCTGGATCGCATTCATTCGCCATGGCCCGACGGCCTGGAACGCCGAGGGGCGTATCCAGGGCCGTACGGACGTTCCATTGAGCCCCGAGGGACGCGATGAGGTAGCGCGTTGGCGGCTGCCGGGCGAGCTCAGCGCGGCGCGCTGCCGGACGAGTCCGCTCGGCCGAGCGCGCGAGACGGCGGCGCTGCTCGGTCTGCACGACGCCCGGCCCGACGCCGCGTTGATCGAGATGGACTGGGGCACGTGGGAAGGGGCGGTGCTCGGTGAGCTCCGCGTCGCACTCGGCGAAGCGATGGCGGCCAACGAGCAGCGCGGCCTCGACTTTCAACCGCCCGGCGGCGAGAGCCCGCGCGCCGTGCGGCAGCGCCTACGGCGATTCGTCGCCGCGCGTGCGACGTCGGGCCAGCCGCTGGTGGCCGTCACCCACAAGGGGGTGATTCGGGCGGCATTGAGCCTGGCGACGGCATGGGACATGCGCGCAAAGCCGCCGTTCAAGCTGCGCTGGGATTGTGCGCACGTGTTCGACATGCAGAGCGACGGCACGTTGCTGCTGCGGCGTTTGAACGTGTCGCTGGTGGCTGTTGACCGGCGGCCCACGCCGCGCGGGCGCTCCCGGGGCTGACGCTTTCGCTCCACTTTCGGGGACGGCGATGAAACGCGGCGGTCAGCGCCAGGCGAGCCGGCGAATCAACTGGGCGCTCTTGGCGGCACCGCCGAGATCGAGCGTCATCGCGGGCCGGGGACGCGCGCGGGCGCGCTCCACCGCTCTCGCGAGACCGTCCGCGGACAGCGTGCCCTCGTCGGCGAGCTCGGCCAGCTCAAGGGCCTCGAGACGCTGCGCGCGCAGCAGCTGCTCGGTCTCACCGGGACCCACGAAGGGAATCAGCACGGCGCGGGCGTCTGTCGCCAGCAGATCCATGACGGTGTTGTAGCCCGCCTGCGATATCGACACGGCGCAGGCGGCCAGCAGCTGCCGAAACTCGCCGCGCGAGCGGTTGCGCTCGACAATCACACCGGCGGGCGCCGACTCGCGCAGCGACTGAAACTCTTCCCGGCCGACGTTCGGCCCGACGAGCAAGCGCCAGCGCGCCTGCCGCAGCGCGCAGCGCGGCCGAGCCGCCAGTGCGCACCGGTACAGGGCACCGCTTGCCGCGCCGCCACCGGCGGAGACGATCACCTCATCGACACCAAGCGCCGGCGTCACTGCCGTCTGCGGGGCCGGCTCGACGACGAATCCCGTGTAGACGAGCTTGTCCGCGATCTGTACGGCCTCCGGAAACGTCTCCTCGAGGCGCACGAACGCCGGATCACCGTGCACCAGCACGCGGTCGAAACGCGACGCAACCAGAGCGACGATCTCCGCCCGCCGAGCCGGGTCACGCTTGATCTGCAGAATGTCGCGAACGGAGCAGGCGACGAGCGGCCGGGGTGTCATCTGCCAGACCGCGTCGAGCAACGGCAGCAGCTCGAAGCGCATCTGCCGCCGGCCGAACGGGAACATCTCGATGATCAGCGCGTCCGGCCGACCGTCGCGCACCACCTCCAGCAGCCGCTCTCGGCGCGACGCGGCGTAGGCATCGTCGACGACCTTCCCATCGCCGGTCAGCAGGCGCGAGAAGTCCGCGCCGTCACTGCGGATCGGCGGCAGCTGCGTTACCGCCGCGCCCCCGAAGTCGACGTCGGGCACGGCGACACCGCCGCAGAGGACTTCGACCTTGCAGCGAGCCGCCGCGAGCGCGCGCGCCAGCACGGCGGCGCGCTGCAGATGACCGACGCCGAGCAGGTGCTGCACATAGAGCATCACCCGCGTCCGCGGGGTGCGGTCGATCACGAGCGCAGGAGCCCGCCCAACCCCACAGCGGGGAACAAGGCGCTAGCGCGCACGGCTCAGCGAGCCACGGCCGACTTGGGCCCGGCATGCTCGCCGGGTCGACGTCGTCGCCGGCCGCCGCTCGGCGTAACCGCTGCCCGTCGCACCGCCGGCGCCGCGGGTGTGGAGAGGATCACACCCCGCGCTCATCGCTCGTCACGACAACGCGGCGGCCGAGCTCGGCAGAGATGTCTGTCCGCTCACGCGCGAGTAGACACGACGATCAATCGCCGGCAGGCCGTCGAGCAGACCGGCGACATGCGCCGCGGAAGGACGCGGCTGTGACGGCAGGCTCCGCAGCGCCCGCGCCATGACGCTGGCGTCGCGGCCGGCGTCGGCGCGCAGCATGCGCACCAGCCCGAGCGCCTCGCCGCGCCGGGCGCGCATCAGCTGCTCCTGGCGAGGCGTCTCGCGGGGCACGAGAATGGCCGGCTTGTCGAACGAAACGATCTCGCAGAAGGTGTTGTAGCCACCCATGGCGACCACCCCTGCGGCGTTCGCCACCAGGCTCTCCATATGGCTGTCGAAGGTGATGGCCTGCACGGCGGGCAGCGCCGCGACGCGGGCGCGGAACTCCTCCTGCAGACCGGCGGCGAGGAAGGGCCCGAAGACCACGAGCGCGGGGTACGGAATGTCATCGTGCTGCTCGTAGGCGCGCAGCACCCAGTCGATCACCGGCTCACCGTCGCCACCGCCTCCGGGCGTCACCAGCAGATACGGCTCCGCGATGCTCACCTCCGGATGCGGCAGCGCGTCGCGTGGAGCGTCGCGCCGCAGGTACCCCGTAAAATGGGTCTTGGCCAGCACCGCGGCGGGCGCGTCCACGTCGCGCAGCGGGTCCCCCATCTGCGCGATACCGTACACCCAGATCTCGTCGTACAGATCCCGCAGCGCGGGCATGACCTCTTTGGCCCGCCACTCACGGCGCAACAGCCCCGGCTCGTCGATGACGTCGCGCAGCCCGAGCACGTTGGTCGTGCCGCGCGACTTGAGCAGCGCGAGTGTTTCGGCGACCTCTCCCCGCAGGCCCAGCGGCTCCTTGTCGACCAGGAACAGATGAGGCGCGAAGGTCTCGGCCGTGTGCCGAATGATGGACGTGCGCATGGCCAGCGTCTGATCCAGGTCGATGTGCAATGCGAGTGACGTGTACTCGCCGTTGTGCAGCTTGATCACGCCGGGAACCCGCACGAAGTCCACGCGCGCCTTGAAATCGAAACTGCCTATGATCGGGGAACCGGAGAGAATGAGAACGCTCAATCCTTTGTAGACGTCGACGAGATGGTGAGCAATGGTCCGGCACCGGCGCAGATGGCCTAGACCAAAGCTGTCATGGCTGTAGATCAGCACCCGCGTGCCGTCCAGGCGATCGATCGATCCCACCTTAGCCCGCCTCGCGTCCTCGTCAGCGGTCAGGGTACACACTACGCCGGCGGCGGGGCAACAGCGGCTTTGCCCGCGGGTCGCGGATCACCTCTGGCTCCATTTGTGGGTTACATTGCTGACCGTCCTGGCGACAGCGGACCGGCACGGGCCGTCGCGGGCGGGGTGGCCCCGCGGGGAACCTGAAACGTCGGCAACCGGCCGCGCACGGGAGGGCCGGCGGCCGCTCAACCGCGAGGAGGCGCAACATCGTGCGTTTGACAGATCTCGTTCGCAGCGGAAAGCGCCGGGTCGGCGGCCACCCCGATTACCAACGGCTGCCCGGGCGTGTGCGCGAGCGCATTACCCGTCAGCAGCAGGACAGCGAGATCCTGATTGGCTGGATCCAGCTCGGCGTGCTGCTCACGTTCGCCGCCCTCTACGCCGTCTCGCCGAAGACGTTTCCCGAGCACGCCCGCTTCGAGCCGGTGCCGTGGGCGCTGGGCACCTATTTCACCTTCACCATCGTGCGGCTGGTGCTCGCCTATCGGCGCGCTCTGCCGTACTGGATGCTCGTTTTGTCGGTCATCGCCGACATGGCCCTCTTGCTGGGCCTGATATGGAGCTTTCACTTGCAGTACGAGCAGCCGCCGGCGTTCTACCTCAAGGCTCCGACGTTGCTTTACGTATTCATCTTCATCGCCCTTCGCGCGCTGCGCTTCGAGGTCGGCTTCGTCGTCCTGGCCGGCATCGCCGCCTCGTTGGGATGGCTGTTTCTCGCCCTGTATGCCATCGACTTCAGTGTGGAAGACATGCCGGTCACGCGCGACTACATCGAGTACATGACGTCGAGCAAGGTGCTGATCGGTGCAGAGTTCGACAAGATCATCTCCGTGCTGATGGTGACGGCCATCCTGGCCGTGGCCATCGCCCGCGCCCATCGCCTGCTGGTGCGGTCCGTGGTGGAGGCCTCCGCCGCGCACGACCTCTCCCGCTTCGTGCCCGATGAGATCGTCGAGCGAATTACCCGCGCCGACCAACCGGCGCAGGCCGGACAGGGCGAGACGGGGGAAGCCACCATCCTGTTCGTCGACCTCGAAGGGTTCACCGCAATCGGCGAGTCACTGACGCCGGAAGCGCTGGTCACCACCCTCAACGACTACTTCGCCGCCGTTGCCGAGCCCATCCGCCGCCACCACGGCGTCATCTGCCAGTTCCAGGGCGACGCCATACTCGCCAGCTTCAACATGCCGAAGCTGCAGCCCGATCACGCCGCTTACGCCATCGACACCGCCGTCGAGATACAGCGGCTGCTGGCGCGGCGTACTTTCGGCGAAGGCATTCGGCTCAAAGCGCGCGTCGGGATTGCCACGGGCGAGGTAGTGGGCGGTCTGGTGGGCACGCCGGAGAGGCTGGGCTACACCGTGCACGGCGACGACGTCAAC
>JABAHR010016508.1_pt3 | contig 12284 bp, 7 predicted proteins | sample 7062101 | NCBI WGS metagenome assembly JABAHR01 (sample SAMN14534553, study PRJNA622989) | marine sediment metagenome | biome: marine biome [ENVO:00000428]; feature: marine pelagic biome [ENVO:01000023]; material: deep marine sediment [ENVO:00002113] | place: India: Gulf of Kutch | collected...
CGGCGTATGCTCAAGGAACACTGCTGACTTACGAAGCCGGGTCAGCAGCCGACTGACCACTGCCGATGATGTGGCATTGGCGATCCTTCGCACCGTTGGGATCAGTATTTTTTGCAAGACCGGCAATACCAGGTAAGCGAGAATGCCGTCAAAAATGCGACCGAAAATTGGTAGCGGCGGAACCCTGCCGTGCCTTAGCCATTGCGCTGCGTGCTTTCGGATCCAGCGACGATAGTCTGCCAGGGTCTGGTCCGGCAGGAAGTTTCGAATCGTCAACAAATGATCCGATGATCCCTTTTTGTGAGTCGCGAATGCGCCGCGCGGAATGCCTGCTTCCTCAACGATACGCCGGGCCACGGGGCGATCATAAACGCCAGGCACGGTCCACGGCTTCATGTCCTCAGAGCGGCTTATCGCAGTAAGATCCGCCAGTTGCAGACCGCCCCAAAACGGAACAGCGCAATGCACATATCCACGCATCAGGCGCAACTCGGTCAGGCACAGGCCAGATCCATCGTGGTCAGGGAACGTCACCTCCGGCGCGGGATATCTCGCCCAGGTATCCCACATGGCGCCTCCCCAGAAGCCTGACAAGATCAGGCGTCCGGATAGCTTGTCCCGGACGCCATCAAAAGCGACTTCGCCGGTTGCGCCGCTCCCGGCGATGCAATCGACCTCGGGAGAATCTGGTTGCAGCCAGGCATCACGTTTGATCACGGTGACGTCGTAATCAAGCAACTCCCCAATCGCCAGCCCGCTGTCGTCGTTGCCATCGCGGTCAATCGCGATCGTAAACGCATCCGTCGCGCCGGCTTCCTTTGCCAGTACGGCAACGGCGGGCGAATCGTAACCATTGGACAAGGGAACTATCGGCCTGAGTGGAAACTTTCTGGCTGGCGACTGAGCATTGGTCACGACGGCGATCATCGTCTCCTGCATGAATTTTCTGTACCTTGCGAAATCAGAGAAGTCCCGGATCGGCAGAGGTTTCGAAAACAGGCACGCCCGCCCGTTCTCTATCGCCAGATTTTCGAAATACACCAGGCGGATGTCCCCGATATTGGTCGGGATTCGGTCACGAATCCTCTCCAGGCCATCACAGATCGTGCCTAAGTCTTGTTGATAGTTGGGATAAGTAATATCGATTTGTGCGCCGGTTCGCGCTATCAGCGCGCTCAACGAATTGGAAACTACAATGCGATCATCGAGCTCCATGTAGTTCAATCGATCGAGTATCGAGCCGGCAGACACGAACGTAACGGCATGCTCACGCAGACGACAACCGCTCCCCGCTACTATGTCGGTTTGATCAAAATCACCTGCCTCAAAATCGGCGTCCCAGGTCGCTTCACAAAACCAAAGGTCGCGGGTTTCAACCGCCCCGCCGAGCTCAACGGCAATGCCCGCGCTGTCATGACTGACCTCTACCACCCAGGAAAGTGACGGCCAACAGTCATTAACCGTGTAAATAAAGTAGGGTTTTGCCATAACGCATGGGTTCTAACCACAAAACTCAGCGACCACTCTACGTCGAGCTGTTGCCGAGATTAAGGAATCACGTCACATGCGTTGGTCGGCCTTACATAGTTCCGTTACAGTCCCCACCATTTTATCGAGTGACTGCCGTCGGATTTCAAAGGCTGGAACTGCGGATGCAATCTGCGCGACCGTTCCCAGCCCGGCGTTTTCGTGCGCTAGCTGATTCAGGGCATTTGCATACAAGCGAGCTGCTGCCTCCGCATTACTCAACGGACGGACAGCTGTACCGGCAGTTCCGGCCTCTTCTTTGGCAAGAAAGATCACCATTATGAGCGGTGCCGGCTGGGTCTCCCGTATTCCACCTGGCAGATCTGCGGGCGGGATGTGCAGAGTTCGACCAAGATCCAGGCAAGTGTCAGGAANNNGCCGGGTCGCGCCTTCAGGCACAAGGCCCGTGGATACGGATAAACGAGCAGCTCTGCTGGAGCAATGGGTGCCAATTCATCGCTCATGTAATGGAAGTTCGCGGTATTGAGCGCCCAGCAAAGGCTCGATTTGCCGGCCCCGGACTCACCTACAATGATGATCGCCCGGTCCTCACACAGAACGCTCGCGGCATGGGCGAACAATAAGTCCTGCCGTTCCAGTTGCAACTTAAGCGTAAGTTCCTTTTCGACATCGAATACGACATCAGCGAGTGTCCGGCACGAAATATCCAATTCGTGGCCAATTAGTCGCCAGCCGTCTCCATCACGGCTGATTCGGAATTTAGTTATTTTGCTACCGTCAGGGCAGTCAACAAGAAAAGGTGAATAGTGAGAAGCAAGTATGTCGCGTATCTGCGCGTCGCTGAATGTCAGCGCGAACTGGCTTTCCAGGATTTCTAGAAAAATTGAATCTCGCACAAAATCACGCGGACCAGGCCGAACTCGCCTTGACAAACGAGCTCGCAGATTAGCTGTTCTCGTCAGTGTCGTATGAACGACACAACTTCATTAAGGGCAGATACTATAACGATCACGGACGATTTCTTGATCAGCGACAGCCAGGCCCGGGGCTGCTGCAGCCGGTACCCGAATCGACGAACCCTGCTGGCCCAGGTCCAGATGTCGCACTTCGCGAAGATCCTGTATTCGCGAAAGAAGGTACCGCCTTCAACGTTACCACGGCGGGTGCTACATAGGCGGCTCCCTTCAGGAACGCGCGCCTGGTTTTGGTATTGGTTTTGTTTTTCATTGCTTTTCCACTATTGGGGGCGCTTGCTCGGCTACCCCGCGCTCTACGAGTTTTAGAATCTGAAGCTGTTCGAGCATTCGTACTGCGTCTTTTCTCGCTCGGAAGTCGGGAACGTCATAACATTCCGCGATGGTCAAGACTATTTGGTCAATCGTCTGGCCGTCGATCAGTCCGCGCCAGACAATGGCAGCGGTGTGATTGAATTGATGGATCCTCCCCCGGCGCTTGTCCAGGACAAGTACTTCGTCGCCGATTTGTTCGACGATCAGTCCGTCGACGGGACACCAGTGTCCGTCAATCACGTTTTGATCAAGCTTGCTCGATGCCGTAAGACCAACCACCAAATATTCCTGTTAACTTCCTGATTTTTATGGCTTTTTATTTAGCAACTGCAGTGACTGCAAATTGCGGCTGTCTATGAATATTGATACGAATAGAGATTTTTTTCTACTAAAAACTGTGACTTACATCTCATTTCAATAATTTGTCATAACTTTTGAAAATAGTGTTCGGATCACGGAATAAGGAACGGATTCCGGATACGCTCCGCAAATCACGACCCAATGCGGAACCAGAATCGGCACAGCACCATGCGATCCATTATTTCTGACTTGATCGGCGGCTCATTTGCGGGCGACCGGGGATCGTCGATCACTATCGCCGATCAGGCTGTCCGCTTTCTTTGCGAGTGCGGGATGGGACCGGCGGCTTTCCAGCTTCTAGAAAACGACACGAATCGAGCCTCAGACTCGGCGATGGAGACCCTGCTCGCCGCTGATTTAACGGCACGCGTGCTGCACGAGCAAACGACGGAAGCTGTCACGGAACTATTAGAAGCGCTCGACAGCAAAGACAGGGATATCGTCCTGCTCAAGGGAATTTCGATCGCTGAACAGCACTACCAGCCACCCTGGAAACGGGTCATGGGAGATGTGGATATCCTGGTTCCACCCCGATTCGCAGCCTCTGCAAACGAGATTCTCTACGGATTGGGCTACCGCGAAGACATTAATGAACAACTTGTTGGGATTCATCATCATCTGCCTGCAATGCGACACCCCGACTCCGGCGTAATAGTCGAAATCCATACCGCCTTGTTCCCTCCAGGCTCAATTCCGGCCAGCTTGGCGATATTCAACAGCGACGAGTGGAATCGAAATACTGTGCAATCAGAATTCCGGGGTGTGCCCGTAAAACGTTTCTCATCGGAATATCAGGTCGTGTACACGAGTGCACACTGGGCAATTGAGCGAAAGTGGCCTGTCTCCATATTCCCTTACTTCGACGTAGCCCACCTCGCTGCTGATCCGGAATTCGACTGGGCACGGGTAGAAACCTGGATGACCCAATCCAAGTGGCTGGCCGCCTGCACGGCCGTCATGCTCTCTGTACTCGTCGAAGGGAACATGGCGACCGTTCCAGAATCGATGACTGCGCGCGTAGAGTCGACAAAAAGAGATTTTGGCAAGGCTGCATTCAATTTGCTCAGGTGGCTTACCTGGACGACACCCTTGCAGCCCGGGACGACCACGCTGCTCTCGCTCGATCAGCGAAGCGCTCGTGAGACATGGCGCCGGCTCCTGTCAGTGAATACTCAGTGGAAAGTTGCGGCGGCAGCGTCCGGACTTATTCGGCCTCGCATCCGACCGTTGATTTCCGGAATACGTCAAAAGCTTGGACGATCGACTAATCGTCAGTAGCGTACTCGCTTTCCGGGACCCATGACACCGGAAGGTCAGCATTGCACTAAACATAATGCCGGATTTCGGTTGAGCAATAGCTCAAAATCCAGTGCATTGCGGAATTCAGTACGGCCTTTTTAAAAGCTTTTAACCCTGCACTTGCCAAATCGAAAAACGCTAGGGCATACTCGGGTCAACTGAAAAACGGCAAATTCGTCGAAAGGCGGAGACGCAAAGCCACCGGTCTAAGACTGATGTTCGTCCAGGACAGCGGGGTTGCCAGGGATCCGAATTCGCCCGCCAGGCGCGTTTCGAAGGCTTTTTTCAAGCCGGCTCAGCAACCCACAGGTCCGACCCTCGGTCCGGTAACCAGCGCTTCCACTACTCCTTTCGGCGTCAGCCGCACAAATGGAGATGGAACAGGTCATGGATTTGACTGAGCGCCTGCTGAAGGCAGGCACAGTGGCATTTTTGCTCTTACAGCTGATCGGCTGTATCGAAAAAGATGATGAAGGCGACGCGGCAAACTCGGGCGCAGTGACGTCACGTGGCCTTTCTCTCGAGTTCACGAATCCGGCCGGTGCCGAGATCATTGCGACCCCGGATATCGTTGTGAATATCGCTGGCAAAGCCAGCAGCGTCGCCGATGTCGATACGATCACCTGGCAGAACGATCGCGGCGGCAAGGGCAATGCCAACGGCAGGGAAAGCTGGATGACGGGCAACATCGTTCTTCAGCTGGGCACCAATAACATCACGATCACCGCGAATGACACAGCTGGCAACACGGTTAGCAAGACACTTACGGTAGAGCGTGAAAATACGGCGCCGACCGCAGTTGTCGAAGAGCCGACGAAACCGGAGCTCCTGTTCAGCTATAACGCGGATTTGAGCAATGCTGCGCCGGTCAAAAATGCCACTATAAGGCCGCATACCGTCTATTTGTTCGTCCGTCCCGGCTCAGAGTGGATTGATCAGGGCGTGACCAGCATTCTGATCAGTTGCTGCCGCGGCATGGCGGGTCCCGGCGAGGGTGAAGGCTACGCGACGCGCCAACGCGTCACAGCACCCGCCTGGGCACAACAATTCGACCTTTCGGGCCTGGAAACCGGCGGCACGCGCCGTGTGCGAACGGAAGCCACTTTTGGCGATGGCTCTACATCCAATGCGCCGGTGTTCGACTTTACAGTTGGTGAGGCGGTACCGGGAGAGAACACCGCGCCGATGATCTCTGGCACGCCGCTTCCCTCTGCGACCGCCGGCGTGCAATACAGTTTTCGCCCGACGGCCCAGGACCCGGATGGCGACACGATGGAGTTCAGGATCGCGAACAAGCCGTCCTGGGCAAATTTCAATCGAAGCAACGGCAGGCTTTACGGAACGCCGACTGCCAACGACATTGGCCGTTATACGGATATCATTATCAGCGTAAGCGACGGCCAGGTATCGGCAGCACTACCGAAGTTCACGATCGATGTGGAGGCCTTCGGCGGTGGCAGCGCCACCCTGACCTGGTCGATACCTACACAGCGAACGGATGGCTCGCAGCTGAATAATCTTTCCGGATTCAATGTCTACTACGGCCAGACATCAGGCGACTATGCCAACAAGATAATCGTCAATAACGCAGGTATCACGAATTATGTCGTCGACAATTTATCTTCCGGCCCCTGGTTCTTCATCGTAACCGCTTTCGACGCGAACGGACTGGAGAGCAACCCATCCAACGAGGGTCAAAAATCATTCTGAGGAAGAGGATACCGGTAGGCGAATCTCAAAAGAAGTTCCTTCGCCGGAGGATGAAGTAACCTCGAGCTGGCCACCCAGCTCCCGGATATATTCCCTGGCCTGGTAAGCGCCAATGCCCATGCTCTGGCTTCCCTTGGTACTGTCAAACGGACGGAACAACCGTTCGCGAATGAACTCCGGTGTCATCCCGCAACCGGAGTCACGAATCACGAAAAACGCCTCTCCGTCTTCGCAGCGGACATCGATGCTTATCGATCCCTCATCATCGGTCGCATCCTGAGCGTTACGGATAAGATGCTCGATAACGGCAGTCAGACGCTCCGGATCTGCGCTGACGGAGGGACCACCGGCAGTCCGCTCGTATGTGACCGCGGGGCGCATCGTATCGCAACGACGGGCGGCCTTCTGTATCACCTCGTCCAGATCTACATCCATGCGCATGGATTGCTTCGAACCCCTCGACAATTGCTCCATCAGACGGCGCATTCGCGAGACTGAATTGGCGATGGTCCCAATTGCATCGTCAACAAAATCGGGATTGTGGCGGAACTTCTCCGCGTTCTTTACGACGAGGGACTGCTGTGCGATCAGGTTATTGAGATCGTGCATCAGGAACGCCGTCAGGCGGTTGTAGGCGCCGAACTGGCTGCTTTCTGCCAATCTGCGATCCGATTCCGCCTGATCGATATGCGTCGCAACGTGGCGGCCCACCGTCCTCAAAAGATCGTGGTCCTCGAAATTCAAAGACGGCACGATTCGCGGTTTGTCGAGAATAATGAAGCCAAACAGACGATTCCTGAGGTACAGCGGCACGACCAGCCACCACTCCTCGTGCGCATCGACCCACGGGTCAAGCGAGAGACCGTCGTAACGCGCCGGGTGCTGACGATATTNNGAGCGAAAGACCCTCGTAACGCACCGGGTGCTGACGATATTCATTCAGGTCGATTACCCACTGTCTGCGTCGGAGAAACTTGAGCAACGAAGCGCTCTCGTCAACCGAGGATTCGGCTGGCAATTCACTTTGCCACGCGCCGACCGGAATATAATTCCTGCCTTCATGCTCCTGGATCCATACGATGCCGCCGGGGCTATTCACGATCTGTGCGACGGCGCGCACGGCGGTAGTCGACACATTGCCTTTTTCCGACTCGGTCAGGGTTCCTATGAAGCGTAGCCATTCCCTGCGATAGTCATATTTATACTGCAGGAAGCTTTTGGTCAGGAAGACGCGCACCTTGGCACGCACCGACGCGGAAACCATCAGGACAGCGATAAAGAAAACAGCGCCGACGAACACCATGATCTGTAAAACGCCCGCCCAGGTCCCCGCATAGGTGCGAACGTAGTAATCGCCGATCAACATAAAAATGACGAATATGCCGATGCCGATCAGCGAGAAAAAATAGAACAGGATCTGACGCGGGAGATAGTCGTCAAGCGACAGGCGAAAAGAGCGGCGCGCGCCGAACGCTATCGGTACGGCAAACAATGCGTTTACGAATCCCCTGACTGCCCATTGATCGACGTCCATTTCCTGGCGGACGATCGTCAGCGTAAAGATGACGAGATCGTAGATGTAGAGTCCTGCAATGCCGACGCAGAAGTATTTGAGCCCTGATCGGGCGTCGAACGGCGCATTACGATAGACCTGTTCGGTCAGTATCAGGATAAGCGTAGAGAGCATGACGCCGCCTACGATCACGCCGATCATGCTCACCGACTGTGTCGAACGGACGCCATAGTAAACCGTCAGTATCGCCGCAGCGATCATGAAACCGGCGCCGAAGCGGGTCGCTATTTTGCTGGCGCGGCGATTGACGTCAAGATCGCGCAGAATCGCAATCAGGACAGCCAGCCAGGAAAGATTCTTGAACCACTCAACGAGTAGCAATGCAAACTGTGAACCGAGATAGCCCAGGCTGCCGATGGTCTGTGCAGCCGCCCATATCGCTGTCGCGCCACAGGCGACTGCAATCAGCGATGCCTTAGGACGGTTCTTCCAGCGTCCCAGCAACAGGACGACGATACAGCCAAATAGCGCCGTCGCCAGGCCGTGTCCAATTGCGGCCAGTTGATTGATTTCCATACGCGGCTAATAGTACCGCATCACGCTACGCCAGCGTGTCCAGTGCCGCCAGCAATTCCCTCGTCTTGCTCTCCATCAACTGGTCGTCTCCCCGGCTTTCGACATTGAGTCGGATGACCGGCTCCGTATTCGAAGCGCGCAGGTTGAATCGCCAGGCGTCGAATTCCATGCTGATCCCGTCGGTTTCGTCGACAGCTATCGCGTCGGGTCGATAGCGCTCGTCGAACAGTGCGATGGCCGAATCGGTGTCAGGCACCTGGCGATTGATTTCTCCGCTGGATGGGTAGCGAGCCATGCAATCATCGACGAGCGCCGAAAGCGGCTTGCCGGACTGGGAAACGATCTGCGCGACCAAAAGCCACGGAATCATCCCGCTGTCACAGTAGTAGAAATCGCGGAAATAATGATGTGCACTCATCTCGCCGCCGTAGATCGCGTCCTCCCGACGCATCACCTCTTTGATAAACGAGTGCCCTGACTTGCTCTGCACCGGCCGCCCACCGAGATCGGTGACTGTATCGAGCGTGTTCCAGGTCAGTCGCGGATCATAAACGACGGCCGCCCCCGGGTTTCCAGCCAACTGGCTCTCCGCAAGCAGGCCGACGATGTAATAACCCTCTATAAAGCGACCGTTCTCATCAAAAAAGAAACATCGGTCAAAGTCGCCGTCCCAGGCGATGCCGAAGTCGGCGTCGCTCTGGCAAATTGCCTCGATCGTGACTCCGCGATTCTCCTCCAGCATGGGATTGGGGACGCCATTGGGAAAATCTCCGTCGGGTTCATGATGAATCTTCACGAATTCGAATGGCAGCGATGATTGCAGTCGGTCGACGATCAGTCCGGCGCCGCCATTGCCAGCATTGACGACTATTTTAAGGGGATTGAGCTTTTCCTTATCGACGTAGGCAAGCAACTTACGCAAGTAGTCGTCATATATATCGACCGCGGTTACTGAACCGGCCCGCTCACCGAGGCGTCGTTCTTCGCGCTCCGCGAGCGCACGAATGTCCTTCAGCCCGGTATCGCCGCTTACCGGCCTCGATTCCTCGCGTACGATTTTCAACCCGTTATAGTCGGCGGGATTGTGACTGGCGGTCACCATGATGCCGCCATCGGCATTGAGGTGGCCGGTTGCGAAATAGACCATTTCGGTGCCGCCGAGCCCGATGTCCATGACCTCGACGCCGGCGTCAGTCAGCCCGGCAATCACGGCTTCGACAAGCTCAGCGCTCGACAGGCGAATATCACGGCCCACGACGATTTTGCCTGCATCGAGATACTCGGCCGTCGCATTGGCAATTCGATAGGCAATATCCGTATTCAATTCGTCGGGAATTCGACCCCGCACATCATACGCCTTGAAGCAATNNTCCTCGAAACGCACAATGTCGTCTTCGCCGAGATAGTCGCCACACTGAACTTCGATGATATGCACCGGCTCGTCGGTACGATTGGCAATGCGATGTCGCGCACCGATTGGAATGTAAGTCGATTGATTCACGGTCAGATCGAATTCTTCATCGTTCAAGGTGATCGTCGCGGTGCCGCGTACCACGACCCAGTGTTCCGCACGGTGATGATGCAGCTGCAGCGACAGCACGGCACCGGGATTAACGATCAGTCGCTTGACCTGGAAACCGTCCGCGTTCTCGAGGCTGTCGTAGCTGCCCCACGGCCGGAATACCTGTCGGTGGAGCGACGTCTCCTCGCGTTCGGCGCCCTTAAGAAGATCGACGATGTTCTTGACGTCCTGCGATTGAGACTGATGAGCGACCAATACGGCGTCTTTGGTTTCGATGATCGCAAGATTATCCACCCCCACGGCTGCGACAAGCCGGCTCTGGCTGCTGATCACGGAATTGGAGCAGCCATCGGTCAGGACGTCGCCGTCGATCACGTTGCCAGCGTCATCCTTGTCGGACACCTCATGAATCGCCTGCCATGAGCCAACGTCATTCCATCCCGCACCGAGAGGGACGACGCTGGCGGACCGTGTCTTCTCCATGATCGCGTAGTCAATGGAATCGGACGGACAGGCGCTGAACGCCTCCGCCTCGGGACGAATGAAATCGGTGTCTTGAGCAGCACCTGTCATTGCACGCTGACAGGTGTCGAGTATTTCCGGAGCGTGCTTGCCCAATGCATCTAGGTAAGCGTCGGCGCGAAACATGAACATTCCGCTGTTCCACAGATAGTCGCCACTCTCGATATACGACTCTGCGGTTTGCACATCGGGTTTTTCGACGAAGGCCTCGATGCGACGAACAACGCTATCGCTTTTCGACGCTTTGATGTAGCCGTATCCTGTATTGGGACCTCGCGGCACAATGCCGAAAGTCACCAGATCCCCCTGCTCCGCGGCGCCGGCCGCAACGCCGATGGCGTCGTGGAATGCCTGGCGATCCGCAATCACGTGGTCGGCAGGCAGGACGAGCAGAATCGGTGCATCGTCGCCGGCGGCATCCATGGCCTGCAATGCTGCAAGGGCGATGGCCGGCGCCGTATTGCGGCCCTCCGGCTCGAGAATGATCGATGCATCGGCGCCAATCTGCGCAAGTTGCTCGGCCACCAGGAACCGGTGTGCCTCGTTGCATACGACGATTGCCGGTTCCAGGACCCCGGCCAGGCCTTCTAGCCGGCGGGCTGTCGCCTGCAGCATCGTCTGCTCACCGACTAACGGCAGGAGCTGTTTCGGATACATCGAGCGGGAGGCAGGCCACAATCGGCTGCCGGACCCACCGGAAAGGATCACTGCTTGTACGTTTGTCATAGGCTTCTTCCGTGATGTCGTCGTCGCTCTTTTCAGGCCCCGGCATTCCATCGCCGCGCCGCCCGCTTACGCTTGGTCAACCAGCAGTGCGCACAGAATGTCCTCTGCCGATACCGTAATAATCTAGCCCGAAATTCGCCAGCACAGCCGGGTCATAGAGGTTACGACCGTCGAAGATAACGGGGCTCGAGATCGAATCACGAATGCCCTCGAAATCCGGACTGCGAAATTCCTGCCACTCGGTCATGATGACGAGCGCATCCGCGCCGTGCAGCGCATCCGTGGCCGAATCGCAAAGAGTGAGCCTTTCTTCATCGGGATAGATCCTGCGGGTTTCCTCCATCGCCTCGGGATCATAGGCACGAACGCGCGCACCGGCTTCCCAGAGAGCCTCCATCAGGACGCGACTGGATGCTTCGCGCATGTCGTCCGTGTTCGGTTTGAATGAAAGTCCCCAGAGCGCCAACGTCTTGCCTTCGAGCTTACCGTCGAAATAACCATTGACCTTGGCAAACAGCCGATGCTTCTGGCGGTTGTTGACTGCCTCGACCGCATCCAGGAGTTCCGCCTGGTAGCCGACTGCGTCGGCCGAGCGGGCAAGCGCACGCACGTCCTTGGGAAAGCAGGAGCCGCCGTAGCCGGCGCCTGGATAGATAAACTGGTAACCGATGCGGGGATCGGAGCCAATACCCAACCTGACCATCTCGATGTCGGCACCGACGCCCTCCGCCAGGTTGGCGAGTTCGTTCATAAAGCTGATTTTGGTCGCCAGCATCGCATTGGCGGCGTACTTGGTCAGCTCTGCAGAACGAATGTCCATCGTAATCATCCGGTCCCGATTGCGATTGAAAGGCTCATAGAGCGCGCGCAGGAGTTCCGTGGTACGCGGGTTGTCCGTACCGACGACGATACGATCGGGCTTCACGAAGTCATTTATTGCCGCCCCTTCCTTGAGAAACTCAGGGTTCGACACCACGTCGAACTCGATCGACTCGCCGCGCTCTTCAAGCGCTTTGCAGACTTCCAGAGTGACCTTGTCCGCCGTGCCGACGGGCACTGTGCTCTTGTCAATGATGACCCGGTAGTCCTTCATATGAGTGCCAATCGTGCGGGCGACGGCCAGGACGTGCTGAAGGTCGGCAGAGCCATCCTCATCCGGCGGCGTCCCGACGGAAATAAACTGAAACAAGCCGTGATCGACGCCGTGTTCGACGTCGGTCGTGAACTCCAGGCGGCCGGCTTCTCGATTCCGCTGGATGTAATCATTCAAGCCGGGTTC
>JABAHR010020867.1_pt1 | contig 12272 bp, 13 predicted proteins | sample 7062101 | NCBI WGS metagenome assembly JABAHR01 (sample SAMN14534553, study PRJNA622989) | marine sediment metagenome | biome: marine biome [ENVO:00000428]; feature: marine pelagic biome [ENVO:01000023]; material: deep marine sediment [ENVO:00002113] | place: India: Gulf of Kutch | collected...
AGATATGGGACTAATTTCATTCGGAAAGATTTCCAAAGTACATGGGCTAGCAGGAGAAGTTAAATTTCTTACTCATAGCCGCCAAATAGATAATATTTCTATTCTGGAACGTATATTTGTATATAAAAAGCCTGGCGGTCCCCCTACAGAACTTACAATAACCAAAGGTCGAATACATAAAAATTCTGCCATAATCAGAATCAAAGGCATAGATTCTATTGAGGATGCAGAAAAACTAGTAGGTACGATAGTTTATGTTGAGACTGAAGACCTAAATGAACTAGATGAAGGTGAATATTACTGGTTTGATTTAATTGGTCTTGAGACATATACTGACGATGGACAGTTTATAGGAATTGTTGATAGCTTGATAGACCGCTCCATGCAAAGTTTACTCGTAGTAAAAACTGAGAATAGAGAACATCTGATTCCACTTACGGAGCCTATAGTTAAAGAAATAGACCTACAGAACTCCAAAATTATTATTACGCCTATTGAAGGCCTTTTAGAGTAATTCTAAGATAATTAAAATGAGATATGACATACTGACATTATTCCCTGAATACTTTGAATCACCTTTCTCTTTTGGAATCCTAAAAAAGGCTCAAGAGAAGGATCTTATTGCTATCAAGACTCATGACATCAGAGAATATAGTGACGATAAGCATAAAACCGTAGATGACACGCCTTATGGTGGTGGCGGTGGGATGCTAATGAAAGTGGGCCCTGTAGGATCTGCAATTGAAGATGTTCAAGATAAAAAGAGCAAATCAATTGTTATACTAACTACTCCTGATGGAGAACAATTCTCTGATAAAACAGCCAGAGAAATAGCATATTATGACCAGGTTATTATTGTTTGTGGCAGATATGAAGGAGTAGATGAAAGAATAAGAGAACTTTATATAGACAGAGAAATATCAATCGGAGATTATGTTCTCTCTGGTGGAGAGAATGCAGCCTCAGTAATAGTCGAGAGCGTATCAAGGTTCATTCCAGGAGTACTAGGAAATGATCAATCAACGGAGAATGACTCTTTTAATCAGAACGTACTAGAATATCCTCAATATACAAGACCAGAAGAATTTGAGGGGATAAAAGTTCCCGATATTCTACTTTCTGGCAATCATGCAGAAATTGATGAATGGAGAAAAAAAGAGAGTATAAAGAAAACATTTATTAAAAGACCTGATCTACTCGACAAAGTAATATTGAATACTAATGAAATAGATCAGATAAAAAAGCTTAAAGAAGAGATTTCACCTTCTTTTAAAGCTTATATTGCATTAATTCATTATCCCGTATACAATAATCGGTTTAAAATTATAAATACGGCATTTACCAATTTGGATGTGCACGATATTGCAAGGTCGGCTACTACATACGGGATTAAAAAATTCTACCTTGTACAGCCTAACCTGGAGCAGCAAAAGTTAGTAAATCGTGTGCTTAATCATTGGATAGAAGGCGAAGGGTCATCATTTAACAAATCAAGATCAGAGGCTCTGAACCTAGTGGAGTTAAAAGATACTCTGGAAGATGCCATAACGGAGATAGAGAAGAAAGAAGGAGAAAAACCTGTAACAATAGTCACTGATGCCAGATCAACAGACAACATGATCGGGTTCTCAGAACTTAGAGAATTAATATTTAAAGAATCACAAAAGCCTTATCTAATACTTCTTGGTACAGGTTGGGGATTGGCAAAAGAAATTATGGAAAGTGCAGATTACACACTAAAACCCGTGAGTGGTTACACAAACTACAACCACCTATCGGTACGTAGTGCAGCTGCAGTTATTTTAGATAGATTATTATCATGTAAAATATGAGATAGGAGATTTACCATGAATATCGTTAGCGAATTAGAGAAAACTATAATGAGGGAGGATCTACCCGATTTTCGCCCTGGTGATACTGTAGCTGTTCATTATAAGATTAAAGAAGGCGAGAGGGAAAGAATCCAAGTATTTGAAGGTGTTGTTATAGCCAGTAAGGGCGGTGGAGCTAGAGAGACTTTCATAGTTAGAAAAGTGTCTTACGGAGTAGGCGTAGAGAGAATATTTCCGCTACATTCTCCGCTGATTGACAAAATTGAAGTCAAGAGACAAGGTAAAGTAAGAAGAGCTAAGCTCTACTACCTAAGAGGGCTCTCCAAGAAAGCAAGCCGAATTAAAGAAAGGTCTAGAATGGAGCAAATGGCATCAAGAGCTAATGTTGCGGCAGAGACAGTTAACACTGTTCCAGAACAAGAGCCAGAGATTGAGCCTGAGGTAGTTGAACAGGCAACAAATCCTGAAGCTCAAGAAGAAGCTACTACAAACGAAAGTTAAAAACTAGTTAGTATTTGTTTAATAGGAAAAATTAGACTAACCGGGAAAGTTATTATTTATAGCTTCCCGGTTTTTTTTGGAAAGAATATTATATCTGCACTAATTATTCTAAGTCATCAAATTTAACCAAAGAATCGTCTACAAATCTGAGTATATAACAAGTATAATCAAACCCATCATCATCAGAGCATTGGTAAATCCATTGACTCACCCTACTTGCTTTTTCAACCTCATCTGGCTCTCCTAGAGCCTCTCTTGCCTCATCTTTGTTCATTCCCAGTACCGGATACTGATGTTTTATTCCCCATTTTATTTTACTCTCATCCCTCTCCACTTCATCGTACTGGCTGATATCAATACTTAATCTTTTATTTACAGCTTTGCCATCTTCAGCATCAACTTTTTCAATATTTATCCTCTCACAACCCCATACTAAGACACCGTCACTAACCATTGAGACCTTCTCAGGCATTTCCGCACTCAACTCACCAATAGCCTCTTTCACATAAACCTTAGATTTCTTATCGGTAGTGGTGCTGTATAGTCTTACATTCTTCGTAACACAGAAACCTGCAGGTTTCCAATGCTGCAAGATAGAAGTTGTTCCAAGACTCCTTAGTCGTAAGCGCTGGGCAAGCAGTCTTGATTCCTCAGCTTTAGAGTTGAAATCCTTAACCGCATGTTTATTGCCCACAAGCAAAACAATTGCCAGATCATCTAAAAGTTTCACGACCTCTTGTTCCATCCACGCGTCTTTACTTACAGGAATTGAGCTTGGAGGGTTTATAGCATGAATTGACAAGCATTTCCCTGCGATAATTTGTTCACTAAAACTAACAAGCATTTCTCTATAAGCATCATGATCGACAATATTATCCATTTGAACATCAGACATAGACACTTCTCCCCTCATAGCACTGTCTAATGTTTCCTGTTGGTCTGACGGGATCTCCAGACCGACCTTTAAACAAGCACCTCCATCAACATATTCCTTGACCTTTTCTGATAAGAACTGAGTTGATTCAGGCTGACCATAGGACTCTCCGATGATAAGTATCTGATTACTACCCTTAAGAGATGTTATAGATACACTGTCATTCTGTTCATAAGAGTAAGATGATATTGAGAAAGCAAATAGTAATAATAGTGAGAATAATATTCTATTCATGAATTACTCCAGGACAATACTATGGTCTTTCTATTTTGTCTAACGTATCGCCGTCAAAGTATAAATAAAGACAATCCTCATTAAAACCATCTTCATTATTGCAGCGGTATATCCACATCTCCTTATTATCTTCACCTTGTATTCTTCTTACTCTATAAGGTACACCTTCAACATCAAAAGCTTCTTTCTTTGTCATCCCAATAAATAGTCTTCCACCAGCTAATTCGATAAAAACTTTATCTTCAATATTATTTTTCTTCTCAAAATTTATCTCTGCCGAAGAAATATAAGTTGCTGATATAAACAGAGCAAACGTTATTATACTTATTCCAAAGAATTTAACCATCTAGTTATCTCCTTGCTGAATATTAAAAAATGGATAGGTGAAAAATATAAAAGAGAATTGTTAAGAATTCATTAAGAAGAACTACGTCTAAAGAAAAAATATAAAGAAATAAGCTACTTACCTTCCCACACAGGTTCTCTTTTCTCCAAGAAAGCATCGATGCCTTCTTCAGCATCCCTGGCCATCATATTCTCAACCATGACTTTGCTACAATATTCATAAGCACTTTTTAAGTCTTTATCCAATTGTTCATAGAAAGCTTTCTTACCGATTCTAAGAGTTAATGGAGATTTGGAGGCAATTTTCTCTGCAAATTCCAATGCGACAATATCCAACTGACCTACAGATGCAACCTTGTTTATTAATCCGATCTCATATGCTCTATTCGCAGAAATAAAGTCCCCAGTAAGAAGCATTTCCATAGCGTGTTTTCTTGTTATATTACGTGATACTGCTACCATAGGGGTTGAACAGAATAGACCTATATTTACACCAGGGGTTGCAAACTTCGCACTATCTTCAGCCACAGCTAAATCGCAAGTAGAAACAAGCTGACATCCCGCGGCAGTAGCTATACCATGTACTTTTGCTATCACAGGTTTAGGACAATTTATTATCGACATCATCATCTCGGCACACACTTGGAAAGTTTTCTCATAAAATGATCTCTCGGGACTTGATCGTAATTCCTTCATATCGTGCCCGGCACAAAATCCTTTGCCCGAACCAGAGAGAATAATAACTTTGATAGAATTGTTTTCTGAGATTTCTTTAATCTCACCCATCAAGGTCTCCATACAATCAATTGATAAAGCATTGTAAGATTTAGGTCGGTTGATTACAAGATGAGATATACCATCCTCATCAGTACGTAATATCATAGGTTCTGAGTTTTCTTTAGCTAAAGCCATAGCTTTATTATATTAAGTAACTATTTGGTGGTTGTAAATGAAATGAGTGCTAATATGATAGGGCAATTCTAGATGTTTTTAATACTGTCGGTAAGGATATTTACATTATCATCTCTAACATCTGCTATTCCACCTTCAACAATAAGCTTCGCCTCAGAGTTGCCTTTTTTGTACTTAAGCTCTCCAGTGTGAAGAGTGGTTATGAATGGAACATGGCCAGGTAAGACACCAAACTCTCCAACTTCTCCTGGGGCTACAACTTCATCTACTTGCTCATCTACTACAAGCTCTGTTGGTGTAATAACTTTAAGATGTATTCCGTCAGCCAATTTATTTCTCCTAAAACCAATACGGTTCATTGAGGGGCATGTAGCCCCTCGTTTGTATTTCTTCTAGTTATGAAACGATTTCTTTTGCTTTCTCGTGAACCTCTTCGAGGTTTCCAACCATATAGAATGCCTGCTCAGGGATATCATCCATGTTTCCTGAGATAACCTCTTTAAAGGCCTCAATTGTCTCTTTAATAGGAACATACTTACCAGGTGTACCAGTGAACTGCTCAGCAACGTGGAATGGCTGAGATAGGAATCTCTGAACCTTTCTAGCTCTAGCAACAACGAGTTTATCTTCTTCTGAAAGCTCATCCATACCAAGGATAGCGATAATCTCTTGTAGCTGTTTGTAACGCTGTAGAACTTCCTGGACCTGACGAGCAACTTCATAGTGTTCCTGTCCAACAATTTGTGGATCAAGAATACGTGAAGTTGAATCGAGTGGATCCACAGCAGGGTAAATACCAAGCTCAGTTAACTGACGGGAAAGTACGATAGTTCCGTCTAAGTGAGCAAATGTTGTTGCAGGAGCAGGGTCGGTTAAGTCATCCGCAGGAACATAGATCGCCTGTACAGATGTAATAGAACCTTTCACAGTGGATGTAATCCTTTCTTGAAGCTCTCCAAGGTCAGTAGCCAAAGTAGGCTGATAACCCACTGCGGAAGGGATCCTACCAAGTAGCGCTGACACCTCTGCACCAGCCTGGGTAAACCTAAAGATGTTATCAATAAATAACAGTACGTCCTGTCCTTCTTCATCACGGAAATACTCAGCAAGTGTAAGAGCGGTCAAAGCAACCCTTGCTCTAGCTCCAGGTGGCTCGTTCATCTGTCCAAAAACAAGCCCTGTGTTTCCTATAACACCTGAGTCTTTCATCTCATGCCAAAGGTCATTTCCTTCACGTGTTCTCTCTCCTACTCCACCAAACACGGAAACACCTCCATACTCTTTAGCAACGTTATGAATAAGCTCCATCAAAAGAACTGTCTTTCCTACACCAGCACCACCGAAAAGTCCGATCTTTCCTCCTTTGAGGAATGGGGCAATAAGGTCAATAACTTTAATACCAGTTTCAAAGAGCTCGAGTTTTGTGCTTTGCTCAACAAATTTTGGCGCTTCACGGTGAATTGGCCAGCGTTGCTGTGTTGCTACTGGGCCTGCTTCATCAATTGGCTCGCCAACTACGTTTACCATACGACCAAGAGCTTCTTTTCCAACAGGAACTGTAATACCCTCTCCTGTATTAAGTGCATCCTCTCCTCTTTTAATTCCCTCAGTTGAGTCCATAGCAATACAGCGAACACGGTTTCCGCCAAGCTGCTGTGCTACTTCAACAACAAGATTCCACTCTTCATCGCTTAAAAGTTTATTAGTAAGTTTAAGTGCAGTATAAATTGGGGGGAGTTCGCTATCTTTAAACTCAACGTCGATAACGGGTCCCATAATCTGTACTACTTTTCCCATATTATTATTTGTATTTGTGTCCATCTTACTCGTCTCCTTTACTTAATGCCTCAGTTCCATTTACAATGTCCATGAGCTCTGTTGTGATCATGGCCTGTCTGGTTTTGTTATATTGTAATGTAAGGTTTTTAATTACATCATTTGCATTGTTTGTAGCGTTTTCCATAGCAGTCATACGTGATGCATGCTCACTGGTCATTGACTCCTGAATCGCACGCTGCACCCTGACCTGTATGTACTTAGGAAGAAGCTCACCCAAGATTCCCTTTTTGGTTGGTTCATATAGGTAATCTATTTGGCTGTCATCCTCTTCCTCTGCATCGACGTCTATTGGAAGCACTTTTTCATATGTAATTTCTTGTGTTAGTGCTGATTTGAAGTAGTTATAAACTAATATGACTTCGTCACTATCACCTTTGATAAATTCTTTAGTCAACTGCTCTGATACTTTTTCTGCAATTTCGTCGTAGTTTCTATCTGTTATTCCTATATAGCTATTTGCAACGTTGTATCCTTCTTTTCCAAAATGTTCCTGACCTCTTCTTCCCAAAAAGCTAAATGTAACTTCATCATAAGATTTTGTATCTGTGACTATATAGGTTTCTAATTTTCTGATAAGACTGCTATTAAAACTACCGCAAAGACCACGATCAGAGGTTATAAAAACAAGGTGAAGCTTTTTAGGCTCCTCCATTTTCCTAAGAAGCGGATGAGCTTCCTGATCGCACTTTTTTGCTACATTCATTGTAGTCTCTTGGTAAGCGTCAGAAAATGGGCGGTAAGCCAGAAGAAGATCTTGAGCACGCTTTAGCTTCACCGCAGATATGAGCTTCATAGCACTCATAATTCGGCTTGTGCCTTTAACACTGCTAATTTTAGTTTTGATTTGTTGTAAACTTGCCATAACGTTTTAGTTTATGGAGATCATAGCCTCCTATTAATTATGATAAATCTCCTAATTGATTTTTAAGTTCTTCAAGAGCACTCTTTACACTTCCTTCTAGCTCGTCAGAGATCACTTTCTTCGTTTTAATTTCATCTAAAAGATTTGAGTAGTTTGAATCAAAGAATGAGTAAAGTTCTTTTTCATATTGGCTTACTTTATCAACAGGGTAATCATCTACAAATCCGTTTGTAACAGCATAGATAATTAGAATCTGCTTCTCTACAGCAAGCGGTTCGTATTGACCCTGTTTAAGAGCCTCTACAAGACGGCTACCACGTGCTAGCTGTGCTTGTGTTGCTTTATCCAAGTCAGATGCGAATTGTGAAAACGCTTCAACCTCTCTATATTGAGCAAGCTCTAGCCTCAAGGTTCCAGCTACGTTTTTCATTGCTTTAATCTGAGCGGATCCACCTACCCTGGATACTGAAAGTCCAACGTTAATAGCTGGTCTAATACCTGAGTAGAAGAGATCACTCTCAAGATAGATCTGACCATCAGTAATAGAAATTACGTTTGTTGGAATATAGGCTGATACGTCACCTGCCTGGGTTTCAATGATTGGAAGTGCTGTTAGGGAACCTCCACCGTCTTCGTCTCTCATCTTAGCAGCACGTTCAAGTAGTCTGGAGTGGAGGTAGAAAACATCACCTGGATAAGCCTCACGTCCAGGAGGTCTTCTAAGTAGCAATGAGAGCTGACGATAAGCCCATGCATGTTTTGTTAAGTCATCATATATAACTAGTGCGTGTTTTCCGTTGTCTCTGAAATATTCTCCAAGAGCACATCCTGTATAAGGAGCAATAAACTGAAACGGTGCAGGGTCGCTAGCTGTAGCAGCAACGATTGTTGTATATTCCATGGCACCGTGCTCTTTTAATTTATCCATAACTTGAGCAACAGTTGACTGCTTTTGTCCTACTGCAACATATATGCAGTATACGTCTTCTTCTTTTTGGTTAATTATTGTATCGATAGCAATAGCCGTCTTACCAATCTGACGGTCACCAAGAATTAACTCCCTTTGACCTCTACCGATTGGGATCATAGCATCAATTGATTTAATTCCAGTCTGAAGCGGCTCGCTTACAGATTGTCTGTAAACAACACCAGGAGCTTTAACCTCAATCTGCCTTGTTTCATCACTTACGATATCGCCTTTACCGTCCAGTGGCTGTCCCAAGGCATTTACTACTCTGCCCTTCATATTTTCACCAACAGGAACCTCAGCAATTCTTCCAGTACGTTTAACAATATCGCCTTCTTGAACCTCGGTATCCTCACCAAAGAGCGCTATACCTACGTTGTCTTCCTCAAGGTTTAGCACGAGCCCCATAATACCGCTCTTAAACTCTACAAGTTCACCGGCCATAGCCTGATCAAGACCATAAGCCCTGGCAATACCGTCACCAACAGATATAACAGTTCCGATTTCCGAGGTCTCAACCTGGGTATCGTATCCTTTTATTCTATTTCTTAGTATTTCGCCAATTTCCTCAATCTTCATATCGTGCATCTTATAGACTCCTTATAACTTTATGAACTCTTAATTTTTCAAATTTTACTATTTTAGGATTGAGAGAGGACACCTCTTATTCTCTCAAGTTGGGTTCTAATACTACCATCGAACACCTTATCTTCAACCTTTGCTATAATTCCACCTATTATCTCCGGATCAACTTTGGAACTAAGTTCAACTTCTTGTCCCATAACTTGGGTCAATTTCGCTTTGATTCTACTCAACTCTTCCTCTGAAGGAGCAGAAGCCATTACGATCTCTGCCATAATTTTTCCTGAGGCTTTTCTTAACTTGTGAATAAAAGTTTGCTCAGAATTCAAAAGAGATTTGAACTTATCTAACTCCAAAACTAAGCCCAAGAAATTAGTGGTAAGTGCATCATAGCCTCTTTTAGAGGTTATATCTTTACTTACTTCTTCTCTCTGTGACAACTCAAAAGTCGAGCTCGAGAGAACATTCTTCAACTCAGGATTTTCATCAAGAACTGAAAAGAAGTCCTCTACATCGGACGTTATTTTGTCCAGTTTGCCTTCTTCTTTAGCACTTTCAATAAGCGCTTCAGAAAGATCTCTTAGTGTTGCGATTGATGCCATTTATCTTCCTCTAAATTTTTAGTAAAATCTTCAACAAACCTTTGTTTATCAGAATCACTTAAATTTTCTTTTATCACTTTCTCTGCAATAGAAATAGCCAAAGTAACTACTTCTGACTGTATTTCCTGCTTAGCTCTTTCAGATTCAAATCTGATTGTTTCTTGTGCTTCTTTTCTAATATTTTCAGATGCGATACTGGCCTGCCTCAAAATCTCTTCTTTCTCAGCCTGGCCTTGTTTAACAATACTCTCTTTAATATTGTTTATTTCTCCTTCAATCCCTTTTAGTTTCTCTGCATACTCTTCATATTTACTCTTAGCTTCAGTAATAGTTTTTTGAGCGTGATCTATCTCGCTGCTAATAGACCCTTTTCTTTCAACAAGAAAGTTTCTAACAGAATCTTTTAGAAAATACACTAGGATACCTAGCAGGATAACCAGATTTACAGAATGCCTAAAAACATATCCCCAATTAAAGGTATTACCACCTTCAGAGGCATTAGTTAGAAGTAAGTTTAGTATCTCAAAGTCCATCATGCTCTTACCTCCTTACCCAAAATTTTTGTGGCTATATCGCCAGCTAATCCGTCTATATCGTTCTTAATGTTGTCTTTTATTTCTTTAGTATCAGCTTCGAGTTTTAATTTTGCTTCATCTAAAAGAGAGCTAGTTTCATTTCTAGCCGCTCCAATGATTTCCTGCGCTACGTTTTGGCCTTCCTGAATAAGCTTGTTTCGCTCCTCTATCGCAAGTGCTCTGGCTTCATTTAGTTTTTCGTCGTATTCTTCAATAATAGATTTTACCTTTTCCTCTAATTCATGAGCTTCTTCGATTGCTCCTCTTGTTAGCTTGTCTCTTCTATCTACCAAACCTAAGAAGGGCTTAAAAACAAGCTTATTTAATATGTAGATAGCAATAAGAAATATTATGATTTGAATGAATACTGTGTAGTTAACGCTAAGCAAATCCCCTGAGGCAGCATAAGCATTGCTTCCTAAAATAGAAATCAGAGGAATGGATAAAATCAAACTTTTTAATTTTGAAAAGTACATTTTCTATCTCCCTAATATTCCTAAGCGGACTCATCCGCTATATCATCGCCCTTTGAAAACAACATTTGAAGTAGCGGAGGCGCGATAAATGTTGTTAACATTACCATCACTGTCACAGCAGAGAATAGCTGCGAGTTAAATACACCGTAGGTAAGACCGACTTGGGCAAAAATAAGCCCAACCTCGCCCCTAGGTATCATACCTACACCAACCACAGCTTTGTTTATTCCTTTCTGGAACACTGCGTATCCCGCTACAAATTTACCAATTACTGCCACAACAAATAGTATTAGTGCAATTAATAGTATCGGTATGTTTTCACTAACAAAAGGATTAAATACCGAAACATCAACTGCAGCTCCAACCATTATAAAAAATATTGGTGTAAAGAAATCTGAAACTGGCTTCAAATTATGCTCAATTGACTTAAATTGATTAGTGTTAGCAAGCACCAGTCCTGCTGCAAATGCACCAACAATAGGTGCTAATCCTACCAGACTTGCCAGAAAAGCAAAGATGAAGGCGAAAGAAAGTGCTCCAAGGAGCAAAACTCCCCTAACCCTCATTATGTCAATGATGTTAAATAGCTTTTTCGATATCAAGTTTCCAACTAGTATAGCTACAATGAGAAATCCAAAAGCTTTAACAAAAATAATACCTACTCCAAGGGTTGAAACACCCCCTCCGTCACCACTTCCTGAGGCCTCAATCAAACCACTTACAACACCAAGAATTATTAGACCTAAGATATCATCTATGACTGCGGCACCGAGAATAATTTTAGCCTCTCCACTTTGCAGTTTGTTCATGTCCGATAGTACTCTTGCGGTAATACCAACACTGGTTGCAGTTAGCGTTGCCCCTGCTGTAATTGCTATAAGTAGATTGAGGCTTGGGTCTGAGCTTCCTAGCAATCCCATATGCTCGAAGGCAACAATGCTTCCAAATCCAAGTGCAAAAGGAAGCACAACACCAATAACAGCAACGATTATAGAAGTAAAACCAACTTTGATTAGGTCTTTTAGATCTGTTTCTAGGCCGATTTCAAAAAGGAGTATTGCAACACCAACTTCGGCAAGAAGATGAAAGGTATCGTAACCAAGCATCCCTGAGGCAGAAGGAACAATAGCCAGCACACTACCACCTAAAATGACGCCTGCCACAAGCTCACCAAGCACCGATGGTTGCTTGATACGCTCGGCTAACTCCCCGAAAATTTTGGAGAATACTAGTATACAGACTAGTGCTAAAAAGAACTGTTCTATCGAGAAATGTCCCGATTCTTCTATACTCATTTAAGAGTGAATTCCCTCAGGATAGTATTTAAAAATCGTAAGTATTTAACATGATAAAATGACAGTGTCAAACTTCGCTCATATAGTATCCTCAAATAGATCAATAAGAGCCTTTAATTTACGGAATTATATGACTTTTTGCTATTTTATTTCAGTTTTTCTCTTTCTAAATCGAGCTCAGTATGCACGTCAATGTAATGAAGACAATCATTCGCATCCTCCAAACTTTTGCACTCACATACACACTTGGCCAGCTTGGAGTTTTCAAACAAAATGCTCGGCAAGAAATAAAAGGTTTCTGTTGATGCAACAGATA
>JABAHR010044333.1_pt1 | contig 12270 bp, 2 predicted proteins | sample 7062101 | NCBI WGS metagenome assembly JABAHR01 (sample SAMN14534553, study PRJNA622989) | marine sediment metagenome | biome: marine biome [ENVO:00000428]; feature: marine pelagic biome [ENVO:01000023]; material: deep marine sediment [ENVO:00002113] | place: India: Gulf of Kutch | collected...
CGAGGTGAGCTCGCCGTCGGTGGCGGAAAACTCGAGGACATAGGTCCCGCCGACCGGAAAGGTGACCTCGGTGGTGAGGGCGCCGGGAGTGCTGAAGACCGGCGGAACCGGAGCAGAGCGCCAGGACCACCCGGTGGTGAGAGCGCCCGCAGGCAGGCCGTCGTCGCTCGCGGTGCCGGTCAGGGTCACCACGCCGCCGGGGACGGAACTCCCGTCCGCTNNCGGTTCCGCCAGGAGGCGCACGACGGTGCGAACCCGGACGACGAACTCGCCGTCATTGACCGCGAACTCGACGAGGTAATCACCCGGTTCGGTGAGGCTCAGGACGGTGTGGAGTCCGGTGGTCGAGGAGAAGCTGCCAGGTGGTCCGGAGAGCTGGCGCCAGGAGGCTGTCGGCGGCTGGCCGCCGCGCCCGTCGTCGCTGAAGGACCCGGCCAGGCTGGCGGCGAGACTGGGCGACACCAGGGTCTGGCCAGGAATGGCGTCGACTTCAGGCGGTTCATTGGCGAGGCCGGGGGCATCGACGGGCACGGTAACCCGGATCGCATCGCTGGTGGACAGTTCGCCATCGGAGACCGTGAGGTTGAGCTCGTAGGTGCCGGGCAGGGGAAAAGTGAAAAGCGGGGCAACGGCATCCGGCTCGGTGACAACCGGGGCAGCGGGTCCGGAAAGGAATTGCCAGCGATAGACCAGCGCAGCCGGCTCCGGACTCCCATCGTCCATGACGACGGGAGCCGGAAGAAACCTGTTGGAGAGCAGGGCTTGGTCCGGTCCGAGGTCCACGGCCGGCGCGCGGTTGGCAAGCGGCTCGGCGAGCACCTCGAGGGAGATGGTCTGGCCGGCGGTGAGGAGGGAATCCGAAGTGCTGAAGCGAAGCGAGTAGGAGCCTGCGGCAGGAAAGGTGGCGGTGACGTTGAAAGCGGCGGGGTTGTCGAAGACCACGGTGGCGGGGCCGGAGAGCTGGGTCCACGCGGCGGTCAGGGTGCCGGCGGGCCGGCCGTCGTCGGTGGCGCTGGCGAGCAGTTGCGCCACGGCATTCGGAAGCTGCAGGGTGGCCGGGGCCGAGACAGTGACGGCAGGCGCCGTGTTCAGCGGCGCGAGGACCTCGATGGCAAGAAGGTCGGAATCGATAATGGCGCCATCGGTGGCGGTGAGCTGGAAAAGGTAACGGCCGGCGGCCGAAAAGGTGGCGACCGGATCGGGGGCGGCGGGGTCGCTGAGGACGACCGGACCGGGACCGGAGAGCTGCAACCAGGCCAGGGTGGGAATGCCGGAAAAACCGCCCTGGTCGACGGTGGCGCCGAATTGGTGCGTAGCTCCCGCCGCGAGGGTGACATCGGGGCCGGCATCGATGAGAGTGGCACCGCCGGGGACGAAACACTTGCCGTCGGAACCCNNATGGACCCGATTTCGGAAGCGGTAAGGGCCCGGTCGTAGATCGCGAATTCATCGAGCGCACCCTGGAAGTTGTTCACTCCCCCCGGATATCCGCCGAGGTAGGTGTTGTTCACCCAGGGATTGAGCCAGCCGCCGTGGAAGGAGCCGCTGTGGACGAGGTCGCCGTCGAGATAGATGCGGTGGCCGAAGAACGGGCTGACGGTGAAGGCGAAATGAAAAAACGGCCCGGCCGGCAGGCTGCCGGGGATAGCGAAAGCGTTGAAGAAGCCTCCGGGTTGGAAGACCCGGAAGCGGAGGGTGCTGTCCACGAGTTCAATTCCACCCCGGTCGGCGAGGCTCCCGGGTTGCCGGAAGGCCACGATCGAACCGCCGGCAGCGGGTTGATCGATCCGCAACCAGCCTTCGAATGTGAAGTCAGCCCCGCCTGGAAAACCGGTGGTGGGTGGATCGAAGGCGAGGAAACCCCCAACCCCGTCGAAGGCAAAGGCGTCACCCACGATCCCCGAAGCATAGGACGGGCGGTTGCTGCCCCACGATCCCCGTCGGAAGGACACGAGGTCATGGGAGTGGAAATTGCCGGGGAACCACGCCAGGAGGCGGCCCGGAGCGGCCGTGCAGGGCAGGGCAGCGCGCACCGGCAGCACATCGGAGACTGTTTCGAATCCGTCGAAGGCCGATAGTTGGAGAGTGTAGTGACCGGGGGTGGAAAAGGCAGCGGTGGTGGCGGGATCAGCGGGATCGCTGAAGGTCACGTCGCCCGGCCCGGCCAGAACGTTCCATGAAATGAGGAGATCAGGATTGTCGTCCGTGACAAAGCCGGCCAGCGGAGTGGTGAGCAACGAAGGATCCAGATTGATCGGATCACCGGCCTCCACAAATGGCGGGCGGTTCGCGGTGGGCAGGCAAAGCCCGGAACTGGAAACCGCGAGCACCGATACTTCGGCAAGAGTCAACGGGCGGTCGAAGAACGCCAATTCGTCAAGGGCCCCGTCGAAGGCCCCGAAGGAATCCAGGGCGAGCGGGGTCGCCAGTTCGGCATCGACCGTGCGGCGGGGAAGCATGACCCGGAGAAGCTCATTCGATCCGAGAACGATCCCGGGCTGCCCTTCCCGGCGGGCCTCGGCGCCGTTGACGTGGGAGGTGAGAGTGCCGGTGGCACGGTCGTAGGTGAGGACGAAGTGGTTCCAACGGTCTTCCTCGATCAGTCCGGCACCGAAATCGCTGCTTTCGAAGGTCACGACGCCGGCCCCGGGGACGGGGAGGTGGTAGGCGATCTTGCCCGCGCTTCCGCCGGTGGTGGTCCAGACGGCTTCGAACCGGCGCTGGGTGGCCAGGGTCTGGAAACCGAAGAGTACAGAATTCCCGGTGGTGGAATTCGGCCGAAGCCAGAAGGAGATGGTGAATCCGCGAGCCGAGGAGTCGAGAACCTCGAGCGAGTCGCCGCGGGTCTGGACGATGGTGCGGGTCCGTTGCGAAACATCGAGAGCCTCACCCGCCGCGCCGGGGAGATAGGCCGGCGGGTGCCCGGGCAAGGGAGAGGCGAGGCCACGGTTACCGACCGGATCACGCAGGTTTTGCTCGAAGGGCCAGTAGGCCACCAGGCCGGGCGGGGTGGCGGGAAGGCAGTCGGTCCGGGCGAAAATGGTGATGCGGTCGCGACCGGTCAACTGACCATCGCTGACGCTGAGCTGGAGCTGGTAGGCGCCCGCGACCGGGAAGCTGATCGAGGGGTTGAGGGTCCGGGCATCACTGAATTCCGCGGGGGCCGGACCGGAGACCTGGGTCCAGGAAAAAAGGTAGCCCGGGTTGCCGGGGGCCCGGTCGTCCGTGTAGCTGGCGCCCGGCACCCACGCCTGGGTGAGATCGGGCAGGTAGGTGGAGCTCCCGGCCGAGACTTCGGGGGCGAGGTTGTAGCCGAGACAGGCGGCCGAGGCGGCATGACGCAGGACCCGATTGATGGCCTCCCGGAGGGGCGCTTCCCTATCGGCGACCAGGTAATGGGCCGGGGTGGAGGCGTAGGGACGGATGGCGTTCTCCGCGAGGTGGTCACCGGCGAGGTTGGGCAGGGAGACGACGATGACGGTGGCGCCCTCCGCCTTGAGTTCATTGACCGCGTCCAGGTTGTCGAAGAGGGTGTTGTTGAAGCCGTCGTTGATGTGAACGACCACCTGCCGGGCCCCGGGGCGCCGGGAATTCCGGACAATCGGGACGATGCGGGCCAGGCCCCGATCGACAAGCGACCCGAACGAGCCGAGACTCGCGGGTTCTCCCCGGCGCATGAACACCGCCCCGCGGGCTGCATCGAAGTCGGCGGTCAGCCCGATCCCGTAGTTGTTGAGCTCGACCGGTTGACCACTGCTGATCCCCGAGTTCTTGGCGAGCGAGACCATGTCCGTGCCGGGATCGAGCTGATCGATCAGAGCAAGGGCGAAGAGACGGGCCTGGTGGATGGCGGCGTCGGGATTGAGTTCGTCGATCACTCCCTCCGAAGGCCCGAACATCGACCCGGTGTGATCAATCTGGAGGTAGAGATCAAGCGGAGGGCGGCCGAGGGGACAAGTGGCGGTGAGAAGGAGTTCGTCGGAACCAAAGAGCTCGCCATCGTCGGCAGTGAGACGAATGACGTATTCGCCGGGCACTGCAACGATAACCCCAGTAGTTGGATCTTCGGGAGCGGTGAACGAAAGCGGACCGGGACCGCTGACCTTTTGCCAGAGGAATCCGAGGTCCTCGGTGGGGAGGCCGTCGTCAGTCACGACACCCTCGAGCAGGGTCGTGCCGGTTCCGGCCACAACCTGGAGGTCAGGCCCCACTTGGATCACGGGGGCATTGTTATTGTGGAGGCCCGCCCCCACCGTGATCACAACCGAATCGGCGGAGGTCAGCTCCCCGTCCGAGGCGGTAAGCCGATACTCGTAGACACCCGGTTCGGTGAAGGTCAACCGGAGCGCGGGAAGGTGGGTGTCCGCGGGAGTGTTGGCGGGACCCGAGAGCTGCTCCCAGTGGCTGAGGAGGGTTCCATCGAGGGGAATACCGTCATCGGTGATGCTGCCCCCGAGCGTGAGGTGGGAGCCGGTCACGGCCCTCAGTTCGAGGGCATCGAAGAGGGTATCGGTGGCGTCATCGGGATCGCGGTTGAGGGCATGAAGGGTGACACGGACGGTCCGGGTGCCCACCGGCACACCGAAGAATTCGGCCACCGGAATCCAGGAGAGATCAGAACGGGGGACCTCCAGCATCACTTCCCCGGTGGGCCGGGCCCGGTCGTCGAGGAAGGTGAGACCGATGGCGCCGTGGTCACGGGCCCTCCCGAATTGCGGAACCCGAACCCGGGCCCGCAGGAGGAAGGATTGGGAACCGTCGTCGATCTCTGCCGCGAACGGGGTGAGGTCCACCGCCTGCGCAAGCCGTCCACCGATCCGCTCCGCCACCCCGGACTGGTCCCTGATCGCAAAAAAGAAGGAGCCTTCGAAGCTGGCAGGGTAAGCGGGCTCGCCCCCGCCGAAGCCGGTGGTAAGGCGAGTGGACTCATCGCCCCGCACCCAGTTGGCACCATCAAGGCCGGTCCAGTGAACGATCCCTCCGGGACCACCGGCGAGTTCGTTTCCGGGGTTGAGGATAAGGTTCCCGCCCAGGGAAAGGGGGGATGCCTCGCGGTCCGAGCCCGCGAAGACGATCGGAGCGGTGTTCTCCGCCACCACCGTGACCGTGATTGGTGCGGCGACCGCTTCGTTCCCATCGTCATCGATGGCCGCGGCGGTGATCTGGTGGAGGCCTGGCTGGCGGGGCGTCCAGACGGCATCGAGGGTCCCCGTGCCGGATCGAAAGGTCGATTGACCGTCGATGAAAATCTCGGTGGCAACCACCTCGCCGTCCGGATCGGTGGCAACGGCCCCGAGGGAAACCCCGGTATCCACCCGGATGCGGGCCCCCGGCCCGGGATTGCGCAAACGGACCACAGGCGGAAGCTCGGTAACCAGGCGGAGGAGGGCGGGATCGGAAGTGAACTCGCCGTCCGACACGACGTAATGCAGATCGAGCACCCCGAAGAAGAGATCGTCGCTCGTGAAGGTGGCCTGCGATCCGTTGATGGCGATGATTCCGACCGGAGAGGGCGCGACCAGGCGGTAGGTCAGCAGGTCGTGATCGGGGTCGCGGCCGGGAAGCTCGAAGGTGAATGGTGAACCGGTGACGGTGACGCTGAGTGGCGCAGCGGTGGGAGGATCGTTGGCAGGGTGGACCGTAACGGTGACGGTGGCCGGTTCCGAGTCGAGGCGGCCGTCATTGGCAACATAAGTGAAGGTGTCCGTCCCGCTGAAATCGGGATGTGGTGTGTAGGTGAGATCAGGAGCACTCCCGGAAATGGTCCCGTTGGCCGGTGGCGTCACGACCGAAAAGGTCAGTGGATCGCCTTCCGGATCCGATCCGGTCAGGGTGAGAACGAACGCTTCCTCCTCGAGAGTCTCCACCTCGAGATCATCCGCGATGGGGGGGCCGTTCCGGCTGGCCGGACCCTCGATGCACTCCAGGCGGGCTCCGGGGAGGAGCCGGAGACGACGGGCATGAATCCGCCCCTTCACGGCAGCTCCCGGATTGAGCGTCACGGTGCCTCGGGGAAAAACGGCATGACCATGAAGGCACGCTCCCCCCGCGAGGCTCAAGCTGCCCTGTTGCGATGAGAGGGTCAGCCACTCCGGCTTTGCCGCTTCGCCCACGATGCCCTTGGGATCGAGGCTCCGCCTGGTGCGAATCTCAACCGGACCGGCCAGCTTGAGCCGGGTCCGGGCGCCGAGCACAAGGCTCTCAAACGAATAGACTGCAGGCTGGCTGGCCCCGGCCACCCCGAGGACAATTCCGCTGCCGGGATGGACGCGGAAGGTGCCGTAAGCACCCGGCGGGACGGCCAACTCCATGCCCTCTCTCCCGATGGTCAGGTTCCTGATGGTGGAAAAGTCGCCGGGTTCCCGGAGGCGGTGGTCGATGCGAACCGAGCGTTGGCCCCGCGGCGGGATGGTGGCCGGGACAACGGGCCCGGCAACGGGATCGCTCCGGCGGACGACGTGGCCAAGACGAGTCCCGGGACCGAGGTGGATCCGATAACCGCGGGGGTCGGCGGAACCGGTTCCATCCACCACCCCCGAAAACGAAATGCCATCATTCCGGAAAACCAGGGGAGATCCCGGAACGAAGAGGTCGCCCTCCACTTGCGTGCCGGCCGCGAGGTTGAAATTGCCTCCCTCCAGGTAACGGATCGACCCCCACACCTGGCCACCGGCAATCGTCGAGGGCCGCTCGACAACGGCTGCTATGCAGTCCGGCTCGGACAACGGTGGGGCGGCGATGGAGGGAAGGGTGAGGACGGACAGGACAGCCAGAAAGGGAGACCCTGCTCCGACACGGCGAATGGGCAGTCTCAAGGAATCTTGCCGGTGCGTTACCCGGGACCAATCGGGTTGGTCAAGCAAACAGAGGCCATGGCCTCACCCCGGGAAGCTTGCCATGTCTGAAGCCATACTATTCTTGATAGTCTCCATTACCCTGAGGCCCTTCCCACCGACCGGATGGGGAGTGGAATTTTTCTTATTGTTGATCATAAACTCCCACCGATCGAATTCCACTTGGCCGAATCCAACATTGCGCGCTTGTTGAGGTTTCGACTACTCCATGGACAGTGAGGAAGCACCCTTCCCTCGTCACCACGGTCGCCCTGATCCTGATTCCGGCGGCACTGGTGCCTTCCCGTGCCGGGACGCTGGTGCCGATCTACGAGATTCAGGGCGCGGGGCACACCTCACCCTTCGCGGGAGAGGAAGTTCGGGCCCGGGGGTTCGTGACCTTTGTGACCACCGATGGATTCTACCTCCAGGATCCCGTGGGAGACGGCCGGACGGAAACTTCGGACGGAATCCTCGTCTCGACCGGCCTCGATCCCAAGGTGCAGGCAGGCGACTGGGTGGAGGTGGTGGGCAAGGTGGCCGAGTTCATCCCGGGCGGGACCGCTTCCAGGAATCTCTCTATCACGCGCCTCGAGGAGGTCACTCGTCTCCCATCCGTGATCGATCCGCCGGGGGCGCCACCGAGGAGCGTGGCGATCGGGGCGGGGGGGCGTCTGCCACCCGCCAAGGTCATCGATAACGACAACTTTGGGGAGTTCGATCCGGACGAGGACGGACTCGACTTCTTCGAATCACTGGAAGGGATGCTCGTCACCCTGGAATCGCCGTTCGTGATATGCCCCTCCAATGCCAGGGGCGAGATCTACGTGGTGGTGAATGGTGGGGGCGGAGCCACCGGGATGAGCCGGCGAGGGACCTTGAATATCTCACCGGCCGACTACAACCCGGAGCGCATCCAGATCCAGGAAAAGCATGACCTCGCTGCCGGGCCGGCCGGCCGGGCCATCAACGTGGGGGATCAACTCGGGGATGTAACGGGAGTCGTGCACTACGATGGGATGTACGAAGTGCTGGCCGGCGAACCGGTCATCACGACCCCGGGTGGCATTGAGGCGGAGACCACCAATCTCCTCCCCTTTCCCGATCGCCTGCGGGTGGCCTCGTACAGCGTGGAAGGCCTCGATCCGGTGGTGGAGGATTCCGGCCTTACCGACCCCACCGGCGGCAACTCCGGGGCCAACGTGGACGACGATATCGGGACCGGGCGCTTTGACCTCATCGCGGAGCACATCGTCCACAACCTCCGCTCCCCCGACCTGATCGCCCTGCAGGGGATCCAGGACGACGACGGGGCTGAAATCAGCCCCTCGGTGAGGGCCCACAAGACCATGCTGGTGCTCGGCAGCGCCATCTTTCGCGCTGGCGGTCCCGCCTACCGCTACATCAGCGCGGACCCCGCCACCGCCGCAACCATCGACGACAACGGCACCCCGGACAATCCGGACGATGACGTGGTGGTTAATCCGAGTGGCGGCCAGGCGGGAGGCAACCGGCGAAATGTCATTCTCTACAACCCGGAACGGGTGAGCGAACCGCTCTCCAGCATGCTGATCGAGGATGAGGATCCCAGCGATGGAGACGCCTTTGCCAACGCTCCGGCGCCGCTGCTGGCCAGCTTCGGTTTCCAGGGCGAGGTGATCACCCTGATCAACGTGCACCTGAGCGACCGGATCGGAGGCAGCTCGGCCTTCGGCACCATCCAGCCCGCGACCGGCCTGCAGGAGGATCCCTTGGTGAATGGCGGGTTCAACCGCCGAATGGCGCAGGCCGGGGTCGTGCGCGAAGCGGTTGAATCCCTGGTCGACACCGAGCCCGATGCCGGGCTGGTGCTACTCGGCAACTTCAATGAGTCGGAATTCCTCGCCCCCACCCTGTCTTTCGAGGGTCTCCTCACCAACCTCACCGAAACCCTGCAATCCAGGGAACGCTACACCGTGATCGCGCAGGGCAACTCCCTCTCCCTCGATCACGTTTTCGTGAGCGACAGCCTGATGGCCCGTTCCCCCCATTGCGAGGTGGTGCACGTCAACTGCGAGTTTGCCGAAACCCCCACCCGCGCCAGCGATCACGACCCGGTCCTGGTCTCCCTCTCCCTGACCGACCCCTTCACCTTTGAAGCCCGGAGCATCAGCGGTTACCGCAACAACCTCGCTGCCCCGGTTACCGGGCAGGCCGGGCAGGCCTACCTCCGCACCGTCGACGCCGCCTTTTCCGACCTGCTCAACTATCCCCGTGGATCGCCGCCGGCCACCAACCCGGACCCGCTTCTCATCGCGGAAAGTGTTCTGCCCGGTGCCCGCCATATCAGCAATGCCCTGAGCAGTCACCCCCGCGGCGTGCCGAGCAAGGCGGGACTGACCAGTTGGACCTGGCAGTGGGGCCAATTCATCGATCACGATTTCGGGCTCTCCGCAAGCCCCGGACCGGGTGAACCGCGCGAGTCCTTTCCCATTCCGGTCCCGCCCGGTGACCCGGATTTCGACCCCGCCAATACCGGTGCGATGGTGATTCCGTTCACTCGCTCCGGACTGGTGCCGGGGACTGGCGACACGGGCCGGCGGGAGACCCCCAACCAGATCACCTCCTACCTCGACGGGTCCGGGATCTACGGATCCGATGACCTGCGAGCCTTGAACCTGCGCTCTTTCTCGGGCGGTAAACTTGCCACCCAACCCGGCCCGGACGGCGAACTGTCTATCTTCAATCTTTACGGCCGCGACAACGCCAACGACCTGGGCCTGCCCTCCGAGGACTTGCTCCTGGCGGGAGACGTCCGCGCCAACGAGCAATGCGCGCTTACCGCCGTGCACACCCTCTTCGTCCGTGAACACAACCGCCTCGCCCGGGAGATCGCGGCCCGCGACTTTCCCGGGGCCGACCTCTCAGACCCGGCCGTCGATACCGAGATTTACGAACAGGCCCGCAAGTTCGTGGGGGCCTTTATCCAGAACATCACCTACCAAGAGTTTCTCCCGGTCATCCTCGGAGCGGATGCCCTGCCCAGCTACGCCGGTTACGACCAGGACATCAACGCCGCCCTCTCGCAGGAGTTCGCCAACGCAGCCTACCGGGTCGGTCATAGCATGGTCACTCCCGAGCTCCTGAGATTCGACCAGTTTGGCGACCCTCTCCCGCAGGGCCACCTTCCCCTCCGCCACGCCTTCTTCAATCCCGCCGAGATAACCGAAATCGGGGTAGGACCCTACCTGCGCGGGCTGGCACAGCAGGTCCAACAGGAGATCGACCGGTTCGTGATCGAGGACGTGCGCAGTTTCCTGTTCGGACCCCCCGGGGCGGGCGGGCTCGACCTGGCCGCCCTCAACATCCAACGGGGCCGCGACCACGGACTGCCATCCTACCGGGCCGTGCGCGAGGCCTATGGTCTGCCCCCCGCCACCAGCTACCGGGACATCACCTCCAACCTCGCGACGATCGACGGCTTCGAAGCCGCCTACGGCCCGGGACAGGTGACCTCCGTCGATCTGTGGATCGGGGGCATCAGCGAGGACCACCTCCCCGGTTCCCAGCTGGGCCCCACCTTCCACGCCATCTGGACGGAACAGTTCACCCGCCTGCGCGACGGCGATCGGTTCTGGTTTGAAAACGATCCCTTCTTCTCGCCTGAAGAACTCGAGGAAATCCGCCAGACAACCCTGGCCGACCTCATCCGCCGCAACAGCAACGCGGAGGTGCAGGACAACGTTTTCCTCGCCCCCCGCCGTCTCGAAATCGTCTTCTTCGACTTCGATCGCCCATCCAGCACCGTGACCATCACCTGGCGATCGGAGGGAGGGGAACCATTCGAGATCCAGGCCAGTGACGATTTCGCCCGGCACGCTCCCTTCACGAGATTGACCACCACCACCGGAACGCCCGGCACCACCACCGCGATATTCGTGGACCCCGGGACGGACGGAAAACCGAGGCGGGCCTACCGGGTCGTGGAGCCCTGACCAACGACGGGGCCGGACCCAACTCCGGTCTCGCCTCCCAAGCCCCGGACTGCCACTTATTTGGTCTCAACGTTGCCCTGCTTCCATGATCCGCGGCCTTCTCCACCCTTTCCTCATCCTCTCCGCCCTGGGATCCGCGGGCGCGCTCCTGGCCGACGGGGAGGCGGATCCGGCGAAGATCATCCGCGAACCGTCGGTGCAGCTGACAACTCGTTCGTCGGCCGTCCTGGTCTGGCGGACGGAGGGTGCCACCACTCCGGTGGTCCGGTACGGAACCGCCCCCGGCGACCTCGACCAGGTGTCCCTTCCCACCGAGGTGACGATCCGGGTCTCCCCCCTGCTCGAAGCTCCACCCGAGGTTCCGCGACTCCACTCCGCTCCCGCCGACACCCACCAGTACGAAGCCCGCCTCGAGGGTCTGGAGGAGGACACCATTTATTACTACGGCATCTTCGACGGGGATGACCTCCTCTCGGGATGCACCGAGGATTATCACTTCCGCACCCAACCGGCCCGCGACACGGAACGGCCCCTCCGGTTCTGGGTGGTGGGCGATTCGGGCAACGGCAGCCTCGCCCAGATCGCGAGCTTCGTGGCCATGACGAACCTGGTGGCACGGGAAGAGCGCCCGCTCGACGCCTTCATCCACCTCGGCGACATGGCTTACAACTCCGGCCTGGACTTCGAGTTTCAAGCCAACTTTTTCGAGATCTACGCCACCCTGCTTCGCAATACGGTCACCTGGCCCACCATGGGCAATCACGAGGGCAGGAATTCCAGTGGCAAGTCGGGGATCGGTCCTTATTACGACGCCTACGTCTTGCCGACGAACGGTGAAGCGGGGGGAGTGCCGTCCGGGACCGAGTCCTACTACTCCTTCGACTTCGGCCCCATCCATTTCGTCTGCCTCAACAGCCACGACGAAGAACGAAGCGAGGTCGGAGCCATGGCGACCTGGCTCCAGGAGGACCTCGCCCAAAACCAGGCGGACTGGCTGATCGCCTTCTGGCACCATCCTCCCTACTCGAAGGGGACCCATGATAGCGACCGGGAGGGCCAGTTGATCGAAATGCGCGAAATCATGTTGCCGCTGCTCGAGGCCCACGGAGTCGACCTCGTCCTGGCAGGTCACTCGCACACCTATGAGAGGTCCATGCTCCTCGACGGCGCCTATGCCACCCCCTCGACCTCCGAGGGCGTCATCCTCGACGACGGGGACGGCCACCCGGAAAGCGATGGAGCCTACCGGAAAAGCGCTCACAACCACCCCCACGAGGGAACGGTGGCCGTGGTGGCCGGGCACGGACGCAGCGCGGGCCGGATCGGCCTTTTACCGCTCCACCGGAAATCGATCGTGGAAGTCGGTTCGGTCCTGATGGACCTCGGGGGTGACACCATGACGGTGCGCATGATCAATTCCGAGGGTGTGGTGCGGGACGAGTTCCAGATCGTCAAGCGCGGCG
>JABAHR010009655.1_pt2 | contig 12268 bp, 14 predicted proteins | sample 7062101 | NCBI WGS metagenome assembly JABAHR01 (sample SAMN14534553, study PRJNA622989) | marine sediment metagenome | biome: marine biome [ENVO:00000428]; feature: marine pelagic biome [ENVO:01000023]; material: deep marine sediment [ENVO:00002113] | place: India: Gulf of Kutch | collected...
ACCTCGCGATCAAACCTCACCATTGCATCACGGCGCTCTGTTCGCTTGGCGGCTGCCACGAGTTGGATGTTGAGGAACTTCTGTTCAGCGAGGTTGTAATCGAGGAGGTCTTCCTTGGTGAAGTACTTGTTCCCATCAGGGTCGACCATCGGCTCGAACTTCTTAGGCTTCCGCTTTCGCGGAGCACGCTTCTTCGTGGTTTTCTTCTTGGCGGTTGTCTTTTTCTTAGTGGTTTTCGTAGCCATGCTCTACCTGTGAATGTTGGGGGCCTGCGGCAAAACAGCGATAGTGTCTGACGCGAGCGCGACACCGATTTGCTGCACCATGACCCGTTGGTTCGGAAGGGGTGTAATCGATGCGATGGATTCGGTCAACTGCCCATTGAGCGCAACGAACTGTTGAGCCCCGGGGGTCAGCCCCGTGTAAACACCGCTGAGAACACCTGACAGGCGCACCAAGCATGTTGTGGAAGTCGGCTTCGATTGGATGATGCCTACCGACGGAATCGCCGTGAGCACTCGTGGATCGATCTTGGAAACTTGAAAGCGCCCGGAGATCTTGTCAGCTGTGACGTATACGCAATCACCGGCGATATCCCCAGCGAGGCAGTCGGCCTCGATGACATCGTCTCCGAATAGAACACGCGCGACAGCCAAGGGAGCCTCCTAGACAACTTTTGGGTGTGGGCTAGAAGCTGTCAACCTCGACGTTGGTAGAAGATCATTTCGACGTCGGTCGCGCCACCGACCGCTTTGAGCCAGACACCCTTCGCCTCGGCCGGGCCCTCCCACTCACCAGTGGTCGCGGCGATGGTGCGATAATTGGCGTCGTTGTTGAAATCTTCTTCGCTGAAGAAAAGTCGTAGAGCGTTGCCGCCGACATTGAAGATCTGGATATGTTTGGTGAGGAAGGTATACCGACCAGCGGCGGGGTCCTTCGCGCCGGGTTTGTACTCCCGCCCCGCCGTAGAGACATTTTCCCGACGGATATTCGGCTCTCCGCCGCGGATTTCCAGTACGTGAGACATGCTGCCTCCTTTTCTACCGCAGCGGAGCCCCGCCGTCTACGGATTAGCCGTCAGGCTGATCCGCGGTTCGACCGATGATGAGCAGATTCAGGACGTTGGTGTCTGCGCCACCGAGCACGTCGAAGCTGCCCGACGTCTTTGTCGACTCGTCGACTGTCGCAGTCGCGCCCTCGATCTGAACGATGACGGTGTAGTTCGCGTCCTTCATTCTCTTGAAGCCTTCGGCCTCCAAGTCGACAGTGAACGGCGCCAACCCGACCTGTGTCACGAGTCCGGCTTGCATTGCGTTCTGCGCATTCGAGCCGACGAGGTAGTCGTGGCCTTGGTCTTTGGCCCACGGAATGTGATCTGAAGCTTTCTTGTCGAAGCCTGCCATGACTTACTCTCCCAAGATGCCGAGCAAATCGCTCGCATCACTTTCCTTTGCGTCGTCATCCTGACTCGGCTCGGGCGATGTGTCCAGTGCCGGCTCTGGCTCTGGCGCTGGTTTCGGTTGTGGTTTCCGCCGCGTCTTTTTGGCCGGAGCCGGTTTCTTCGCGGGGGCCGCCGCTGGCGCAGGAAGTGCCTGCGAACAAGTCCAGTCGCCGGTGGCCATCAGCTTGCGAGCTTCTTCCAAGCTCACGTCTGCGTAGCCTTGTCCGTTGATGGCCGGGCCATCGTCAGACGCTTTTGAGCCCCACTTGCCGCGGGACTTGCATCTTAGTCGATAAGTAGCCATGTGGTCCTCCGAGTTGAGCTAGGAAAGCAGGCCCCAGTTTCCCGAGGCCTGCTTCAGGTCAGCTCAGATTACACAGACCCGACGAAGTTCTGTGCCCTTCCGACGTTTCGGAAGATCACGTTACGGCCCGGTGTGTAGATGACCGGCGCGCCGTAGATCAACTGCATCCATCGAATGGATGTGTCGATCGTGGCGAGCGGCACTTTGACCATCGGGGCCAATTGTTTGAACGACATGTTGTCGCGATCCATCTGGAACAGATACGCGTTCGATGTGTTCGGAAGCGTCTCGTTGAGATCCGTGAGGGTCTCTTCGCCGATGCCAGCTCCGTTCGGGATGCGAGCGATGAGCTTCTCGGTACCAGCCGCGCCACCCGCAACGGAGCGGAACAGCTTGTAGTACGTCACGCCAGCCGCAGCCGGAGTCACGCCGAGAGTCACACCGTCACCGGCCGCGACCGCAACCGAAGTTGCATCGACCGGAGCGCTCTGACCGAAGCGGTTCACGGCGACGACCTGGTACTGATACGTACCCGCGTCGTCCGCTGTGAACAGAGAACCACCGGTCGGAGCAGCCGCGAGAGCTGTCGAAACGGTGGGGGCCGCGGGCGCGCCTGCGCCACCGACCGCGCCAGCCGGGAGGGACGGCGTGACATTCACGAACACGTCCGGTTCCAGCATGACGTCGCCAGCGGGGCTGGTGAAGCCGCGGATGTCGAGCCCGACGAGCCCGTCCCTCTTCTCCATCAAATCGTAGCGGGCCTTGGGGAAAAATGTTTTCACCAAATCCGCCTTGACCTTCGGATTGAGGTACAGGTGCGTGGGGACACCGAAGTTGGGCGCGTCCTGAATCGTCAGGGCCGCGTCCGTGAGCACATCCTCCGAGAGGGGCTCGCCGCGAAGATCGATGATGTTCGCAGCAGGCGCTCCCGCCTCGATCTGCACGTCGACGGAATCCCACTGGACCGCGTCGAGAGCAGAGTCGCCGGTGAAGAGGTTCTGCTCGATCTGTCGGAGCAGGTACATCGTGCCCGCGATTGTCTCTTGAGCGATGACGTTGCCGTGCGCCGGCTTCACGAGCGACATGACGTGGGTGACCTTCCGCAAAGTTCCGAGGAACTTGATGGTCACGTAGTTACGGACGTACGTGGCGTCCGTCTCTACAGGAAGCTCGCCTTCCTGAATCCACGCCCCCTGATCCAGCTGACCGTAGTCAGTGATCTGGTTGTACTCTTCGACCGTGTTGAAGGCCGCCATCTTCGGAATCGCCTTCCAAAGTCGCGGGTGCTCCATCCGGTACGTGGTGTTCTTGAGCGTCTGCTCCAAGGACTCCACTCGAAGGGCAAAACCTTCACCGGGGTTGAACGCCGGAGCGTTGATGTCGTTGCCTGCCGACAACGCTTTGCGCAACTCGGTGAGATCCTGAACGGTGGTCTGGCCGAAGCCGTCAGCACCTTCGTAGTCTCGCCAAGAAATCATGTTCAGACCCTGACTCATGACTATCTCCTATTACCTTTCGTCTCGTGGCTCTCAGGCGCCTTAGGCTTGGCCCTGCTGCCTGAATGCGATGACTCGCTGGAGCAGAGCCGGCGAGATCTCGTTGGTGGATTCGTACCGAGCGATGGCCAGACCGAGGTCTTGTGCCGCCTCTCCATACGCCTTGCTCAGCGACATATCGCTGAGAGTTTGCAGAATGTCGTTCTTCGACAGCTGCACCGGCGGCTGCGCACCACCGGGACCGAAGCCCTTGGCGAGTGCCTCCGCCTGACGCGGCGTCTGCGCAGCGCGCGGCGGGCTTGCGGGCTGACGGCCGAAGCTCGCCAACTCGTCCTGCAGACTCTTGACCAGCTGCGCCTGAGCGCGCTGAACCTTGCAGACATCGAGTAGAGCTTTCGCGAGCACGAAGCTGTTGTCCTCCGTGTCCTTGAAGCCCTTCTCCATCCGGGCAGCGACGCCTTCGAGCGCCTTGGTGATGCTGTCTTGGATCCCCGAAAGGAATCCGCTGACATCGAGCTGCATGCTCTTGTTCAGATCCTCGTCACCGGACATGGCGTTGGTGACCTGATCGACAGCGCTGGGCTCACCGAGATCACCGGCGAGCGACTTGCGAAGCTCTTCCGACTCCTCTGCGGTCAGGCCCTGCGTGGCGCCTTTCTGCATCAGCTCTTGGGTTCGACCCGCGGTGCTCTTCGAGAGAGTGTTCTCCAGAAGACCAATCGTGGCGTCGAGTGCCTCGGGGTTGATCGATTTGTCCATCTTGTCCGCCTTCGGTTCATCGTCCGTGGGGCCGTCCATCTTGGCGCCGTCCGGCTTTCCGCCGAATGCTCCGGCCTTCTCCATGTCGGAGGGGTCCTTCGCGTCTGCGCTGTAATTGCCGCCCTTGTTGAGGTCTTCGTGACTCATGCCTGACTCCTTGATCGGTTCTCGACAGCGAGTGCGAGGTTGTACACCCGCTCCGCTGCAATTGGGTTGGTGCCGAGACGTTGCTGGATCATCCGAAGCGCTTCAGCCTTCTTGTAGGTCGAGCTGTGCTTCTTCCTCTCCAAGGACTCGGGCATGAGGATGGCACCAGCGCCCTCGCCCGTGCGCGGACCGACAGGAGCCTGGCCGGGAGTGGCCGGTCCGGCGGACAACGCTTTTTCGTATCGGATTTCGATTTCGGCGTCGCCAGACTTCCACAGGTATCGACCCTCGTTCTGGCTGACGGGCTCGCCGAACTGATCCATCAAGGAGCGGACGAGATCCCAGGGCTCCTGTGTCTGGAACGCCTCTTCGGCGGCTTGCATGGATTTGATGAGCGCGTTGAGGCGCGTTTCGCCGTTCACGGGTGTTGCGGTGATGGCGATATTTCGGACGAGCGCTTTCGCGATGGTCTTCCTGTCAGGATTGATGCGTTGCTTGATCTTTCCTTCGACGGAAAAACCGAGCGTTCGTCCTGAGGCGGTTTTCTGAAGCGCGATACCCTTCTCCCAGATCTTCCTGCCTGCCTCGTCGGGCAGGAGATAGCCCTCGGCCCAATGCAAGTTGTTGCCTGCGCGCGTCCCATCCGGAAGTGTAGAGCCCTTCGAGAAGTACTGGACACCTTCCGGATACCCGAGGATGTCGGAGGTCTTCTGGCTGTGGTTGTCGTTGAACCAGCCATATTCCATGAAGTCGCTGAAATCGAGACCCCGTTGGAGAATGGTCTCACCCTGGCGATCCTTGGCCTCGGTCGAGACGACACCAGCAATGCGCATGGACTTCTCTTCGCCGTACGCGTCCGACTTGAAGAAGCGCGTCGGCGCGAAGAATTTGAAGTTCAGGTTCTGCATCGCGTCGTCCACAAACACAAAAAGGGCGCCCGCGGGGTTGGATACCATCCCCTTGAGCACCCTCTCGACCTTGCTGTCAATTCTGACAGCCATCCGCCGGGTGAATGTACGAGCGTTGTAGGCCGAGACCTGAACCGACGTCAAGTATCTGTTGCGGATTTTCCGACAGGAATGACGAACTTCGGACCCTTCTGAAGCTGGTCCTCAGGGCGCGCGAACTGAAGTGGCAATGAAATCGCGGACTTGCACCAGTAGCACTGCCCGTGTGCCTGACCGTTGTCGTCGATCTCGATGGCGCCGCGCACACGAAGTCGATGGCCGCTCTCCGACTTCTGCAACACGTTGCCTTTGCACTTTGGGCATCGAAGCATCAGGTCGGTCCTGTTCGACCGTCGTTGCGGTCGTCTTCATCTTTGCTTTGCGGGGCGACGGGAATGTAGAACTTCGCGCGCACATCAGGATCGTGCAGTCGCACGGGCGCACTCTGCGTACGGTCGAAGCGCGCAGCAGTATAGCGGTCGAGATACTTGCGTCGATCCTTTGCGTCAGAACGGACATCGGCGTCGGCGTCAATTTTGTCCTTGGGGAGCTTCACCGGAACGAGTGGAAGTTCTTGCGGAGTCTGCAGCTGCTGGATCTCTTCGCGGTACAGCTTCCGTTGGTTGTGCACTTTTCGATTCGCGCGCTCCTCGGCCATCGCTTTGTGCCCAGGATCGACGGGGATATTCGCCGACGGACCTGCCGGAGAATTGAATGCGATGTTGACTCCACTGCCTGAATGCACGGCGCGCCCGCCCATGTGCGTGTAGAGATTCGAGCCTTCTTCAAAACGTCCACCAGTGGCCCGGCCTGTTGCAGGACCCTTCACCAATGGATCCGTCGCAGTTACGGTCTCGCCGCCCTTTACGCAGCCATCTTCGGTCGTGCGTACTTTGTGCGCGAACTCTTCCTTGCGCATCGCCGACATCGATTCGAAGAAGTCGGCGCTATCATAGTGCTCGATGTAAGCAAGATAGGCGGCATGCGGTGTCGGAAAACCGATCATCGCTTTGTCTTCATCGTACTCGTTCGTTTTCGGGTCACGCTGGTGGATGACATAGACATATGGCGCGCCATCCGGGTCCGGCCCCAAGTACACGTCGTAAGGATCTCCATCGGCGCCCTTTGTGCCGAGAATCTCACCGTACTGAAAATGCATCAGCGTCTGCTCGCCCGCTTCTGGATCGCCCCAATAGCGAATCGACCCCTTCTCATTCTCGATGTTGAGCGTCAGCCCTTCCCAAGAACGCTGCGACTTCGTCAAATCCTCTTCGGGGGCGGTAGGCAGTTGCCCGGCGCGGACGGACTTCGATAGTTCGAGCAGAGCATCGGCGATCTCGTCCCTGCGGTCTTCTAGCTCACCAGGATCTGCTTCGACGCGAATGCGGACCACGACACACCTCGGGTCACTCGTCTGGCCAGATTTGTCTGATCCCGACGATATGACGGTTGATTCTCCCGAACTTAGCATGGAGAACGTCGCATTTCATGTCCTGATCCGACCGATATCCCTCCCGATGGTGCCAGGCGTCTTGGGGTGCCAGCGTTCTGAATGTCTCGACGATGCACCCGGGGTACTCCTTGGTGGAGTCATGATGGACATGCCCGGTGTAGAAGTACCGGAACGTGGTCTCGCCCCAGTCCTTTTTCCGGTCGCTGGCCATGATCCCGGGAAGATCTCGCGCCTTTGTGCGGTGCCCGTGCGTGACGCCGATCAGATTTTCGCCGAACCTGTGCCAGTGGAACGCTGAAGGGGATGTGTCGATCTTCACCCGTTCGTTGTTCGAGTAGTACTCGCGCAAGCAGATGGCCAACATGATAGACGAGTGGTCGTCATGATTGCCGATTTCGCAGATGACGTGCACGATCTCGTGCTTCTCCAAGCAGCGGTCGATACATCTGCGCATCGTCCGGATGCCGACCGACAGGACTTTCGGCCACCGAGAGTCGACATCGAGGGGGTTGCCACTGATGCGTGTTCGGTTGTCGAGGCTGTCGGAATGGAAGAAGTCGCCGAGGTTGATGATCAGCGCTTCTTTCGCTGGAGGCGCCAATCCAACCAGCTGATCGACCGCGCGAACGAGATTGCGCTCAGCGATGTCGAGATCAAAGTCTCGTCCCGTCTCCTGATGCCAGGCGAACATCCCAAGATGAGGATCGCCCATCGGATAGACACAGAGGAGCTGCTCTGCCGTTTTTTCTGGAGCTGCCCAGGGAATGCTGCAGCCTTTGAACGGCTCCGCAATATTCTGCACCGCGTCGAGCAGCTGCGTGATCTTGTGCTCTTCGTCCTTTTTGGACTTGACCCACTGCCCGCGGGGGATCATCTGCCCAGTCTTCTCGTCGATGCGGTAGTAGGTCGAAACGCCTTTGACGTGATACCCCTCGGGCACCGTCGCTTTCATGTCGTCCGCCGGGCTCCACCCGCGGCGAGCTGCTCGCTGCCGTGCCTCTGATAATGCTCCTCGCAATCTGTGCGGCGAAACCCCGCACGCTTCCGCTGCCGCCGCGACGTCTTTGTATTGAAGAATCGCGTTGATGAAGTCTCTCTGCCGAGGTGTCGCGAAGGGCAACACTTTGGACATGTCGACTTCCTTGAAAATTGGTTTCGTCTTGTCGGTCATATGTCTCCTACGGCGTCAAATCACCCCAGACGACGAAGGTGCCGTTGAGCGCTTCGGTCGCGTCTGGATTGGTGACATTGACTTGAGAGAGCGTTCCTTCGAAGAAGAAACGCGCCTTCCCAGTGGACACCGCAGGAACGAGGGTGAAGGTTTCGGCACCGCCGTTGAGAATCAACGTGCAGGTCCGATCTACTTCCAGAAAGAACGCTTGAGGAGTATCAACATCCCCCGTGGGGATATCCTCGCTCACTGTCGCGGCGATGTTGAGTTTCCCGGAGACCAACCGCTGCATGTTGTCGATGATGATCTCGTCCTTGCGCTCGGGACCACCATAGAGCAGCTGCCGACCATCATTGTCGTCGCTGGCCAGAATCTTAATTTCCGTCCGAATCCTCATGTTAGATCTCCAGGTCGATAACTACCGATTGATCGCCACTTGCAAAGCTTTTGTCAACTCGCGACGAGTGAGAGGGCTTGAGCAAACCTTCCAGCTCAGCGATGTCATCTTTGTCAGGACCGGCAGGTTTCTTACCGGTACCCGCCCCTGGTACTGCACCGGGCGCTGAGCCTCCTGCTTGCGGAACAGCGGTTTGTGCTGCTGCGCCAGCCTCTTGTGGGGGCGTTTGCATCATTCCCCCTGTAGGGTCTTGCACCTGAACATCTGTCAGCGGTGTTGCTTGCGCCGCGGCATGAGCGGCAGCTTCAGCCTGCTCGCGCTTTTGCTGCTCTTCGCCGAGTCGCTCACGTCGTGCTGCGAGCCAGTTCGTGTCAAGAATGACCTTGCCGTCACCATTCGGCAATGGCGGCAAATCGTTCTCTGCCCGGACCTCGTCGAGTGTGTAGATGGTCCGGACACGCTGTGTGTTCAAGTCTGCCAGCTCCTTCGGAGTCTGCGAGTCGAGGCCGACGAACTCGAACGTGAAGTTCTCGTCGATGGGCCAAATGATGTGCTTGTCCAGTTCGCGCGCCACGAAGCGCAGGAGCGGGCGGAGGCCGCGGTCCTTGGACTCTGTCAGCTTTGCCCTGTTCGAGGAATCGAACATCGACTTGGCTCCGCCGACGCCGTATTTGAAGTTCACCTCGATGGGGTCCATCTGGTAGATCGCGCAGGCGACCTTGATCAGGAAGTCCATCCATGCGGAGAACTCCATGTCACGATTGCTCTGCTGAAGGTTGTGCCACTCCAACTTCTCGGCATTTGTGATGGGAGTGCGCCACGCATTTTCTACCCCGGCGATTTGCTGGTACCACAGACGCCGGAACGCGCGCAGCTGCTGCTCAGGGATCGAGCCGACAATGTTCAGGATTCCCTTGGCGACGGTGCCCTGGCTGAAGAAGTTCTGGTTGTAGTTCCATGCGTACAGGATGGAAGTGACGGTGGAGACCAGCATCTCCAGTTCAGAAGTGCCGTATTGCTGAGAGCGGATGTCGGTCCGCGGGTTGCGGATGCCGAACGACATCTCCTCAGCGGAGAACTCGGCGATGACCGTGTTGTCGTAGATCTGAACAAATTTCGTCTCGCCCAGCACAGAATCGTCCGGAAAGAGCTTTCGAGTGTCGGCTCGACGAATCGTCGCAGCATCAACAGCGTTCCACGCCGCCGGGCGTCCATCTCGACCCGGCTGCACTTCGAAGCACATCTGATCGTAGATAAGGGAGTCACGAACGATCTTGCGGAGGAACGTCTCGAATGAATCGTGGTGGCGGGCGTCCTTGTGAACACCGCTCATCATGATCTGGTGTTCGAGCTGCTTGATGAATTTCTTGTCGGCGCGAGTCGGCTTCTCCTCCGGATCGCGCATTCGGATGCGGAAGCCGGGATCGAATCGATGCACCTGTGGCGTAGCGAACGCCGAAGCCTGATTCACACGCGTCTGGATGATGGCCTGGATGATGGGCACCTTCCAGGTCATCGCCTGGAGCGTGCCGTACGTAATAGCCGTCGGTTTCTCTTTGTACCCGAGCTGTTCGACGAGCGCGAAAGGATCCCAATACAACGCCTTCGGGTCGACCAACGCTTCCTGTGTTGGCGCTTGAGGGTTGTCGTCGTCAGGAGTACCCGAGGCGGGAGGGAGCCGCCCCGAGCCTGACACACGGTTTGCGTTGTTGCTGAAAGTGGTCGTCCCGGTTCGCGAAGGTCCGGCCTTTGCGAGCGCACCAAGATCGCCCCCTGGTGAGGGTGAAACTAGGGCGCCGTACGCGGCACGCGCACGAAGCCCAGCATCTGCAAGGCGATCCCGGAGACCCATGGACCTACCTTACTCGCCGACGATCAGACCGGCGGGAAGCCGAAGTGTCTCCTGCTTCGGAGGGCGAAGAGACCGGGCGACACCCTGATCGAGAATCACGCCGCGGTGTCCGCTCTTCGAAAGCTGGGTCGAGGTTCGGTCGACACCACACTGCGGGCACGTCGTGAGCACCTGCGAGTATGTGCTCTTGCACATATCGTTCACGCAGGAATGCACCGACGTGAGCGGCGCGTGCGGGAAGCCCATCGACGGCTCCGTCTGGATGCTCAGTCCGTCCTCGGAGCCCATCGCCTTGGCGATGTACTCGTCCTCGGAGGTGGAGTAGCGATACAGACCGTCGGTCGAGATGCGCGAAGCCTCTTCGCCCTTCGTCAAGGACGTGTTGTCCTTGTTCTGCTTCGCAGTCGTCTCGACACCGGACGGGGATCCGCCCGCGCCGCCGTGCGCCGCAGTCTCCAGAGCCGACGGTGTGTCGTTCTTGAGCTGCGACATCTGAGGCGTGTCGTCCTCTGCGACCACTGCTGCTCGCCGCCACCCTCGCCGCCGGGGTTCGGCATTCCGGACCGAGCATCCTTGTTGAACTCGGTGTTTGCCGGCGCGCCGCCCTGCGTTGCGATGGTGCGCTCCTGCCCGGTCTCCTTGTGCTCGGACCCGGGATGCTCGGAGCTGTCCACGGTGTTCAACGCCTTGCAGAATTCGTCCACGTCGTTGCCGCGGATCTGCTCGAACAGTTCACTCTTCTTCATGTCATTTCCCTCTTGGCCTTTGGCCATTTTCGATACCTTGTGCTCCTGTCGATCGTCGGGCGTTGCCTGCATCATCTCCTGCAGGTGTAGCCGAAGACGGGGGCCCATGGGAATCGTTTTCCACGCCTCCTCGTCATCTTCGCTGACGAACGTTGTGATTGCTTGTGTGAGCGGAACCCCCATTTTGACGGTGTCCCAGTAGCGGATGCGGTCGCCGTGCTCGTCGTTCACGTCCATCGTGTTGACCTGACCCGGCTCGGGCAGGACAGCCGACTTCTGCATTTCGGCCGATTTCGCCTTGTGCTCCAACATCTTGATCGCGAGCGCCTCTTTGGCGTCACGGTACATGTCGCTGAGCCGACCCTTCTCGACCTGGAGCTTCCGCTCGTCGTATTCGTTGTTGGCGTTCCGGATCTTCTTGTTGAGATCCCGGCACTTGCGCTTGTACTCGGCGCAGGTTCGGATGGCCTCAGCGTAGTACGGCGAGCTGTAGAACTGCTCGTACCAATCGTCCCCGTACATCCCTTTCAGGAAATCGAACCCTTTCTGCGCCTCGGCGCTGAATGACTTTTGCATTGCCGATTCTCCGTTGACTGTAAGTCCTTGAACCCAGTTCAGAACATCCAGGCGAACTGTGTACTGCGCGCCGGTTTGCGTGCCGATCTCGGGCGAGTCCGATTTCTTCAATGGAAGTACGAAGTTGGCCTGTGTCATGTCGCCCTCTTTTGCCGATCCTTCTGTCGCCTTCTTCAGGTTCGACTTCGGGTGGTGCGCCTTCACATGGTGAGTGTGGCACAGCCACTCGTAGTTTGCGTGATTGTCGTACGAGAGATGGTGTTTGTGAACTGCGGGTTTACCACACCTTGCGCACTTGTGTCCACCCGCACCATCAGTGCGGGCTTTTTGCTGCGCAGAGTACCGCTCGGGGTGGCGAGAGCGGTAGTTTCGCTGGGCCTTGTTGTTGGCCGCCTTCCCCGCCGCCGTCTTCATGTAGTTCTTCCGCGCCTCGCGGTTGTGGGGGCGTGCGTTGCGCTCCCGCCGCTTGTCCGGGTGCTCCTTCGACGCCTTTGCTACATCAATGGTGAAGACGGACTTCTTCACCTTCTCCGGGAGCTTCTTGCCCTGCTTCTTTGTTTCGCGCTCGAAGCGCTTTACCATTTTTGCCGCCCAAGCCCGCCCAGAATCTCCACCCCACAATAGCCAAGCAACGTAGCCTCTATCCTCATGAGGCTCTTTACCTGCACCGACGTGCCGATTCTTTTGGTGGCGACTGAAGAAAGCGTGCATGCGCTTGATCGTCTCCTTTGAGACAGAGCCGCTGATCAAGTCAGACGCGCGCTGAACGCCGGAGCCGATTCCTTGAGCCGCCGCCTGGCCATGACTCAAGCCGCCGCGCCCACCGGCCTTCTTCCGATAATCGAGCCCACGTCGTGCAGCGGCGCGCACCGTCGCAGGTACTGAGTAGCTTTCAGCCTTCTCGACAAAGTCATGTGCAGCTACGACAAGTTGCACGGAGTCGTCACCCGACTTCTTGACCTTCTCCGGGAGCTTCTTG
>JABAHR010010099.1_pt6 | contig 12256 bp, 12 predicted proteins | sample 7062101 | NCBI WGS metagenome assembly JABAHR01 (sample SAMN14534553, study PRJNA622989) | marine sediment metagenome | biome: marine biome [ENVO:00000428]; feature: marine pelagic biome [ENVO:01000023]; material: deep marine sediment [ENVO:00002113] | place: India: Gulf of Kutch | collected...
ATGTCCTACTGGGGCGCGCAGGTGATCATCAACCTGTTCGGCGCCATTCCGTGGGTAGGCGAGGATATCGCCATCTGGATTCGAGGCGACTATGTCGTGGCCGATGCCACCCTGAACCGCTTCTTCGCCTTCCACGTCATCGCCGTGCCGATCGTGCTGCTGGCGCTGGTGGTGCTGCACCTGCTGGCACTGCACGAGGTCGGCTCCAACAACCCGGACGGCATCGAGATCAAGCAGCACAAGGGCCCGGACGGCAACCCGGTCGACGGCATCCCGTTCCACCCGTACTACACGGTGAAGGATATCGTCGGCGTGGTGGTATTCCTGATCTTCTTCTCCATCGTGGTGTTCTTCATGCCGGAGATGGGCGGGTATTTCCTGGAGCACAACAATTTCATCCCGGCCGATCCGCTGAAGACGCCGGAGCATATTGCGCCGCTGTGGTACTTCACGCCGTTCTACGCCATCCTGCGCGCGGTGCCCTCGATCGGCGGTTCCGCCTTCCCGGGCGTGCTGGCGATGTTCCTGGCCATCATCGTGCTGTTCTTCCTGCCCTGGCTGGACCGCAGCCCGGTCAGGTCGATCCGCTACCGCGGCAACATCTACAAGGGGGCGCTGGCGCTGTTCGTGATCAGCTTCATTATCCTGGGCTGGCTGGGCATGGAACAGCCGACCGCACTGTACACCTTCATCGCGCGGGTCTGCACGATCATCTACTTTGCGTTCTTTTTCCTCATGCCCATCTATACAAAAATGGACAAGACCAAACCGGTCCCGGACAGGGTGACATCATGAAGAAGCAACTGTTAGCGGTTTTGCTGGCACTGGCGCCGGCCTGGGTCAGTGCAGCCGGTGGCGGCATTCACCTGGAAGAGGCCAACATCGACCCGAACAACACGCAGTCACTGCAGCGCGGTGCCCGCCTGTTCGTGAACTACTGCCAGAGCTGTCACTCGGCAGAACTGATGCGTTACGAGCGCATCGGCAAGGACCTCGGCATCGAGGAACGCCTCATCAAGGAGAACCTGATATTCACGGGCGGCAAGATCGGTGACCTGATGACGGTGGCCACCCATCCGGAGGATGCCAAGGAGTGGTTCGGCACGGTTCCGCCAGACCTTACCGTGATTGCCCGTTCCCGCGGCGTGGACTGGCTGTATACCTTCCTGCGCAGTTTCTACCGTGATGAATCGAAGATCACCGGCGTGAACAACCTGGCGTTCCCGGATGTCGGCATGCCGCACGTGCTGTGGGAACTGCAGGGCTGGCAGAAGCCGGTGATCACCACCTCCAAGGACGAGCATGGCAAGGAGGTGAAGACCGTCAGCCTGGAACTGGTCGAGCCCGGCCTGCTGACTCCGAAAGAGTACAATCGCGCCGTGCGTGACCTGGTCAATTTCCTCGATTACATGGGCGAGCCGGCCAAGCACGATCGCCGTGTCCTGGGTGTCAAGGTGATCCTGTTCCTGTTACTGTTCCTGGTGTTCGCCTTCCTGATGAAGCGCGAGTACTGGAAAGACGTTCATTAAGGACGAAATGGCAGGGAAGAAACCATATGTGGGGGACTGCTGATATGGCACTGGTAGCCAACCGTCGTTCGGTCATGAGCCTGTTTTCATCGACCACGGACCCGCAAAGCCACCGCGTTCGCGTGGTGCTGGCAGAGAAGGGCATCACCGTGGAGATTGTCGATGTCGACAACAGCCACAAGCCGGAAGACCTGATCGATCTCAATCCCTACAACACGGTACCCACGCTGGTCGATCGTGAACTGGTGCTGTACGACCCGCGCGCCATCATGGAATACCTGGACGAACGCTTTCCGCACCCGCCGCTGATGCCGGTTGACCCGGTTTCGCGTGCCCGTACCCGGCTCGCCCTGTACCGTATCGAGCAGGACTGGTACGGGCTGATCCCGGCGCTGGAGTCGAAGGGCGAGAAGACCGCGGCCAAGGCCCGCAAGCAGCTGCGGGAAAGCCTGACCTCCAGTGCCGAGGTGTTTGCCGCCAAGCCGTTTTTCCTGAGCGACGAGTTCTCGCTGGTCGATGCCAGTATCCTGCCGATCCTGTGGCGCATCGGGCATTACCGGATCGAGCTGCCGCGCCAGGCCAAGCCCGTGCTCGACTACGCCGAGCGCATGTTTGCCCGCGAATCATTCCAGGAAAGCCTCTCCGAAGCCGAGCGCGAAATGCGCGACTAACGGCTGCGTGCCGGATCTCCCCGGCCGGGGCCGGCATACACCTGCTACAATCGTGGTGTTGTGACGGTAATCCGGTTATTGTCTTACCCATGAACTCCAGTCGCCCCTATTTCGTGCGCGCGATCCATGAATGGATCCTGGACAACGAAATGACGCCGCACCTGCTGGTTGACATCGAGGGTGAAGGCGTGGAGATCCCCGCCCAGCACGGCCAGAACGGCAAGATTGTCCTCAATATCAGTCCCGGCGCGGTGGTGGGCCTGCGGCTGGGAAACGATGCCATTGCCTTCCGGGCCCGCTTCGGGGGCATTGCAACGGACGTGTACGTGCCGGTGGAATCGGTGCTGGCCATCTATGCCAAGGAAAACGGCCGTGGCATGGTATTCGACGATCACGAAAACGGGCCGGATTCCGATGGCCCGTCCGGCAAGCCCGGCAAGCGCCCGTCACTCAAGATCGTCAAGTAACCCGGATCATGTCGCCGGGCCCCCGCGTAGCGGTTCCATCCGTATCTGGCCGGCCGGGACACCCTGTTCGCGCAGCCGGTTCTCCAGCGGCCCGGCAAGCGGTTCCGGTATGCAGGCGTAAAAGTCCAGGCTGCCGGGTTCCTCCAGCCCGGACAGGATGCCGGGTAGCAGTGACTCTGCAGGCGTGGTTGCGGTTGCCTGCAGCGCCACGTAGTGGAAGTTGTCCAGCGCATCATCCCAGGAGCGGCACAGGTTTCCCTGATAATGGCCGTTGTCCGGCGTGGTGATCCAGTAGAGGTGCAGTTGCTCGGCAATGTCGAGCGCCATGGCGTGCTCGATCAGGCTCTTGACCGGTCCGAAGCCCGTGTCGATGGCAATGAATACCAGTGATCGCGGCGAGTCCTCGTCGAGCGTGAAGTCGCCACGCGGTCCGCGGATGGTCAGGCTGCTGTTGGGTTTCATATCGGCCAGTTGCGCAATGCACGGGTTGTCCGGATCAGCCGGGATATGGAACTGCAGGTTCATGTCATCACACGGGCAGCTGGCGATGGAGCAGTCCAGCGCGGGCTTGCCATCCAGTATGAGTGTCAGGTACTGGCCGGCGAGAAAGCGCAGCCGCGAGGTGCGCGGCGTCTTGGCGTTCAGCACGATAACCCGCGCATCGGGGCGCTCGACCTTCCTGACCCTGACCTCGATTTGCTGCAGCGGGATATCATGCGCACCCAGTGCCTCGTCAGCCTCGAGCACCACGTCGGTGATGGCGGTGTTGGAACAGGCCAGGATGTATCCCAGCCCCTTTTCGGCCTCGGTCAGCACGTAGTCGTGCGGTGCGATTTTCCTGACCTGTCCGGATACCACCTTGCACTTGCACTTGCCGCAGTTCCCGTTGCTGCAGCCGTAATTGAGCGCCAGGCCGCTGCGCAAGCCGGCCTCGAGTATCGAGTCGGAGCCCTCGATGAAGAATTCGTGCCCGCTGGGCAGGATGCGCACCTGCGCTGCCATTACCCTCAGGAAGGCCTCTTTTGCGATGATCCCGGAATCGTCTTGCTCTTGCTCCAGGGAATCCAGCGTCTGCAGGAACCACTGCCTGAGTGTAGTAAATGCATCAGCCTGGTCGCCCTCGGACCCGGACAGCTCGGTGAATTTCTGTTTCAGGTTCTCGATCAGGTCGCCGTTGCGGCGGGCCTCGCGGCGCGCCTTTGCGAGTTCCCGGCCCAGCGAGAGAATGCGCGCGGCCAGTACATCGACATCCGGTTTGTCTTCCTGGGGCCGGATAATCTTGTTGACCGCGTTCTCCATGATGGACTCGACGCGCTCCAGCATGCTGGTGTCCTCGATGCTGGCCTCGGGGTAGGCATGCAACAGGTCAGACAGCAGCAGTTCACCCTCGAACGTGCGCAGCTCACCCTGCTGGATTTTCTTCTGCAGGGTGCCGCGCTTGACACCGACCAGGCGCGCGGCGCGCGAGAGTGTAATCAGGCGTGACATACCGGTTTCCGTGATAGCGAGATGCCTGACACTATAACGCAACACCTCGCCGAGGCAACATCCTGGACAAGGACCGGTATTCTGAAATGGCTGCACCGCTAGTCCGTACTGCATTTGAGATAAACTTGTCGCTGTCTGCATCAGGGTGTTGCTTCTGCCTCCGGGAGGTTGCAGGAAGCAGGACGCTAACCGGTATTTATCACCTCTCTCCGGGGCAGAGGGAGTAGAGGTCTGGAAGACATGCAATGATCGAGATCATTACCGGCGATATCACCCGACTCGAGGTCGACGCGATCGTGAATGCGGCAAACCGCAGCCTGCTGGGCGGCGGCGGCGTGGATGGCGCCATCCATGCGGCAGCCGGGCCGCTGCTGCTGCAGTACTGCCGCACCCTGCACGGATGCCGTACCGGGGAGGCGAAAATCAGTCCCGGTTTCGGCCTGCCGGCAAGGCGCGTGATCCACACGGTGGGGCCGGTGTGGCAGGGCGGCGATCACTACGAGCCCGCGCTGCTCAGGGCCTGCTACCGCAACAGTTTCGAGCTTGCCCTGGAGAACGAGGTGCACAGCATCGCCTTCCCCGCCATCAGTACCGGTGTCTACGGCTACCCGAAGGAAGCCGCTGCACGCATAGCGATCGAGGCCATGCTGGAATACCGGGACCGTTTCGAACGCATCATCGCCTGCTGTTACAGCGAGGCGGATGCGGCGCTGTACCGGCGCATACTGGAAGAGTCCGCGTAGCAGCGGATCTCACCGCGACTGTCTCGCGCAGGGACGCAGAGTGCGCAGGGGCATGCGGAGGAAACCAATTCTGTCTCGCGCAACGGTGCCAGGATGACAGCGCCACAGCAGCGCATCTCATGCGTGACTGGAGCCGTCTATGCGCAGGTCGCGCCCGGGATGCGCTGCCACGGGCCGCCTGGCATTGAATTTTCACACCGCGGCCTCATATATCCTATAGTAATACAGAGGTTTCCAGATGAGCGCCACCCGAGCGCCTGCCGTGGCAGGCATGTTCTATCCGGCTGACCCCGCCGAGCTGTCCGCGGGGATTCGTGCCATGCTGTCCGCGGCCGGGGCAGGGCAGGACACGCGCGCGCCCAAGGCGCTGATCGTGCCCCATGCCGGTTATATCTACTCCGGTCCGGTTGCCGCGTCGGCCTATGCCCGGCTGGCGCCGCTGGCCGGGCGGATCCGGCGCGTGGTGCTGCTGGGGCCGGTACACCGGGTCCCGGTGCGCGGACTGGTACTGCCCAGGTCAGCATCGTTCAGCACCCCGCTGGGCGAGATCCCGCTCGATACTGAGGCCATGGCCAGCGTGGCCGGGCTGCCCCAGGTCAGCTACAGCGAAGAGGCCCATGCACCGGAGCATTCGCTGGAAGTGCACCTGCCGTTCCTGCAGAGCGTGCTGGGGGACTTCCGGCTGTTGCCGCTGGCCGTGGGGGATGCCACGGCCGAGCAGGTTGCCGGTGTGCTTGAACACGTGTGGGGCGGCGCGGAGACGCTGATCGTGATCAGTTCGGACCTGTCGCATTACCTTCCCTATGAACTGGCCCGGCGCACCGACAGCGCAACCGTGCAGCATATTCTCGGGCTGCAGACCGGCATCCGTCATGAACAGGCCTGCGGTGCCACGCCGGTGAACGGACTGCTGGCCTGCGCCGGCCGCCATGCACTGCAACCCGAGTTGCTGGATCTGCGCAACTCCGGCGATACCGCGGGTGACCGTTCGCGGGTGGTGGGTTATGCCGCCATCGCCTTCTACGAGGAGTCGACATGACCGTGGCGGAGCAGGGCAGCATCCTGCTGGCGGTGGCGCGGGATGCCATTGCCCGGCAGCTTGGCGCGGCGGGTGTCCCGTACGATACACCGGCATGGCTGCATGATCCGGGTGCCAGTTTCGTCACCCTGACCCAGCAGGGTCAGCTGTGCGGCTGTATCGGTTCCCTGCAGGCCTGGCGCCCGCTGGGCGAGGACGTGCAGGCCAATGCCGTGGCGGCGGCACTGCATGATCCGCGTTTTGCGCCGCTCACGGCCGCCGAGCTGTCCATAACACGCATCGAGGTGTCGCTGCTGTCGGCGGCCACCGCGATGCAGTTCGAATCCGAGCAGCAGGTGCTTGCACAACTGCGCCCCGGGGTGGACGGCGTGGTGCTGCAATACGGCAGTGCGCGTGGCACGTTTCTGCCCCAGGTGTGGGAATCCCTGCCGCAGCCGGCCGATTTTCTTGCCCAGCTCAAGCGCAAGGCCGGGCTGCCGGCCGATTTCTGGCATGAAGACATTGCCCTGTCACGCTATACCGTGACCAGGTGGAAAGAGCCAGTCGAGGCCGCACATGAGCACGCCTGATATCCAGACCGGATTCCACCCGGCGCGCTGGTGGCACGAGCTGCCGGACGGACGCATACAGTGTGACCTGTGTCCGCGTGACTGCAAGCTGCATGAAGGCCAGCGCGGTGCGTGTTTCGTGCGCATGAACCAGGGCAACCGGATGGTGCTGACCACCTACGGCCGCTCCTCCGGCTTCTGCATCGACCCGATCGAGAAGAAGCCGCTCAACCACTTCTACCCGGGCACCCCGGTGCTGTCCTTCGGCACGGCCGGCTGCAACCTGGCCTGCAAGTTCTGCCAGAACTGGGATATCAGCAAGTCGCGCGAGATGGACCGGCTGATGGACCAGGCCAGCCCGGAGGCCATTGCGCGCTCGGCGCAACAGTCGAACTGCAAGAGTGTGGCCTTCACCTACAACGACCCGGTCATCTTCGCCGAGTACGCCATCGACACGGCAGCGGCCTGCCACGCCCTGGATATTCAGACCGTGGCGGTGACCGCGGGCTATATCTATCCGGAGCCGGGGCGCGAATTCTTTGCCGTCATGGATGCCGCCAACGTGGACCTGAAGGCGTTCACGGACGAGTTCTACTACAAGGTGACCGGCTCACACCTGCAGCCCGTGCTGGATACGCTTTCCTACCTGCACCATGAAACAGACGTGTGGACGGAAATCACCACCCTGCTGATACCGGGCTACAACGACTCGGACCGCGAGATCGAGGACATGAGCAAGTGGATTGCCAGTGAGCTGGGCCGCGACGTGCCGCTGCATTTTTCCGCGTTCCACCCCGACTTCAGGCTCATGGACGTGCCACCCACGCCGCCGGAGACCCTCAGCCGGGCGCGCAACATTGCGCTGGGGCAGGGGCTGCACTATGTCTACACCGGCAATGTCCACGACACCGAAGGCGACACCACGTTCTGCCCGGGTTGCAGCCAGCCGCTGATCGTGCGTGACTGGTACCGGATACTCGACTACCGGGTGACGGATGACGGGCACTGCCCGGACTGCAACGCCGCCATTGCCGGTCGCTTCGAGAAGTACACGGGTGCTTTCGGGCCGCAGCGTATCCCGGTACGCATCGGCGCCTGACGAGTCCCGCCCGGCCGCCCGCTCCGGCAAGGTGCGCCTGCCTGTTCAGGAATGCTGACCGGGGATCCCGTGACCGCTGCTAGTCATGGGCGATCGGGTCGTCCTTGAACAGGTATTCACGCAGCTCGCTGTCGAACGAGGGGTCCCTGCGCCGGATCCATTCCAGCACCATGGCTGCATGTTCTTTTTCCTCGTCGCGGTTGTGTGCAAGGATCGCCTTGAGTTCCGTATCCTTGCAGGCATCGACCCGCTGGTTGTACCAGTCGACCGCTTCCAGTTCCTCCATCAGCGAGGTGATCGCCCGGTGCATGTCCCTGGTTGCCTCTCTCAGTTCCTCGACTGGTTCGTGATAGCCCTCGTTTGACATCGTGGTCTCCTTGGTTCGCGTGGATATGCCCGGCAGGATTCCTGGATCCCGTGCAGGCCATTGATTATCTGTCCGGGGTCAATCCGCAGCCAGGAACAGCTGCGGGTCGACGCGCGCATCGTTGAGGCTGACACCCCAGTGCAGGTGCGGGCCGGTGACCCGGCCGGTCATGCCGATGGTGCCGATGCTGTCGCCGGTCTCGACCCGGTCCCCCACGCTGACCCCGATGCTGTTCATGTGGCAGTACATGGTGACCAGGCCCTGGCCATGGTCGATGAACACGGTATTGCCGTTGAAGAAATAGTCACCGGTGTCGATGACGGTGCCCGGCGCGGGGGCCCTGATCGGTGTGCCTTCGGGTGCGGCGATATCCAGGCCGCTGTGCGGCTTGCGCGGCTGGTCATTGAAGAAGCGCCGCAGGCCGAACGGGCTGCTGGTCTCGCCCTCGACCGGCATGCGGAAGGCCACCACGACGCTGTCGTTATCCGACCAGTGCTCCAGGGCGGCATCGATCTGCTTTTTTTCCCGCCCGATGCGCTCCAGGTCGCGCGGCTCCGGGGTGACCTTGCGCTTGTCCTTGATGGTGATGCGCTGCTCCTCGTAGTGCTTGTCCGCCACGTTGAAGGCGATGCTCACCGGCTTGCCGCCGGTCGATTGCGCCTGCAGGTGATAGCGGCCGGCCTGCGTGCCCAGCGAGATACCGACCACGGCCGTGTGATTGCCGTCCCTGTTGGTGACAAGCACCCTGCGGCCCTTGAAGCGCGGGCTGGCGGGGTCGATGTCTGCGGGGAGCGGGATCATGGCAATGCCGCCCGGCACCGGGGTGGTTTCGGGCGGCAGGGCAAACACTGGCGCAGTGATTAACAGCAGTGTGACGAACAGGGTCTGTTTCATGGTACAGCGCATGATCCGGTTTTCTGCGTCATTGCGCGTCACGAAGTGACGCAGCAATCTCCTGATGAAGTGCCTGGTTGACGAGATTGCCGCGCTTCGCTCGCAATGACAAGGGTGCAGGGTGTTGCTCAGCTTCCCGTAATCTCGTCCACGGTACTCAGCACACGGCCCTCGGCAAGGCGCGTCTCGATCTGTTCGCCCGGTTTGAGGTCGCCGGCCCTGCGCAGGATCTCGCGTTGCCCGGGCCGGCTCACGATGGCGTAACCGCGTTGCAGGGTTGCCAGCGGACTGACGGTATCGAGTGAGCGGCAGGCTACCGCGAGGCGCTGCTGACGCGCCTGCAGCAGGGCGCGCAGGGCGACCTGCATGCGCTGTGCAACGGCCTGCTGCTGCAGGACGGTGCGGCGGATGCGGTGTGCCGGGGTCTGCTGTTTCAGTGCTGCATGCGCTGCATGAAGAGAGGCGCGCAAGTTATTGAAATATGATCTTATCGCCAGCCTGCTGCGCCCCTCCAGGTCATCCAGTCGCTGGGCCTGCTGGCGCAGGTACTGACCGGGGTGGCGCAGTTGCAGGCGCTGGTCCAGCCAGCGCATGCGCTGGCGGGTATCGGCCAGTTGCTGGCGCATGCGCTGGCTGATACGCCTGGCGAGGATGTCGTACTGCTGCAGCCACTCGGCCTGGTCGGGACTGACCAGTTCGGCAGCGGCGGACGGCGTGGGGGCGCGCTGGTCGGCGACGAAGTCGGCAATGGTGAAGTCCACCTCGTGCCCCACGGCACTGACCACCGGGATGTCACAGGCATGGATGGCCCGTGCGACGACTTCCTCGTTGAATGCCCACAGGTCTTCCAGCGAACCGCCGCCACGGGTCAGGATCAGCACATCGCATTCCCCGCGCCGGGAGGCAGTCTGCAGCATGTCGGCGATTGCGCGGCCGGCGTCCTTGCCCTGCACCGGTACCGGGTAGATCAGCACCGGTATCGCCGGGAAACGCCTGCGCAGCACGCTGAGTACGTCACGAATGGCTGCACCGGTTGGCGAGGTGATGACACCGATGCGCCCGGGCAGGGCAGGCAGGGCCTTTTTCCAGGCCGGGTCGAACAGTCCCTCGGCATCGAGTCTGGCCTTCAGGGCATCAAAGGCGCGCTGCAGCACCCCGTCGCCGGCCTCCTGCATGCTTTCGACGATCAGCTGGTAGTCACCGCGTGCCTCGTACAGGCTGACCTTGGCGCGGACCAGTACCTGCATGCCTTCCCCGGGGCGAAAGCGCAGCAGCTGATTGCGACTGCGGAACATGGCGGCACGGACCTGGGCCTGGCTGTCCTTGAGGGTGAAATAGAGGTGACCCGACGAGGGGCGTGCCACATTGGACAGTTCGCCCTCGATCCAGACGCGCGGCAGGCCCTGCTCCAGCAGGTTGCGCGCAGTCTGGTTCAGCCGGGATACGCTGTATACCTCCCGGGCCGGCGGCAGCATGCCCTGTTCCGTGGTCATTTCCGACATGGTACCCAAGGATACCCGAACAGGGGCCGGTCCTGCCGTATCGGCGCGTAAAAAACACTGTTCCGGCGCTGAAAAACAGCCGGCACGCGGTTTACCGGGGCAGCCCCAGTCCCTATAATGAGCGGCCAACTTCAAACCGCGGAACCCGAACTCGTATGCGCATAGTGCAGGAAGCCCTTACCTTTGATGACGTCCTGTTACTGCCCGCGCACTCAACCGTACTGCCGCGCGATGTCAGCCTGCAAACGCTGCTGACCCGTGATATTCAACTGAACATCCCGGTGCTGTCGGCGGCCATGGATACCGTCACCGAGTCACGCCTGGCCATTACCCTGGCGCAGGAGGGTGGCATCGGCATCGTGCACAAGAACCTCGGCATCGAGCGCCAGGCCGCCGAGGTCCGGACGGTCAAGAAATTCGAGAGCGGCGTCATCAAGGACCCGATCACGGTGTCGCCGGACACCACCATCAAGGACGTGATCGACCTGACGCGCGCCAACAACATATCCGGGGTACCGGTGGTCGACGGCGATGACCTGGTGGGGATCGTTACCAGCCGGGACCGCCGTTTCGAGCCCAACCTGAGCAACCCGGTCAGCAGCGTGATGACACCGAAGGAGCGGCTGGTCACGGTCAGGGAGGGCGCCTCGCGGGAAGAGGTGATCGCACTGCTGCACAAGCACCGCATCGAGCGCGTGCTGGTTATCAACGATGACTTCAAGCTGCGCGGCATGATCACGGTAAAGGATATCCAGAAGTCCACCGATTTCCCGAATGCCTGCAAGGACGAGCATGGCCGGCTGCGCGTGGGTGCCGCGGTCGGTACCGGCGGGGACAGCGAGGCGCGTATCGATGCGCTGGCACAGGCCGATGTCGATGTCATCATCGTCGATACCGCGCACGGGCATTCCCAGGGCGTGCTGGACCGGGTGCGCTGGGTGAAACAGCATTATCCGCAGCTGCAGGTGATTGGCGGCAATATCGCTACCGCCGCGGCAGCACGGGCACTGGTCGATGCCGGGGCGGATGCCGTCAAGGTCGGCATCGGGCCCGGCTCGATCTGTACCACGCGCATCATTGCCGGCATCGGTGTACCGCAGATCAGTGCCGTGGCGAATGTCGCCGAGGAACTGCGCAAGGACGGCATACCGCTGATCGCAGACGGCGGTATCCGCTACTCGGGCGATATGGCCAAGGCGCTGGCAGCCGGCGGCTATTCCGTGATGATCGGCAGCATGTTCGCCGGCACCGAGGAGGCGCCCGGCGAGGTGGAGCTCTACCAGGGCCGCTCCTACAAGTCCTACCGCGGCATGGGCTCGCTCGGCGCCATGGGCGGCTCGCAGGGATCCTCGGATCGCTATTTCCAGGACGCCACGGAAGAACTCGAAAAGCTCGTGCCGGAAGGCATCGAAGGTCGCGTTGCCTACAAGGGCGGCATGGTCGCGATCGTGCACCAGCTCATCGGCGGCGTGCGCGCGGCGATGGGCTACACCGGCTGCGCCAGCATCGACGAGATGCGCACCAAGCCGCAGTTCGTGCGCATGACCGGCGCCGGCGTCAAGGAAAGCCATGTCCACGACGTGACGATTACCAAGGAAGCACCTAACTACCGCTCGCAGAACTAGCACTCGATGAGCCTCGATATTCATGCCCACAAGCTGCTGATCCTCGATTTCGGCAGCCAGTACACGCAGTTGATCGCCCGCCGCGTCCGCGAAGTCGGCGTGTATTCCGAGATTCATCCCTGGGACATGTCCGACGAGGACATCCGGGCGTTCGCCCCCGACGGCATCATCCTCTCGGGTGGCCCGGAGTCCGTGAATCTCGACGATCCGCCGCGCGCGCCGCAGGTCGTGTTCGAACTCGGCGTGCCGGTGCTCGGCATCTGCTACGGCATGCAGACCATGGC
>JABAHR010003243.1_pt5 | contig 12241 bp, 10 predicted proteins | sample 7062101 | NCBI WGS metagenome assembly JABAHR01 (sample SAMN14534553, study PRJNA622989) | marine sediment metagenome | biome: marine biome [ENVO:00000428]; feature: marine pelagic biome [ENVO:01000023]; material: deep marine sediment [ENVO:00002113] | place: India: Gulf of Kutch | collected...
CAGACTCGTCTGGAACTGCACCTCGTCGATCGCCTGCAGATTGGTCGGGTCGGAAATACCGAGAAACAGGCGTTTGCCTCGCATGACGAGCGGCAAGACGCGATGTTTGGTCAGCAGCTTCTGGTTGACGGCCCGCAGGGTGTCGAGCTCGATATCGATGGCGTCGATGTCGAGCAGCGGTACGCCGAATTCGTGGGATGCGGCGACGGCAATCGCCCGCGGATCCGCCATCTCGTTATCGACGAGATAGGACACCAGCTGCTCGTTGGCCTTGCGGGCGGCCTCGGTCGCTTTCAGGATGTCCTCTTCCGAGACAATACCGTCCTGTACCAGGCGCCTTGGTAAGCCCGTAAGAGTCGATTGCGCTGCCGTTGCTGCCATACCCGCAAGAATCCCATAAATTGCAATGGGGGAGCCCCCCAGAGCGTCACAGTCTCGCCAATATGGGTGCCCGAATCAATCGGATTTTGTGCGGCTTGTCACAGTTGCGTGATTCAATTAAGTAAAATCGGCAAAAGAGCCCGAATTTACTGAAAAAACGCGCTTTTTTGACCCGATGTGACTAGCGGCAGCTACTCGGCATATAGCGCGAATCCACCGTCGGCGCGATGTGTCCGGCACCCCCATTCAGGAGCACGCCGGGCGGCGGTGGGGCATTGCCACAGCGCCAGATGACGGTGTTTCCGGTGGTCTCGTACGGCGTCAGGGAGAGGGCCGCGCCGATGATGTCCTGGTGCGCCAGCGGGCCACCGAAGGTGACGTCGATCCGCCCGTTGACGATCTCGACGGCGGTGACGTAGCTGCCGCGCGTGTCGGCCGCTTGCGGCGTCATGCCCGCGGCAACGCGGTTGGCGGGCGCCACGCCGCCAACGGTGTAGGCGTCGACGATCGGCACCTTCGCGCCGGCGGCAAAATTCAGGCCCTCAGAAACCTGTGCACGCACGGTGTAGGTCTGGTAGGCCGAGACGGCCAACGATGCGAGGATGCCGATGATGGTAATCACGATCATCAGCTCGATGAGGGTAAACCCCCGGCTGCGGTTCGTCATGAAACTGATCCGATGTTTCCTGCTATCGCGGTTCGGACACTATAGTCCAGTCCACTTATTATTCTTGGCCGGGAACGACGGCCTCGGAAAACCAGCATAAGGGCATCGCCGGGAAATTTCAGCCGAGTGGGTCAGCAAAAAAAGTGTGAACCCGATCACATAACTTCGGATCACCAGGACAGCGGGGTCGAAACGGACTTTTCCGGGGGGTGCCGCAACCAGTCGCATGCGGCGTGAATAGTCCGCTTCGACCCCATAAAAAAAGCCCCGGAGAACCGGGGCTTCTTTCATCGCGGGTAAAGCCGCGATTAACCGTAATAGAGCTTACGGACGGCAAGCAGCCGGCAGCCACTTGTTCTGCAGGCCAGCGCCGTTGGCGCAGGTCCAGCTGACAGAACCAGCGTTGTCGAGCGGCGTCATCGTCAGCGTAGCGCCGGTGATGTTGGCGTTAGCGTCGTTGCCATAGGTAACCGTGATCACACCGGCAGCAACAGCAACCTGCGTGACGTACTTACCCGTGATGTTAGCAGCAGCTTCGATACCAGCCGTCGCGTTGTCGGCCGGGAAAGCGCCCTGGTCCTGGTAGAACTCGGTCACAGCAGCCTTGGCGCCGCCAGACAGGTTCAGGCCTTCAGAAACCTGTGCGCGGATCGTGTAGTCCTGGTAAGCCGGGATGGCAATCGCAGCCAGAATGCCGATGATGGCAACTACGATCATCAGTTCGATTAGAGTAAAACCCTGTTGTTTCTTCATCTCAATTGTCTCCATGAAGGTGAGAGTGTTAGTCATTAACAAACGGCGCATAGCGCCTGTAATAGAGATAAAGCAAGCCCCGTGCCAACTTTGGCTTAAAACTCTTAAATTATTGATTTAAAAAAGGAAATGAATTTTAACGCGCGGCCATTTTGATCCTTTGCGACGCGAAGACAGTCAGTTTCTGTCAGTGTTTGTCACAAGGTGACAAAAATTGTCACTCACCTCGCCGACTTATTCGATCCCCAGCTTCTTGATGCGATAGCGCAGCTGGCGGAAGGTCAGGCCGAGTAGTTTGGCGGCCGCGGTCTTGTTGTAGCGGGTCTTCTCCAGTGCCTCGATAATGGCTTGCCGCTGCACCTCGTCGATCCGGTTGCCAAGATCCTGACCGCCGGCAGCGGGACCGGGTCTGGGCAGCTCCGAAGTCGTGAATGCGAGATCGCCCTCGGCGATCGAGCCGCCGCCGGACAGCGTAACGGCGCGCTCCAACATGTTTTCGAGCTCACGAACGTTGCCCGGAAAGTCATAGCGAGTCAGACTCGCTTTGGCGCCCTCGTCGAGATTATCGATGCTCGAGCCAAGACGTTCGAGGATAAAGCCTGCGAGCTGCAGCACGTCCTCGCCACGTTCGCGCAGCGCCGGGACGCGCAATTCGATGACGTTGATCCGGTAGTAGAGGTCTTCCCGGAACTGACCGGCCTTGACCATATTCGCGAGGTCTTTATGGGTTGCCGAGAGGATCCTGATATCGACGCTCTCCTCCTTGGCAGCGCCTACCGGGCGAATGGTCTGCTCCTGGATCACCCGCAGCAGCTTGACCTGCATGGATAAGGGCAGGTCGGCGATCTCATCGAGAAACAGCGTGCCGGTATTCGCGCTATGGACGAGCCCTGCCTTGTCGCTGACGGCGCCGGTAAAGGCACCCTTCCTGTGCCCGAAGAATTCGCTCTCCATGAGTTCGGTCGGAATCGCGCCGCAGTTCACGGGGACGAACGGGCCGTCTTTCCTGGGGCCCGACTCGTGGATCAGGCGGGCGACCAGCTCCTTGCCCGTGCCGGATTCGCCGGAGATGTGAATCGGCGCCTGGCTGCGCGCCACCTGCTCGATCATCTCCCGCAGGCGCTGCATCGCCGGCGACTCGCCCAGCAGCCGTGAAGCCCCGTCGCTGGAGCGTTCACCAAGCTTGAGCGCATTGCCGACGATATTCCGCAGGTTGTTGAGGTCGAGCGGCTTGGAAATGAAATCGAACGCGCCGAGTTTGAGGGCCTGCACAGCTGTCTCGACATTACCATGCGCCGTGATCACGGCCACGGGCACACCGGTCGCGTTCTTCTGCATCCACTGCACGAGATCGAGCCCGTCTCCGTCCGGCAACCGCATGTCCGTCAGGCAAATGTCGAAGCGCTGACTGCCGAGCTCGCGTTTTGCGCCCGCGACGTCTTCGGCAACGACCGTTTCGATATCCATTCGGCCCAGCGTCAGCGCCAGCAGCTCGCGGATGTCGGGTTCGTCGTCGATGACCAGTGCCAGGGGTTTCTGCATTGCAGCGATATCGCTCTGTAAGTCCCGTTTACTCGTTCTCTACCGCTTCCCAGCGGTCCGGATCAGAGAACGCGATCCTGAATATACTGCCACCCGACTCGCGATCGCGGTAGCTGAGCGCCGCACGATTCAGTTCGCACAGCTCGCGCGAAATATACAGGCCAAGTCCCGTCCCGCCGCTGCGCGCCGTAAAGAACGGCTCAAAAACCTTGTCCGCCGTGGCCGGATCAATGCCGTGACCCTGGTCGTGTACCTCCAGGTACGGCTGACCGGTTCTGCCGGTCTTGCCGGCATGCAGTTCCACGAGAATGCCGCCGGTCTCGCTGGCGTACTTGACCGCGTTGTCGCAAAGATTCCAGAGGACCTGGCGAAGATGACTCGGATCCATTCTCACCTTGACATTGGGTTCACAACTCGCGACCGCGAGTTCGCCCTCCTGCAGCTCCAGCGTTCGCGAGAACTCCTGCGCGAAGTCCCTGAGCCAGGGTTCGAGTTCGAACAGTTCGGGCCTGCTCGACTCGCGCCGGGACAGCTGCAGGACGTTATCGATAATGTGGCTGACGCGCTCAGCATGCGTGCGGATGATTTCGGTCAGCCGGAGGTCGTCCTCGGTGAGCGCATGGGACTCCGCCAGCAACTGGCCCGCGTGGCTCATGGCGCCGACGGGGTTCCGGATCTCGTGGGCGATGCTGGCGCTGAGCCGACCAAGCGAAGCCAGCTTCGACTGCTGCACCCGCGCATTCATCAGGCTCGAGTCCTCGAGGAATACCAGGACCGGTCCGGCGCGTTCCTCGTTCTTGTCCAGCGGCGCAAGATGCGCCTTGATCTGCGAGGTTTCCTCCCCGGTATCAACCGTCAGGTCGGTATGAGAACCCGCTTCGGCATTTTTGCGCCACTGCTCGATATAACTGGCGAGATCCACCGATATCGTGCCGATGTTCGTGCCATGGCAATCAGCCGGCGACCCCAGCAGGTTTGCCGCGCTGGAATTGATCAGGCGAACTTTGTTTTCCGCGTCGAGCACGACGATACTCTCGCGCAGATGCTGGACGATGTACTCGTTGAGCTCAGACAGGTTGGCAAGGTCGACGCCACGCTGTCGCGCGAGCGCCTCGGAAAACTGGATTCGGCGAGCCAGCGGCCTGGCCGCCAGTGAAATCGCGAAGATAATGGCGCCCAGAACGCCGGCAGCCGTGAAATTACCGGTGTCGCTGACCCCGCCAATCTGCGAGAACAGCTGCTCGCCGAGGATCGCAATCGTCGCTACGGCGGCGAAAAACGCCGGAAATCGGAAAGGCAGGATCAGGCTGCCGGCGCCGACGAACACGACGAGCAGGCCGCCGAGGCCGCTTGAGATGCCGCCGCTCGAATGCATCAGGATCACGATGGCCGAGATATCGATCGGAATCTGGGTCAGGATCTGCGGGGCGGCGGTCACCCAGCGCCAGCGGATGGCGAACCCGGTCACGACCGCGAATACCAGGTAGCCGGCCGCCGTGGCCGAGAATACCGCCGGGTAGCGTTCGCCGATCAGGCGGGGTTCGTCGCCGGCGAAGAACAGGGCAATGAGGACCAGTGCAAGAAAGATCCGGAACACGTTGAGCGTGCCTAGCACTCGCCATGTCAGATCTGATTCGTCGATGGCGCGTTGCAGGGGAGAATCGGCCCGAAAAGCCCGCGTATCTGTCAGTGCCTGGTTCATATTCTCCGTATCGCGGTCCGGCCCATATGCCGGCCAGCGCAGATTGTAGTCGAAGCGCAACAGGAATTTTGCGTCTCAAGTGGCTTTCCTACAAAATACGCGCGACTTTTTGCCCCCCGACGTCACTATCCATAATGAATCTTCACGAATACCAGTCGAAAGCACTGTTCGCAGAGTACGGCATACCGGTACCGCAAGGGGTGGCCGCGTCCACGCCTGACGAAGCCGCAGCCGCCACCGAGACACTCGGCGGCGACCTCTGGGTCGTCAAGGCGCAGGTCCATGCCGGCGGCCGCGGCAAGGCCGGCGGCGTCAAGCTTGCGCGATCAGCCGACGAGGTGCGGGAATACGCCGCTGCGATGCTTGGTACGCAGCTCGTCACGCACCAGTCAGGTCCCGAAGGCCTGCCGGTCAACATCGTCTACGTCGAGGCCGGATCGGAGATCGATCGCGAGCTGTACCTCAGCATGCTGGTCGACCGCGAGCTGAGCCGCGTAGCTTTCATCGCCTCAGCAGCCGGCGGCATGGACATCGAGCAGGTCGCAGAAGAGACGCCGGAGAAGATTTTCACGGTAGCCGTCGCTTCCGACGCCGGCCTGCAGCCATACCAGGCCCGGCAGCTTGCGTTCGGATTGGGGCTGGATGCAAAACAGGGTCGGCAGTTCGCGGACCTGATCGGCAAGATGTATCGCCTGTTCCTCGAGTGCGACGCGAGCCTGGTCGAAGTGAATCCACTGATCGTCACGAAGGCCGGCGACGTCGTCGCGCTGGACGCCAAGATCAATATCGAGGCCAACGCCCTGTTTCGGCAATCGCGGCTCGAAGCGTTGCGTGATCCCAGCCAGGAGGACGCTACCGAGCGCGAAGCTGCGGAGCACGACCTGAACTACGTATCGCTGGACGGCAACATCGCCTGCATGGTGAATGGCGCCGGGCTGGCGATGGCGACGATGGACCTGATCAAGCTGCACGGCGGCGAGCCGGCCAACTTCCTCGATGTCGGCGGCGGCGCCACGGCCGAGCGCGTTGCCGAAGCCTTCAAGATCATTCTGTCCAATGAAAACGTAGACGCGATTCTCGTCAATATTTTCGGCGGCATCGTACGCTGCGACCTGATCGCCGAGGGGATCATCAAAGCCGTCCGTGAAGTTGGCGTCAACGATCCGGTGGTCGTGCGTCTCGAAGGAACCAACGTCGACAAGGGGCGTCAGCTGCTTGCCGACAGCGGACTGGACATCATCGCGGCGGACGACCTGACCGACGCCGCGCAGAAAGCCGTCGCAGCCGCGGGCCGATGACAGGGATTTCCAGCCAATGAGCATACTGGTCAATAAAGACAGCAAAATCGTTTGCCAGGGCATCACCGGCAACCAGGGATCCTTCCACACGGAGCAGTGCATCGAGTACGGCACCAGTGTCGTTGCCGGCGTGACGCCGGGTCGCGGCGGCGAGGAACACCTCGGCGTGCCTGTCTACAACACGATGCGTGAGGCCGTCCGGGAATCCGGGGCGGACGTCAGCATGATCTATGTGCCGGCGCCGTTCGCCGCCGACGCGATCCTCGAAGCGGCCGATGCCGGCGTGGGGCTGATCGTCTGCATCACCGAGGGCATCCCGGTGCTCGACATGGTGAAAGTGAAGTCGGCGCTGGCCAGCTACGACTGCCGTCTCATCGGGCCGAACTGCCCGGGCATCATCACGCCGGAAGAGTGCAAGATCGGCATCATGCCCGGCTTCATTCACAAGCAAGGCAGCATCGGCGTCGTCTCGCGGTCCGGCACGCTGACCTATGAAGCCGTGTACCAGACCACAACTAACGGCCTGGGCCAGAGCACCTGTGTCGGTATTGGCGGCGACCCGGTCCGCGGCATGAACTTCATCGATTGTCTCGAGCTGTTCGAGGCCGACCCTGAAACCGAGGGCGTCGTTATGGTCGGTGAGATCGGCGGCACGGACGAAGAAGCGGCGGCAGAGTTCATCCAGTCGAACGTTTCGAAACCGGTTGTCGCCTATATCGCCGGCGTTACCGCGCCGCCCGGCAAGCGTATGGGGCACGCTGGGGCTATCATTGCCGGAGGCAAGGGTACGGCGGAAGACAAGTTCCGTGCGCTGGACGCCGCCGGCGTCGCGACGGTTCGATCTCCCGCCGAACTCGGCAACAAGATGCTCGAGCTGATGGGCGGCTGATCGCCTTGCCTGCCGTCCCGGAGTGCAGGTCAATAAAAGTGAGTGACAGAATCACCGTGGCATTGGCGCAGCTCGACCTCGTTGTCGGCGACGTCGAAGGCAATACAACCAAAATCCTCGACTACTGTAAGCGCGCGCACGACGAGTTGCAGGCGGACCTGGTCGTATTCCCGGAGCTGTCGGTCAGCGGCTATCCGCCCGAGGATCTGCTTTTCCACTCGGGTTTCCAGCGACGCATTGCCAACGCGATGGAAAAGATCCGTTCAACCGTGCGCGATATTGCCGTCCTGATCGGCTACCCGGAATACGAGGACGGTCGGATCTTCAATGCAGCGGTCGTGTTCAAAGACGGAAATCCGCTCGCCCAGTACCGCAAGCATCTGCTTCCGAACTACCGGGTGTTCGACGAGGAGCGCTACTTCGCGGCCGGCAAGGAGCCCGCCGTGTTCACGCTCAACGGCATCCGCCTCGGCATCGCGATTTGCGAAGACATCTGGAAAAGCGCACCGGTCGCGAACAGCCGCGCGGCCGGCGCCGAAGCGATCATTGCCATCAACGGTTCCCCCTATGAAATCGGCAGCCAGGAGTATCGTGAGTCGGCGGCCAGGGAACGCGCGAAAGAGGCTGGCGTCCCGCTCGTATATCTCAACATGGTGGGCGGCCAGGACGAACTGGTGTTCGATGGGGGTTCGTTCGTGCTGGATCGCGACGGCGATATCGCGTTCCGCGGCGCGCCGTTCCGGGAGGACCTGTATCGGATTGAACTCGTCGCCGACGGCGCCGGCGTCCGCCCGGTGCCCGACAATGTCGACCCGGTTCTCGATGTAGAGCACAGCGTTTATGAGGCGCTGGTCTGCGGCACGCGCGACTACGTGGACAAGAATGGCTTCCCGGGCGTGATCCTCGGCCTGTCCGGCGGCGTGGATTCGGCGCTGGTTGCTGCGGTCGCCGTCGATGCGCTGGGCGCCAAGCGGGTGCGAGCAGTCATGATGCCGTTTCGCTACACCAGCAATATGAGCCAGGAAGACGCGGCGAAACAGGCGGCAATGCTCGGCATCCGTTACGACGTCATACCGATCGAACCGATTTACGAAGCGACCGTTAGCCAACTCCGCGAGATTTTCGAGGGTCGCGAGGAAGATGTCACCGAGGAGAACATCCAGGCGCGCTGCCGCGGGCTGCTGCTCATGGCGATATCGAACAAGACCGGGCGCATGTTGCTGACCACCGGTAACAAGAGCGAAATGGCTGTAGGCTACGCCACTCTTTACGGCGACATGGCCGGTGGATTCGCGCCCATCAAGGATTGCAGCAAGTCTCTCGTCTACCGGCTGGCCCGCTACCGAAACTTGCGCAGTGAAGTCATTCCCGAGCGCGTCATCACGCGCGCGCCTTCGGCCGAGCTGAGGCCCAACCAGAAGGACACGGACTCCCTGCCCGAGTATGACGTGCTCGACCCGATTCTCGAGGCCTTTATCGAGAAGGATCTGTCGGTTCAGGAGCTGGTCGACCAGGGTTTCGACCGTGACGTGGTCGTGCGCATCCTCGAAATGGTCAAGCGCAACGAGTACAAGCGCCGCCAGGCGCCCCCGGGGATTCGAATCAGTGGCCGGGCATTCGGAAGAGACTGGCGTTATCCGATTACCTCGAAATACACGTTTCCAGAGTAATAACTCGCGGCAGTCGTTCTGCGCGCTAATGGTCGGCCCGCACCTGTCCGAGTCTTACCCTCGACAATCCCGACGGACCGGGGGATATCCGATCACTTGGACATATACGTTTCCGGAGTAGTACGTCCCGGGCCCGATACGGCGTGCTGACGATCAATGCGGCCCTGAGCGCCGGTCAGTTAATTTTGCGCGACCGGCTCGTTGGAGAAATTCTTTTCGAGAACGCGGCGGGCGTCGTCGGCAAGCTGGGTCATCCCCAGGCCCTCGTAACATTCGATCATGATGCGCAGTGACTCGTCGGCGCTGTCTGCGCCCTGGTAAACCTCGAGCGCCATCTTGGCGCGATTCAATGCCGCGATATAGGCGTCACGTTCGAGATAAAAACGCGCGACTGAATTCTCATAAGACGCCAGTCGATTCTTCAAGTAAACCATGCGCTGCTGCGCATCTGCGGCGTACGGACTGGCCGGGTAGCGTTCCACCATGCGGCTGAACGTCGAAAATGCGAGCTCGCCGTCACGCGGTGGACGTGCGTCTACATTCTTGCGAAACAACCGCTCGAGAAAAGTCTGGCCCTGTTCGAAGTAGGCAAGGCCCTTGATATACATCGCGTAATCGACCCGGGCATGGGTTGGGTTTTCGCGTAGAAACGTGTCTGCAGCGTCGATAGCTTGCTCGGTGCTGCCCAGCTTGTAATAACAGTAAGCGAGCTCGAGCTGGATCTGGGTCGCAAACTGGCTGAACGGGAATCTCGCCTGCAGCGCCTCGAAGATTCCGATCGCCTTGCGGTAGTTGCCGACGGTCATGGCGTCCTGGGCATCGATGTAGGCGTCGCGGATATTGCTCGTGAGGTCGAATTCCTCTTCGTTGCCGCCGCAGCCGGCCGCCAGCAGCGAGATCACGCACAACAGGGCGAAACGTCGTCCGGCGCGAGGCCGTACGTCGCGTGGGGCGCGGATGGCCCGCAGGAATGTGCTGATGGCATGCGTCATGTTCGTCTGTATTCGAGCGCCCGGTTCGAGCGGCGGCCGGACTTTGCATCAATCCGGCGCGGTCGGCAAGTATACCGTAAACTGACCAGCGCCCGATCCGCCGAAACCCTGGTTCCATGGCAGAGAAGCCCCTGCAAAAAGAAGTCCCGGATAGCCTTTCAGGTCAACGATTGGACCAGGCGCTGGCGCGGATGTTTCCCGAGTATTCCCGAAGCCGGCTCAAGACCTGGATCCTCGACGGTCAGGTCACGGTCGATGATCGGCTGATGCGGCCACGCGACCCGGTGGTGGGCGGCGAGCAGGTTATGTTGAATCCGGTCGCCGAGCCGAGCGTCAGCAGCGAACCGGAGCCGATCGCCCTGGATGTCGCACTCGAAGACGATGAGCTCTTGATCGTCAACAAACCGGCAGGACTCGTGGTGCATCCTGGCGCCGGCAATCCGACCGGGACCCTGTTGAACGGGCTTCTGCATCACGCGCCCGCGCTCAGGGACCTGCCGCGTGCCGGCATCATCCATCGGCTGGACAAAGACACCAGCGGCCTGCTGCTGGTTGCCAAGACGCTCGCGGCGCACACGGCGCTGGTCCGGGCGCTGGCCGAGCGGCAAATTACCCGCCAGTACCAGGCAGTTTGCAACGGCGTACTGACCGGCGGCGGCACGATCGATGCACCGATCGCGAGGCACCCGGTCGACCGGCTGAAGATGTGTGTCCGCGATGGCGGTAAACCGGCGATCACCCATTACCGGGTGCTGCAGCGATTCCGGGCTCACACTTATATAAAGGTCGATCTGGAGACCGGTCGCACGCACCAGATTCGTGTGCACTTTGCGTATCGACGGCATCCGCTCCTTGGTGACCCGGTTTACGGTGGGCGCCTGCAACTACCCGGCGGCGCGTCCGAGGATCTCGTCAGGACGCTGCGTGAATTCCGACGCCAGGCCCTGCACGCGGCTTGCCTGGAATTCGAACACCCGGGCAGCGGACTGACAATCGCCGTCGAGAGTGAGCTGCCCGCAGACTTCCAGCGGCTGCTCGACGTACTGCAGGCGGATCATCGGTCGTGACGACGGCCCCCTGGATACTGGCCGACTGGACAGCGCCCGCTGGCGTCGTTGCCGGCTGCACGACGCGCCAGGGCGGCGTCAGTGAAGGCCCGTATGCCAGCCTCAATATCGGCCAACACGTCGGCGACGTCGCCGAACGGGTCACGGAGAATCGACGCCGATTCGCCGCGTCCTGCGGACTTCCGCAGGAACCGGGCTGGCTCAGCCAGGTGCACGGCGCGGCGGTCGTCACCGATCCGGCGCCAGGTACGCAAGCTGACGCGGCCGTCTCCGATCGGGCCGGCGTCGTCTGCGCCGTGATGGTCGCGGATTGCCTGCCGGTGCTTTTCTGCAGCAAGGACGGCGCGCGGATAGCGGCCGCCCACGCCGGCTGGCGAGGGCTGGCCGCCGGCGTGCTGGAGAACACGGTGGCCGCATTGGCCACGGCGCCCTCCGGGCTGCAGGCCTGGCTCGGGCCGGCGATATCGCAGGCGGCCTTCGAAGTGGGCGAAGAGGTGCGCGAGGCTTTCGTCAGCCACGACCCTGCCGCCGGGCGACATTTTCGCCGGAACGCGCGCGGCCGCTGGCAGGCCGACCTTTACGGCCTCGCGCGCCAGCGGCTCGCCGACGCCGGCATCGGCTCCGTATCGGGCGGCGACTTCTGCACCTTTGGCGATGCCGATCGATTCTTCTCGCACCGCCGGGACGGCGCCACCGGCCGCATGGCAGGTTTCATTTTTCGGCGCTGAGCCGGCTTGAAATGGGCGCCGCAGACGCAATCTCCTGCCCATTCGAGAGCCGGGGTCCAGCCCCGAACCAGGAGGAGGGGAACCAGCCCCTGCGGATGCGATGCGAATGGACAAACTGACAAGTAAATTCCAGATGGCGCTGGCCGAGGCCCAATCGCTCGCGATCGGGCTCGATCACCAGTTCATCGAGCCGGCGCATCTCATGGTCGCACTGCTCGATCAGCAGGGCAGCTCGGTACGCGGCCTGCTGGCCAAGTCTGGCGTGAACGTCAACCTGTTGAGATCACAGCTCGGCGAGGCGCTCGACCGCCTGCCGAAAGTCGAGGGCACCGGGGGCGAAGTCCACATCTCCAATGACCTGTCGAAGCTGCTGAATCTCACCGACAAGCTGGCGCAGAAACGCGATGACCAGTACATCTCGAGCGAGTTGTTCGTGCTGGCGGCGCTGGACGATTCGTCGCCCCTGAAGCGGGTGCTGGAGCAGGCAGGCGCAGTCCACGGCGCGGTCGAGCAGTCGATCGACGAGATCCGTGGCGGCCAGCAGGTCAACGA
>JABAHR010008265.1_pt1 | contig 12241 bp, 13 predicted proteins | sample 7062101 | NCBI WGS metagenome assembly JABAHR01 (sample SAMN14534553, study PRJNA622989) | marine sediment metagenome | biome: marine biome [ENVO:00000428]; feature: marine pelagic biome [ENVO:01000023]; material: deep marine sediment [ENVO:00002113] | place: India: Gulf of Kutch | collected...
CACCGCAACGCCTGAGCTGCTCGTGTCATTGAAGGGCGCCGACGAAGCCGGCGGGCGCGTGTTCAAAGAGAAATGGCTCAAGCAATCGCGTGGCTTTAAGAACGTGAAGTTGCCGCACATCACCAGCGCGGAGATCGACGTTAAGCAGCTGTCGTCTAGCTTCGTGGATCTTGATTTGGTGAACCTGCGCAAGTTCGAGTCAGACATCATCCGCGAGACATTCGGCGTGCCCCCGGAGATCATGGGCAACGTTGTGAACAGCAACCGCGCTACCATCCAATCTGCGCAGTTTCTGTTTGCGAGCAACGTGCTAGTGCCGAGGCTCAACACGTTGCGCGACCACATCAACACGCAACTGCTTAGGTCGGGCGGTGCCGAGGGGTTGACGGCTGATTATGTGTCGCCGATCCCAGAAGATCGGGACTACAAGCTTGAAGCGATCCGCGCTGCGCCTTGGTCGGTCACCGTGGACGAAGCACGCGAGCTGCAAGACCTAGAGCCCAAGCCGAATGGCGGCGGCGATGTGCACCTTGTCCCAAATAACGTAACGCTTGAAAAACTGAATTCGAGGCAGAGCGCGGCGAGACCGGCAACGAATGCGCTTTCCGATATCGAATCTACTGAAAAGCGGCAGGAAACCGATGAAAGCGAGCAGGATTCCGATCCTAAGCTGGTTGTGCTCGGTTCTCAGGGTTGACAGCGTTTCCGTTTCTCGGCACGTCTAGCCGGGATGGCGGGCGATCTCACCTTCGTCGAATCCTCTGAATGGAAGGCGACAGACGAAGAAGGCCGAAACGATCTTGCTCTGGTTAAAGCTGTCTCTGGCGACCCGGAGCCCATCGACGCAAAGGCGGCTGATGGTGAGGATCGCGTCATTGCCTGGACCGTATCCGACGAAGGCGTAGACCGCGACGGCGACATCATCCGCCAGGCCGGTTGGGACCTCAAAAACTTCCGCAAGAATCCGGTGGTGATGTGGGCTCACCAGTATCGCGAGCCTCCCATCGGCCGCGCCACGAAGGTGTGGATCGACAAAGAGGGCAAGAGCCCTCGCCTGCGCATGCTCAAGCAATTCACCTCGCAGGAAGAAAACCCGTTCGGCTACATGATCTACAATCTCGCCAAGTCGAAGTTCTTGCGCACCGCGAGCGTCGGTTTCATCCCGCGCGAGTTCGAGCCGCAGGAAGAAGGGCGCGGGCTCTTCTTTAAAAAGGCTGAGCTTCTCGAGTCCAGCGTGGTTCCCATTCCATCCAACCCGCGCGCCCTCGATGAAGCCAAGGGCGTAGCCGGTATCGATCTAACGCCTTATGTGGAGTGGGCGGAAAAGCTCCTCGACGGCGAGTATGGCCCGGGCCTTTGGGTGCCGCGCGCCAAGGTTGAGGAGGTTTTCAAAATGTCCAGGGCGGAAACGATCATCATGGCCGGTGCGTCGTCTGTCGAAGATGACACCGAGGCCGAGCCGGAAACCGAAACCACAAAGGAAGCTGATGCCGAGTTCGTGGTAGAAGAGCCGGCGTTCATGGTCCGAGTCGATAGCGATAGCTCGGTGGAGGACCTCAAGCGCGGCATGATCGACGCTGCGATCAGGGCTGCCGAGCCGCAGCCGGAGCCGGCGCAAACCAATCTCGAAGAAAAGGGCGAAGAGGACGATAGCGATGAAATCGATCTCGAGACCCTCAAAGTCGCGCTAGCCGACGCGCTCGGCGCGGGAGTCTAAGGAAAAACACATGGGAATCACGGCAGAACAGATCAAGGGACTGGTCTCCGACGCTGTGCAGGAGCAAACCGGGATGACTCCCGATGAGTTCGCGGAGTTTAGGACTCAGCTCAAGGCACAGCAGGACGAGCAGAACAAGGTGGAGCGCAGGCACGCTGTCGGCACGATGCAGGACAGTTTGCCCAAGACCTACGAGGAGAAGGCCAAGACCATTATCAAGATGGATCCAGACGATGGCCTCGGCCTCCGCGCTGCTCGCTTCGTGCGCGCCATGGCGTGCGCCAAGCGTTACGGCGAGAGCGCGACCGATGTCGCCCGCGGATGGGATGACAAGTGGCTCGCTGATGAGATCGAGCAATCCCGCGAGAACCAGCGCAAGAAGGCGTTGGCCGCTGGCCAGCTCGCATCCGGTGGCGCCCTTGTTCCTGACGAGTTCATGAACGAGATGATCGAGCTTCTGCGGGCCCGGTCGACCATTCGCCAGGCTGGTGCTCGCACCGTGCCGATGCGTAATGGGTCGATGACCATTCCGCGGCAGAGCGCTGGAGCCACCGCGAGCTACGTCGGTGAAAACAGCAACATCACCAGCAGCCAGCAGACCTTCGAGCAGATCCAGCTGACCGCCCGTAAGCTGGCGGCGCTCACTCCGGTGAGCAACGATCTGCTGCGCGAGTCTGATCCGTCGGCCGACCAGATTGTTCGCGACGACCTGGTGCAGGTGATGGCGCTGCGCGAGTCCCTCGCGTTCTTGCGGGGCGACGGCACCCAGAATCAGCCGAAGGGGATCCGGCATTGGACCACTTCGGGCCAGGTCTTCGCTGCTACGCAGGCGGGCTCTGATGCCACGCTGGCCGAGGTTACGGCGGATCTCTTTAAGATGATCCGTCTGGTTCGCGCCAGCAACGTTCCGTTGCTGCGGGCCGGCTGGGTGATGTCAACGCGCTCGATGATGTATATCGCGAGCCTGCTCGATGGAAACGGCAACTTCGTCTACAAGGACGATCTGATGGCCGGGCGTCTGCTCGGTTGGCCGGTCCACGAGGACAACCAGATCCCCGAGAACCTCGGCGGCGGCACCGAGTCTGAGATCTACTTCTGCGAGTTCTCGCAGGCGATGATCGGTGACACGATGTCTCTCGAGGTTGAGGCCTTCCCGGGTGGCTCGTATCACGACGGGTCGCAGGTGGTCTCGGGCATCAGCACGGATCAAACGGTGGTGCGCGCCATCGCTCTGCACGATTTCGCGCTCCGTCATGACGAGGCGGCTTCGGTCCTTACGACCGTGAAGTACGGCGCCTAGTAGGGAGTAGAGAGAAATGGCGAACGTACCAAAGGATCACGGCGCCCTGTCCAAGGTGGTCAAGGGGATCAATCCGACGAACGACACCGGGACCGCAATCAGCGGCGATGGCATCGATCGCATGGTGTCCGGAAGCGGCGAGGGCTATATGTCCTGCGTCTTGCAAGCGGCTGTGGGGACCGTCAGCGGTGGTTCGCTGACTACCTTCGACGCGAAGCTGCAAGACAGCTCGGACGATGGCGCTTCGGATCCGTATGCGGACATCACGGATGCAGCGATCACCCAGATCACGGCGGCAGACACTGAAGGATATGTCGACGTGGATCTGAGTGGCGCCAAGCGCTACATCCGCGCGGTCGTCACTACCGCGGTGAGCGGTGGGACTGTGCCTGTGTCGGCGGCCATCAACCTGGGTGGTGCCGCACTGAAGCCCGCGGGCTGATTGAGGGTCTAGGTTATGAGCGGGAAGGTGCAGATTCGGTTCACTGCGAGTGCAGGTGCATATAACGCCGGCGAGGTTGCTGCCTTCGAGCTGTCCGTATCAAAGGCTTACGTGCTGTCTGGCGTCGCGGCCTATGTGGACCAAGAGCAGGAGCAGAAATCGGTGTCTGCGCCTCCCGCCCATAAGCAGATCGAAGAACCCGAGGCGAGCAAGGAGGAGGGCGAGCCTCCTCGTCGCCGGCGTCGGAAGATGTTTAGCGGTGGCTGATGGCGGTCTCGATTCATGCGCTCACGACCTATGACACGGTCAAGGCAGAGCTGGGCCTCAAAAATGATATGGCTCAGGATGCCATCGAGCGCCTGATCAACGCGATGTCAGAGGCTGTCGAAAGGATGGCCGGCGGCAGACACTTCGAGTACAAAACTGGCGAAGTAGAATTGCACCCCGGCTTTGGGGATCACCGCCTCATCCTCAAGCGCACGCCGGTCGCTACCATCACTCAGATCCGCTTGCTCGATCTCGATGGATCGGAAGTGTCGATCTACGATCCCGCCGGCTACACGCTCGAGAATGCGGAAGCCGGTTTTGTGTTTCGCTCCGGCTCGATTCTGGGCACCGACTTCCCAAACCAGCGCGGCGGGTGGCCGTGGACTGCCCAAGTTGGACGCGGCATCCGAAGCGAGCTGATCGCCGGCTCTGAGCGCGCAGCCCTCGAAGTCACTTACGACGGCGGATATATCACGCCGCAGCAGGAAGTGGACGGCGTTGGCACGCGAACGCTGCCCTACGATCTAGAAGAAGCCGTGATTTCGTCTGTGCGTCGCGAGTATCGACGGAGGACGCGCGACGGATCGATTCAGTCGAAATCCAGTGATGAGGTTGACGTATCGTTTTTCTCCCCATCGCAGATGGGCGATGTTGGCACTTCGGCACGCATCCTTACGCCTGAGGCTGTGGCGGTTGTTCAATCCTACTGGAGAGGGTTCTGATGGCTATCCCGTGCCGCGATCGGATCCTCGCTTCACTAAAGGCAGACCTCGAAGCGATTACCACGGGAGGCAATTCCAAGATCACTGTCTCTGTGGTGAACCGTGAGAAAGATACGGACGTAGAAGTTGATCCGAGCGACTTTCCTATCATCCAGATCATGCCGGGCGTTGAGCGATTCAGGAACATTCCGTTTCGCGCAATCGAAACGTTTATGCCTGTTAAGCTCGTCTGCTTTGTGCTTGGCGATGATCGCAACGATGTAAACAGACAGATCGGAAATCTGCGCGATGAGATCAAGCACGCTGTCTATGCGAACGGTAAGCGAACGATCTCCGGAACCGACTATGCAGACCAGAGCGAGATAACCGACGCCTACCAGGCTGTGCCGAACGATCCCACGAAAGGCCAGCTCTCCATCGGATGCGAATTCCGGTGGAGGGAATCGGTGGTGCGGTCGTGACGATTAAGGTTCGGTTTAGCGGTGCGTCCGGAGTATTCATCGATGGGATCCGATCCGGCATCAAGCGCAGCACGCCGCGTGCTACTGCGCGCGCAGGCCGCGCAATCGTAGAGGAAATCGGCGATCAAATTGACGCTTGGGCCGAAGAGCAGACGGGCGCCCTCAAGAATTCATTCATTGCCAGCGTGCGCAGATCGTTGGGCGGCAACAATGCCACCACAAGCTTGCGGATTGTGAGCGATTCGCCGTATGCATTGATTCACGAATTCGGTGGAACGATCAAAGCAAAGAACATCGACCGCCGCGGTCGAAAGCTGCTCTACCTGCAGCGCGGTGGCCGTATTTTCGCGACGGCAAAGAAGGTGAGGATCCGAGCCAAGCGCTACATAACGAAGGCCTCCGAGGCCTCCCTGTCGCGCGTTGAAAGGATTTTCGGGGATATGGTTGTTGCAGTGTCACGCTCGGCGGCGCGAAAGGCCAGGAGTCGGAGATGAGCGAAAAGCTAATCAAGATGCACAAAGCGATCTCGCATGGCACTGCCGTTACACGCGGCGGCAAGCCAGTAGACGAGGCTGATTTCCCCGAGCGGCGCGTAGCGGCCATGCTCACTCGCGGCTGGGCCATTGGGCCCAAGGCTGCCGCAGCAGTAAAGACCGAGCCCGCGAAGGCTCCCAAGAAAGCTAAGGAGTAAACGATGGGCCTCATTCAACCAATCGTTCAGGGTCGAGAGCGCGCCGGGAATGTCGAGCTGGAAGGGACGTACGGAACCTACGTTAAGCCGACTGCGGGCGGATCGATCATCGCACTCGATCACAACTTCACGCCGAATTATGGCAGAGAGCTGCGAAATGACGCGCTCCCTGGCTCGCGCGATTGGGTGGAGCGTTTCGAGGCTCGCCAGCTCCCCGAGTGGGAAGTGATGGCCTATGCTCTCGCTCAAGGTGTCGATCCACTTCACTACGGAAACCTAATGAAGCTGGCGTTTGGCCAGGAGACCGACAACGGCACCACCGTCACATACGATCATGCGCTCGAGCCTGCGAGTGCATCGATCACCATGTTCCATGAGGACAATACGACTCCGGCTTTCATGGAGGCTGTGAGTGGTGCGGTCTGTGAGGATTTCGAGTTCTCCTACGATGGAGAGAATCCACCTCGATGCCGATGGGCTGGGCCGGCAAAGAGCCTGATCCAGACGGCGACGGGACAGGCCGCTGACTTTGGCAATCCTCGCGCGGCGCAGCTGAACGGTGCGCTAACCGGCGGCGAGACCACGGTCACCATGCGCAACGGTGAGACGGCTAACTTTGAGATCGGGTCTGTGATTTCGATCGGCACCTCGACGAACCATGAGATCACCGACATCGACCACGCGCCAGGCTCTGCGCTTGCTGCGCACACGATGGTTGTCACGCCGGCAGTGGTTGGCGCGCAAGGGATCAATGCTGATGTGGTGCCTCACTCCGCGTTTGTCGATCCCGAGATCGCCAGCCCGTCATCCTTGCTTAACGCAGTCGATGGGGAGCTGAAGCTTGGCAACGATTCCAAGTTTACGATCGGCACACAGACGGGAATGCTCTTCGCTGGTTTTGATTTCTCGCTGAAGAACAACTGGCGAATGTATGACCGCGTCGCATTCCAGCGGACGCGCCAGGACGGCAGCCTTGGGCGGCGCGATGTCGAGGGCACTCTTCGGTTGCTTGGTCGTCGGTCGGACTTCTATCGTCACATGCAATCGAAGATTTTCAACAACCGCCTATCGCTGGACATTCTTTTTGGCGCTGGCACGGTTGCATCACAAGGCACGAATTCGTGGCTGATCACCTTCCAGGGTGTTGAGTTCGATCCGAATGCGATCGACATCCCCGAAGATGAGCAGGCCGCGATCACGCTTCCGTTCCGTGCGTTCGGAAGCTCGCGCAGCGCAACCGATGCGGTTGTGCTCACCACCGGGTAGCAGAGAAACAGACAGCACAGACAGAAAGGATACGGACAAAATGCAGTTTGGAGGATCGAAGGAATTCACAGAGCTTTCCGGCGACTACGTTCTTGAATATGGCGACAATCGCGATCTATTCGAGAGCAAGCCCGATGAGGCGATGGTGGCCAACGTAACGCCCATGACGGGCCGCGAGGCCGACAAGCTCGATCAAGAGATGTCCTCTGTTAGGGGTGGCGGGCACAAGATCAACTTTGCCGGTCGCGCCCAGAAGCTTCTGCATCGAGTTCTCAGCGAGCGAGTAAACAGCTTGAGCAACGTTCAGGTTTTGCTCGAGAACGGATCTGTGATGCAGGTCAGCAACGGCAAGGATCTGGTGTACGCATACCAGAACACCCGAGACGTTTCCGAGCTGGCGGTTGTCATGAATGAGCTTTATGAGGTGTGTCGCTCGATCTCACGGCTGGAGGAAGGACGCCCGGAAGCATTGCGGTCGCAGTCCGCCGACTCCTCGGTGAGCGGCAAGACTTCCAGCAATGGGGCTGCGACCGCTGCGGACGCGAAGACACTTCCGGCGCTGCACGATATGGCGCGAATCAGCTCGTCAAGCTGAGGAATTGCGATGGATCAAACACGCAAAAGCCCCCATGCCCCTGGTCGCTCGGGCCAGAGGTGTGGGAATGCGTGCAGTGGTGGATCGACTGGAAGAACTACCAGACGCTCCCATACGATGGGGATCTTGGCGATCAGCCTGCGTTCATAACGCAAGCAATCCGAGTAGCAGAAGGGGCAAGGGTAAAGCTCGAAAACGACAAGGTGCGAGCAGCGCGGGCGGATGCAGAGAGACGATCGCGAAACGCGAAGCGGGGTAGGTAATGGCACTCTTCGGCTCAGCAAGGGCGACAGTTGTTCGGGAAGTCGTCAAGTTCACAGCCGATGATGAGCTGACTCCGACACTTGCCAAGATCAAAAAGCGGCTTGAGGGCACCTTCGGTAAAGCTGGAGTCGCTGCGATTGGCGCGACGGCTACGGCGTTTGCTGGCGCTGCGGCCGTCGTCGCTCGCGCCACAGCTGTTTTCTCTGATTTCGAGAAAGCGCTAGCTGAGGTGTCCACACTGGTATCGGACGGATCGATCTCAATGAAAACGCTCGCCAACGAAGCGCAGCGGTTGGGCGTGGAGTTCGGCAGGGCGCCTGTAGATCAAACGAGAGCTTTCTACCAGGCGATTTCAGCCGGCGCGACGAATGCGGCAGCTGCGACGGCGATCGTAACAGAGGCGAACAAGCTAGCCCTTGGCGGCGTGACATCGCTCGATTCCGCGATCGACGGTCTCACGTCAGTGGTCAACGCATTCGGCGTTTCCCAGTCAGAGGTGTCGGACGTATCTGACGCATTCTTTACCGCCGTTAAGCTAGGAAAAACGACCGTCGGAGAACTATCGCAGAACATTGGCAAACTAGCGCCGACAGCGCAAGCGGCTGGCGTCTCGATCGATGAGATGCTGGCCGGCACTGCAGCCCTGACGAAATCAGGCATCAACACCGCCGAAGCTACGGTGGCAATGAATGCCGCGATTCAAGCGATCATCAAACCGACAGCCAACGCATCGAAGCTCGCCAAGCAATTGGGGATCGACTTTAGCGCGTCCGCACTCCAATCGAAGGGATTCAAAGGCGTGCTCGACGAAGTGGCCGAGGCGACCGGCGGCAGCATCACAAAGATGGCTCAGCTGTTCCCAGAGATCCGAGGGCTGAAAGGCGCGCTCGCGCTTACGTCCGGAGAGGGACGCGACTTCGCTGATGCTCTTGGGGAGATGGAGAACAAAGCAGGGGCTGCTGCTGCTGCTGCCGCGAAAATGCGAAACACGATCGCTTTCCGATCTGACGCTCTGTCTGCTGCGCTAGACAGCGCTCTGATCAGCATCGGTAAATGGGCCGGCGAGAGCGATGTGTTTACTGACACGGTAGTGGGTTGGACACAAATCTTGCGCGACTTCTCAAAGGAAGTAGACAAGGCAAACAAGTCAACCCTCAAGCCTGCCGATGTTGTTGACGTTCAGGCTGGTATCGAGCAGTTCGATAAGCTGATCAGCGAAGCCAGAGCCCGCATGGACGAGTTGCGCAGCATGGGTGGTCCGGGCGGTATTTTTCTTACTGGCACTCTGGAGAAAGAGCGCGAACAGCTAGAGAGAACAATAGCCTCGCTGATGATCCGAAAGAAAGAGCTGGTTGATTTGGCGCGGACCGGCGTTGCCTTCCAAGAGCCGCTCGGCCCGGAAGAAGATCCGGAGGCTCGTCAGCGTCTGATCGACGAGGAAGCAAAAGCCGCTATTGCCGCTCAAGAGGCGCGCGACAAAGAAAAGCAATCACGGAAAGAAGCTGAGGAAGCCGAAAAAAAAGCTTGGGATATTCAAACCCAGAGGATGGAAGACAGAAAAGCTTTTATTCGCGCAGAAGTTGAGTTCGAGGAAGCGGAACGAGAGCGCGTGAATCGCATCGCACAAACCGCTTTCGATGATGCATTCAGGCAGATCGAGAAACGCAAAGAGGAAGAAGAAAGACTCGGCAAAGAGCAAGAGCAGCAGCACGAGCAGAGGCTCCGCCGAATCGGATCTTTCGCACAGTCGATTGGTCTCACCATTGGGTCTGTCTTCGGCAAGCTTCGCGATCAGACAGCATCGACTGGCGACAAAATAAAGTCGGTATTTGGCGGAGTTTTCCGGATCGCTCAGACAGCGCTAGGCATTTTCGGTGGCCCGTTCGGAGCGCTCTTCGGCGGCATCCTTGGCGGCATAGGCGGGCTATTCGGCTTGCAGCATGGCGGGCTGGTGCACGCGCAGCACGGAATCCTCACTGGCCCGGGCGGTGCGTTCACCGATACGGTTCCGGCCATGCTAACTCCTGGGGAGCGGGTGCTTTCGCAGCCGGTGACACGCGCTATCGATGGTGGCAGGGCTGTGCTAGGACAGCCGCAGGCGCTCTCAGCAATGGGCGGCGGCGGAACAACCGTTATCGTCAACGCGCCGATGGGCTTTCTCCAAGCGCCCCCCACTGGCGCGCAAATCCAGCGGCACCACCAGAGCAATGTGGAGCCGACATTTAAGCGAGCCGAGCACAAGCGCGACGGCAGTGGCCGCATTCTGAAGCGGAGGTCTTGATATGGCATGGGCCGCAGCCGCACAGCTAACAGCATTCAAGAACGCCGCCGGCGATGATGTCCCATTCCTGTTGGCGCGGAATAACATGCTCGACGCTATCAGCTCCGAGTGGAATGAGACGGGGCAGCTGGCAGGCACAGACAAAACCGATCCTGAGTATCCGGTCGAAGGCGCTTACAGCGGCAGGCTGGATCTAGGCACGAGGCCTGCGGGCATTACGGGTCAAGGATTCGCATGCTTCGTTGTCGAGCTTCCCGCCGGCGGTGTGCCGATGGATTCGATCGCGATGAAGTTTCTTGCGCTCGACAATGCGACCTATACGATCCGCGTGCAGATTGCGAATGCGAGCACTTTCGATGCTGGCGGCGGCGCGCTCACGACTGGCAACTTCGCCGCGCAGATGGCACTTGCGGACACTGTTGACGATCCTCTAACGCCCGATGCTTCCGACGATGAGGAGGGCGGCGCGGGTCCAGACGAGGTTCTCACCATTGCTCGATGGAGTCTCACCACTAGCGGCGTTAATCCAAAGCGCTTGCTTGCTTGGGCTCTTGGCCCGCCGGGTGGGGCTGCTGCAATCTCAGATTATCTCGATCCAGAGGACGCCAACGCCCTCACGGTTACCAAGGTTTCGTGGCTCCGCATCGTGGTCTCCCGCGACTCCGGCAACCTAGTTGTGCAACCCCACCTTGGCGAGTTCTGGATCTCTGCGCGCCGTCAGCTCGCGCGCAACTTTCTCTCCGACGGCAAGTATAGCGAGCGCCCTGACGGCGCATCGGTCGAAGATTTCCGAGCGAAGAGCCGCGCCCGCACTCGCTATGTGCGTGCGAAGGGGTATCGCGACATCAAAGGCACATACGTTATGGGCGAGACAGACATCTACGGCTTGCCCACCAATGATGTAGATACGATGCACGGTGTCATTGACGACAGCGAAGAGGGCACCAATCCTGTGTGGATTGTTGCGCAACCGAAAGCGCAACCACAGCGCGCGCAGATGGGCTACATGCCAGAAGACCTAGTGGAGGATGTGCGCCTGCCGCTTGAGGACTTCAAAGAGCGGCGATTTGATTTCGAGGTGATGGAGATCCCCCCGTTCCAGAAAGAGGAGCCTGCCTAATGGTGCTCCCGTCTTTCTCCGATGAATTCAAGCGCGAATCGAAGAAGGGATCGATCAAGCTTGAGGCGGTGGCGCGCATAAATCTGCCGCCGCGCGTGTATCTCGATGTCGTGGATTACGTGGCGGCGGAGAATGGGTCGCTTACGTTCACATTCACGAAGCGCGTCAAAGAGACAATCGAAGAAAGATTTGAGCAGGGCGTGGACTATTCCGGCGTCTCGCCGGATGCGACGGCGCTTAGCATCTCTAATCGAATCAACGCCACCGGCTCGCTCGTGGATCTCACTGCGACGCCAGTCGGAAACTCGGTGCAGGTTGTTGCTGTGGATCCAACTTCGCGCATTGTGATTCGGCACGTTGGCGCAACGTCAGACAAGGATGCCGCCATCCTGATCACTGCAGCGGACGATCAAAATATTACGCTCATCGTTGACGACAATGGCGATACATCCGGCGGTGAGCTGATTGTCACGGCGTATCGCGATGGCGGGAAAACGTCTGCTATCAACCTGGTAGAGGGCGCTAGCTACGATGCCGATCTCTCAAATGAGACGACGGCATCACGTATCGTTACGGCGATTCACGCCGCCTCTGGTCTGTCTCCATTGCGGGCAAAGCAAATCAAAGGATCAAACCGAATCCAGGTGACCGGCGGCGGCTCCATTACGTCGCTCTCCATTGTTCACCAGGGCGACCCAACGCCGACGAACGATGGCGCGATCGCAAGCGTCATCCCAGACGCCGCCACACAAGCCCATTTCCAGACGGGCGATAAGCCGCTAGCCATCTTGAGAACCGAGCAAGCCGCCTTCTTCGGGCTATCGGAGATGCAGTCGATCGGCTACTCCATTGACGCAAAGACGCGCGAGTATACGACGGATGAGGTTGAGCTTACCTTCTTGGATGATAACGACGCCGGTATAGCCGGCATCAGAAAGATCGCATCCGAGTACCCGCTAATCGGTCGCACTGTTGATCTCTACATCGGGACCGATGACATCAACGTTCTAGGTAACTGGTTTCAGTTGCCGAGCATGATCATCACTGAAGTCCTGCCGAGACCCGGCGCCATTGTCTTTCGGTTGGAAGACTTCAGCGCGCTATGGCGCGACCAG
>JABAHR010044198.1_pt1 | contig 12207 bp, 11 predicted proteins | sample 7062101 | NCBI WGS metagenome assembly JABAHR01 (sample SAMN14534553, study PRJNA622989) | marine sediment metagenome | biome: marine biome [ENVO:00000428]; feature: marine pelagic biome [ENVO:01000023]; material: deep marine sediment [ENVO:00002113] | place: India: Gulf of Kutch | collected...
TACCGTTAAACAGCTTGGTGGAACGACGAAAATACAATCGCGACCGAGGGCCTTCAGGCCAATGCGGTAAAGGATACTCAGGCCGCAGCCAGTACAAGCCCGGTTCCCAGGATGTACAAGCTCTTCTTCGATCAGGTTGATGACGTTTGTTTTTGCAGTTGTACTCATAGCTGTAGTCCAATCCATTGCGGAGTATCTATCTGTTCAGGCGTCAAGGTGTCTTTGCTCAGGCAAACATCTTTTACCGAGTGATAAAGGTTTTCGGTCCGGATTTCACGCCCACCGAGTCCGGTGATGAAATTATGTAGCGTTGGTCGTGCCGGGTACGGATAAAGTGCAGATTTAAGGTCTGCATAAAGTGCGCCCTGGTTGCCGTAGCTTAAACCTTTTTCAAAGACCAGAACACTTTTCGCTGATTGTAGCTTTTTGGCGATATGACTGGTCGGAAACGGACGGTACATTTGTACCGCCAGAACGCCTACCTTTAACCCTTCCTCTCGCAGCTGATCGATGACATCGTGGAACTGGTTTGCCAGAGACCCCATCGCGACCACTATGAATTCTGCGTCATCGCAATAATATGGATCACAGATTGGGTTGCCGCCGCGGCCAAAGCGCTTTTGGTAGTCAGCGTCAATCTCTTCCCAGACATCCATGGCAAGGCGCATTTCATCATGCAGGTTCTTGCGGATTTCTGTGTAGCCAGGCCGCTTAACACCATTAACATCAATACGCGCATCAGGCAGGGTGACAGTGTTCAGGCTCTCGGGTCGTTCGGGATCGAGGGTGTGCTTGTATTCGTAATCGGGCAAAAATGCTTTGACGTCATCGCTGTTTGGCAGCTCGAAAGGCATGTAGGTGTGAGAGAGATAATAACCATCATAATTAACCATGACCGGTACATGGACAAGTTCAGCCAATCTGAAGGCCTTGATGGTCATGTCGACAATTTCCTGGTGATCCTTGGCAAAGACCTGGATCCATCCTGCATCACGTTGGCTGATTGCATCCTGGTGATCGTTCCAGACTGACCAGGGGGCACCAACTCCACGGTTGACTACACACATGACCATCGGCAGGCGGGCACCTGCCGCCCAATGTAACTGCTCGCTCATATAAAGCAAACCATTCGAAGAGGTCGCAGTAAACGATCGTGAACCAGCGCTGGCTGCTCCAATACAGACACCCAGGGCACTGTGTTCACTCTCAACAGCAATATATTCAGCGTCCATCTCGCCAAGCGTTATCATTTCAGAAAGTTTCTCGGTCACCGGCGTTTGTGGTGTGATCGGGTAGGCGGCGATGACTTCTGCAGATGCGAGCCTGACAGCCAGTGCTGCGGCAACATTGCCCGATTCAATAATGCTGTTATTCATCCTTGTCTCCTTCAGTGTACTCCTCTTCAGAGACCATGCTAATGGCACCTGTTGGACATTCCTCTGCACAGATTGCGCAGCCCTTGCAGTACTCGAGATCTATCTGAGGCTCAAGCTCTTTGCTGACAGTACTGTCAGGACAGTAGAGCCAACAGAGATAGCATACATGTCTGCCGGTTTTGGCCGGTGTGCATTTGCTGTAGTCGATGACCGGCCGCTCAACTCTCCATGAGCCTGTGCGCCCAGCATCGCCGGGGCCGGATGTGCTGGCAGATGTTAAAACCTTAAAGCGTGGATCAGGCATTTGCACCTCCCTGTGTCTGTGTTGCTTCGAAGGCCAAACGGGCCGACTTGGCATTTTCTTCTGGTCTGCGATTGTAGAACTCTTTGGTGATGCAGTCGGCTAGCAGGTCGATGTCTACCAGCCCGGACGCCTTGCTGAGAACACCTATTATACCGCTGTTAACAACTCCCTTGCGAAGTCCTGCCTCAATTCCCAGTTTGGTGACGTTGGCAACTGCGACACGATAATCTGGCAGCTTGTGTTTCTCTATGGCATTTGGACTGTTGATAACTAGGAGACCTCCTGGTTTTAGTCCTGCCGTCACATCGACTTCGTTGAGAATTAAATGATCCAGAACCACGACAATATCTGGTGACACGATTGGAGAAAGATCATAAATTTTGTTTTTGGATATCTTTAGAGATGTGCAGACTGGTGCGCCACGTCTCTCTGTGCCAAATGTAGGGGCCATAGCAACGCCAGCATAGCCGGCTCTAAAGGCAGCTTCAGCTACAACTTTAGCTGCCGTAATGGCTCCCTGCCCACCACGACCGTGCCAACGAATTTGGATGGTCTGAGAAGATTGTTCCTGCATTATTGTAACTCCAAGTTATGTTGTTGCTGTTGTCTTTGATGCTGTCTCGGCAAAAACACTCATTTCAATGCCAAGTTGCTCACGTGCCATTTCACGCAGCTTGTATTTCTGGATTTTGCCGCTGGCGGTCATCGGGTAGGAATCGACAAAGATGACATGCTTCGGTTTCTTGTATGGTGCGATACGGGTGCGGGTAAAGTCAATGACATCTTCCTCAGTGATTTCGACACCGTCCTTCTTTATGATGAAGGCACCGACCACCTCGCCATATTTCTCGTCTGGAATGCCGACCACCTGGACGTCAAGTACGCCATCCATGGTGTAGAGAAATTCTTCGATCTCGCGAGGGTAGATATTTTCACCTCCACGTATGATCATATCCTTGATGCGTCCCGTAATTTTATAGTAGCCGTCTGCGTCGACTTCAGCCTGATCGCCAGAATGAAGCCACCCCTCTGCATCGATCGCCTCTGCGGTCTGCTCAGGCATATTGTAATAGCCCTTCATCACATTGTAGCCGCGGCAGCAGAGTTCACCGCGTTCACCAATGCCGACTTCTTCTCCGTTCTCCGGATTTATGATCTTGACTTCGACTTGGGGTAATGCTGCGCCGACTGTGCCAGTGCGTTGGGCGATTGAATCGTTGGTGCGGGTCTGGGTGATTACTGGAGAGGCTTCAGTCAATCCGTAAGCAATCGTTATGTCGGTACAATGCATCTTGTTCATAACCTGTCGCATCGTCTCTTCCGGGCAGGGTGAACCGGCCATAATACCGGTACGCAGAGTCGAGAGCTCAAACATGTCAAACATCGGGTGTGACAATTCTGCAATGAACATGGTTGGTACACCATAAACTGCGGTGCACTTTTCTTTTTGTATGGCAGCAAGTACCAGCAGGGGGTCGAACAGCTCAAGCGGCACCAACGTTGTACCATGGGTCAGCGCAGCCATTACGCCGAGTACGCAGCCGAAACAATGAAAGAGGGGGACTGGCAGGCATAGCCGGTCTTTTTCGCTGAATTTCTGCCTTTCGCCTATGTAATAGCCATTGTTGAGGATATTGAAGTGGCTGAGCATAACCCCTTTCGGGAAGCCTGTCGTTCCGGAGGTATACTGCATGTTGATAACGTCNNCGTTGAGATGTTGGTCATCAGTCTGGTCGCCAAGTAGCATCAACTCGCGGGTGTTGTACATGCCGCGATGTTTTTCCTGACCTATGAAGACGACGTTCTTCAACTTAGGGAACTTCTGGCTGTGTAGCTGTCCACGCTGGCTGCTTTTCAATTCGGGGATCAGTTCGTAGACTGTCTGCAGGTAGTCGTGGTCACGGAAGCTGTCTATCAGCACCAACGCTTTGAGGTCTGCCTGTCTGACCAGGTATTCGAGTTCGAAGCTTCGATAGTGAGTGTTGATTGTTACAAGAACCGCACCAATCTTGGCGGTAGCGAACATGAACGTGACCCAGTCAGGAACATTGGTCGCCCAGATGCCGACACGGTCACCTTTGCCAATGCCGATTGACAACAGTCCTTTCGCTAACTGGTTAACTCGGTCGTTGAACTGGCAGAAAGTCCAGCGTAGGTCNNTAGCCCCTTTGCCAATTGGTTGACGCGCTCGTTGAACTGGCGGAAACTCCAGCGCAGGTCTCGGTCCGGGTATACGATGAATTCATGGTCAGGCAGCTTTGCGACTTGTTCCTCAAAAAACTCTCCGATGGTTTTATCTGTATAGGGCATAACAGTCTCTGTTAACAGGGCGCGTACACGACCGCCAAAATTTTAGCTGCGACATGACCTTTCGCATGAATATCATGGGGGACGACAGAATCGTAGTAGATACTTTCTCCCTCGTTGAGCTCGAATGTGGATTTACCGTAATTGATCTGAACCGAGCCAGAGAGAACATAAATAAATTCTTCTCCTTCATGACCAGCGAGAGCAGAGGAGCTCTCGTTGCGTGGTTTGACGTCAATCAAGAAAGGTTCCATATGGCGATCCCGCTTGCCGCTTGCCATTGAAATAAAATCGAGATTGCTACTTACGGCACTAGGGTCTTTGCCGGAGAAACGAATAACGTTCGAAGGATTGTCAGAATTAAACACAACAGGCCCTTCGACCGGAGCATCATCGAGTAACGTGCCGAGGCGTACGCCGAGAGCTCTAGAAATCTCAAGAAGCGGGGTCAAGGAAGGGACCATTTCGCCAGCTTCAATTTGACGGATTTGGTCAATATGACATTGGCTTTTCTCGGCCAGTTGTTCTATAGACATTTCCTTGGCTTCACGTAGTTGACGAAGCTTGCCACCCAGATTGTTCTCAGTGGTCATGTGCCCTCCCGTACTAACGGTTCTGAAAAACCGTAATAAATTGCCCTTTTTTTAAGTGCTCGTCAAGCTGGAATTATGCTCGGACAAGTTTGCAGGCTCGGGTGAGTACAGACTTATGTGCCTGCTTGCCCACCGAAAGTAATTTAGGTTCTAAGGCAGGATTGTGATGATGTCGTCACACAGTGGAGTGAGGCATTCTGCGCCACTTTCCGTAACAACGAAAGTATTTTCAATCCCGATAACGCCGACACCGGGGAATACGAATTTTGGTTCTACCGCGACAACCTGATTCAGTTGCAATGGCACATCAAAGCCTTTAGCTAAAACCGGCATTTCGTCAAGTTCAAGGCCGACCCCGTGGCCGACGAACTTGGCCTGTTCTCCGGGTGCACCCATGAAAAGGTCACCGAAACCGGCTTCTGAGGCCATCGCGGCGGCAAGTGAAAAAATCTCTGAACAGATAGCGTTGGGCTTCATGGCCTCGGTGATTGCAGCCTGGATGCTTAGGGCTGTGCTGAAGGCTTCTTTTAATTCTTTTGGCAGGACCCCGATAACAAACATGCGTGTCATATCAAGGATGTAGCCATTAAAGACACCTGTATAGTCAATTAGAATTGGTTCGTTGCGGGTGATTGTCTTTGTGGAGGCTCCATGCGGTGACGCTTTGGACATTCCTGATCCGGTGACAGCGCCATCGAAAAAGCCTGGTAGACAACCGTGCTCACCGGATACGGCCAACCCCTGGAAAAGCTCCTGGTTAAAAGCGCGCATGCGCGTATAGCCTTCACTGCCTGCCTTGCGCAAGCGCATTTCGAACTCGGCCGCCAGGTCTACTTCCCGCATACCCTCCGTGAGAAAATCGGGGACCTCAGCGAACACACGGCAAAGTCGATTACCACCCTGTTGCATTACCTGTAATTCCCAGTCGGATTTGACCGAACGTATTTCGCGGTTGCACGAAGATATATCGACGAAGCGGCGACCCGGCAGAAGTTTGGAGTAGTAGTTGATTTGCTGTACGGGCAGGACATCGAAGGTTAAGCCGATGTTCTCGACTCCGGTCGGTAACGTATCTGCAAATTCTTTGCTGGAGGGGAAAGGCAGGACTACTTCAATCATCGCCTCAGCGCGTGCCCGGGTCAGGCTTTTGCGCACGAGGAGTGCTGCATCGCCATCTGTCGGAACCCAGAGAGTGCCGTTTTGACGGGTGCTGGTAAAATAATAGATGTCAATTGGATGAGTGATCAGGGCACCGTCCAGTTGCTGTTCACCGAGTCTCTTCTGAAAACGGGTGATGCGTGTGGCGCATTCCTCGCTAGTTGTCATATGCTCACCTCCCAACGGTTAAAAGAAACAATTTCAGCCAGAGTTTTGCGTGGTCTTGGTGTGGGCTCCTGGGCCGGATAACCCAGTGGTGTGATGCCAACTACCTTGATGTTCGCTGGAATGGCGAGCGCATCCTTGATTTTCTCTTCTTGGAACCAGCCCATCCAGCAGGTGCCGAGCCCCAAGGCATGGGCCGCAAGGCAGAGGTGCTCGAAGGCGATAGCCGCGTCGGCGATGTAGTACTCGATACCATTTTCCCTGCCTGATTCACGAGGGTCTGCACAGACTACTATTGACAAAGGCGCAGTTGCGATTGCTTTGGTACCGGGGTTGTCTTGTGGAAAAGCCTGCAGTAGAGCATCTCTGCATACGGGGTCACTAACCACCAGAAAATGCCAGCACTGAAGGTTCTTCCAAGAAGGGGCCAGTCGGGCAGCATCGAGGACCCGTTCCAGCTGGTCCTTTTCGACGGCTCTGTTCTGGTATTTGCGAATGCTGCGCCGGTTTCTGAAAATTTCGAAAATATCCACCTTTAATCCCATCCTGTATACGGCAGGCTAAGTGTTACATGTTGCGTCGATACTGTCCGCCAACCTCGTAAAGTGCCTGACTGATCTGCCCCAGTGAGGCTACTTGGACGGCATCCATCAGGGCAGTAAAGATGTTGTTGCCGTGCTCTGCCTGTTGCTGAAGGGCCTTGAGTGCTTTCGGTGCTTGATCCTTATGTTTGTCCCTGAAGTTCTTCAGGTCAGCCAGCCGCTGATCTTTTTCCGCTTTCGTGGAACGTGCCAGTTGCTCCGGTATCTTGTATCCTTCTTCGTCGACCTTTGGATTCAGGTAAGTGTTGACTCCGATAATTGGCATTTCACCGGTATGTTTCTGGTGCTCATAGAGAAGGGACTCCTCCTGAATCTTGCTGCGTTGGTACTGGGTTTCCATGGCACCAAGAACGCCACCGCGTTCATTGATGCAATCGAACTCGGCGAGGACGGCTTCTTCAACCAGATCAGTCAACTCATCGATAATGAAGGTCCCCTGTAGCGGGTTTTCATTTTTAGCCAAACCGAATTCCTTGGTAATGATCATCTGAATTGCCATGGCACGGCGTACAGACTCCTCTGTAGGAGTAGTAATCGCTTCGTCATAGGCATTGGTGTGCAGCGAATTGCAGTTGTCGTAGATGGCCAGCAGTGCCTGCAAGGTGGTGCGGATGTCATTGAAGTCCATCTCCTGGGCATGCAGTGATCGGCCTGAGGTTTGGATGTGGTATTTCAGCATCTGACTGCGGGCATTGGCGCCATATCTCTCACGCATGACCACCGACCAGATACGTCGGGCAACCCTGCCGATCACCGAGTACTCGGGGTCGAGGCCGTTGGAAAAGAAGAAGGACAGGTTCGGAGCAAAATCATCAATGTGCATTCCGCGCGAGAGGTAGTACTCGACAAAGGTGAAGCCGTTTGAAAGGGTAAAAGCTAATTGGCTGATCGGATTAGCCCCGGCCTCGGCGATATGATAACCGCTGATTGAGACCGAATAGTAATTGCGTACTTTTTCATCGATAAAATACTGCTGAATATCGCCCATCATCTTCAGGGCAAATTCGGTGGAAAAAATACAGGTGTTCTGCCCCTGATCCTCCTTAAGGATGTCGGCCTGCACCGTCCCGCGCACCGTCTGCAATGTGCAGGATCTGATGTCTGCCAGTTCAGTGGAATCGGGCTCGCGTCCCTGTTCCGCGCGAAATTTTGCAACCTGCTGTCGAATCGCAGTGTTGAAGAACATGGCGAGCAGGATAGGGGCCGGACCGTTGACTGTCATGGACACGCTGGTCATCGGGTCACACAAGTCAAATCCGGAAAACAGCTTGTCCATGTCGTCCTGGGTGCAAATCGAGACGCCGCTCTCGCCAACCTTGCCGTAAATGTCAGGACGCTCGTCAGGGTCCTCACCATACAGGGTGACACTATCGAAAGCTGTTGAGAGGCGTTTGGCAGGATCGTTCTCGGTCAGGTAATGGAAACGACGGTTGGTTCTTTCCGGGGGGCCTTCACCTGCGAACTGGCGCTTTGGGTCCTCCGCGGTGCGTTTGAAAGGGAAGAGACCCGCTGTATAAGGGAAGCGTCCCGGCAGGTTCTCTTTCATGGTCCATTTGACAACTTCTCCCCAATCCTCGTAGTCAGGCAAACAGACCCTCGGAATGCGGGTGCCAGAGATCGTCATGGTGTAGAGTTGAGTACGAATCTCCTTATCGCGAACTTTTGTTACCATTTCATCCTGTTGGTACGCCTGTTTCAGGGAAGGCCATTCTTCGATGGTATTAAGAGCGTCCTTGGTCAGTTGTGGTTCGAGTTCCTCAATCAGCTTATGCAGCTCTGAAGCTGCAGGGCTGTCACCAAGCATGTCACAGGAGCCGTTGAGTTGGAAAAGCTTGCGTGCAAGCATGGACTGTTCGGCGATCTGGGTGCGGTAGGCCCTAGCGGTCCGGGTGATTTCGCCAAGATATCCTGCCTGTTCCGGAGGGATAATGTGGTGGCGCCGTTCTGAATCATCTGAAATCTCGAGGTTGGATTGCCAACCCAGGTTCTTTTGAGCATTGAGACCTTCAATCAGGGCACGGTAAAGAATGTTGGTGCCCGTGTCGTTGAATTTACTTGCTATCGTTCCGTAAACGGGGATTGCCTCATCAGGGACATCAAACAGGTTTCTGTTGCGACGATACTGTTTGCGCACACTGGCGAGTGCATCATCGGAGCCTTTCTTCTCCATCTTGTTCACAGCGACAAAATTGGCAAAATCGAGCATGTCAATCTTTTCCAGTTGTGTTGGCGCACCAAATTCACTGGTCATGACATACAGGGAAGTGTCGCAGACATCAAGAACGCCGGCATCCCCCTGACCGATACCACTGGTCTCGACGATGATCATGGAGAATCCCGCAGCCTTGAGGACATCGAGGGCCTCGTTTATAGCTGCCGATAATTCAGATTTTGATTTGCGAGTAGCCAAAGAACGCATGAAGACGCGAGGTGTATCGATAGAATTCATTCGGATGCGGTCGCCAAGCAGGGCACCACCGGTGCGCTGTCGGGTCGGATCGACGGAGAGGATGGCAATGTCCTTATCAGGAAAGTCGCGTTGAAAGCGTCGTACCAGTTCATCAGTTAGTGAACTTTTTCCTGCACCGCCGGTGCCTGTGATGCCAAGGACCGGAACGTCCAGAACATGCTTGCGCAGCTTCTGCAAAATCACGTCTGTTTCAGGGCCTTTTTCTTGAAGGGCCAACTCGACCCAGGTGATCATGCGTGCAATCGCGCCATAGTCTTTCTGAGTGACCTTGTCGATGTCTGAATCAGGGTGTTTAGGCGTTTCGAAATCGCATAATTCAAGTTTGTAATTGATCATCCCCTGCAAGCCAAATTTGCGCCCATCTTCAGGAGAGAAGATCTTGCAAACGCCATACTCATGAAGTTCGTCGATTTCATCAGGCAGTATGACGCCGCCACCACCGCCAAAGACCTTGATGTGGTCAGAGCCACGCTCCCTGAGCAGGTCTATCATATATTTAAAGAATTCCATGTGGCCGCCTTGATAAGAGCTGACGGCGATTCCCTGCACATCCTCCTGAATTGCGGCGGTAACGATCTCATCGACCGAGCGGTTGTGCCCGAGGTGCACCACTTCTGTCCCCGAAGCCTGAAGCAGGCGACGCATGATGTTGATTGATACGTCATGGCCATCATAAAGGCTTGTCGCTGTCACAAAGCGGATCGGGTTGGTGGGCTGGTAGGCGGATGTTGCCATGATTTTGCCTCCTTCTTCTGCATGCCGACTTCGGGTCTTACTTGAAGCAGTCCGTAGAATTTTTAAAACGCTGTTTAGATTACAATATTAAAAGCAAGCGCCGTGCCATCCGGGTAGATGTAAACAAACCCTGTAACAAGGAGGCAGGGCGTGCGACTTGGCAACAGTAGCGAGGTCGGAGTGCGTATGAAGGTGACGTTTGGTCAACATTGCTGTCTACGGTTGTTTACATACATCTTTGAGGTCTTGATGCAGGAACTCCGTGGATTGATGCCAGATGATTCTCAATGAGAGGTCATCAGTAGCCGAGGACGGTTGCTGCACCAAGCAGATGGACGTCAACCTGTTCACCCTCACTGTAACGCTCGCGGTCTGCTTCGAGAATAGCTATTCCCTGAGCATTAACCAGTGTACTCAAAATACCTGTATTCTGGTCGCCGGAGCTAGCGACCTGCAAAGTACCGTCGTCGGCAACCTGAATGGCGACGCGCATTAATTGCAACCTTCCAGATTTTTTGATGACAGGTTTCTTTAACTTCGCCTTAAATAGCGGCTTGACGACTTCTCGGTGCCCCATCATTTTTAACAAAGCAGGGCGTACGAATTCTTCGAAAGTGATCATCGTAGATACCGGGTTCCCGGGCAAAGAAAAGACCGGCACGGTGTTCTTTATGCCGAAAGCAGTTGGTTTTCCTGGCTTGATATTGATTTTCCAGAACTGTTGCTTGACCCCCAATTCTTCGAGAACATCACGAACAAAATCACAGTCACCAGCGGAAACCCCAGCCGAGGTGATCAACGCATCGGCCTGCAGACCAGCATGCATCTTTTCGCTTAGACTTGCCTTGTTGTCACGTGCGATGCCGAGCATGACAGGCTCCCCGCCGATTTCCCTGATTGCGGCCGCCAAAGCCCAGGAGTTGCTGTTGATAATGCACCCGGTTCGTCGCTCTTCATCAATTTCCTGCAGTTCGTCACCGGTTGCTAGAATCGCAACACTTACCCGCCGGTGGACCTTGATAGATGACAGCCCAAGCGAGGCGAGTAGACTTATTTCTGCCGGTCGTAATACTGTCCCGGCATTAATGACACAATCTCCCGGACTAATGTCCTCACCCTTCCAGCGGATATGGTCTCCTTGATGTACAGAACCGAGCAGTCGAACACTGTCCTTAAACTCTTCTGTATCCTCGAAGGGGATGACTGCATCGGCTCCGGGGGGTATGGCGGCGCCAGTCATAACTTTTACGGCAACCCCAGGTGTCATTTTGATTGTTTCATTGCAGCCAGCCGGAAGATAACCACTGATTGGCAGTACCCCACCCGGAGCGCAGTCTGCTGTGCATACGGCGTAGCCGTCCATGGCCGAATTATCGAAGGCCGGAAGTGGTTGGCTCGCAACGATGTCTTCAGCCGCTGCTCTACCGGCGGCATCGAGCAGTTGTACGTTTTGAATGGGAAGGGCCTGAACGGTTTCTAAAATCTGTTGCCTGGCATGGTGGTAGGAAAGCATCTGGTTGATCTCCAATTAAATTGTCAGTGTTGCTGTAAAATGTTTAACGCCATGTTGACCAATAAGGCAACACCTAGCAGGATTAAGCCGAGGGCCATGCCAAATGCAAAATCCCCCTTACTGGTTTCAAGGGCAATTGCTGTTGTCATGGTACGGGTGCTGTTGCGGATATTGCCGCCGAGCATCATTGCCACGCCAACTTCGGCGACGACTCGACCAAAACCGGCTATGACCGCGGCCATCACACCGAAACGAATCTCCCTTAGTAGCTGGCGTGCCGCTTGTAGATAAGAGGCGCCGAGAGTGAGCGCGGTGTTGATGATACGTTTGTCTGCGCTGCTCACTGCTGACAGAACCAGGTTGGCGACAATTGGTGTAGCTAAAACTGTCTGTCCGGCGATCATGGCCAGCGGAGTAAAAAGCAATCCCAGTGGGCCAAGCGGACCTTGACGGCTGAATAATCCGAACAGGAGCAGACCGACGACCACCGTTGGCAGTGCCATCAAGGTGTTGAGCAGGGTGATCGCCAGCCGTCGACCGCGAAACCGGCTTATGCCGAGAGCCAGACCGATCGGGATTCCCACGAGGCCGGCAAGGACGGTGGCACATCCGGACGTATACAGGGATGTCCATACTGCCATCTGTACCTCGCCATCAAGGCGGAATATCAGTTCCAGAGCGGTTTGCAGAGAATCGAGAAGGTAGCCCAAGAGAATTCCTTATTCTTTTACGTAGAAGAGCTGCTCTTCGCCAACACGGAAACTTTTGATCAAGGCCTTGCCCTGTTCAGATACCAGGTAGTCGAGAAACTTCTTGGCCAGCTCACTTTTGACGTGGGAGTGTTTTTGTGGATTGACCATAATCGCCCCATAGGGGTTGAACAGCTCGGGGTCACCTTCGACTGTGATTGTAAGGTCGGTTTTTTGATTGTAGGCCAGGTAGGTGCCCCTATCAAAAAACCGACCTTACAATCGCAGTCGAAGG
>JABAHR010002305.1_pt1 | contig 12198 bp, 12 predicted proteins | sample 7062101 | NCBI WGS metagenome assembly JABAHR01 (sample SAMN14534553, study PRJNA622989) | marine sediment metagenome | biome: marine biome [ENVO:00000428]; feature: marine pelagic biome [ENVO:01000023]; material: deep marine sediment [ENVO:00002113] | place: India: Gulf of Kutch | collected...
AAATTAACAATTTCTAACTCTAAAGGTGGACCTATATTCGGGGGCTTGACAAGACCTTGCATAGTCCTTAGCTTTTTTTATCAAAGATTCTTCCAAGCTTAGAGTAAGTTTTGTATTCATTTATCTACGTATTTGTATATTAATTAATTATACGTATTTACTATAAGAATTCAACCAGAGATTAGCAAAGCACTTTGATTGCTTAAAGTTATCGATAGAGAATATAAAAGAAGAATTTTATAAACTAAGCTTACTTCGACCAAGCAGCAAGATGCTATTATCTCCAATCATCCAAGTGTCATCAAATTTAACCCAATAGTGAATTTCTGTCGTAGGTTTTGTATTTGTTATTCTATTCTCAATAATCTTAGAATACTTTTCCGCTGAAGATTTATTGGGGAGGGTCGTAGTAGGGTCATAGTTTGCAATAAAATAATCTGTATCATCAGACATGACATCATAAGAGTCTGTTATTACAGTTAGTGTATCTTTATAATGTGAAATTTTCACTATTTCATAATATTCATCATATTTAATAAAATCTGGCTTACCTAAGCCTCCAAATGCATAAATTCCATCATCTATATTCCAAATATGATTACTTATATCAGAAATCTTTTTGAACATCTTTTCTAGTCTTACTTTACCAATAAACTCCTCTTTAGGTTTGAGTTTATTACTTTTATTATATCTGTGTTTAAATACTATTGGTTCGAAGCCTAATACATAGAGCATGTGTTTTTGTTCTTTTTTTTGTACTATGCAAATTAACAAAATTCAAATCCTCATAAAACTGTTTGATATTGTTAGGAATTGTTATAGTTTCAGAATGAGAATTTGTAGAAAAGCAGGTAAATATTAGAGCTATAAATAAAATATGAAAAGGTAGTCTGTACAACATACATTAATTATATCATATATACAGCACAAATTGTTAATGTTTTTTTATTAAACTCTATTAGAGCAATCTATCGTTCTCATAGAACTTGAATGGGGTCAGAATATGTCGATAACACTTAAATCCTCAATATTGTTTATTGCAGTAATTTCATTTATATCCTGTTCAATATTCTCTGATGAGACCAATAACAATAAGGTGGAGAAAATAAAGTCAGTTCCAGAAGAAATAGCAAGCTTCAGGGATAGACTAAATAGTCTTACTGAAGATCAAAGAAAGATATCAAGAAAAATAATTTCGGTAAAACTTCCAGACGATTCAGAAATTGAGTTTATCTGGATTCCAGCTACTACATCCAGGGATTGGAAAAAAATTAGCGGGGACAGAGATTATTATATTTATGGAGATGATAAGGAAACATACAGCCCGCACAGATTTGTAAGACTCACATATGGTTTTTTTATAGCTAAAACAGAAATTACACAATCACAGTGGAATTTATTAATGGAACACAATCCTTCTGAGATCAGGCATATAAAAGCCAATAACTTTGATAATCACCCCGTAAATACAGTATCATGGGATGACAGTAAATTATTCATTGACAAGTTTAAAGAGAATACATATTTAAATCTATTTGATCGTATAAAAAAGAATATTTCATATAATGACTATGTTTTTAGATTACCAACTGAGGCCGAATGGGAATATGCCGCAAGAGCTGCAATGCACAAACCCTCTGAGGACTATATTGATAAAACATCCTGGAGCAAGAGCTTAGGTACAACCGCTGTTGCAAGCAAATCACCTAACCCCTGGGGCATTTACGATACCTTGGGTAATGTTTTTGAATATACACAAGACTGCTGGCCCACTAGTGATTCTATTAAATTTGGAGATCAAAGTAAAATAAGCACTGATCCCCTGGGATTTACAGACCGTATAAATACAAGGGGCGGAGCATATCATTCCAGAAATTATCATGTAAAGAGTTTTGGTTGGAGAAATCACTGTAGACATAAAGAATTTAGAGAACATAGCCATGGGCTTCGTCTTGTTTTAGCACCTCCTATATCAAAACTTAACAAAGTGCCTCCAAAAAAACAAAAACCCAGGAGCGTATTAAACAATGAAGATAAACAGCCACTAAAAATAATAACGAAACCAGAGTGTGACAATAATTTAAAAATTAAAGATGCTTACATTTTTAACGAATCCGACAGATCGATTATGTTTGATGTTTGTTATGAATATAGTGCAAAACAGCCTCTAAGCTTAGCAGCTCTAACATATAAAAATGGCAATAATACAGGCAAATGGAAATACTGGCCAGGAATCATCAAACCCGGCAAAGGGTGTACATCAATTCGTCTTGGCAAAAGTTCCTTATACGCTTACAGCAGTGACGCCATACTCATTAAAACTAATGACTTTAAATGTGAAACAATGTTTGAATATAAAAAATTCTGGACAAATGGGGCTGATGTCATAAACGAAAAGAAAATTGAACACAGACATGCTGATAAATATATAATTAATTTTCCAGAACAGGCAGTTAAAAACACCTCAACAAAAATATCCTCTGAACAAAGTATAAAATTTCGTAATAATGAAAATTACAATGAAAACAGCATAAGTGGTTTAAAAAATGATATTTTCGAGTTAGCAATTAGCGACAATACTAAAATAGAATTTGTCTGGATACCCCCTACTACATCCACAACATGGAAGAATATTAGCGGTGGACTGGATTACTATGTTTATGGAGACAACCTTGAAAAAAGCAGCCCTTACAGGTTAGTCAAACTCACATATGGTTTTTTTATATCAAAAACTGAAATTACACAAAATCAGTGGGAACATATAATGTATAGGAATCCATCAATTAACAAAGGAGTTAAATCTCATGTTTTGAAGCGCTTCCCAGTTAACAATATTTCGCAGAAAAATGCACTGCACTTTGCTAGAAATCTTTTTGAATTTAATACCTCAAGTAATAAAAGTAATTTTATTCAAAACTCAAATTATATATTCAGGCTGCCTACTGAAGCAGAGTGGGAATATGCGGCAAGAGCTGGAATGATTAAGCCTAGTAAAGAATACTTGGATGAAACCGCTTGGTACAACAACAGCCATGGCACTATTAAGAATGTGGCTTATAAAAAACCAAACTCCTGGGGTATTTTTGACATGCTTGGAAACGTAAATGAGATTACTCACGACTGCTGGCCTACGTCTGAAAATATTAAATACAGTGATCCAACCAAAATTAGAATAAACCCTGTAGGATCGTTATCAAAAGTAAACTTTAGAGGTGGAAATTATTTTTCAAACAAACATGCAGAAAGCTTCGGGTGGAGAAGCGGATGCCAACACACAACACACAAAACTTATTATCTTGGAGCACGCATTGTTATAGCACCGGCATTATCAATATTAAACATTGAACCTGAACCAAAGCCGATATCTCACAGTATTTTAATCAGTACCGAGCGAAGAAACCTTAAAAAACATAATTTGCAAGGTTCAAATTGTGATAATGAGCTTGAAATAGACAGAGCTTATATTAAAAAAGAATATAACAACCATGTAATTTTAGATGTTTGCTATGATAATGAGAATAATGTGGGCCAGTGGTTAACGGCACAAACTTATAACAATGGTAAAAATACAGACAAATCAGGATATATACCAGGTCAGGTTATAGCAGAAAATAATTGTGCCGAAATTAGTTTATTTAAAAATTCGATACTCTCATATTACAGCGACTCCATACTCATCAAATCCAATGATAGATGTCATACAATGTTTGAATTTGATAAATACTGGACTGATGATACTGACATACACAGAAGTTCGAGAATGCATTAAATTGATATAATTGAACACACCCTACTAGATAACTATTTAATATATTGATTTTTAAATATTACAGGCAACAACCCAGTCCACAAAAGAAAAACAGGCCAAAGTTGTCCCTCTAACATATTGTAGCTGCTAAGAAGAAAGGAAAAGTCTTTTTTCATAAACCCCAGTACCATTGTGGTTTCAAACGTAAATGTCAAAAGCATCCAAATGACACCTATCTTAATAGAATCAGAATATGAGTTTATGGGCCATATTCTTGATGCGATATAAGTAAATATAGTTGCAAAAATACATCCTGTAAGTGTAGATATCTGATGTACGGATAATTCGGATACATGCTTGCCGTATCCCAGCTCACGTATACCTGCATTAATAAATGCCAAAATTAAGAGCCCCAGCCACAGTAGAGAGTAAGTTTTAAGCATTATATAAAATATTAATAATTAAATCACAAGTACAATAAAAACAGTTATAATTTTAGATTAAAAATAATATAAAAAGCTAGAATCTAACAGTAATAATGAACAAAAAAGAAGCAACTAAAATAATAAATGAAGTATTAGAGAATTTTAAATCTAAACCATACTCAGAGCTTGAAGAAATGGTCGGAGAGTCACCTGTCATGAAGGAAGTAAAAGCAAAATCAGGCACTGAATATCAAATCGAAGTTATTGCCTATTGGGACACTAAACAGGGTGGAGATATAAGAGTTCTGGGTTCAATTGATGATATGGCACAGTCCGATTATGATCCTTTATTAAAGAGTTTTATTAAGTCACCTTAAAGCAGCTTTATAGATAAGACCTGATTACAATCAATAAATTTCTCTGTGATCGACTTTTATATTGAAACTAAAAAGTCACCCTCGATACATTTGAACAAGTAGAAGTGCCCGCTTCGCACACCTGATAATCGTATACACTGCCGCCTTTTGTGGTCATGTCGTCAAGGTGAGTACCGTCATTGGCAGTGTTAAATGTTGCACTGGTTCCTTTTCCTGAAATATGTGTCCTTATTACAGTAACCTCAACGGATGTGCCTGATGGAGACCAGTCCAGATTTACTTTCTGTGCCCCTTTATCTTTAAAGCCATCCGTTATAAGTGTGATATCACCAGATGGTGGTGTGGGTGTTGGAGTAGGTGTGGTAGTTGGCTGAGGAGTTGGTGTAGGAGTTGGGCTGCCGTCACTGCCGCATCTTATAAACATATGATCAATAGAAAGCTCATCCCTTCCGTTGTTACCCTGAAGATTCTGAAATTCACTTATTACTCTTACTGTAATAGGCCCTGCATCGGTAGGAAGGCCTGTGAATATGTGATAAATATCATCATCAATATTATCCGCAGTAGAAACATCAACCATATTTACCCAGGTTGATGCATTTTCATCAAAGTACTGAAAAATAAATTTTTCATCATCTCCAATTTGATCAGATTGGTTATTAGAATAAAAAGCGTTTACATGAAAAGAAACCTCAGTGCCGCCAGAAGAATCGAACACAAATTCTTTTTCTACAAAACTTGTTCTGTCACTCTTTTTCCCGCCATTTGTATTTTCTCTAAGTACTTCATCTAATCCATCACTTGAAAAAGTATCAGACAATGAGCCGGATAATACCGTGCCGGAGATTAAACTCTGAGAGCTAGCAGTCTTATCGATAAAGAATGGAGGTGGTGTGGGCGTAGGTTCTGGAGTTGGAGTTGGTGTGGGAGTAGGTTCAGGAGTTGGAGTTGTCGTAGGAGTAGGTTGGGGAGTAGGTGTGGGTGTTGGAGTTGGTTGTGGCGTAGGAGTCGGTTCAGGTGTTGGAGTCGGAGTAGGCTCAGGCGTTGGAGTTGGAGTCGGTGTAGGATCGGGTGTTGGGGTTGGGCTTGGGATAGGTGTAGGGCTAGGAGTAGGTGTGGGACCGGTGCTTACAACTTCTACAGCGCCGATATCGGGAAATCCATCTGTACGAAAATTTTTCAATATGTCTTCAACAGGAGCATTAGCAAGATCGGCGCCGTCTATTGCAACACTTCCTGTACCTGGTACTCCATAAAGGTTAACAAGATTCTCGAATGCCTGTCTTATTGTAGATGAACCATCATTAAAACTTCCTGTAGTTTCGTTCCATCTGGGTAAAACTATTCCTGCCTGTGATGGCAAAACCGGATCACCTATTACAGAAACCGGATCATCTGTATAATTAACTAGTTCATTAGTATCAGAAGGTATGGGATTAGTTCCATTGTAATAAAGATTATTTTCTAATATGAACGACAGAGTCTCACCTACAGGAGTATCGGAAAAATCGTTACTTCCTGAATTTCCAGCACCCATTGTCCCAGTAGGATCAGACCAAAGATTATTGAAAAAATGTACATTTTCATTTGGATCGTTAAGTCCCTCAGTGTTTAAACGCATGTCATAAGCAAATGCAGGGAGATTTCCTACTACAGAGTTATTTCTAAAAGTGATACCCTCTGATCCTTTTACACCAACAGAGGCCCTCATGACATTTCTTGAATTACCTAGCATAAGGTTATTTTCAACCAATACATTTTGCGCCTCAAAATAATCCATTCCATCTTCACCAACCAATACAAAATTACTTCCGGTAGACCCCTGCCAGTTTAAAAACACATTCCTTCTTACCGTTATATTCTGACTTCCAAGTATTCCATCACTGTTATCATTACTGTCTTTAATTACTATATAACTGCTTGTGTTATTACCGTTTACCCTACCGCTTCCTTCAAAGTCGTTAAAGAATACATTGTCCTGAACCACAACATTTGTAACGCTATTAATATCAATATGCTCATCACTTCCGGTTTGGTTGTAAAACATATTACCTTCTACAATAATATCTCCTGCACCATTATTGATTTTCAGCAGATCATTATTAAAGCTGTCATGAATAATATTATCTTTGATTGTGATGTTGCTTGTAAAATCAGCCCCACCCGGGTCTCCTATTAAATCTTGTATCTGAATTACAAGTGCACCTGCACCAGAGCCGGTATGAGCAATATCAAATCCTTCAAGTGTAATTCCCTTAGCTGTATAACATGTGATAACAGTTGAAGTGTGTCTGAGTTTTGCCTGATAGGGAGTTTGTGACTTAACTGTAATACCATTTGTAAATGTCCCTCTTAGTCTGATTCGCCCGTTATAAGTTCCCGGTTGCACTAAAATTACACTTCCGTCATCGGGGGCATTATCCAAAGCATTAGTAATTGTGGCCCAAGGATTACCAAGTGAGCCGTCACCAGTAGAGTCACTCCCTGTGGTCGATACATAAAAATCCTGTGCAAACAATCCCTGAGCAAGAAAAAGAAATAGACCGAACACTAAGAAAAATACGTTATGCATTTTCATTATCACCCCCGCGAACTCGATTTACACTAAATTGTAATACTTTTGTATTATTAGTCAATAGGTCTTATTAGCTCAGTAGGTGATTTAGTAAAGGTGAAATATGGTGTTAGTAAAATATGATTTTACCTGTCTGAAAACATATAAAGCCCGTAAAATAACACTACTATTATCCCGGGTATCAATGAAATGAGCCAAAACAGTTTTGACAGTGCAATATAGCGATAATATTCAAGATTGTTATTAGCCTTTTTAGTATTGATAAATGTAGAAATCACAAGACTTACAGAAATTATTATCAATAGGGACAAACCACCATAAGGAGCTCCGTAATCAGATATACGGTTTTTAAGTGGTGAGCTCTCCACAGCAAATAAAATCCAAACAATAACTACTATTAAATTGATTGCTGAATAAAAATAGAATTTGGTTTTTGAACTGCTGTTTATTTCGAGGATTTGTGAATTTTTTGACAGTATGTTGTAGAAATATTTAGACAATATTACAAACAGAGCAAGTGCAAAAAGTCCAACCGGATATATTAGATATATAAACCACATTTCAGTCTATATCCATCTTCTTACCCGTTCTTTATAGTTTAGATATTCCTGCCCAAACTTCCTTTCTAGATATTGCTCTTCTCTTTTAACCAGCCCTTCCCTTATTGCATAAAAAAGTGGAAATATTGATATTAGCAACAAAAGGGAATTGATGATTAATGAGATGCCAAGATATAACGTAATTCCACATAGATAAATAGGGTTTCTTGAATACCTGAAAACACCACTGCTTACAATTGCAGTGGTTGGCTCTGAAACCATATGTGTGGTTTTAAACTTTCCCAGAGTTTTAATAGCCAACAAGGGCAATATTATAGAAACAATAATTAAAGCTATACCTATAATATCCAGGATAGAAGCTAGATTAGCCTGATTCACAATTAACACTTTAAAAAAATAGTGTAATAAATATCCCATTATAAAAATTCCAAGATAAATAATGGGTGGGAATACCATCACATTGGCATTATCAGGATGTTTGTTATCAGAGTTTTTTTGTTTCATACAATTATCAAAAAAGCATTAATATTTCCTAATATTAATCTGTATAAAATATACCTTTAACTAAAACATTATCACTATAACGAATACAGGCGACATCGTATGCTGATACCACAGGAATTGAATCTCCACTTTCAGATCTCAAATCAAGTTTTGCTTTACCCTTATTGATTTGAACCCTTAACAGCAATTCACCGTTTATATAAAATTGCACATCCTCTCCGCTTGGCACATCTAGATTATCCATAGAAAGCTTAAACCTCCTGTTACCATCTCCATATACTTTGCTCTCTGCTTTTGCTTTAGTTGTGGATGGTGATGCAGACATTTCAACAGATACCAGTCTGGCTTCAAGCTCCTTTTGTATTATTTGAACACCCATATTTATTTTGAAATGAGTAATTTTAGAGTTATTTTAACATTTAGCCATGAACATAACAGTTTTTTATGATTACATTTGCCCGTTTTCCTATATTGGCTCCAGACGCATTCAGAAAATTGCTGGTGAGTATGGGCTTGAGATAGAGTGGAAAGGTTACGAAATTCACCCGGACTATCCCAAAGAGGGCAGACTCAGGAAAAGAAGTGCCAGGATGGCAAAGGTAAATGAATCTCTAAGCTCGGTAATGGAAGAGAAAGAAAACATATTCAAGCTTCCAGGGTTTGTCACTAACACAAATATGGCTTTAGAGGCCGCCGAGTATGCAAAGCAGGAGGGAAAATTTCTTGATTTTCATAACGCCTGCTACGAAAGCTACATGATTGAGCGTAAAAACATAGGAGATATTAATATTATTCTGGAAATTGGTCAATCTGTAGGAATAGATAAACAGAAGCTTGAAACTACTCTTAATAATAAAGAGATGGAAGATAATTTAGCTACCTATAAAGCGCAGGCAGAAAATGCAGATGTACTAGGCGTTCCCACAATACTCTTTAATGATTTTAGAATTCATGGTGTGCAGAGCCTGGAAACTTACAGGACTATAATAAAGAAATTTTCAAATTAATATTGATTTTGAGTTAATATAAAACTCAGATTGACAATATTTCTCATCCATTTATCATCACATACGTATAAATACAGTACTGAGAGCTACTGACCAGACACTATAATATTTTTCAATCCCCAATCATATCATCTAATCTTTTTATTTAACATCTAAATACCTAAATGAACGGCAAAACAATCCCCACTTACAAGACTAAACCACTTATAAGTACTGAAACATGGATACTGGTTGCCACAATTCTTGGTTCAAGCATGGCGTTTATAGACAGCACGGCTATGAACGTAGTACTGCCTGTTTTCCAGCTCGAGCTAAATGCAAAAATTTCACAGGTTCAGTGGGTGATAGAATCTTATGCCCTGCTTCTCGCATCTCTACTTCTTTTAGGAGGCGCACTTGGCGACCACTATGGAAGAAAAAAAATATTTACAATCGGAGTAGTTATATTCTCTCTATCATCACTTTGGTGTGGGCTTTCCCCTGATATTCACCAACTAATAGCCGCAAGAGCATTCCAGGGTATAGGAAGCGCAGTATTAGTGCCCGGAAGCCTTTCTATTATAACCTCCAGCTTCAGGCAGGAAAAAAGAGGTAAAGCAATTGGCACCTGGGCGGCGTTTACAGCTCTAATGACAGCCCTAGGACCACTACTTGGTGGATGGCTTGCAGAACACATATCCTGGAGATGGGTATTTTTTATTAATGTGCCGATTTCAGTACTTGTGATTGTCACACTAATTAAATTTGTGCCTGAAATAAAAAATACAGAGCAAAAATCTAAACTTGATCTTTTGGGAGGGCTCTTAATAACACTCTCACTTGGATGTATTGTCTTTGGGCTTGTTGAATCATCGAATCACGGGTTTAGCAATCCATTCATACTACCTTCTATACTGATAGGCATTATATTCTTTGGTGTATTTATATACCATGAAAAGAAAGTAGAAAACCCTCTTGTTCCGCTTGACCTGTTTAAGAGTACAGTCTTCACAGGTGGAAATATAGTAACTTTTTTCCTTTATTCTGCTCTCAGTGGAGCTATATTTTTTGTACCATTTAACCTCGTACAGATCCAGGGATACTCCGCCACCCAGGCAGGTGCAGCGTTTCTGCCGCTTTTAATAATATTATTCCTTTTATCCAGATGGTCGGGGAGCATAGTAGATAAATATGGCGCAAAACCTCCTCTTGTTATAGGACCCATAATCTCAGCAATCGGATATTTAATGCTAACTGAAATTGATATGAGTATATCAAATTACTGGAATTCATTCTTTCCGGCAATGATCATCTTGGGACTTGGTATGTCTGCCACTATTGCACCACTTACAACAGCCGTGATGAACGCTGCAAATGTTGAACATTCAGGAGTAGCTTCGGGAATTAATAACTCTGTTGGAAGAATTGCTGGGGTGCTTTCAATTGCAGTACTGGGACTGTTTATGTTTACTACGTTTAGTGGAAATATTAAAGAAGAACTTCATGCTTCTGCTTTACCGACAGAGATCAAAGAGTCCATTGCACAGCAAACAACAAAACTTGCAGCAATGTCCATTTCAGATGAGCTGGATGAAAACACAAAGTCTCAAATAAAACAGATTATTAATAAATCTTATAATTCGAGTTTTATTTTGATTATGTACTTAATATCAGGACTTGCACTGCTTAGCAGTTTTGTAGCATTTAAAACAATGAAGCCAAAAACAAAGAAAGGCAACACTACTTAACCAAGTGTTGCCTCTACATTGTAGTCCAGTTTTATAATTAATAAACTATTTAACCCTAAGATAGGTTAAATCATACTTATTAAGGAGCTTTAAAAGCGTCCTGATCACCGCCTGAAGCTGGTGGCTCTGGTGGAGCCGGAGCATCAGCGGCCGGAGCTGCTTCTGGCTCGGCTGCAGCCTCTTCTGCAGGCGCTTCTTCTTCAGGTCCCATTTTAAAGAAAACCCCTAATACTAGAAAAACTATTAAAAGAGTAATAAAGGTACCACCCATAATTTCTCCTCCTTATGACTAAAAAATATAATTCTCTCTTAACCTTATACTCCGATAGTAATAAATTTTATATATAATTGTCAAGGAGAATTTTCATAAATCATCAAAATATTTAACAAACCCTGCTTTAAGATAAAATAAATAACGTTATAATTAAATAAATTTACTTAACTAATCCCCATAAAATGGCAATTTTTACAGATAAATTTGAAATTAACCTGCCAAAATCGATAAATTCAGAACTAAAATTCATCGAAAAAGGCATAATTAGTCATCAAATTAATAAAAATGTCTACTTTATTTTTAAAGACAGGGCTTTAGAAACACAAAATATTCATGAAATTAAAGAGATATCAGTGGAGTTCGATCCCATATTAAGGGATGAATTTCCTTCGGTCAGGATGATAATTCGTTTTTTTGATAACACGGCGGAATTATTTAATACAGACCATTATTTTTCTATTGAATCCGCCCAGGAACTTGAGCATCTATATGATTTAAGTAGTTCTAAATCAATCAATATTGTATTTAATTATGACAATACATCCGTTTGCAGTAAATATGCTCTAAATAAACAGGAAATTGAAACCATAAATAAAACAATTGCACAGATTAATAGTTAGTTTGACAAATCCATCTCATTCAAAGATAATAGCCTCATTTGAATAGGGGAGACAGTAAAAATTGAGTTCAGTAAGAATTATCAGCACAGGAACATCTATACCATCAAAGGTCATTTCAAATTCTTACCTTGAAAAAATTGTAGATACCAACGACGAATGGATAACTGCAAGAACAGGTATTAAAGAAAGGAGAATGGCAGATGATAGACATGCATCTTCTGACCTCGGTACTGAAGCAGCTAAAAAAGCTATAGAAAAAGCATCTATAGACCCAATGGGTATAGACGTGGTCATCGTTGCTACCATAACCCCGGACTATCTCTTTCCGTCTACTGCGTGTCTTATCCAAAAAGCAATCGGCGCAGACAATGCCTATGCATT
>JABAHR010000935.1_pt7 | contig 12186 bp, 14 predicted proteins | sample 7062101 | NCBI WGS metagenome assembly JABAHR01 (sample SAMN14534553, study PRJNA622989) | marine sediment metagenome | biome: marine biome [ENVO:00000428]; feature: marine pelagic biome [ENVO:01000023]; material: deep marine sediment [ENVO:00002113] | place: India: Gulf of Kutch | collected...
CCGCTGGTCGACGGGCAGGGCAATTTCGGCAATATCGACGGCGATAACGCCGCCGCCTATCGCTACACCGAATGCCGGCTGACGAAGACGGCGATGACCCTGATGGAGGGTCTCGACGAAGGCACGGTCGACTTCATCCCCACCTATAATGGCGAGGAAGAGGAACCGGAGATCTTCCCCGGCATCTTCCCCAACCTGCTGGCCAATGGCGCCAGCGGCATTGCCGTGGGCATGGCCACCTCCATCCCCAGCCACAATGTCGCCGAGATCGTCGATGCGGCCGAGCTGGTGCTGTTCAATCGCGATGTGACCCACGAAGAGCTGATGGGCGTCTTCAAGGGGCCGGACTTCGCCACCGGCGGGCTGGTGGTCGACAGTGCCGAGGCGATCTCCAACGCCTATGAGACAGGGCGTGGCAGCTTCCGTGTGCGCGGGCGCTTTCATGCTGCCGAGGCGGACAATGCAGCGGATCGGGAAGCGGGGATCGAGCGGCAGAAGGGTGGCGGCTACCAGCTGGTCATCTCCGAGATTCCCTACCAGGTGCCCAAGGGCAAGCTGATCGAGCAGATCGCCCAGGCCATTTCCGACAAGAAGCTGCCGATCCTCGAGGATGTGCGCGACGAATCCGACGAGCAGGTCCGCATCGTGCTGGTGCCGCGCAGCCGCAATGTCGATCCCGACCTGCTCAAGGAATCGCTCTACAAGCTGACCGACCTGGAGACGCGCTTCAGCCTCAACCTCAACGTGCTGGATGCCTCCGCCGGCACCGGGCGCACGCCGATGGTGATGGGGCTGAAGGAGCTGCTGCAAAAGTGGATCGTCAGCCAGATCGACATCCTCCAGCGCCGCACCCAGCACCGGCTGGACAAGATCGCCGCGCGGCTGGAGCTGCTCGAAGGCTACATCATCGCCTTCCTCAACCTCGACCGGGTGATCGAGATCATCCGCACCGAGGACGAGCCCAAGCCGGTGATGATGGCGGAATTCGGGCTCACCGACGGGCAGGCCGAGGCGATCCTCAACATGCGGCTGCGCTCCTTGCGCAAGCTGGAGGAAATGCAGCTGCGGCAGGAGAAGACCGATCTGCTGGAAGAACAGGACGAGCTGGAAAAGCTGCTCGCCAGCCCGGCGCGCCAGCGCACGCGGCTGAAGCGCGACCTTATTGCCCTGCGCAAGGACTATGCCGAGGACACGGCGATCGGTGCCCGCCGCACGCGCATCGAGGAGGCCGAGCCCGCCGTCGAGTTCAGCATGGACGCGATGATCGAGAAGGAACCTGTCACCGTGGTGCTGTCGCAGAAGGGCTGGATCCGCGCCGCCAAGGGGCACGTCGAGCTGGGCGAGGATGGCTGCGGCGACTTCAAGTACAAGGAAGGCGATGGCCCGGCCTTCGCCGTGCATTGCCAGACCACCGACAAGTTGCTGCTCGCTGCCGATGACGGTCGTTTCTTCACCATCGGCGCGGACAAGCTGCCCTCGGCGCGCGGCTTCGGCGAGCCGGTGCGCAACACGCTCGACATCGATGCCGCGAGCGAGGTCGTCAGCCTGGTGGTGCACGAGAAGGACCGCCAGCTGCTGCTCGCCTCGACCATCGGCAAGGGCTTTGTCGCGGTGACCGACGAACTGCTGGCCGAGACCCGCAAGGGCCGCCAGGTGGTCAATCTCAAGGGCGATGCGAAGCTTACCGTCGCCCGGCCCGTGCCCGCCGAGCACGATCACGTTGCCGTGGTCGGCGAGAACCGCAAGCTGGTGGTCTTTGCGCTGGAGGAGATGCCGGTGATGACGCGCGGGCAGGGCGTGACCCTGCAGCGCTATCGCGATGGCGGCCTGTCCGATGCCACCACCTTTGCCATGGCGGACGGGCTCAGCTGGGCGATGGGCGGGGACAGCGGCCGCACGCGGACCGAGACCGAGATCAACATGTGGAAGGTCGCGCGCGGAGCCGCCGGGCGCCTGCCGCCGCAGGGTTTCCCCAAGGATAACCGGTTCTAGCCTGCGGTCAGGTCCTTGGCCGCGCCGGGTGAGGATGAAGCCGCGGAGGCGGCTTCGCAAAACAAGAAAGGCCGGAAGGATCGCTCCTCCCGGCCCCGCTTGTTGCTAATCGCCTTGGAGCTTAGCCGCCGCTCATGGCCGCCTGGATCTGCTCCAGCGTGGCCAGCGCCATGACTGCGCCATTGGCGTCGAGGGCGAAGAAGTTGCCCGGCAGGGTAACCTTGTCGCCGTCGGCATTGGCGACCACGACATTGCCGTCGAGCAGCTCGTCCACCGTGCCGAGCGGCAGGTTGTCCGAAGTAATGACCGGAGCGCCCGGCACCAGGGCGGCGGCGAGGGCAGCAGCGGCTTCGGCTTCGGCAGCGGCCTGTGCGGCAGCGGCTTCGGCAGCGGCGGCTTCCTGCTGCGCGATCTGCTGGTTCATCATGTCGTCGAGCTGGGTCTTGGTGATGTTCAGCGTCGGTCCGGCTTCGCTTGTGCCGAAGGCATTGGCGGGCAGCGGAACCTGGTGCATCCCGGTGTCGACCACGACATTGGTGCCGTCGTTGGAGATGACCGTGCCGATGGCATTGCCGTCATTGCCCATGACGGTGGAGCCGACGTCCTGCGCCTGCGCGGAGAACGGTGCGACGGCCAGCATGGCGGCGGCGAGGAGGTACTTGGCATTCTTCATCGGTATCGGTCCCTTGATCTGTGTGTCCGGCTCGTGATTGCGACTTTCCCTTCCGCAAAGACGGATGCGAGAGCCTATCAAAATGGAAAGCGGACATCAGGTCCGCGCGCGGGTCGCATTCCCAGCCGGAGACGGAAGCGCAACCTTTGCCGGGACGAACCGTGCCTCAGTTTCCATGAACCGAGTATGAGTACTCCGCTATGGCAGGTTCAGCCTTGCCGTGCGGGGCGCTTGCGCCGCCTCTGCTGCTGTGCATTTCCGCGTCGGGGGGCGCCGCGCGCTTCGACCTTGGCATCGGGATTGCGGCGCGGCGGGCGTGGCTTGCCGCGCTGGCGCCGGTTGCTGCCCGAGCGGTTCTCTTCCGCATGTTCGGCGCCGGCCTGCTTGCGCGAGGGCTTGGGCAGGCGCGCAGCCTGGGCGATGAAATCCTGCGGCAGCGGCGCCTGTACCGGCTGCACGCCGGTGAGGCGCTGGATATCGCGCATGTAGGGCTTCTCGTCAGGCGCGACATAGGAGATCGCCAGGCCCGAACGACCGGCCCGCGCGGTGCGGCCGATGCGGTGGACATATTGTTCCGCCACATTGGGAATCTCGAAATTGAACACTGCTGAAACACCCGGGACGTCGATCCCGCGGGCGGCGATATCGGTCGCCACCAGCACGTGGATGCGGCTGGCGCGGAAACCGTCGAGCGCGCGGGTGCGCTGGGCCTGGGTCTTGTTGCCGTGGATGGCGGCAGCCTCGATCCCGGCGGCAACCAGGTGGCGCACCACCCGGTCCGCGCCATGCTTGGTGCGGGTGAAGACCAGGCAGCTCTCGATCTCGCCGCTGTCGAGGCCCTTGCGCAGGGTCAGCGTCAGCAGCGCCTGCTTTTCCTTCTGGTCGACGAAGGTCGCAAACTGCTCGACCCGTTCGGCAGTGGTCGCCTGCGGCGCAACTTCGACGCGCACGGGATCGGTGATGAAGCGCTCGCCGAGCCGGGCGATCTCGTTCGGCATGGTGGCCGAGAAGAACAGGCTCTGGCGTTCGGCGGGCAGCATGGAGGCGATGCGGGTGAGCGGCTTGATGAAGCCGAGGTCCATCATCTGGTCGGCTTCGTCGAGGACGAAGATCTCGACATGGTCGAGCCGCAGGGCCTTCTGTTCGACGAGGTCGATCAGCCGGCCGGGCGTGGCCACCAGCACGTCTGTGCCGCGCGAGAGATTGGCGATCTGCTTGCCCACCGGCACTCCGCCGAACACGCATTGCACGCCAAGGTCGAGGAAGCGGGCATAACCGCGCATGTTGTCGGCGATCTGGGCGGCCAGCTCGCCGCGTCGGTGAGAGCACCAGCATGCGGCAGGAGCGCTTGAAGCGGCCCGTGGGTTCCTGTGCCAGGCGATGCAGCGAGGGGAGGGAGAAGGCGGCGGTCTTGCCGGTGCCGGTCTGCGCGATGCCGAGCAGGTCGCGGCCTTCCAGCAGGGCCGGGATGGCCTGCCGCTGGATCGGCGTGGGGTCGTCATAGCCGCGCGCTTCGAGTGCGCGCAGGATAGGCTCGGCCAGGCCGAGCTCGGAAAAATAGGACATGTTTTACTCTTTCGTCACGTCGTGCACCGCGGACGGAATCCGGGCGCGAAACGGGGCCTCTTCGGCGACCCAGGCGTGAAACGGGTTGCTTTGGAAATCTGGACCGTAAAGCCGGTGCCGGTCCTCGCCCTGTTGGAAATGGGCAGGCTCACGCTCGCATCCGGCCTGCGCGACGTATTCGCGCCGGTCGCAGGGGCAGATAGGGAAATTTCGCAGGAAAGCAAGGAAATTACGCCGATGAGGCGACACTCACGGGAGCTTCTGCCTTCTTCGAGGTTCGCAATCGGGAAGGAGACAGATCTCCGAATGGGTCTCTGATCGGTGCGAACTGTGACCGCTGCACGATCATGTGCTATGATTTGATTGCGCAAGCGTGGGAGGGAGGCATGAAAAGGAACAAGGTTACAATCGCCGTCGTGGGCATTGCTTCCGTCCTCTCCTTTTCCGCTGTGGCAGCAGATTGGGTCCAGGTGTTTGAGTTGAGCAGCGGCGTCACCGCTGACGATCCCTTTACGACGTATGTCGACGGATCATCAATCCGCGATATGCCGAGCGGTTACAGGCGAGCCTGGTCGATGATGGACTATCATACCCATCCAGAGATTCGAGAAACGCGAATCTACGTCGAATATGATTGCAACGACGGACGAAGCCGAATCTTGCAGCATGTAACNNATGGAGAGATCGAAGACACTGGTATCGATGAGCAGCCTTGGAGCTATGCGCCACCTGAAACCAACCTGTCTGCCCAGTTCAATTTTGTCTGCTCGCCAGGTAACCGGTCGAACCAATCGCGCGCGCGAAGCATTCCTGCATCGAGCGATTTTGTCTGCTGTGAGGTCGCGACAGCGCGTTATCAAGATATGGACGACCTCGATCCCACTTATGAATACTGGTACTCGTGGGTGGAAAGATCCGAGTGCACGAGCGATTTTCTAAACGGGAGGCAACCAGCTCCTGCAAGCCGCGGATGCTCGAGACCAACTAGTGAAAATGCAAACACCTGCTATTGCACCAACCCCGCGGGTCCGATCATGAGGTGATGCCGAAAAAGGCGTGATTCCCAATGTGACGCCAGGCGCTTGGTTGGCGGCGGAATATTGCCTCTGCGTCTGTCTCAGCCCGCGCTGCCCAGCTCCCCGGCCAGCAGTTCCTCCACTCTTTCGCGGGGCGGGAAACCCTCTTCGATCCAGCGGTTTTCGACAGCCTGCAATATGCGCGCGACATCGGGGCCGGCAGTAACGCCGCGCTGGACAATCTCGCCGCCCTTGAGCGGGAAGACGGGCAATTCCCAGCCGTCCAGCATTGCGATCGGTTCGCGTTCCAGCAGCAGGCGGTCCTTCGCCTCGTCCATGCCGAGGCGGTAGGCTAGCGCGCGGGGATCGCCGATGTTTCCGTCCCGCGCGGCCGCAGTGACGAGCCTCTTGCGCTGCGCTTTCGAGAGCCGCAGGCGCGCCGCCACCTGGTCTACCACTCCGGGATCGGGCGGCAGCATGGCGGCCAGCCGCCGCAGGGGGTGCGTTGTGGCGCCGCATGACTTCTCCCAGGCGGTCAACTCTTGAAGGCAGGTCAGCCCGCTCTCGCTCACTTCGGGCAGGATCTGCGCCAGTATGCCGCGCTTCGCCATGTGCAGGACTGTCTCGTGGGGATCGGGCAGGGCCAGCAGGGCCAGCAGTTCCATCGCCACCCGTTCGCGGCTGAGGCTCTTCAGCGTCGGGGCCAGGTCAACGCAGGCCTGTTCCGACTCTGCGTCGAAGTCGCTGCCGAAACGGGCGTGGAAGCGGAAAAACCTGAGGATGCGCAGATGATCCTCGCGAATGCGCTCTCTTGCATCGCCGATAAAGCGGACCGTGCCCTGTGCGAGATCGGCCATGCCGCCGAAATAGTCGAAGATCTCCAGCGTCTGCGGATCGACATAGAGCGCGTTGATAGTGAAATCGCGCCGTGCGGCATCCTCCTGCCAATCGTCGCTGAAAGCCACTGTCGCGCGGCGGCCATCGGTGGAGACGTCCTTGCGCAGAGTGGTGATCTCGACCGGCCCGCCGGACAGGAGCGCTGTTACCGTGCCATGGTCGATACCGGTGGGCACGGTGCGAATGCCTGCTGCCTTGCACAGGGCGATGACCGCTTCGGGCAGGTGGGGGGTCGCCGCATCGACGTCCTTCACCGGATGATCGAGCAGCGTGTCGCGCACGGCCCCGCCGACCCAGCGGATCGTGCCTGCGCCAAGGGTTGCCACCAGCTGCGCAAGGTCTTCCCGCCGGGTCCAGTCCGTTGCCGGCAGCGTGGTCATTTCACCAGCTCCCGCCAGTCGAGCCTGTGCGCCAGGTGATTGATGATGCCGGCGGTGATGCCCCAGATGCGGTGGCCCTGCCAGTTGATCTCCACATAGGGGCGCTCGAAGCCATTGAACTCGCCGATCATGGGAATGTGATTGTCGAGGTCGAGGAGGAAGCTCAGCGGTGCCTCGAACCAGCTGTCGACTTCGCGCGGGTCGGGTATCAGCGGCAGGTCGGCGGGCACCGTGCCGAGCACCGGGGTGAGGTGGAAGCCGGAGCCGGTGACGAAGGGCAGGGCCGCGCCGACCACGCGCACCTGGCCGGGATCAATGGCGAGTTCTTCATGCGCCTCGCGCAGGGCGGCGTCGACCGGATCCTCTCCCTGCTCGATCTTGCCGCCGGGGAAGGCCACCTGCCCGGGATGGTTGCTCATGCTTTCGGGGCGGTGCGTCAGCAGCATGCCCGGCTCGTCGCGTTCGGTCACCGCCATCAGCACGGCAGCAGGGCGCGGGTCCGGCGGGGCGAAGTCGCGGTCGTCGCGAATGCCGATCCGGCCGAGGTGCGCGCTCCCGGTAAAGGCCGTGCTGAGCCGTTCGAACAGCGCGCTCATTGCGGCACCAGCGCATAATTCGTGCCGCAGCTGGCGACATGCGGCACATCGCCATCCGTATCGGCCAGTTCGACCAGTTGCAGCCAGGTCGACCGGTTAATGCGCGCCTCGCAATTGTTGCGCACGGACAGGTAGATAGCAGGCAATTCGCGCGTCCCGCCGATCCGCAGCGGATGGTCGGCATCGCAGATCACGTCCTCTTCCGTGTTGAGGCGGAACACCAGCGCATCGTCCTTGCGCGCGACATCGACAGCAATGAAGGGCGCATCCTCGACGGCGATGGACTGCCGGTATTGCGGCGTCATCAGCCAGTGCTGCCCATCCTCGTCGCGCAGCAGCAGGGTGGAAAAAGCGCGCACCATCGCCTTGCGGGAGATCACCCCGCCGTCGTGATACCACGTGCCGTCGGCTGCGATGCGCATCCTGCTGTCTGCCTCTTCGGCCGGATGCCATTGCGCCACCGGCGGCAGGCGCCGTTCCTCCAGCGACTGGGCGACATCGGCCAGCGACATGCGGGAAAGCTCGGGCGGCGCTTCATAGGGCATGCCGCATGCGATGCCAGAGACTGTCAGCCCCGCCAAGGGCCGAGCATGCCTTCCTTCGGCAAAACCGCCGGATTGGCAGTGCGCACAAGCAGCCGGCGCGCTTCCCACGGGCCCGGCAATTGCCATCCGCCAGTGTGGTCGGCGACAAAGCCGAAGCGGCTGTAATATTCCGGATCGCCGATCATCACCTGCGGCAGTGGTGCGGCGGGATCCATCGCCTCGGCCTGCGCTGCCATCAGCATGTGGCCGAAGCCTTCGCCCTGCCGCTCCGGCACTACCGCTACCGGTCCGATCATCAGCATGGGATGTGGACGGCCCGCCTCGTCCGTCAGCGCGACCGGCCACGCCTGGATAGTGCCGACCAGCAGCTCGTCTGCATCGAGTGCGGCGAAACTGAGCGTTGGCAGGTAGTCGGTTCCTTCGCGCACCTTGTAGGCCGTGCGCTCCCGCCGATCCGTGCCGAAGGCCCGGTCGAGCAATTGCTCGACCAGTTCGGGATCGACTCCGGCAAGCGGAATCAGGGTGGGAACGGAATCATCCATGGGCCGCGCGCCGATAGGAACCAAGGCGCGCCCTTGCAATCACTTTTGCCGTGGCGGCGGCTCGCTAAGGCGCCGGCGTGAGGCGCAGCAGGCGCCCGCCTTCGCCATCCTCGATCACCCACAAGGCGCCATCGGGAGCCTGGGCAATGCCGCGCAAGCGCTCGGGAAACTCATAGCGGGCGAGTTCGCTGGCGCTGTTGTTCCGGGCATCCACCGACAGGCGGACTATCGAAGTGGTCCTGAGGTTGGCGACCAGCGCCTGTCCGTGCCAGTCGGCGAACATGGCGCCGGAATAGAACAGCATGTCGCCCGGGGCGATCACCGGGTTCCAGCTGATGGCGGGCTGGTTGAAGCCGTCGTCGGGCGCATGGTCGGGAATTTCGACGCCATTGTAATTGTCGCCATTGGAGCGATCCGGCCAGCCGTAGTTCGCGCCCCGGTCGACGCGGTTGAGCTCATCGCCGCCCGCCGGGCCGTGCTCGATTTCCCACAACTGCCCGTCGAGGTCGGAAGCGAGGCCGAGCATGTTGCGGTGGCCGTAGGACCAGATCTGCTCGCAGGTGCAATCCCAGGTGGCGAAAGGATTGTCCGCCGGGACGCTGCCGTCTGGATAGAGCCGCACAACCGCGCCGAGGTTGTTGGACATGTCCTGCGCCGGCGTCTGCTGCATGCGGTCCCCGCTGGAGACGAACAGGTAGGCACCGTCGGGCGAAAAGGCGATGCGGTGCGAGAAATGTCCGCGGCTGGCGATGGCCGGTTGCTGCTGCCAGATCACTTCCAGCCCTTCGATGGCACAGCTATCTGCGCCCGAACAGTCCAGCGTACCGCGTGCGACCACGGCGCGGCGGGCATCACCCTCGGCAGCCTGGGCCCAGGAGAGGTAGATCGCCCCGCTGCTGGTGTAATCGGGCGCGAAGGCGACGTCGCCAAGGCCGCCCTGTCCGCCATAGGCAACTTCCGGCAGGCCGGTGACGTCGACAACACTCCTGCTCGCCGGAGAGAACAACTTCGCCGTGCCGGGCTTCTCGGTGATGAAGATATTGCCGGTGCCCGGCTCAAAGGCCATCGCCCAGGGTTCGTCGAAGCTGGCAAGCGCGCTGGCGGCAAATGGAGAGCCTGCCGGTAGCGCGACAGCCTCGCCTTCAACCGCTGCCACCGGCGTTGCGGCAGGCGCGCTATCCCCCATCGAGGCGGCACTGCAACTTGCGACAGAGATGGCGGCAGGGAATAGAATGGCGCCAAGGATATTGTTCTGCATGTTGTCGGGAACTCCCACGCGTGATTTTTGTGCCAGGCTTGGCGGCGTCCCGCTCGTGGCCGGGGTCGACGAGGCCGGGCGCGGGCCGCTGGCAGGTCCTGTTGTGGCCGCAGCCGTGGTGCTCTGCAACCCGGGACCAAAGGGCATAGGCGATTCCAAGAAGCTCACCGCCAGGGCGCGCGAGCGGCTGGAAGGCGAGATCAGGGAGAGCTGTGCCTTCGGCATCGGCGTGGTCGATGTGGAGGTGATCGACCGGATCAACATCTTCGCTGCCACCATGCTGGCGATGACCCGGGCGATGGAGGGTCTTTGCGCGGCACTCGGCACCGAACCGGAGCTGGCGCTGATAGACGGCAATTTGACGCCCGAGGGCAGGAACGAGCAGTGGCGCTGGCCGGCGCGGGCCATCGTCGGCGGGGACGGCAAGGAGATGGCCATCGGTGCCGCATCAATCCTCGCCAAGACCTGGCGCGACCGGCTGATGGTGGAAGCTGCCGAACGCTATCCGCATTACGGGTGGGAGCGTAACAAGGGCTATGGTTCGCGCGAACACATGACGGCGCTACGCGAACACGGGCCAACGCCGCTGCACCGCCGCAGCTTCGCCCCGGTAGCCCAGCTGGAGATGCGGTTATGAGCTTTACCCATGCCGACGTGCCCGACCAGTCTGGCCGCACGATACTGATCACCGGGGCCAATACCGGGATCGGTTTCGAAGCGGCCGGCGTACTTGCGGGTAAAGGTTTCATCCTTGGTCCCGGACCCTGCCACGTAATCCTCGCCTGTCGCGACAGGGAGAAGGCCGAATGGGCAATGTCGCGGATCATGGCTCGCTATCGTGGCGAGGTGTCTCTGCGTTTCCTGCAGCTCGATCTTGCCGACCTCGCCAGCGTGCGCGCGGCGGCGGAACAGGTCGAGCGGCTCGACGTGCTGATCAACAATGCCGGCATCATGCACCCGCCTTACGCGCTGACCAAGGACGGATTCGAGAGCCAGTTTGGCGTCAACCATCTGGGCCACTTTGCACTGACCGGGCTGCTGTTGCACAAATTGAGCGGTCCCGATCCGCGCGTGGTCACCGTTTCCAGCATTGCTCACAAGGCCGGCAGGATCGACTTCGACAATCTCGATGGTCGCAAGTCCTACTCACGCGGGAGCTTCTACAACCAGAGCAAGCTCGCCAACCTGCTGTTCATGGCCGAACTCGACCGGCGCCTGCGCGCGGCAGGCTCACCGGTCAAATCGATCGGTTGCCACCCCGGAGTTTCGGGGACGGACCTCGGGCGACAGATCTGGCTCGAACATGTCGGCATGAAGCTGTTGAACGCTGTCCTCAACCCGCCTGCTCGCGCTGCCTTGCCGACGCTGCAGGCGGCTACCGATCCCACGGCGCAGGGAGGCGACTATTTCGGGCCGCAGGGCTTCATGGAAATGCGCGGACCCAGCGGCCCGGCGAGCCGGACAGCGCGTGCGTGCGATGCGGACCTCGCAGCGAGATTGTGGGATGTATCCGTCGAACTGACCGGTGTCGATCCCGCGATCTAGCCGGCGAAGGCCTTGGCACGTAGCTGTTCGATATATTCGCGTCCGAACCTTTCGGACTCTTCGGGATCGGGCGGGATTCCTTCCATCTGGTCCGCCGCCGCGCCAAGCTCGTCGCGGCTGTTGACGCGAGGGAAGGGTGCGTCCGGCACATCCGCGCCAAGGAATTCGCACAGCGGCCCCCACCCCTGCTTCGGGTGGAATTCCAGCAGGCGGTCGGCGGGCAGGGTATCGATAACCTCCTGGTTCCGCTTCACATACCAGTCGGTCATGTAGGCGCGGTCGGTGATGTCGTGTCCTGCATAAGGCGCGAACATGGTTTCGTTCATCATTACTTCGACCGGCGAGCCCTTGAGCGAATCCAGCATGCGTGGGGAAAAGATCGTCTCGCTGACGGAATCGAACCAACTGTCGGGATCGCGCGTGGTCAGCACGACTTTCGCATGCGGATAGTACTCGGCCAGTTCCCGCCAGAAGCAGGCGGAGGGGTAATCCGTACAGGCGGCAAAGCCGTCGTAGATGGCATCCCAGTCCGGATTGCCTTGGCCGGCGGCGATCCACAGCGGGATTTGCCGGCGTCCATCGGCGAAGACCTCCGACATGTGATGACAAGGCCCGAAGCCGAGTTTCTCAAGCGCGAATTTCAGCGAAAATGTCGCGTTCCGGCCGAGCCCGGCACCGATTACCTGCAACGCCATGCGTGTCTCCCAAGAAAGTTCGAGACTTGTGGCACAAGCGAGTCCGCGATGCCACACCCCATCATATCGAGTCCTGAAAGAGTCCCGAGACTCAATATCTTGTGTCGGACTCCTTTCGTTCCGCGTTAACCATATTCGGCTAATGCTCCTGGTGGTGGCAATTGCCGCTTGACCTCGGACTCCGCAGGACTCACCCTGTGGATAACTCAGGGGGACGTAATGGGCGAATTGACGAAACTTCGGTCCGCGAAAGCGGGCAAGACAGCGATTGTTGCCAAGGCGGACTTGCCGCTGGGACGCATCCTCGCCGGCGATTGCGTGGCGGCCATGCGCAAGCTGCCCGATGCCAGCGTCGACCTGGTGTTCGCCGATCCGCCCTATAACCTCCAGCTTGGCGGCGACCTCAACCGCCCGGACGGCAGCCATGTCGATGCCGTGACCGATCATTGGGACCAGTTCGACAGCTTCGAGCTATACGACA